>Ga0206819_10058_pt1 | contig 42894 bp, 36 predicted proteins | sample Alteio_BWOrgCont_87_FD_152855 | JGI IMG/M metagenome (GOLD analysis project Ga0206819, IMG submission 152855) | Enriched cells from forest soil in Barre Woods Harvard Forest LTER site, Petersham, Massachusetts, United States -... | ecosystem: Environmental > Terrestrial > Soil > Temperate forest >... | reverse complement strand
ACTGACGGTTTTCTTTTCCGACCTGGCGGGCTTCACGGATCTATCGGAAAAAATTTCGCCGGAGGAATTGGTGCAAGTGGTCAACCGTTACCTCGCCGCGATGACGGATTTTATTTTGGACAACGGCGGTTATGTGGACAAATACATCGGCGACGCCGTCATGGGTGTTTTCGGCAGCCCGGAACCGCTGGAAAACCACGCGGCGGCGGCGTGCCGCGCGGCGATCGCGTGCCGCGATTGGATGGAGACGGCGTTCCAGGACGCGCCGGTGAAGCTTCACGCGCGCATCGGCCTCAATACGGGGCCGATGATCGTGGGTAACGTCGGTTCGGAGCGGAAGAAAAATTTCACCGTGCTGGGTGACGCGGTGAACCTGGCTTCGCGGCTGGAAGCGGCGAACAAGGACGTCGGCACCGTTCTGTTGATCGGTGAAGACACGGAGCGCATGGCTCGCGGCGGATTTGTGACGCGTCCGATCGCGCGATTGCGCGTGAAAGGAAAATTGCAACCGAACCAGGTCCACGAGTTGATCTGCGAAACCGGCGATGCGAGCGCGGAGGAATCGAGCTTCGTCGCGTCCTACGGCGCCGGCTATGCGCATTATTTGAAACGTGAATTCGCCGCCGCCAGGGAACATTTTCTTCGCGCAAAAGCAATGAGGCCCGATGACAAAATGACGCAATGCTACCTTGACAATCTGGCCGAATTTGAGCATCAAACTCCATCATCCGATTGGGATGGCGTGCTGATTTTGAAGAGCAAATGAAACCAAGAATCATTCCATTTTTGTTTGCGTGTGCCATTTGCGCGACTCTCTCCGTTGGCTTTGAAGCCGGCAACACGGTGTTCACCACGCATTACGAGACCGCGCTGCTGGAAGAACCGCAGCCGCTGGCGAAATCCGTTGCGACACTGCCGTTCGCCGCCAGCGTCAACATCACCACATTGCAAGGCCACTGGGCGCAAGTTTCGTGCACCAACGGCAGCGGCTGGATCTATCTCGGCAATCTCGCCGGGGAAAAGCCGGTCGAGAACAACAGTATTCAGGGTTTGCAAACCAGCGCGAGCGCGACGACCGCAAGCGTGGCCGCACGCCCGCTCGACAATGTGACGAGCCAATACGACGACCAGGAAGGACTCGGCCAGGCAGCCGACGATGTGAAATGGCTTGAAAGCCAAAGCGACGCCATCAGCAATTCAGTCGTCATCACCTATCTCAAGACAAACAAGAAGGGCGAATACCAATGAAAAAACTCGCGACCTTTTGTTTGTTGCTGTTGGCCTTCGGCGCGTTCGCGCAATTCGGCGGATTTTTCAAGAATTTGCAAAGCAATACGAACGCTCAAAACAACGCAGATGGCGGAAACAAAGTAGCCAATTTCTTCAAAATGGGCCTTGATGCCGGCAATGTTTTGAAAGGCGTGAACGGCATTGGTTTGCAGGAGGAAGCGACCATCGGAAATTCCGTTGCGGTTCAGATCGTCTCGCGCTACGGCGGGCTGGTCCGCGACCCGGAGATCACGCGCCGCGTCAATCTCATCGGAAAATCGCTCGCACGTTCCTGCGAACGGCCGGAATTGAATTTTCGGTTCGGCGTTTTGAACTCACCCACGGTGAATGCTTTTTCCGCGCCCGGCGGATATATTTTCATCACGCGCGGGCTTTACGATATGACTCAGAGCGACGATCAGCTTGCCGGAGTTCTCGGCCACGAGATCGAGCACGTGGCAAAAAAGCATGCGTTGAAGATCATCGCGCGCGGCCAATTTCTCCAGGGGGTCGCCGGATTGACGTCCGACATCGGGGCAGCCAATGGGAAACGTAATTTGACCGGTTACTCGCAATCCATCGGCCAGCTTTCAGATTTGATTATGGAAAAGGGTTTTGATCCGCAGACAGAATACATAGCGGATGCGTCCGGCTCGCAACTGGCCGCCACGGTTGGCTACGCGCCGGATGGCTTGAGGCAATGCCTGCAGGAATTGCAGAAACATGAAACTGCGGGCGCCACTTTTTTCCCGACACATCCGCCGCTTCAAAGCCGCATCGCAAAACTTCAGTCAAACGAAACTGCCAGGAATTGAGGTTTGCCCAGCACACCCCATGCGACCGGACTCCGCCACGGCTCGGCTCGTTCTTGCAAAGCGTTGGTTTGGGACGAAATTCACCGAAGGCATTTGCAACACAATTTCGATTTGCGTGAATTTGCAACGCCCCTAATATCAGGTTTGTGAAAGTAAAATATTGGATTGGCAGTTTATTGACTCTAATGTTCTGTATCGCTTCAGTCTGTGGATTTGCACAACCGTCAACAAATTCAATTTTACGCGCCAACAGCTCCAATCAATATTTCAAAGAATTTGGTTTCCTGCCCGGCGGGTTAAGGTCAATGGCGGCCACTATCTCCGCGACAAATGAAAATTTTCGGCAGGCTGTAAAATATATCGACGCGATTCGCACCGGACAATGGCCGCCCAAGTTGCCTGATGGCGTAACTCAAGCTGATGTTTCAAATGCCTATTATAGAATTTTAATTTGGCCATCGATCATTCCACAAAGACCAATCAATTTTTATGGAAAAGTAGTTGATGAAAATGGCCTGCCAGTGATCGGCGTAGTGGTGCATTTTGAATGGGATGGAATTTCAACAAACATTTCCGCAACGGACTGGAATGAGACACCGCCTATAAACAAATCTGCCGTTGTGACTAGTGACGCTGAGGGATTGTTTTCTCTCACGAACAAATCAGGGACTCAATTAAATGTTTCTGTTGGCAAAGCTGGCTATTATTCATCTCGACGCAATAGGGGTGCTGATTATTTCAAGTATTCTCAATGGAACTGGAATACCTACTACGGCCTAAACGATTGCTTCAAACCGGATTCATTACATCCTATTATTTATTATTTGCGTAAAATGGGAGTTGGCGCAAATTCGCTTGTCACTTCACAATACGGTATCAGAGATTATTTTGATGTGATAGTTCCGCGCGACGGGACGCCAGTAGTTGTTAATTTGTTGAATCGCAAGGTGGGGAACGGCTCACTGGAGATAGGGCAAAAGAAACCTGATTATCCAGCACACGGCGGTATAGTGCAGAATCTTAGCCCTTCGGACTATGCAAAATGGATTAGTGCCACGAACTGGTCATTCACATTGAAGATGAACGAGGGTGGCTTTATCGAGGAAGGCGATGAATTTCCATTTAGCCCGCCAGAATCGGGCTACCAATCGGTTGTGACATTCAATTTTCAAAAAGGGCAAACAAATTGGACAGCTGACCTGAAAAGAGATTTTTACATTAAATTCGGTAATCCGCCGTTATATGGGCATCTTGAAGTTGAAACCAGTAGTTTGTCGGGTCTTGGTTTACCTACTCGCGACCTCCTTAACCTCATTATCCTGTCGGCGATCACCGAGACAAAAGCCAAACAAGTGACGGATAGAATTCGCATTGTGTTGCATCGAAACAGGTTTGACGAACTCGATTTGAGAGACGTTGAAGAACACTGGAAGGAGTGACTATGGCATACCGCAATGGCACATACGTAGCATTCCATGCCCAAGGCACAAACCTGCCGGGCAAGTCAGACATGGACTATTACAACCTGATGAAGGCGTGGTCTGCGAAAACGGATGACGACTTCACAATGATAAATAGCCATGACAAGGCATCTTCAGTTCGGGATTCGAGCAGGAAATCCACTTTGAGAAATTCCCTCCTAGAGAGGCTCCGAAATTCGAAAAACATGGTTCTGATTGTCGGCGACACCACACGTCTTGACACGGATTGGGTACCGTTTGAAATCGAACAAGCAGTGGACACTTATGAGATACCCATCATCGCTGCGTATCCTGATTATGATTCTATCTGCGCCCCAGCCAGCTTGTCGTCATTGTGGCCAACGGCGCTAGCTGGCCGAATCAATAATCAAACTGCGCAAGTTCTGCATATTGCTTTTAAGAAAGCGCCCTTAATGGACGCAATTGACCGATTCACCCATGACAATCTGCCAGGTGGTTCTTTGATCCATTACACGCGGGAAGCGTATGTAAATTGGGGGCTGATTAAATAGGTCTGCAATTCAATTCTTGCCCAAAATGCCTCGGCGGATAGTCCGCACACTGTCAGTGAAACTGTCAGTGATTGTAATAAAAAATAGCGAAAAATAGTGGCGAGTAATGGCGAATTGTCCTTGTATTTACAGGGGTTTATGCGATTATATTGGCATCTGAATCGGTGACTTAGTCCGATTCCGACCCTCGCCTCCAGCTCTATCTGATTGAGCAGAAAAGAATTAGGAGGAAGGGAGTCCGCAACGGACACCAAAACGGACACCACATTTACTACTCCGTAAGAACTAGCGTTAACCGGCGTTAACTCGCCCACTACTCGCTAACTCTTTGGAACCGGCCTCTTTTATCCTCGCGGTTGCGTATAAAAAATATGAAAACACGCTACCGCTTGATCTGTCGGGGAAGCCGGGGAGGAAAATATTATTGTATGGACACCACCACCGGCAAACGCACCAGCCTGCACACGAAAAATGAGGATGAGGCACAACAATTAGTAGAAGCCAGGAATAATTCAGAACGCCAGCCGGTGCTGAACCTGCAAATCGCCAAGGCGTATCTGGCAGGGAGTGATAAGGGGATTACCACGCGCACCTGGCAGAATGCCATTGAAGCAATAATGAGCATGAAACAGGGAGAAAATCAGAAACGATGGACAACCGCAGCAAAGGACAAGGCTTTTGCTCCGTTGCTGCCACGAGTGATTATTGAGACACAGGGAGAAGTATTATTGAACGTGCTACAAAATGGAACCGTGTCCACGAATGTTTTTCTCCGGCGCTTGCACAACTTCTGCGTGGACATGAACTGGCTGCCGTGGCCGTTGATTCCCAAACGGCAATGGCCAGAAGTGAGATATAAGGAGAAAAGAGCAGTCACGCTGGAGGAGCACAAAAAAATAATTGATGCGGAGTTGAACCCCGAGAGAAAAGCATTTTATCAATTATGCTGGCACCTGGGAGGGAGTCAGGGAGACATTGCAGCATTGAAAGGAGAGGATGTGGACTGGACAGAAGGCACAATCAGTTTTTTCCGCAAAAAGACTGGCGCACCAGTAGTAGTGCATCTGGGTAAGGAGGCCATGAATCTCTTGAAGGATTTAACAGCAGAAGGATTGTTGTTTCCGTATCTGGCAGGAGTGCGGGCCGGGGACCGAGCCACGGAGTTTCGTTCACGCTGCCGGCAACTGGGCATTAAAGGGGTGACATTGCACAGTTACCGCTACGCTTGGGCAGAACGGGCGAAAGTTGCTGGATACCCCGAACGGTTTGCGATGGAGCATTTAGGACACAATAGCAAAGCCGTGCATCGCGCCTATGCGCGGCGAGCGCAGGTGAAAATTCCGTCGCTGGAAGAATACGAAAAGGTTGCAGGAACAGCTCGCATATAAATCCAAGTTCAAATCACGGAATGAATTCGAATGCTATTGACATATTTTTTGAGTTTGATACATTAAAATGCACCAAAGGGATAAGCCATGAAGCTACTGCTGATATTACTGTTGTTGGTACTACCCGCCTTGGCCTATTCCCAATTTACTTTCACGACCAATAACGGCGCGATCACCATTACCGCCTACACTGGCACCAATGCTTTGTTGGCTATACCGTCTATTACCAACGGTTACCCCGTCGTTGACATCGGCGAGCAGGCATTTGGCGAATGCACTAATTTGGTGAGTATCACCATCCCTGACAGCGTCACCAACGTCGGGGATTATGCGTTTGAGGATTGCACCAACCTGACATCCGCCTATTTTCTGAGTAATGCCCCGTCTGCCGACGAAGATATTTTCTCGAACGATCCTGTTACCGTCTATTATCCATCTGGGGTAACCGGTTGGACCTCAACGTTTGGCGGTGCTCTCACGATGGAAGAATCGCCGCCGGCGGATTTCATCTATGGCCCTAATTCCAGCTCGATTACCATTGCGCGCTATAACGGCACCAATGAAGTGGTCGTCATTCCTGACTTTATCAATGGCCATCCCGTCACTGGCATTGGGCAGTTTGCTGCATTTGGACTCTGCACGAGTATCACCATCCCCAGCAACGTCACCAACATCGCGCTCGATGCGTTTTCCCACTGTTTTAGCCTGACCAATCTCACTATTTGTGATGGCCTCATCAGCATTGCAGATCAGGCGTTCATCGACTGTAGCAGCCTCAGGAGTATCAGCCTCCCTGACAGCGTTATCAGCATATCAGAGACGGCGTTCTTGGGTTGTTACGGCCTCACAAATTTCTCCGTAGCTGCCGATAATCCGGCATACAGCAGCACAAATGGGGTTCTCTTTGACAAGGCACAAGACACCCTTGTCGAATGTCCCGCAGGAATCCTTGCCTATGCCGTCCCCAATACTGTCACCAGCATTGGTGGGTTAGCGTTTAATGGCTGCATCGACATGACGAACGTCACCATTCCCGACAGCGTCACCAACATCTCCACGCAAGCATTTTATATATGTAATGGCCTGACCAGTATCACAATCCCCGATAGCGTAACCAGCATCGGTTCATCGTTTTTTGTCGGCGACAGCTTGACCAATATTTCCGTAGCTGCCGACAATCCGGCATACAGCAGCACAAATGGGGTTCTTTTTGACAAGGCACAAGACACTATCATCGAATTTCCCCCAGGACTGAATATCAACTACATCATTCCTAACAGCGTCACCAATATAGCGGGCGAGGCGTTTGACGGTTGCATGGGCCTATCCAGTGTCATTATCCCGCCTGGTGTTACCAGTATTGGAGATGATGCGTTTTTAAACTGCTATAACTTGACAACGGTCTATTTCCTGGGCAATGCCCCTACTGTCGTAAGCCAATATGCTTTCTCGGACGATCCTGCCACCTTCTATTACCTGCCAGGAACAATCGGTTGGGCCGCATCATTTGGCGGTGCGGTGTTGTGGAATCCGCAGGCAACGGCTCTTGCCACGAGTGGGCAGTTTGGTTTCAACATCACTGGCCTAACCAATGTCACCATCGTAGTGGAAGCTTGCACCAATCTCGCAAATCCCGTCTGGTTGCCGGTTTCCACAAACACGCTCTCGGGCAGCGGTACGTCGTCTTTCAGCGATCCACAGTGGACGAACTATCCAAATCGCTATTACGGCTTCAGCATGCCGTAACATTTTCGTTTCGAAACCCCTCCGACAAATGGCTTTTTTTTGCGGCATTTTTCTTCTGCCAGTGCTGGTTCAACGCATTTGTAACCTTTGCCAGCCATGTCCGGTCTTCGATCATTTCCAATAATTCCAATGCGGCAAAGAACTTAACGCTGTTCGGTGGAGGATTGCCCAACGGCTTGAGCAGACGCGCAGTCACCAGCACCGGAACATCATGCGGCTGGCAGTTGAGCACCCAGGCTGCCTGCTCCGCCGTCAAACGAGCTGGCAACTGGTTCAGCAGCCGCAAAAATTGATGTTGCTCCTCTTTCATTCCAGTCTGAAATTCTTGAATGCCGGGTGCCGCTGGTTCAGGAGGTTCACATTCCACCACGCCCCTTCTTTGCAAACATACTTCGCGCAGTAATCGCTAACATCATCCCGACTGTTCACCGGCTCGATCCGCGCCCGGCCGTACCGGTGAAACCATTTCTCCCAAATTTCCGTCCGCCGCCGGTTCAGACAGTCACACCACACGGCATGGGCATGAAACCCGTCACGCCCAGGATTCTGTTCCAGCGCGTAAAAATGCGACACACCTCGCATTTCCGACCGCATGAACTTTTCGTAACACCGCATCGCTGACCACATGGACGCCTCCCACGCGAACGTCAGATGCGCAATCACCTGCCATGGTGCCAGCGAGTGAACCCAATCACCCATCGTCACTGCCAGCTCTGCCGCTTTAATACGGTCTTTCGGCTCAATATATCTTGCTGCGTTCATATTTGACCTGACTTTCTCCGGGTGTAGACACACCTCTCGGACAAGGATGGGTTGGCGGGGCGGGCTAACGCCCGCCTCCGCCAAACCCAAACCCATGAGGCCGCCATGCATGGCCACATTACGACTACTCCAAGGGCAACACGGAACCGGCACGGATGATGACGCCGTTCTTGGCGTCAAACGTGTTCGGCTCCATCAGATCGAACTCTACCACCAACTTTTGCCCCTCTTTGAACTGGCAGGGACTTTCCTTGGTGGCTTGATCGAGTGTCTGGATGTTGCGCGGACACCACATTTGAACTGTGGGCGCTTTCCCATCAGCGCATTGAACTTCGTAAAGGTTCACCACGCCGACCGGCTTCTTGGCTTTGTTCTGGATTTCCTTGTGGCGATGCGCCACAAATCTGGCAATGACCATGCGGCGGCCTGCCAGGAATTGAGTTACGGCTTCAGTCTGTTTCATTTTATTTCCTTTGGCTTGCTTGCGCGACAGACGGCGCCACGGCCTTCGCCGCTGGATTTACCAGCGATTTGTCCTTCATTTGAACCGATCCCGCTGGACGGGCGGGCGCAGTTTGAGCATGAGTTACCGCCGCCGGCTGGACGCCCAGGTAGCGATTCAATTCCATCCCGGTTATCCGTTTATGGCGGAGACCGGGCAAAGCCCGCAAATGGCCGCGCCTGATCAGGTTGAGGACCGTTTTATAGTCCACACCCAACAAGCCCGCGACTTCATGGGCATTATGTATTTTTACAACGTCATTCATGCTTTGGGCGTGGCGATGACGTGACCATACAGACACGTCACCGCACACGCTTTTCAGCGCGATGCGTTCAAGGAAACTGGTTTGGCAGAAGCACACAGCCCAACCATTGCAACAATGGTCGGGCTGGAGAGAAGACCGTTTTTTTGGTAATTAATTTTTTATGGCGAGACTTTAATAAATTCGTTTAGGCGCGGGTTTTATTCATTTAATTTTTAGGCCCTTTTTGTTTTAGATTTTAATTTTTTATTTCGGGCATTTTTTATCGTTCACATTACCGCTTATATTTTCGTAATAGGCGTCTCTTGTTCGTTTATTATTTTTATTGAGTCACGGCTGACTCTCACAAACAAGTATCAAAGAACAAACCGCACCGGAAAGGCTTTCGCCTTCCGTATTATTATACACCGGAGATTCAAAATTGTTTCAAAAAAAGTTGCTCAAACCCTCATTTTTATTGGCTCCTTTCCATTTGAATCCATTTGAGGGTAATTGAATAGTCGTGACCAAACCTGGCCGTCTCCATTCCGCACCGGCCTGGACTCGACTCCGCTTGTATGCTCGTCCCATCGCTGGCAAGGCACCCACCACCGCGCCAGACTTCCAGCCAGCCAAATTGATGATTCAGCAAGCCGGAAGACTGGCTTGCCCTAAAACATCCACGCGACCGGACTCCGCCACCGCTGCGCTCGCCCTGCCATCGCTCCATTTCGTCGGCAAGGTCTCGTCACTCCACAGAATCGATCAGCGCGACCAAAGCGTCTTTGGGTTCCGAGCTCTGGAGGCTCTAAACCCAACCTCGCTTTCGTCGTGTAGGGCTTCGCCGTTTCATATCCTCCCACCCTTTGACATGTCCAACGCGATTGCTTACGCTCACGGCATGGCGAAAAATCTCCATCCCCTCGCAGAAGTCTTTGGATTTCCGACCGAGGACATGAGCACCGCTGCGAACCGGCACCGAACAAAACGCCTCTGCCCGTTTAATAACAAGGTTCCGAATTGCACGAAAGATAAAGCCCAAAACCCGCTCGGCGTATGCAGCGTGTTTCATGACGGCGAAGTAGTGATCACCTGTCCGATTCGTTTTCGTCAAAGCTGGATGATTGCCGACGATGCGGCGGACTTTTTCTTCGCTCCGAATGCAACTTGGACAACGCTCACGGAAGTTCGCCTGAAAGATGCCGATGGAGGTTCAGCGGGCAATATTGATATTGTGGTCTGTGCTTACGATAAATCTGGCAAGGTTTATGATTTCGGCGCACTTGAAGTTCAAGCGGTGTATATTTCAGGCAACGTGCGAAATCCGTTTGAGCATTATATGGAATCTCCGGCCAAAAATTGCAAAATGGATTGGACAAACGAAGCCAATTATCCACGACCGGATTATCTTTCTTCATCCCGCAAGCGTCTTGCTCCACAACTGATTTTCAAAGGCGGAATTATCAACGCATGGGGCAAGAAAACGGCCGTTGCCCTCAATAAAGGATTTTTCAACACGCTGCCAAAGCTGCCAGAAGTTACAAAAGAAAAAGCCGACATCGCTTGGATGATCTACGATTTGAAGCCGCCTGCAAATGCAGGCAATCAATATGAATTATTTCGAGAGAGGATTGTTTATACACGTTTTGAACCTGCATTGAATCAGATCACAAAATCGCGTCCCGGAAAAATGGAAGATTTTATCAGCCACTTACAGGAAAAAGTTGATGAGAAACTAGAAACGCCGCCGATAAATCGCACGTTGGAAAATCCCTTTGGCAAATGAGCGTATCACAAACATTTTTGCTGCCAGATTTCGCTGAGCGGGACAAACCGGTGAATGTTTCTTCCGTGCCGCAACGCAGCCCATTCCGTTATCCAGGAGGCAAAACTTGGCTTGTGCCGCTTTTCCGCCGATGGATGATGAGTCTGCCACGTAAGCCATCAACTTTTGTTGAGCCATTTGCCGGTGGCGGCATCATCAGCCTCACTGCTGCTTTTGAGCAGCTTGCCCATTCCGTTGTCATGGTTGAACTGGACGATCAAATTGCCGCTGTCTGGCAGACGATTCTTGCGGGCGATGCACAATGGCTGGCGAGACGAATAATAAACTTCGATTTGTCACCGGAATCTGCCAAAGCAGAGTTTGCTAAACATCCAAAATCACAATGCGAACGTGCATTTCAAACAATTCTTAAAAACCGGACGGCACACGGTGGAATATTGGCGGAAGGCGCAGGCGTGCTAAAGAATGGGGAAAATGGAAAAGGAATTTTATCCCGCTGGTATCCGCAAACCATAGCCAAACGGATTACAAATATTGGACTCGTTGCCAATCGTCTTGAATTTATCCACGGTGATGCATTCAATGTCCTTGCTCGTTTTCAGAAGGATCGTGAAGCCGTGTTCTTTATAGACCCGCCATACACCGCCGGCGGTAAGCGTGCCGGCTCGCGGCTTTACACACATTCAGAAATTGACCACGACAAACTATTCTCGCTTTGTGAAAAACTGCGCGGCGATTTTCTGATGACTTACGATAATGCCGAAGAAGTTCGCGCGCTGGCCGAACGGCATTGCTTCGAGACAAAACCCGTGGCAATGAAAAACACTCATCATGCCGAGATGGATGAGTTATTGATTGGTCGGAATTTGGATTGGGTTGAAGATGGAGGCATTTTTCGTGAAGAACCACCATCTTATAAAGCTCCATTGGTTGAAAAAAACCGAATAAAAAACTAACCGAGAAAACTGGGTGAGAAAAACAAGAGGGACAACCGATAGAGAAAATGGGCGGAAAAAGTTGCGAGGATGTAGTGGACACCAAAACGGACACCAAAGGAGTTAAAAAGGGTATAGTCGGGTTAAGCTGAATTATGTTGAATTGCCAATGAAATCGGGCATAATGGGGCTGCAAACGCGGGGTAAATTGGCCGATTCCGACCCTCGCCTCCAGATTTTGCTGCTTGAGCAGCAAGGAGATAGGAAAATCGGAACGGCCACTGTCAGTGAAACTGTCAGTAAAAGGGTGAGAGAAAAGACAACTCGCCACTACTGGCCAGAACTCCGCTGAAACTCGCCCACTACTCGTTAACGCGAGTGACGGTCCACGTCTAGTTTCCGGCGACACGGCCTCAACCCGTTCGATTACCTGAAGGATTTATTCACCCGCTTGCCAGCGGCCAAGATCACCCAGATCAAGGAGTTCACACCGGCGGCGTGGGCCACATCTAAAGAGAAACTGGCGATTGGGCAGCTTTAGCCAACCACCCGCTAACGAAAAATCAGCTTTGCCTGGTGCAAATTAAGTTGCGAATATATTCATTATAAGCCACGGAATGTGGTATTGTCTGTCCGTTGCCAGCTTTTCTGGTTCCAAGGCCGTGGACCTCTAATTTGGTGACACCTATGTTAAAAGGTAAACTCACGGCCAATAAACCATGAAAAGCAAATTATTTGCAGTCTTGGCGTTGATTATTCTCGCCGTCTTCAATTCTCATCTTTCAACCGCCCGCGCCCAAGGCACGACGGCATTCACCTATCAAGGCCAGCTCCACGACACCGGCACGAACGCCGATGGCGCTTACACGATGATCTTTGCGCTCTATGATTCCGTCACCAACGGCAACCAGATCGGAAGCCCCATCACCACCAGCGCGACGCTCGCCAATGGACTTTTCACCGTGAACCTGGATTTTGGAGCGGGCGCATTTAATGGCAGTCCTTGCTGGCTGGATATAACTGTAACCAACGGGGGCACGACTCAGGAACTTTTCCCACGCGTGCCAGTGTTGCCCGCGCCCTATGCGCTTTATTCCAGCAGCGCCGGCAGCCTGAACAGCGGAACGTGGAACGCAACGGTGGGCAATGTTTCGGGAGATCATGGGACCGTTTCCAATGTACTCGAGTTTTCGGCGAACAATGTGCTGATGTTCGGGTTGAGCACGAACGGCATTTTGGTCAACGGCAGCCTCAATTTCGCTTCCGGTGGTTCCATTTCCGGCGACGGTCAAGGCGATGTCTTAGTCCAAGGCAACCTGCTGGGGGCCATCCCACAGACCCAGGTGTTTAATACCAACGGGACATTCGTCGTCCCAACCGGTGTGACCAAGATCATGGTGGAAGCCTGGGGTGGCGGCGGCGGTGGCGGCGGCGGTGGCGGTGGCGGTAACGGGGGAAATACTGGTGGCGGCATCGGCGGAGATGCTGGCGGCGGCGGCGGTGGCGGCTATGGGAAAACGACCTTGTCGCTTTCTTCAGGGAGTGAACTGACGGTCACGGTGGGAGCGGGGGGAACCGCCGGGATTGGCGGCACGAATGGCGGCACTGGGTTTGCGGGAAGTTCCGGTTCAGCGGGCACCGCCGGCGGCACGAGCGGTATAGAATCCATTGCCATTAGCGCCTCGGGCGGACTCGGTGGAAACGGCGGCGGCGGCGGATCATCTTCGGGTAACACGTATGGCCCGGCTGGAAGTGGCGGCTTTGGCGGGCAAGCCGGCGGACAAACCATTGCCATCTCCGGGCAGTTTGGTCAAAGCGGCTACAATTTTGGATTTGCCGGCATGGGCTTTGGCGGCAGTGCGCCGTATGGTGGCTTCGGAGGCAATCCCGGCGGCGATCAGTCCCAGGGCGGCGGTGGTTCCGGTGGCAAAGGCCAGCCCGGAACCGGCAACACCGGCGGCAATGGGGCTTCCGGCAGGGTCGTGATTTCGTGGTGACAAGCGCATTGAAACTAACCCCATGAAGATAATCTTTTTGCTTTTGTTCATTGCGGTTTCGGCAACGACATTCGCCCAAAGCAGTGCGCGGTTCACCATCACCCGCAGCGTCATTGCCGGTGGCGGCACGACGCCCAGCACCAGCAGCCGCTTCCAGTTAGGCAGCACCGTTGCCCAACCGCTTGCGGCCGTCCCTGGCAGCGCGCGTTTTTCCATTCAAGGCGGTTTTTGGATTGTGCCTGCGCCCATTCTATTCGGCCCAACCACGGTGGGAACTAATTTTCTGGTATCCATTCAGAGCGAGTTGGGTCAGACCTACACGCTGCAATATATGAACGCGCTCGGTTCCACTTGGCAAAGCCTGTCACCAATTACCGGCAATGGAAGCATCATTACCGTGACCAACGGCGGGGTGGGCGTCGCCCAGCGGTTTTACAGGCTCGTTCAACAGTAGAAACGGACAAAAACCTGACGGGCTTCGTCAGACGGATACGAAGCAACTGCTATAAGGTTAAACCTTATGAGATTCCAAATCAGGCCACTGCCCTGAACTGTGGAAGAGAATCATCATGACCGGAACTACTGCTGTCGGCTGGGCTCGCCAGTTTGGCGACGGAAATCAGCACGGCGGGCGCACTCCGGTTTGCATTGTTTCTGAATTTACTGGTTTTCAACTTCGCTGCATTGCGTATCTTTTCCCCACGAAATTTTATGGCCGAAAAACCAAAACAAGTTTACGACGAGAGCAAAATCAAGACGTTGTCATCGCTGGAGCACATCCGGTTGCGCACGGGCATGTATATCGGGCGCATCGGCAACGGCAGCAACCCTGACGACGGCTGCTACATCCTGCTCAAAGAAGTGGTGGATAACGCGATTGACGAATTCATCATGGGGCACGGACGCGATGTGCAAATCAATATCGAAGGCAATCGTGTGACGGTGCGCGACTATGGACGGGGCATACCTCTTGGCAAAGTTGTGGATTGCGTGTCCAAGATCAACACGGGCGCAAAATATAATGACGAGGTCTTTCAATTCAGCGTTGGTTTGAACGGCGTCGGCACGAAAGCCGTCAATGCCCTGTCCAAGACCTTCCTGGCGCGCAGCCATCGCAACGGCCAATACGCGGAAGCTTCATTCAAGATCGGCAAATTGAAAAAGGAGGATTCCGGAAAAACCAAAGAGCCAAACGGCACTTTTATCGAATTCGAGCCGGACCCGGAGATTTTTAAGGACAGCGAATTCAAGTTGGAGCATATCGAGCGGCGGCTCCGGCATTACAGTTACCTGAACACCGGCCTGAAGCTCACGTTGAACATCGCGGGCGCGGAGCCCAAAGTTTTTCAATCCCGCCATGGCCTGATGGATTTGGTGATGGAGGATTTGGCCAACGATGGCAGCGGTCCGATTTACTCGCCATTGCATTACGCGGGCAAGACATTGGAATTTTGTTTCACGCACAGCAATTCGCGTTATGGCGAGACGTTTTATTCCTTCGTCAACGGCCAGTACACCAGCGACGGCGGGACGCACTTAAGCGCTTTCCGCGAGGGGTTGCTCAAAGCCGTCAATGAATACGGTAACTCCAAATACGAAGGCGACGACGTGCGCGAATGCATGGTGGGTGCCGTGGCCATTCGTTTAAAAGACCCGGTGTTCGAATCGCAGACAAAAAACAAGCTCGGCAACACCGAAATCCGCACCGAACTGGTCAATAATGTGCGCGAGGAATTATTGCATTTCTTCAGGCGGAACAAGGAGATCGCCGAAAAAATCATCGCCAAGGCCGCGGACACCCAGCAATTGCGCAAGGAGTTGCAGGCCGTTAAGAAGCTTGCGCGCGAACGTGCCAAAGCCATCGCGATACGTATTCCGCAGTTGAAGGATTGCAAGCATCATTACGATAAGAAGAAGGACAAAGGGCGTGGCACAATGGTTTTCATTTGCGAAGGCCAATCCGCCGCCGGTTCCATAACGAGTTGTCGCGACGTCAACAATCAGGCGGTCTTTATTCTCAAAGGCAAACCGCTGAATGTCTGGGACCTCAAGCGTGATGTCATGTATAAGAACGATGAGATGTATAATCTCATGCAGGCGTTGAGCGTGGAGGACACCATTGACAATCTGCGTTATGAAAAGGTCATTCTGGCCACTGATGCAGACGTGGATGGCATGCACATCCGCAATTTGATGATCACGTATTTCTTTAAGTTCTTCGAGCACCTCGTCCATGATGGGCATCTATATATTTTGGAAACGCCGCTGTTCCGTGTGCGGAACAAGGAAAAGACCATTTATTGTTATAGTGAAGCGGAGCGGGACAACGCCGTCAAAGAGCTGGGCGGCAAACCTGAAATCACGCGTTTCAAGGGCCTGGGAGAGATCAGTCCCAAGGAGTTTTCGCAATTCATCGGCAAGGAAATGCGGTTGAGCAAAGTCGAATACGCTCCGCGCACCGAGTCCGCGCCCATCCTGGACTTTTACATGGGCAAAAACACCCCCGAACGCAAAGACTTCATCATGGACAGCCTCGTGGTGCCGGTGGAGGATTAGCTTAATTTTTTATATTCATGCCAGCCAAACGCAAAAAAGATCCAATCCAGGCCGAACTGCCCGTGGAAGGCGCGGCCTCCGCAGAAACCAAAAAGAAAAAGGCCGCCGGAGACAACGGGCATGGAAACGGAGCACAGCACGTCATTGCCGAGGCTGTTGAAAACATCGTTCGCAAACCGTTTGATCCCAGGGAACGCGCCGCCGGTTTGCACACACGCGTGGATCGCGGTTTTCTCGAGTACGCCAGTTATGTCATTCGCGACCGCGCGATCCCCAATCTCGCCGACGGCCTGAAACCCGTGCAGCGGCGTATTATGTACGTCCTGCACGCTCTGGATGATGGCCGGTTTATAAAAGTCGCCAGCGTGACCGGTGAAACGATGAAATATCATCCTCATGGCAATGCTTCCATTGATGATGCAATTGTCGTGCTGGCGAATAAGCGGTATCTCATCGAAGGCCAAGGAAATTTTGGCAACATTTTTACCGGCGACCCCGCTGCTGCTCCGCGTTACATCGAATGCCGCCTGACACAGTTGGCACGGGAGCAGTTGTTCAACGATGCGATCACGGATTTTATTGCGACTTATGATGGCCGCAAAGAAGAGCCTGTGGTTCTGCCCTGCAAGCTGCCGCTCACGTTGATGCTCGGCACGGAGGGGATCGCCGTTGGTTTGAGCGCGCGCATTTTGCCGCATAATTTTCCGGAATTACTCGAAGCGCAGATTGCGATCCTCAAAAAACAGCCGTTCAAATGCCTGCCGGACTTTCCCACGGGCGGCCTGATGGACGCGCGCGATTACCAGGACGGCAAAGGTCCGATCAAAGTTCGCGCCCGCATCAAAGCCAGGGATGAATCCACGGTGGTGATCACAGAAATTCCGCCGGGCACCTCAACGGATTCGCTCATGGCTTCCATTGAAGACGCCACCGGCAAGGGCAAGCTCAAGGTCAAATCCATCAACGATTTCACGTCCGAAAATGTCGAAATTGAGATCAAATGCCCGGCCGGCGTGGATTCGGAAAAAATGGTGGATGCGCTTTACGCCTTCACCGATTGTGAAGTGAGCATTGTCAGCCGTATCATTGTCATCAAGGACAATCGTCCGGTGGAATTGACCGTCAGTGACGTGTTGCGCGAAAACACCACGCAACTGGTGGCTGTTCTCAAGCGCGAACTCGAATTACGCGAGAGGCAACTGCTGGACGAACTCCATTACCGCACGCTTGAGCGCGTCTTCATTGAAGAACGTATTTACAAAGGCATCGAAAAATGCAAAACGAATGAGGCCGTCCTCGCCGCGGTCTATAACGGTTTCAAGCCTTTTAAGAAGGAACTCATCCGTGAGATGGCGGATGCCGACGTTGAAAAACTCCTGCAGGTCCGCATCCGGCGCATCTCGTTGTTCGACATCAATAAGCACCGCGAGGAAATGGAGAAAACGAAAGCGGAGCTGGGGGAAACGCGCAAAAATCTCAAAGGCCTTACCAAATATGTCATCGGCCATCTTGAGGCGTTGCTGGAGAAATACGGCAAACAATATCCCCGCCTGACCACCAAATCTTCACGCCACGAAGAAGTGGACGCGAAGGCTGCCGCGTTTAAGGCGTTCAAACTCAGTTACGACCGCGAGAGTGGTTACGTGGGCTATAAAGTCAGCGGCGAAGAATTTAAAGTCGAATGCACGAAATTCGATAAAATCCTGCTCGTCTTCAAGGACGGCACGTACAAGGTCAGCGAATTGCCGGAAAAATTATTTGTCGGACCCGAGCTTTTTTTCGCGGGACTGCCCGAACGCGACCGGGTATTCACCTGCGCGTACACCGATCGCAACGCCAGTTATCTCAAGCGCTTTACCTTTGGCGGCACGATTATGAACAAGGTGTATTTCTGCATCCCGGAAAAGTCCCGTATTCTGTACTTCGCCCCGGACAGTCCAAAAATCCTTTATATCCGTTACAAGCCAGCGCCGCACCAGAAAATCAACCAACAAACCTGCGACCCCAACGAAATCGAAGTGAAAAGCCCAAAGACGCGCGGACGGCAAATCTCCATCAAGGACATTTCCTCGGTGACTTCCGAACCCACACGCGGCTGGGACGAGAAAGCGACCACAACGAAACTGGCTTTTGCCTAAATTTTGGCGGACGGTTTTTGCCTCCAGCTGACAGCCAAACCAGCCAATGGGCCGAATACTCTTATGGCATCAAGCGTCGAAGTTCGAGCAGACTGCCGACGGAAATCAGCCAGGTGGAGACGGCACAGCCGAGCGAGGAATACGCCAACCGCGTAAAAACGGCGCCGATGTGCGCATGTGCCGGGACGAGCAGCAGCGTCAGGATGGGAACAATGCAGAATAACAGCCCCAACGTCATGTATCGGGGAACTCCAAAAAGTTTCGCCAGCGGCATGAAATGAATTCCGACAATGATCAGGACCAGTGGCACCAACCACGAGAAATGACCGGTCAAAGAACACCCGGTGCTCACCAGCGCTATGGCCACACCCTCAAGAACAACGATCAGGACAAATTGCCGGCCAACCCGCCGGCCTTGTATGGAAGGTGGCACGCCCGGCAGCTTCGTTGCCTTCACGATGTAACGGAAACTCACGGCCAGAAGCGTTCCCGTGATAAACAGCGCCACGATGAGCGGCATCCTGGCTCTGGTTGTGGCAATAATGATATAGAGGGCAGCGGCAGCGGTAATCAGCCATATCGTGCCGATGGATAGCCCCAGAATATATGGTTTTGTTTTTTTATTTGAATCATTACATGCATAAGGTGGTGAAACGCGGCAAAGAGGTGACAATAAATAAACGATTTTTTCGCGACTACGAAGGCGAACTCGAACGGGGCTACGGGATTGTGAATTTATGGAAAATGAATAAATTGATAACGGGCGCAGGATGACCTGATCTGTTATGCTCGATACGCGACCTACAAATAGCATGGAAAATCAAATTTTAAAACTGTTGGGAGGTAATGATTACGCTCCGGCGAACGTTCCCGAATTATTGCAACAGCTTGGCTGGTCCCGCAACCGGCAGCAGGAGTTACAGCGCGAATTGAGCCGGCTGGAACAGGCCGGGCGCATCGCCCGCATCAAAGGCAATCGCTACATTCTGCCGCAGGAGGCGGACCTGATTCCCGGGCGCATTCGCATGAATCGCGCCGGGAAAGGTTTTTTGCAGCCGGACGACGCGACCATCAAGGAGATTGCCATTCCCGAAAACGCCACGCTCACGGCCTTGCACGAGGATTATGTGCTCGTGCGGCGCGACCGGCCGGAAAGCAAAAATACCGGCACGGTCATCCGCGTGCTGAAACGGCATCGGACAAAGATTGTCGGCACCCTGCAAAAGGGCAGCCGGTTTCTTTACGTGGTGCCCGATGACCCGCGAATCCCGCATGACATTTATGTTCCCGAACCGCACGACGTGGGTCGTCCGGCGCATATTGGCGACAAGGTGGTCGTGGATCTGCGCGAATGGGAATCGCGCAATGCCAATCCGGAAGGCGAAATCATCGAAGTCCTTGGCGCGCCGGATGAGGAAGGCGTGGACATGTTGTCCGTGCTGCGTCAATACGACCTGCCGTTGCACTTCCCTAAAAATGTGCTGGCCGAGGCGCGGGCCATCGGCAGCGAGGTGATGCCGCACGAACTGCGCGAACGCGAGGATTGCCGGAGCCATCAGGTGGTGACGATTGACCCGGATGACGCGAAGGATTTTGACGATGCGATTTGTCTGCAGCGGGTTTCGGCCGAGCAATGGAAGTTGTGGGTGCACATCGCCGACGTGTCGCACTATGTCAAGCCCGGCACGGCGCTGGACGTCGAGGCGGGCAAACGCGGCAATTCCACCTACCTGGTGGATCGGGTGATCCCAATGCTGCCGGAGGCGTTGAGCAATGAACTGTGTTCATTGAAACCCGACGTAGACCGGTTGACGAAGTGCGTGGAGTTTTTGATATCGCGCGATGGCCGCGTGCTGGCCACCAAATTTTATGCGGCGGTGATCCATTCGCAACGGCGGTTCGCCTACCGTGAAGTGCTGGAAGTGTTGCAGCGCAAACCGGTCACCGACATTGAACGGATGTTGCATGACGCCAACGAACTGGCCCAGCGCATCCGGCGGCTGCGGTTCGAGGCCGGTTCGCTCGAACTCGATTTTCCGGAGAGCAAAATCCGGCTGGATGACGCGGGACATATCACGCGCATCGATAAAGTCGAGAATGACATCTCGCACCAGTTGATCGAGGAATTCATGCTGCTCGCCAATGAAGCGGTGGCCACACGATTGATGGACCTGAACCTGCAGGCGATTTATCGCGTGCATGAGGATCCGGACGAACGGCGGTTGCGCGAATATCGCGAGGATGTTTTGAGCCATCATGTTCCCTGCGGCAATTTGAGCCGGCCGTTCGAGGTTCAAAAACTGCTCCAGAAGCTGGGCACGCTGCCCATCGGCCAGGCGCTCAAGATCGGCTTTTTGAAATCGCTCATGCGGGCGCGTTATGACATAAATCCGCTCGGCCACTACGGCCTGGCGAAGAAAAAATACACGCACTTCACCTCGCCCATCCGCCGCTACGCCGACCTGGTGGTGCATCGCGCGTTGTTCCAAAAGGACCAACGCGCAGGGAAATCGCTCAAGGAAACCGCCGAGCATATTTCGGGCACGGAACGCAATTCCGCCGATGCCGAGCGCGATAGTAAAGACGTAAAACTGTTCTCCTTCCTCAACGCACAACTGGCGTCCGGCAAACCGCAATGTTATCCGGCCCTGGTGACGGATCTGCGCAACTTCGGTTTCTTTGTGGACGTGATGGGCCTGGCCATGAGCGGCCTCGTGCCGTTGTCCACCATGGAGGATGATTTTTATATCTACGACGAGCAGCGCAATCAGCTCATTGGCCGCCGCACACGCCGGATGATCCGCCTCGGCGACAAGTTGGAAGTTCAGGTAGCGAAGGTGGACACGGCCAAGAAGCAGGTGGATTTCCGGCTGGCGGTAAAAGACGGAGAGGCCCCAAAAGCGCCCTTCAAACCATACCAGCAACCAAGACGCCATCAGTTTCAGGTCTCATCCGGACGGCAAAGGCCGCAACCTGATCGCCGGCGGAGACGGTGAAGCCATCAATGAAATTTACGAGCGGGTGCCCCCGTAAAGACCTTGAGAAAACCACCTATATTCCCACAAGCGATTTTCATAGGTTTATTATGCAATCTGGTGTAAACTCCGGCATGACAAAGAAAACATCCACACGTCGCACTCCACTGCAATCTCTGGCCAATGGACAAGTCTGGCGCATGACCGAGGCGATTCTTAGTGTGACAATGGTGGGCAAATTGCTGGTGCATTACAAACTAGGCAAGCCGAACGCCACCCGCGTCTCCAATTCCATCAATAGCATTACAACCATCGAAAAATACCTTAAAGAACATAAGGCCGTCCTGGTTTAAACACGGCTGCTTTGACCAACCACCACAACAAACACAAAACTAAAACAAAACTAAATTATGGCAAAAGCACTGACCAAATCCCAAATCGCATCTGAAATCGCTGAGAAGAACCTCATCTCCAAAAAACAAGCCGTCGAGATTCTTGAACACCTCGCGACATTGGCCTACAAACACGCCAAAGACTCATTCACCATTCCCGGCCTGGGCAAACTCGTTCTGGTCGATCGCAAAGCCCGTATTGGCCGCAATCCTGCAACCGGTGAAACGATCCAGATCAAGGCGAAAAAAGTTGTGAAATTCCGCGTCGCCAAAGCTGCCAAAGACGCCATCCTGGGCGCGAAGTAATTCCCTCTCCTTTTCAAGGGCACCCTGATTTCAGGGTGCCTTTTTTGTTTTCTCGAATTATCATTAGCCTGCATTTACCGCCGAAACTCCTTCCAGATTCGCGCAATCGGTAGTTTTAATGGAAGGCGAGAGACTTCTGGTTACACCTTATCGCGCCGGTACGTTTTCAGGGTTAGTCTTATCCCATGATTAACAAAAAACATTTCACTAAAACAAACAAGTTTGGATTCGTACTGGGTGCCGTGCTGCTGGCGGCGCTGACCAATGGCGCAGGTTCCGCCGATGGACAGGGCCTCAGGATAACTGTGGCACCGCCCGTGGTGGTGGTGGCACCTCCCGTAGTGGTGGCGCCAACGGTTGTGGTGCAGGACGACTACGTTTATTACCCCAACTACGGCATGTATTACAACAGAGGCCGCAACCAATACGTCTATTTGAACAACGGCGCGTGGGTAACGGCGCCGGCGCCCTATGGTGTCACGGCTGACGTGCTGCTGGCTTCGCCGTCAGTGCATATGGATTGGCATGACTCCCCGGAAAAACATCACGCCGATATGGTTAAGAGGTATCCGAAAAATTGGAAGTCGGGTCCGGCGGATGGAGACAGAAAACATTAACGTCACAAACAATGATGGCAAAGGATTGCCATCAAAAATAAAAGACACACTATGCATCTCTTATTCATGCCGGCTCTGGCCAGCGCACTTTATATTGGCGGAGGCGGGGTCGGCCTTCTTCTTGTCATCGTCATTGTGGTTTTATTGGTCCGTTAATTGTTGCAACGGTCCGGTGAATCCTTCGCCGGACCCGCGACTGAACGTTCGGAACCAAATTCACCAATTCTATGAACAAGCTCAAAATCAAAGGTGATTGCAACATCGTCAAGGGCAAGTTGAAACAGAAATGGGCCACGCTCACGAACGACACCCTTCAATACATCGAAGGCAAGACCGAAGAATTGCAAGGTCGGGTTCAGAAGCACGCCGGCGAAATCAGTGAAGCGGTCAGGAAATCCGGCGCTGGTCGTGCCAAATAACCGCCATTCTCGAGTGGCGAGGACACAAATCTAAAAACGCAAATGAAAGATCCCGTCTATAAACTCATCGAGCTCACCGGCACTTCCACGACTTCCATCGAGGACGCCGTGGCCAACGCCATTAAGCGGGCGCATAAAACCATCAAGAACCTGCGTTGGTTTCAGGTGGTCGAAACGCGCGGCAATATTGAAAAGGGAAAGGTGCGTCACTGGCAGGTGACCATCAAAGTCGGCTTCGCCGTGAATGACTGAAGGCCGCCGATCAATTGTAAAAACATTATGACTAAAGAACCCGTGACTGCAGGATTGAATATCACCCGCGAACAGATGATCCAGTTGTTGAACGAGGATCTGGCCGGAGAATATCAGGCGATCATTGCCTACACGGTGTATAGCCAGGTGCTGAAAGGCGCCGCATATACCGACATTGCGCGGGAATTGGAACTGCACGCCGTCGAGGAATTGCAGCACGCCATCAAGATTGCCAAACAGATTGATTATCTGGGCGGCATGCCGGGCGTGTCACCCAAGCCGGTCATCACCTCAAGTGATCCGGTCACCATGCTGCGCGCAGATTTGGAGAATGAACGCACAACGGTGGGACGTTATCGCGAGCGCATCCGGCAGGCCGAGGCGCTGGGCGAATTTGGATTAAGCGAGACCTTGCGCGCGATCATCGCGCAGGAACAGGATCATGAAATTGACCTAGCTTCGGCTCTCGGCATCAATGTGCCGCCGCCGATTAAACCTTCGGATAAAAAAACTGCCGAAATCAAATAAGGAACTCCATGCCCCAAGGCGATAAATCCAGTTACACCGACAAACAGAAACGACAGGCCGGACACATCGAAGCGGGTTACGAGAAAAAAGGTGTCGGTGTGAAAACTGCGGAAGCCCGCGCCTGGGCTACGGTCAACAAACTTTCCGGCGGTGGCAAAAAAAGCGGCTCCGGCCGGAACCAGAATTAATTTTAAATTATGCCAGCCTTGCACAACAAACAAATCAAACTGAACTTACAGGCCGTCCCAAAATGGTCGAAACACGCGCAAACCATTCTTCGCACCTTTAAGTTTGAAGGATTCTTAAAGGGCATTGATTTTGTAGATCGGATCGCCGCGAGAGCTCAAAAGATGAATCACCATCCCGATATTGATATTCGCTTTGACCAGGTGACGTTGACGCTCACCACGCACGATGAAGGCGGCATCACCGAAAAAGATTTTCTGCTGGCCGGGCAATGCGATGAGGTTTTTACCAAGTTTTTCGCATTGTGATCAACGCCCAGGCCAAAAGTTACGAGATCCCGGATAGCCCACTCATAGGCCAGAGCGCATCATCAGTCTGAATTTGCAGTTGCTTAAATCCATGCTAATTTATTAATCGAATCAAATGAAACGGAGGTGAGCGATGACAAATATTCCAAGTTCAGTCCCATTAAGGCGCCCTCCGCGTTTTTTTGGACATGACATCGTGGTAATTGGGGCGTCGGTTGGTGGAGTGGATGCAATTCCGTGCTTGATCAGGAGTTTGCCAGCCAGCCTTCCTGCCTCGATTTTTGTCGTGCTGCATAGCGCTCCTCAAGGGCGAGGACTTTTGCCTGAAATTATTCGCAAAAATTCAGCTTTGCCGGTTCGGCACGCTGTGGATGGTGAAAAGATTCTCCAAGGTCATGTGTATGTTTCCAAGCCCGATTATCACCTGATGTTAGAGCGCGGCCGAACACGTGTGGTACGAGGGCCGAAAGAAAATTTTCATCGGCCGTCGATCGATTCGTTGTTTCGGACGGCAGCCGAATGTTACGGACCGAGGGTTGCGGGTGTGGTCCTCACTGGCAACCTGGATGACGGCACAGCTGGCCTATATGCTGTGAAGAGGTTGGGTGGGGTCGCTATCGTCCAGGACCCCAAGGACGCATTGGCACCCGCCATGCCGAACAGCGCTTTGCGTAATGTGAAAGTGGATCATTGCCTGCCCCTGACCCTAATAGGTTCGCTCCTGGTTCGATTGGCCATGACGCGTGATATCCCCAGGGGCAAGAAAAGATCAGTCACAACGAAGCGCTTCATGATTCCAAAAGATATGGAAAAAGAATTCGGTTTGCCGACTTCTTTTGTATGCCCTGAATGCAGTGGTCCTTTATGGGAAACAAAGCCCGGACGTTCCCTTCAGTTTCGGTGCCATGAAGGACACGCTTATTCGCCGGATAGTCTTCTGGCAGATCACGGGGAAGGGCTTGAGCGATCCCTTTGGTCCACCGCACGGATGTTCGATGAGAGAGCCAACTTATTGCGCTGTCTCGGAAAGCGGAAATACCACTCCGAGACCGTCGGAAAAAATTGGGGAACCAAGGCCAAAGAGCTGGAACAGCAATCAGTGTTGATTCGTAAGTTACTCAAAACCTACGTCTGAAACCCCTGAAGCCAATGGCCGTATGAGACCCTGAGGCGTGATTACTACTAAGCGAAGGATGCGAAAGAGAATAAAGGACTTTCTGAATTATACGCCGGCAAAGCCGTTGCCTTTTGCAGACACCAACCTCTAACATTTACCCTTTTGGGTAAGTGGCTTTCTGTCATACATTTCTGATAAGTTAGGTAAAATGCTCCTTTTGAAAAGCTTGGGTATAAATCATTCTACGGACGTGACACCGCGCCGTGAACTCATTCTCTCTGCGTTTTGGCTGTTCCTTTTGGCCGGCGCGGTTCCTCTCGCGGCGCAACCGGCGCAGAACCCGGACAGCCTGCCGCCGGACCTTCCTGATTTCCATTGGCATCTCACGGCGCGGCCCTGGCATCCCGTGGATATGCCCAAAAGCGAATTGCTCGATGAAATGGACAAGGCAATGCATGCCATGGTGCCGATGCAGCGCTGGAATACAAACGATCCAAACGACCATGCCAACGGCGCGCTTATTGATCCCTACGATAAAAAAGAGATCCAATATGCCACCCCCATGTTTGCCTTTAACGTCGCCACCTTGTTGTCGCAGGGATACGCCGCGGACCTGGTGACCAACGGCACGCGCGCCCTGGACCGGGCCACCTGGAACATCTCCACCGGATATGCCAACGACGGGCATGGCGAATTTTTTTGCGCGCCCATGGTCAAGGCCATCCGGTTGTATGAAGCGCTCCAAACCAATTACCCGGATGTCATCACGCCGGAAAGATTGAAGATCTGGAAGGAACGCATGACGCGCCCGCGCGAGGATTTCATGTACCTGCGCGTCCGTCAAAACTGGCGCACCTTCGCCATGGATGGCGAATGGTTGCGGCAGGCGGACGGCTACATCAGCAACGGCGTGGATTGGATCGAGTTGAACTGGACCAACTGGGACCAGGGCGACCAGCGCGAACGCTTCCGGGAAGATCTCGATCAATACTACCTGCATCCCTGGTTCTTCCTGTACCACGACAACCGCCCCAACCCGAAGAATTCCCCGCCCAACAGTCCCACCTACAGCGGAGCCGACCCCCAGACGTTCACCTACAACGGCGCCGCCACCGCCAACCTTCTCGATATGTTGGTGGACGGATACACCGGCCCCTCCGCCGGTGAAATGATGTCCATCTTTCAGCGCGATTTGCGCTCATCGCTGTTGTTGATGAGCGCCTCCGGCGAAGCCCCCGCCGGCGGCCGCAGCGGCGAACACGCCTGGGACGACACCATTTACGCCGAAGCGTTTGAACTGATGGCGCAAGTCGAACAGCGCAAAGGCGACCTGCGTCTGGCCGGCGAATTTCAGCACGCCGCGCAATTGCTGCTCAAAAGCCATGAGCGTTTTCAGCAGGAGAACGGCCTGTTTTCCGTCACCAAAAATCTTTTTCCCGCCGCCTTGAAGAACCATTACGCCTCGTGGAGCGGCGTCGTCAATTACGAAGGCTTCGACCTGGCTTGCTGTTCCGCCACGCTGCTTGCGGACAAGACCGACATCGTCGAGCAACCTACGCCCGGGGAAATCGGCGGTTACGTGGTGAAACTCGACCCGTCGTTCGCGAATGTGTTCCTGAATGCCGGCGGCATGCATGCGCAGATCGTCACGCGCGGGGAGGTTGACAATTACGGCGGCGTGCAATGGCACACGCTCGGCATCACCCGCTTCAGCCGTGCCGGCTGGGATGGCAGGCTCGGCCCGGGCGCGGGTGGCGTGAACCCGGATTTCAGCGACGGCATCAGTTTCTCGCCTGTTTTTCTTGAAAACGGCAAATGGACGCGCGTCTGCACTGAACCGCGGCGGTTTCAGGGCAGCTTCAAAGCGGATTTTGTGCATCCCCTGCTCGTCCGGGGCACTTACACCATTGCGCCGGTGGCCGGCCAGGCCGGCCCCACCTTCGAGATGCGCCTTACGCTCACCCCGGATGGCGTTCTGGTTGACACCGCGCGCACCTCTGGCACCAATGCCTTCGGCGTCGTCTGGCCGCTGTTCAAATTCGACGGGCGAACCATTTTGAACCAAATTTACACTAATTCCATCGCCTCCGCCGCCTACCCACGCACCCCCCCTCTTTCAACCACCAGTGCGGCCCCCGAACCCGACCAGCAAAATTTTATCGCGCTCAAAGCGGTCTCTCAGCTTGATGCCTCCGGCAAAGCAGTCCGCACCGGTTATGGCGATTACTCGCCGATCCGCGTAACAAATCCTGATAACAGCGAGGTGGAAACGTTTGTCTATCCGCGAAGCGCCGGCGATCCGGATGCCGAAAGCGTGCGCGCCAGCTTTGTCCACAATGGCGATGATATTTCATCCGTTCTTGGATGGGTCAAAGGCACGTTGTATCGCGGACGCACTTCCGCCGGCGGCGTGGGCCGGGCGATTGATTTGAACAACGACGGCAGGGATGACGCGATTTTTAATCGCCAGTGCGCATTCATTCTTCAATTAAAAAACGGCCGGATCACGGCCATTGAAACCGATCGCGCCGTGACGGCAAACGTCCAAGGCAGGAAGCTCAGCCTGGCTCCTTACACGCCGGTGACCCTGGATTGAAAATGTCACCGGTCCGTTTTGCTCGCGCCGCCTGTTCACAAAAGAAAACCGCCGGACAACGTCCGGCGGCTCTGTGATTTTAAATGTTCCCGCGTCTTCCGCTTATTGCTGCCAGATGATGTAGAACTCGCCCGGCACCGCAGGGTTGACGATGTTCGTGGACAGGTTCAGGTTGCCACTGCCGTCAAACGAATTGGTCAATATCGGCGTCCAGTTGGCCAGCGGCAGGGCAACATTCGTGCTACCCAACAGTACGAACATTCCGCCGTCCGTTCCATTCGTTCCCGAGATGGTCAGTGTCGTGCCAGACAACTTGATGCTGGTGATCTTCGGCGAGGAGATAACTACGCCAGAGGTGACATAGAGTGTGCCACTGGTGTCCAGTGAATTGGTGTTCCACGCCAGTCCCGGACCAGGAGTGGCCGGGATGATATTCGCGAATCTGCCAGTGTAGCTAGTGGCGGAGAACAACTTGATGGCATCTCCGACCGCCAGGGCATTGCCAATGTTATCGATGGCCAAAGTGCCGCCCATGGTCACTGTGCCCAGACCGGTCACATTGTCAGCAGGTACGTTGGTGGTGGCGCCCGGGTTGATGACCACATCGTTCGTACTGCCGGCTTGGAGGGTCAGGCTGCCATCCTCAGTCAAGGTATAGGTGCTCCCCGAGAAACCAACGGCCAGCGTAGCGCCACTGCCAAAGAATACATTGCCGCCATCGAGGGTACCGTTGCCGGTCAGAGTTTGACCGGCACCAAAGGTGAATGAGGCCGGCGTGGAAACATTCAAGGTGCTGCCACCGTCGATCTCAACCCGTGAACTCGAGCCCAGAGGAGAGTTTGCCTCGACCTGTACTGTACTGCTCCCTCCAATGACGGTGGGGCCGCTATAAGTATTAGTGCCTTCCAACCACAGGGTGTTGCCGCCACTGAGGCTAAATCCACCGGTTCCGACAACAGGTCCGTTGATATACAGATCCGCACCGACCGCAATGGTATTTGTTCCCGGATCCAATGTCAGAGTACCCTGGAAGATATTGGCAGCGCCGCCGGAAGTAATGCCGGCATTGATCAATGTTATGTTAGTCTTCACAAACGGATTGGGTCCGGCCCAGAACCCGAGGGTGGCATTGGATTCCACCGTCAGCGACATATTGGGATCACCCATATCGTTGGTACCTTGGAATGTCAGATTACCGGCGTCGATATAGATATTTGCCACGCCGATGGGATCGTTATTGATCAGGGTAATCTGGCTGGGGCCAACTTTATACAGGTTATGCCCATTGCCCGTGAACGTGCCGCCGGTAATGTCCCAGCGGGCATCGGCGCCAAGGGCGGCATCTCCCAGCAGGGTAATGTTGTGCCCCAGTTGATAAGGATATGCGGGATACGTAGTCGTCAAATCCAACATTGCGCCCTGGCCGTTATAACCCATGCCGGATATGGCGATGATCTTGGTACCGGTGTCTATGTTATTGATATCCAATGAACCGCCATTGGTGGCATAGACTACAGGCCCATTGCCCAATGCCGCCAGGGACGCATATTGCAGCGTGCCATTGGTAACGGAGACCACGCCATTGTAGCCCGCATTATTGCCGGTCAACTGCATCAGGTCGGGACCGGCTTTCACAAAGGTTCCCAAGCCTGACCCATTATCAACCAGGGTTGCGGCAAACACCGTATTATTCGTCGCTGTCGGGCTGATAACAAGAGTGCCCAGGTTGTTGGTGATGTAACTCACCGCCGGAGTGTTGGACATCGCCAGCGTCACTGAACCGGAGCCTTCCTTGTCGATGGTTCCGGCGATATTGCCGCCACCATAGAACGTGTAATTGGTGACATTGTTGTTGAAGGTCAACAAACCGGGTGTGACAGTCTCCGTCACATTTATGTTGTTGGTGATGGACGTATCATCGAATGTCACCAGGTCACCATCATAGAAATGGTCAAATGCGTTGGTATAGGTGTTGAAGAAGTTTGTGTAAGTATGGTTCCACACGTTCGGTTGCGGAGGATTTCCACCTTTCCAGACCAGGGGTTGCGGGACGCCGCTTACTGACAGTTCCAACGCATTGGGAGTGGTCGTGGGATTCACGAGGGAAACGGTGTACCGCGGGTTGCTGTTCGAGACAGTGATATTTCCCGCCCCGCCCGATAGAGCGCTATTGTAATTAAGAATAGTGTAAGGCTGGGCAGTGCTTAATGGTCCCGTCGGGGTAATTACCAGCGTGTTGACTCCTCCCAATGACAGGTTATTGCCCACCGTGATAAAACTACTGACTCCATTACCTATCTGAGTCGGGTCACTGCCCAACTCAATGTTTACGGCGACATTGGTTAACGCCAAATTGCCACTGATGCTCAGTTCACCAGGCGCGGACTCATTGGGCGAGAGCGTCGAGCCGGTGGTCATGATGACGTTGCCATTGATCTCGCCGACATCGGCGAGAACGAAGTTATTGGCAACACCCTCCAGTGTCTGTCCGTTGCCTACGATCAGTCCGTTGGGCATGGCGCTCACGTCCAGAGTCGCGTCGGGGTTGACCAGGTTGATCAATGAACTGGTTCCCAGCGATGAATTTGCGCCAACGAACAATGTGCCATAAGCGTTTAGAATCGTTGGACCGGAATACGTATTCGTTCCTTCGAAATAATAGTTCTGAAGGCTGCTGATACTCCAACCACCCGTTCCACTCATGGGTCCGTTAAAGAAGACCTGGAAATAATTGCTTTCCTGGTATCCCGCAGCAATCGTGTTGGTGCTGTACAAGGTCATCGGGCCGGCCAGCGTCAGATTGCCGGCCGACGTGCTGAACGCGGCGTTGCTGAAGACAAAGTTTTTGCTCATCACCTCGCCGGCCGGATTGGCGAAGAACGCCAGACCCGCGCCACTGGCAACAGTGAGGAGCGCGTTGGGATCACCCAATCCATTCGTCCCCTGAAAGCCCAAAGTGCCACCCAGAATGTTGATATTCTCTACTTGATTGTTTGTCCCGGCATCGATCAGGAAGATCTGCCCGGTGCCCACCTTCGTCAGATTATGAGCGTTGCCATTCAAACCGGTGCTGCCGGAAGTGCCGTAAAGGTCCCAACGTCCATTTGCGCCAATCGTGGTATCACCGAGCAAACTGAGTCCATGGATGCCGTTGCCATTTTGAATGGCGGTGCCGGAGGAATTATACAGCGCACCTTGATTCGTTGAACCTGCGCCCTCAATGCTAAACTGCAATGGGTTGGGCGACTGGGCGCCGTCGAGGTCTATCGTTCCGCCGTTAACTGTAACGGTATTGGTAGCATTACCTAACGCGGCAGCATTGGCCATTTGCAGGATGCCGCCGGTAACGGAAACAGTGCCGTTAAACGAATTGGCATTGCTGATGGTCAGTGCCCCCGTCCCGCTCTTGCTCAATTGCACGTTGCCCACCAGGGACCCTGTACCGTTAAACACATAATTCGAAGCAGAGATGACGCCAACGGACGTCGGTGAAAGCGTTGTCGTTAAATTGATGGGTGAGGTGCTCTTGCCCGCATCGATGAATTGGACATTATCTCCAGTCTGATACACAAATCCACCCACCTGCGTGACCGTATTTGACCAGTTGGCCGTTGACAGGTCCCAATTAAAACTCGAAGAGCCAAGCCAGGCGAGGTTGTTCACTGATGACCGAACTGTCAGTGTGGCCACAGTACTATAGATGTTACCGGGGTTGACGATGACAAAGTAATTAGTCCCATTACCGAGAGTGGGCGAAGCGATCGAGTAAGTCGCACTCGTCGCGCCTGAAATCGGCTGCGGATTATCGAAATTGGTGTCGCTGGAGGTGTACCATTGGAAAGTAGGCGACGAACCACCCAAAATATTCACGTTAAAGCTGACGGGTTCACCCACCACCACAGTCTGGCTGACGGGTTCCTGGGTGATGATCGGCGATGCCGGCGTCGGGGAGAGCCCAATGTCAAAAGCGGCGTCATCAATACCGCTGCTTCCAAAAGCTATCGTGCCGCCTGTGGTGGGAATGAGGCAAATGTTCCCACCGGGATACAGGTCCGTGCCACTATTATTATAGCCCAATAAATCATATCCAGTGGGTTGATGGGTCGTGTAGGCATATGTTGTATTCGGCTGCAAGACATTCGTGAAGCCGCCGGAATAGAGCAACCAGTCGCCGTCGGAAAAAGCTACCGTGTTGCCCGTGACATACGTCGAAAGCAGGGTTGCCGAGCTGCCGGATACAGAATACAGCCTTACCGTCCAGGCTTGAGATCCGGTGGCACCGCTGCCGCTATTAAGGCCCGAAGTTTTAAAATAAATGCCATCAATGATATAGCCCGCTGCATTGGGGCCGGTGGTGAACGTCTGGCCCGGCGGTGGATTGTTGTTCGAAAAATAATTCAAGCCATCCTGTGCGGTGCCTCCCGTAGCCTCGCTGTTGGTCTGCAACTGCGACTGATCATACGTCCCCGGCGTTGGGAGTGAGGGAAAGTCGTAAATGCCCACGCTGGCGCCAGCCAGCGGAGTTACCGTCAAAGTGGCCGGCGCATTGGTCGCACTCCCATTGCTGTCACCAACTACCATAAAGTAAGAACCCGCATTGGCCGGCTGTGCACTTTGGATGACATAAACCGCGTTGGTGGCGCCGGCAATCGCATTGGTCACGCCGCCGCTAACAAAATACCATTGATCCGTGGCCGCAGTCTGGGCGCCGATTTGCGAAGTAATGTTGACGAGGGCGCCAATCGGGGCGGTCGCTGGCAAGATGCTGGTGGCCTTCGCATAAGGATCGGGGATGGCGGACTGGCGTATGGACTCCAGCTGGCTTTGGCTGGCAGTGAACCCGTTGTAAAATTGCCAATGCGCCAGCCAGCCGGGAAAGTTGCGCGAGTTATCACTCCCGCGGTTTCCGAGTACTATTGTGGCCGCTGAACCGAAACTCAAAGTGGCGCCCGACGAGGCCACGGTGTTGACCAGGGTGGCCGGGCCGGTTTCGGTACCGGCATAAACCCGATAATTCGAGCCATCATAGGTAAGTGCATAAAAATACCAGACATTGGCGGCCAAGCTGCCCGAGGCCACGGGGTTTGGCGCCAACGTGGTGTTTTCCCAAAACTCAGGATTTCCGCTCGTATTTTCAGCAAAGCCCATCGAACCGCTCGTGGCGGTGGCGAAGTCAGCCTTTGGATTGGCGCCCGGCCCAAATTCAAACAGGAGCGGGCTGTCTCCGCCCCCAAATACCGCGCCATTTTTAAGCCAGAATGACAGGGTAAACGTGCTGACCGTGCCTATATTACTGATTGTCGGATCGTTCCAATCCGCAGTAACTGCGGTTGAGCCACTCCCCGAAACAGTAAGGCCGGTATTGGCGCCATCATCCGTGGTCAGGTCCAGCGACCTTCCCTGGCCGCCAGGGCCACTGCCAACTGCGCCATGCAGATCGGCCCGAACCAGACTGTGGTTCGTCATGTACGCCACTGCGGAATCGACCAAATCAGTCGTCGCCACAGAAGGAACATTATCATTGAATTGGAAACTCAAACTAGGTGTCTGCGCCGACGCCAATGGCGCGGAAAGCGCCATTACTATCAATGCAACAACCATAACAGCGGCAGAACACCATCTGCCTGCTGCCTGTTTGAATATAAGTTTGTTTTCTGATTCGGTGGATTTATTTCGTGTGTTCATGGGATTTTGGGTGGTTGGGCTTAAAAAACGGTTCATCGGGAGAAAATTCCGGACTGATTTATTTTTTGCATGCATAATAACAAGGGCTTAAGGTTTTCCTGCAAATTTCTTTTCGTGTGTTTATTATTTGGGGGTCAACTTTCCTGTTCAGGGTGATTGTAACAACCATTCCTGGTTGACGGCGCCGTTGGTCTCCATTTGCAGCAGGTAAAACTGCTGCGGCATTTCCAGCGCGAGTCCATTGGATGATGCGAAGTTGCCGTTGGGGTCAAACACCACATTGGTCATGGTCATCCAATCCGTCAAAGGCAACGTGGCATCGGTGGAAGTCAACCAGGTATAAGTAACGCCTGGAATTCCGTTCGAGCCGCTCAAGACCAGGTTCGTTCCCGTTGCAGAGATGGAATTGATGGACGGAAGGGTCGAACTTCCCGCCGCCCACTGATTCACCTGGGCAAAATTGGCCGTGGAATTATTGGCCACTTCCATCAACTTTCCGCTGCCGGCATTCATCAATGTATAATTGCCGTCTGGATTCGTGGCCAGCAGCCATTCCTGGTTGTTGACATTGGAAAAATCCATCAGGCATACGATCGCTCCGTTGGTGGCCGCCCCTCCGGTTGGCTGCAAGGCGCGTCCGCTTTGCCGGCCCATGATGGCATATCTGCTGTTTCCCAAATAAGTGAGGATGTATTGCTGGTTAAGACCGGCGTTATACGGCCACTGGTCCAATGTAGAATTATTCGCTGTATCCTGATTCCCCACGTCGAGGGCATCGCCGGTGGACCCTGACAAAATCTTATAGGCACCGTTGGTGATGATTCCGTTGCCGCTGCCGACCGCATTCAGCCGTTTGACCACAATGTTGGTCACATAAGTGTAGGTGGTATAAGAAGGACCGGGAGTCCCGGAAGAATTTTCCATCTGAAAATCGATAATCAACCAACAAGGAGAATTTACAAACGTGTAGGAAGTTTGCTCGGTTTCCATGACCCCATCAATGTAATAATGAAAATCCACGTTTGTGGAATTTTCCAGGCAGGCCACCAGCCGGTACGTATGCCACGCGCTGTTGGCTGTGGGTACGGTGGTGGTCACTCCCTGCCAGGAGCCATCATAAGTGTTTTGGCTGCACCCATTGACCCCCTTGAATTCCATAAAATCACTTTCAGGCGGCCAACTGTTTGCCCCGGTCATCCAGAAGGCCGGCCAGCAGCCGGTTTGCGTGGGCACTTTGAATTGCCCGCTGATGTCCCAAACGGGGTAGTTCTGATTGATGGTGATCTGGGTATTAAGATAAAAGGTCCCGGAATTATAACGAATGGTCAAATAAGGCGAGGCGCTGCTCGTGCCTTCATAGCTGTTGGTCAACCATGAAGACAAAGTCACAACACCGCCCGAAACCGTGACATTTGTGGCATTCATTCTCGCGCTGCCGTTGTGGTCAGTGCCCCAGGGGTAATTATAACTCCAACTTCCCGTAAAGGCGCTGACACTGTTGAACGACGTACCATCCACCACCGTTTGCCAACTGGCCGCCCGGACCGTCAATGTCAACCCACAGCCCAAAAAAAAGGCAAAAGCGGCGATTCTCTCGTTCATTGGATCTCCTAAAAAACTATCATAAAAAGTCCATCCCCTACAATTACCCAAACGGGTAAAATATGTTTTCCTCCTACTTTCCTCGCTATTCCGCCTTTAAAATATGATGAAGGGGAAGGAACATCGAAGCCAACTCCACATCATCCAAGGGGTCAAGGCGGCTGGGTTTGCCACCAGGCTAACGTAGCAGGACTGCCGGGGCTGGTAGTAGTCGCCACGGCAGACGGCATGGCGGCAATTCCTTGCCAAGTCGCAAACTTCATGAATTCGACGCCACCATCCAATGCCAGGGTGCAGCCACCATAGGCATGTTGTTCTCCCAGACCTTCGTTTCCGACATTAGGACTTGGGAGATTACTGCCATCATTAAAAACGTCAGCTGTCGACGTCACTGGAGTATGAATGTCCGACTCCCACATTACCACGCACTCCGAGCTCCAGGCCTGGGACGCTTTGACGGTTTTATGACCATAGGCGCTGCCACTCGTGCCTGAATTGTAAAGAAACCCAGCGCACGAATTCATGACGTAAGTGCTAATCTGATTGCCACGATCTGCCCAACTGGTGTAAGGACTGCCCGGAGGGTCGAGCGGGCATTCATAATCTTTCCAATTACTAACGTATTGATACAACGTGCCTCCCTTCAACTCGGCAATCGCTATCTGTATCCATTTATTCGGATTTTGCGAGTAACTTTGTTCTGAATAGGGAGTACCACTTGTATTCAACGTATAAAAAAGGTCGTATGATGAGCCCGCAGGAGGCGGAGAATAATTAAACAACCACCCGGCAACAGGCTGTGTGGCGCCCCAATTACACCACGGCAAATAATCCCGGTTATCATTGGCATACATTTGAAGACCCAGGCCCAATTGTTTCAGATTGGATATACATTGTGTCCGCTGCGCCTTCTCCTTGGCCGCCGCCAACGCCGGCAGCAGCAGCGCCGCCAAAATGGCGATGATGGCGATGACAACGAGGAGTTCAATCAAGGTGAATCCTTTTCGCGAATTGCCTAATAAAGGGACGTTTAAGATCATAACATCGGTGACAACGTAAGCATATCTGCAACCCTTCCCCGGTCAATTACCCGTAAGGGTAATTTTATAATCGGGCGCAGCTATTATTCATCGTTCGTTACTCTTTCGGGTAATAGCCTGCGCGCAGACTTCTCTGATAAAATAAATCCATGTCCAGGTTGTGCCGATTTTTAAAACTCGCTTTCGCCGTGGTGGTTCCCGTCATGATCGGGACTTCTGCCGTTGCGTTCGCGGGAACGGATCCGGCTCAATTTGCCCCCGGCGGCGTCTGGCGTGATACGGATGGAAATCCCATCGATGCGCATGCGGGTTGCATTCTCTTTCATGAGGGTATTTATTACTGGTATGGCGAAGCGAAAGCCGGCCGTACTTTCCTCCCGGACTGCAATAAATCCTGGGGAGGCACGCGTGTCGATATGGCCGGCGTTTCCTGCTATTCATCCACCAATCTTTACGATTGGAAAAGCGAGGGGCTTGCCCTGCCTGCCGTATCCGGTGCGCCGGGCGATTTAAATCCCGGTAATGTCGTCGAACGGCCCAAGATCATTTACAATCGTAAAACGAAGCAATTTGTCATGTGGATGCATATTGATAGCGCGGATTATCACGAAGCCCGTCTCGGCGTGGCGGTGAGCGATTCGCCGACCGGTCCTTTCACTTACCGTGGCAGTTTTCGTCCTGATGCGGGTGTTTGGCCACTGAACGTAACTGACGCGGACAAAACGGCCGGCACAGGCAATTACCTCGCGCGTGATTTTCAAAAGGGCCAAATGGCCCGCGACATGACCGTCTTCGTGGACGATGACGGCAAGGCGTATATTTTTTATGCCTCGGAAGAGAACTCCACGATGCATGTTTCGCTTCTGACCGATGATTACTTGAAAACCGCTGGAAAATACAGCCGCATCCTGGTCGGGCGCAGCACGGAAGCCCCGGCAGTTTTCAAACATGATGGGAAATACTATTTGATCGCCTCTGGTTGCACCGGCTGGGATCCCAACACCGCGCGGTCCGCCGTCGCCGATTCCATTTTCGGCCCCTGGAAGGAATTGGGCAATCCCTGCGCCGGCCCCGATGCGGATAAAACTTTCCATGGACAAAGCGCGTTCATCCTCCCTATGCAGGACAGCAACAAGTTTATTTTTATGGCCGACCGCTGGAACAAATGGGCCCTCGCCAGTTCGCGTTATCTCTGGTTGCCGCTGGAATTTGACGGCCAGGAGAAGCCGCTCGTTCCCTGGCGCAATAACTGGTCATTATCCGTTGCCAAAACTTTGAACATCAGCCAGGCTTCCAGTCCAACCACCGAATGAAATCAGGCCAAATTATCTCGATCTTCCTCGTAGCCATCGCGCTGGCCGCCATGCCCCGCCCGGCGCCGGCCGCGGACACGCCGCCGACCCATACCTTCGTCATTGGAACGAATGATTTCCTTCTGGATGGCCAGCGCTTCCAGATCCGCTGTGGCGAAATCCACGCCGCGCGGGTGCCCGAAGAATATTGGCGCGACCGCTTGAAAATGGCCAAAGCCATGGGATTGAATACCGTTTGCGCCTATCTGTTCTGGAATGAACATGAACCGCAGTCCGGACAGTTCAATTGGAGCGGCCAGGCGGATGTCGCAAAATTCTGCCGCATCGCCCAGGAGGAAGGCCTCTGGGTCATCCTTCGCCCCGGCCCGTACTCCTGCGCCGAATGGGAAATGGGCGGCCTGCCCTGGTGGTTGCTCAAAGACGACGACATCAAACTCCGCACGCGCGACCCGCGCTTCATCAACGCCGCCACCAATTACCTGGCCGAAGTGGGCCGCGAATTCAGGCCGTTGCTCATCACCCACGGCGGCCCCATCCTCATGGTCCAGGTGGAGAATGAATATGGCTTTTATGGCAACGACGCCGGCTATATGGGCGAACTTCGCGCCGCGATGATCAACGCCGGGATCGATGTCCCTCTCTTCGCCTGCAATCCGCCTTACGATCTCAAAAACGGGTATCGTTCCGACTTGTTTCCGGTGGTTAATTTCGGTTCAAATCCGGAAAGTTCCTTCGAATCGTTGCGCGAAATTCTTCCCCAGGGCCCGCTCATGTGCGGTGAATTTTATCCCGGATGGTTCGACACCTGGGGCAAACCGCATCACCTCGGAAACACGGACTCCTACTTGAGCGACCTGGAATACATGCTCCAGCACGATGAATCGTTCAGCATCTACATGGCCCATGGCGGAACCACCTTGGGACTTTGGTCGGGCGCGGACCGGCCTTTCAAGCCCGATACTTCCTCCTACGATTACGATGCTCCCATCAGTGAAGCCGGTTGGCCTACGGAAAAATTTTATCAAACACGCGCGCTCTTCGCCAAATATCTACTGCCGGGGGAGACCCTGCCACCCGTACCGGCCACCAACCCGGTCATCACCATCGCTCCCTTTGCATTGAAACAATGCGCGCCGGTGTTCGCCAATCTCCCGTCGCCCATCAGCGATGATCAGCCCAAACCCATAGAAGACTACAACCAGGGCTATGGTTGCATCTTGTACCAAACCCAATTGCCGGCGGGCCCGGCCGGCCGGCTCGCGGCAACGGCCATCCATGATTTCGGGTACGTGTTTCTAGACGGCAAACCGGTCGGCATCACTGACCGGCGTTCAAACACTTATAGCGTTGAACTGCCCGCTCGCGCCCGGACTTCCACGCTCGATATTCTGGTCGAACCGATGGGCCGCGTAAATTTTGGCCAGGAAGTTCATGACCATAAAGGCATTCTGGGACCGGTGACGTTCACGCCCACCAATGGCGCGTTGGCGGAGTTGACCGGATGGAATGTTTACAATCTGCCATTGGACGATGCGATGTTGAACACTTTGAAATTTGCGCGCGCCCGAAAAGCCGACCTGCACACGCCCGCGTTTTGGCGGGGAACTTTTAAGGTTTCAGACCCGGAAGATACGTTTTTGGATTTGCGCTCGTGGGGCAAAGGCGTTGTTTGGGTCAATGGCCATTGCCTGGGACGCTTTTGGGACATCGGCCCGACACAAACAGCTTACCTTCCGGGTCCCTGGCTGAAACGTGGCGAAAACGAGATCATCATTCTCGATTATCCCGGCCCCAAGGAAGCAGTCATGGCAGGCCTGGCGAAACCCATTCTATCGCAGTTGCGTCCCGGCCTTGATTTTGCGCGCGGCCATCATCCAGCCGTAACCTTAAACCTGGCCGCTGCCACGCCTGTCATGCAGGGCGCATTTGCTCCCGGCCCGCAGATGCAGGAAGTCAATTTCGCGCAGTCGGCCAGAGGCCGTTATTTCTGCATCGAGTCAGTCGATTCGTTCAACGGCAAGCCCGATGCCGCCATCGCTGAGATTTCGCTATTGGGTAACGACGGCAAACCGTTGAGCACTGAAGATTGGAAGGTCGCGTATGTGGACAGCGAAGAACTGGCCAAAGAAGACGGCGCGGCAGAGAATGCCATTGACGGCCAGATCGCCGATTGTTGGCACACCGGCAGCAATTCAACGGGACAACCGCATCAGTTGATCCTGGATCTGGGCAAACCGGTTCAGATCAGCGGATTCCAGTACACCCCCCGGCAGGGCAAAGACTCTGTGTCCGGCCGCATCAAAGATTACCGGATCTACGTCGGCAACAATTTGGTGATCAGAAATTAAAGCCAGTAAAACACCACGCTCCACTGGTCCGGTTTTGGTATTCACAGGTTTTTTAATCAAACGTCAATGGGGCCATGATGACATTCGTGACGCCATTTCCCGGAAACCGCAGCACGGCAGCGGAGTCATTGGTTGTCCAGCTAATCTGGCCGGCCAAAGATGCGGTTTGCGCGGCGTTATGGCCGGGGAACCAGACTGCATAACACGCGCCGAAGCGGGTTTGCGGTACGACTGTCAGATAATCCTGAGCCGCACCGCTCCGATTATAACGCGCGGCGGCGTGGTAATGAAAGCAAACGCCCGGTCCCGCGGCCAGACCGTAGCGGCCCGCAACACAAACCCAATTATTGGTGATCGTTAGGGCAGCATCCGAAAAATTCGTGACCGTGGCCGAACCGCCACTCCATTCCACAAGCCGTGTGCCGCCCGTGAGCGGATCATTTTCAATTCCATTTACGAAGCAACCCGCCGCGTTTTCGGTCGCGCCGCTTGCGGGCATGGGCACTTCAATCATGCCGACGGATTCGCCGCAACTGTTTACATAAACGCGCGTCTGCCCCTTCGCGCCGTTTTGCAAAAGCAGTTGCGCAGTGAAGCCGGTGTTGTTAGTGGCAAAGCCGATCAACGATGCGGAAGTGGCGTCGCCCAGGACCCCGCTGCCGAAGCCGCCGTGCGACGCCGGCGTGGCTACATAAGTATTAGACGGAAACGAGGCCATGGGCGCCTCAACCATGCTCATGATTGTGTCTTTGTAGCTGAGGGAAACATATCCCCACGTGCTGCGCTGCACGACGACGCCCACATCGGGAAAGCAGGCCACGATCGGCGCGGGCGGGGTCACCGGGCCGGTGGGATAATCGGCATTCGCCCATTGCAGCCAGGCAATGGCCGTGCGCCGCGCCTCGACAGCCTCGCGGTAAAATCCGCCGCCACTGGCTCCAACGAATTCACCGTTGCCGTTGATGATTTGCCGGTAACGGACAAGTTGCGCCAGTTGGCCGTCCGCCCAGCGTGCCACCGGATCATTGAAATGCGCGGCCAGCCAGGTGATGTAGGAATCCTGCTCATAATCGTGCAGTTCCCAGTCCAATCCCGATGGATAACTGAATTCTCCGGAATCCAAAAGCATGTCGGACAGATTCGTGGTCCAGACTGTCAGCACGTTGTGTTCGACGTAAGGCAAAAGCTGTGCTGCCACATCCGGGTTTGCCAACCGCGCCATCAACAGCGAATCACCCGATGACATGCCCGCAACCATTTCGTAGGTTGGATGATAGAAGCCGTGGTTGACCAAGGCGAACTCCGGATAAAGTGTCACGGTGCTGACCAGGTTGGAAAACGGATCGCCGGCGGTACTGGCGACGGTGTAGGTATTAACGAGATACGATTGCGCGGCGCTGAGCCATAAGGGGGCGCTATGGTTGGTATTCATCCAGGCAGCAGCGAGGGCGAGCGGATTGCCGTCCCAGGCGTTTTCCTCCGCCTTGGTGTCGCCGGAGGAAAGTGGAAGAGTGCAGGGCGCGATGCCCGCGCGATGTGTCGCCTCGGAGGCAATTACGCGCTGCACCGCCGCAAAGGAGGCGGCAGGCAGGTTGCTTTGCACCAGTAGACAGGCCAACCCCATCGAACCGGCCCATTCGCCGGACTGCCAGTCGGAACAGCCGTTGCACGTGGTACAATTGGTGTCCAACGAACCGCTGCCCCAACCCCATTGATAGCCGTTCACCGACAGATTGGTACCGGTGAAATGCGTCGCGGCATTGTAATTCAACGCCTGCCGGACCCGCGACAACCGAATGGCCGTGCGGGGATCATTGGGCAGTGCCACCACCAGGGTGGCATATGCCACCGCAATACCGCCGTTGCCACGGATGCCACCGTTGTTGCCGGCCTGGGCGCCGCCGTCGCCCCAGTAGCCGGAATCCAGCGGGGCGCCGGGATAAGAGGCCGGGTGCCAGATGGTTTCGGCATAGGTTTCGAAATTAGTGAGGCATTGAAGGTAAAGCTGATGGGATTTCGGCTGCGCCATTGCATTGCCCGCCGGTAAGAGTAATGCAGCCAGGGCCGCCGCTGGACAAATGATTCGCCCGAACCAGAACCAAAAGCTCATTCTGGTCACTATAAATTTTTCCGGGCGTCTCATGGCACGAAGATTTGTGCGATATTTATCTGTATGTGTCAGTATGTAAATTGAGACACGTCGGCCAGCGGAACAGGATACAATCCCAAGTCCCACTGATAGAAATAAAAATATTGCCGTGGTAAATGGGTTCGACAGATGCGGTTTTAGTGCGAGTTTAAAACGGTTTCCGTGGTCACGGATGGGTTCTTGATCACGGCGTGGCCGGTCTTGATGTTGAGCGTCCACTCTCCCGGTTGCGGAAGCCATAGTTTCCCATCACCGATTTGAACGGGCATCCAGAGATAGCGGGAATCCCACAACGCCCGCGGCTTCCAGATATCGCCCATGAAAATGATCGTGGTTTGTTTCTTGCCGGTCACCTTGAGCAGGAGCGTGGATTGCGAGCCGTATGTCTTGGTTTCAGGCGGCGCGATGTTCTGGAATTGAGACCAGGGTCCCTCCAGGCTGGCCGCCGTGGCATATCGGTTCGGATTCGGTGCCCAACCGGACAGTGACGAGCCGATCACATAATACAGTCCGTCATAATGCACCAGGGCGCCGCCCTCCATATGCTCGGGGATCAGGCACATCTCCTTTTCCACCGACAAATAATCATCGGACAGTTTGTAAATATGAAAACCATTCGGACGATCTTCGGAGATCAAATAGGCCGTCCCGTCGTCATCAACGAATTGGCCAATGTCCCGGCTCTCATGGCCCAACGGACGAAAACTCTTCAGGTATTTGTAATCGCCCGCAATCGAATCGCAGGTGAAGACCGCCACGCCGGCATATCGGTACTGGCCGTTGTCGATATGCGCGTACATGACAAATTTTTTTGTCCTGGCATTATAGAAAACCTTCGGCCGTTCCAAAATCCATCCCCAGCCAAGATGTTCCGGGTCCGAAAGTTGAACGACCCGGTTGCAGAATTTCCAATGGGCCAGGTCGGTGGAACAA
>Ga0206819_10057_pt1 | contig 43067 bp, 35 predicted proteins | sample Alteio_BWOrgCont_87_FD_152855 | JGI IMG/M metagenome (GOLD analysis project Ga0206819, IMG submission 152855) | Enriched cells from forest soil in Barre Woods Harvard Forest LTER site, Petersham, Massachusetts, United States -... | ecosystem: Environmental > Terrestrial > Soil > Temperate forest >... | reverse complement strand
TCATGGGACACAAGAGACTTATAAGCCCTCCGTCTCATAAGTCATATAAGTCGCATTCGTTTTATCGGTAGGGAGGAGCTCCTGCTTGTCCGGGTCCTTGCCACGCGCGCTTTTCCGGAACAATACTCGGACGAGCGGGAGCTCCTCCCTACCGAAGACACACCCCTTACGGCGTTGCCGAGGGAGTAGCGACGGGAGAATTTTGCTCGGCTGGAGTCGCGGTGGGTTTCGCCTCTTCCTTTAGGGCGGCGCTCGGAGAGGAGACCGGTGTAGTGGACGCTTGCGGTGTCGCAGACGAAATCGGACTTGCTGACACTTCCGGGCTTGCAGACGCCTCTGGAACGGCGGACGACTGTGGTGTCACGCTGGCTGCAGGAGTGCTGGAAGCGTTGGCGGTGGGGCTTGGCAAAGCGGTTGCTGGGCTCGGGACCGCACTTGTTTTTGGCGCCACCGTCGCGGTAGGAGCTGCTTTTGTATCTTTCAGCTCGTTTTCGAGGAGACCAGTCCTTCGTTCCGAGCTCTGCCTGGAGACCAAAATCGTAATAAGAAGGGTAACCCCAAAGAATATTCCACCGAGATAGGCCGTGGCCTTGGTCAGGACTGTCGTCGTCTGCGCCCCGAAGATATTTTCGGTCATCCCGGAGCCGAAAGCTGCCCCTAACCCTTCGCTGCGCGGCCGCTGCATGAGGACCACCAAGGTCAGCAGTACGCAGACAATCACCAGGATGGTGAGCAAGATCGGGATAAAAATCGACAGCCACATAAGGGCGGGGAATATGGGGCGTCCTGAGGGAGTTGTAAAGGACGAGGTGTGGCCGTGCCGAGGGATATCTTGAGCTATGGGCCAGCCCGAAGTAACCAGTAATCAGTAAATCAGTAATCAGTGCGTCGAGGAAAGGGTCGCAGCTGATGAGTCAAGGCGGTACCGATTGCCCTCTATACCCTCTGGGGCCACTGATTACTGATTACTGATCACTGATTACTAGTTACTTTTCCCATCTCGTGCTTCCGTTGTCGCGCATGCTACGAGCGCTTTTGCTTCTAATTTCTATGGCGGGAATCTCGATGGGCGGGCCGTTGAAGTACCCGGTCGCAAAGAAACAGGGTGTGGTCGATGATTACTTTGGAACGAAGGTCGCGGATCCTTACCGATGGCTGGAGAATACCGATTCTCCTGAGACGGCTGCCTGGGTTAAGGAAGAGAACGACCTCAGTCTGCCCTATCTCGAGAAGCTCCCCAATCGTGAAGATTTTCACGATCGCGTTACCAAGCTTTTGAACTATGAGCGCTACAGCACGCCGTACTGGATAGGCGGACGGTATATCTACCACAAGAACGACGGTCTGCAGAATCAAAGCGTGATTTACACGGTCAAAGATCTGGCCGACCCGCCTCAAGTCGTTCTCGACCCGAATCAACTGGCAAAGGACGGGACCGTTTCAGTTGGGATCGAGGACTTGAGTAATGACGGAAAATATTTTGCTTACGGACTGGAGTCCAGCGGGTCAGACTGGACCGAGATCCACGTAAAGGACCTCGACTCCGGCAAAGGGCTTCCAGACGTGATCAAATGGGTAAAATTTTCGGATATTGGTTGGAGTAAGGACAGCTCAGGTTTCTTCTATACGCGTTACCCGCAGCCAGATAACGAGACGGATCAGAAGCTGGCTAAACTCGGTATTCCGGGCATCTATTATCACCGACTCGGTCGTCCTCAGAGCGAGGATGTGCTTGTCTATCAAAGGAAAGAGGATCCTCAGTGGTTCGTTAACGCGTCCACTTCTAAGGATGGTCGCTACCTGATTATCCAGGTGTCTCAGAACCAGGAGGACAAGATTGCGATTTACGTGAAAGATCTGGGAGACGCTCCCCAGCCTAAACTGGATGGAGAGGCGCTACCCGTTTTTGATCGCTTCGACGGCAAGTATTGGCCGATTGCCGTGGTGGGCGGGCGACTGTTTCTGCGAACAAACAAGGATGCCCCGACCTGCAAAATCATTTCTTTCGACCTAACCAAGCATGCCGCCAATCAGGCTGACGAGGTAGTACCGGCAGCCAAGGATCTTTTGGAAGATGCAGCCATCGTTGGAGGCAAGCTGGTATTGAACTATCTGGTCGACGCCAGGAACCAGGTGAAGGTGGTTTCACTAGACGGTCATTCACCCACTGAGGTCCCGTTGCCGGCGCTTGGGTCCGTTGAGAGTATCAGCGGCGATCAAGATCGGCCGGAGCTTTTTTACGCGTTTACCTCGTATCTGTATCCGACCACCATCTTCCGCTACGATGTTGAGACCGGTGAAGGATCGGTGTTCAGAAAGCCGTCTCTCGACATTAATGCGGACGATTACGTAACCGAGCAAATCTTCTATCATTCCAAAGACGGAACTCGGGTCCCGATGTTTATCGTTCGGCGAAAGGACAGTCGGCTGGATAGTAATAACCAGGTTTACTTGACTGGTTACGGCGGGTTCGACGTCTCGATGAAACCGTTTTTCTCCGCGGGTTATTTCGCTTGGGTGCAAAAAGGTGGAATTTTCGCACAACCGAATCTGCGGGGAGGCGGCGAGTATGGACAAGCGTGGCACGAAGCTGGGACGCGAGAACACAAGCAAAACGTGTTTGATGATTTCATCGCCGCTGCGGAAACGCTCATTAACCTCAAATACACGAGCGCCAAGCACCTGAGCATCACCGGGAAATCAAACGGGGGTCTGCTAATTGGTGCGTGCATGACCCAGCGACCCGATCTGTTTGGCGCGGCGGTGCCAGGGGTTGGGGTAATGGATATGCTACGGTTCCAGAAGTTTACCGTCGGGTACGCCTGGATTTCGGATTTCGGTAGTTCCGATAACCCCGAAGATTTCAAATATTTGATTAAATATTCTCCGTTGCACAACATCCAACCTAGGACCTGCTATCCTCCGACCTTAATCACGACGGCGGATCATGATGATCGAGTGGTGCCCGGGCATTCATTCAAGTTTGCCGCAACATTACAAGCAGCCCAAGGATGCGATAACCCGATCCTGATCCGGATCGACACCAAGGCCGGACACGGAGGCGGCAAACCGTTGGCGAAAGCGGTCGATGAATCTGCTGATGTGATGGCGTTTATGTGGGACAACACCAGCGGTGAACCTGCGAAAAATCGCTAAGAACCGGTAGGGACGAGCTCCTGCTCGTCCGGGTTATTCAGCACTATCCGATCTACCATGCGCGGATGAGCAGGAGCTGATGGCTACCGGTATCTGCCATCGACCCGCTGTTAAATCAGATCTTGGCGTCTTTGCGCCTTAGCGTGAGATTCAACTTCCAACCTAAAACTTAAAACCTAAAACTTGTAACTCGCACCCCGCTAGATGGCAGTTTCCCCCCAAGTCGCCCTCGCTTCGACCAATCGGGTTTATACCAAGGTCGCGCTGCGTTTGTTGCCGCTGCTCTTTATTTGTTACATCACTGCCTATCTCGATCGTATCAATGTGGGCTTCGCCAAGCTGCAGATGCAAAACGATCTGGCGCTCAGCGACTCTGTTTACGGCTTTGCTTCTGGCATTTTTTTCTTCGGTTATTTGATCTTCGAGGTACCCAGCAATCTCCTGCTGGAAAGGATCGGCGCACGTTTGTGGATTGCCCGCATCATGATCACCTGGGGAATTATCTCCGGAGCAACTCTTTTCGTGAATTCCGCCGCCTCATTTTATGCCGTGCGGTTCTTGCTTGGGTTTGCCGAGGCCGGTTTTTTTCCAGGCATCATTCTTTATCTGACTTACTGGTTCCCGTCGACTTGGCGTGCACAGATCGTCGCCTGGTTTATGACGGCAGTTGCCGTCACCGGAATGATCGGTAACCCGCTATCGGGATGGATCCTGCATCAGTTCTCCGGGTTAGGTGGTTTGAAAGGCTGGCAGATACTTTTCTTGGTGGAAGCTTTGCCGGCGATTATCATCGGCGTTTGCGTCCCGCTCATGCTGCCGAACGGTATCCGATCTGCACGTTGGTTAACGGAGGCAGAGAAGAAGCTGCTGGAAGCCAATATCGATGCCGAGAACGCGGTTAAAGACCGATTGCCGCTGCTTCGCGTCCTGGTGGAGCCGAAGTTGTTGGTGCTTTCGTTGATTTACTTCTGCAATTCGCTCGGTCTTTACGGAATCGGGTTTTGGTTGCCACAAATTATCAAGAACACCGGCATCAGTGATCCACTCAATGTCGGGCTTTTGTCTGCGATTCCTTACGGGTTCGCCGCCATAGCGATGGTAATCTTCGGGCGTAGCTCGGATCGCGCAAACGAACGGCGTTGGCATTATTTCTTTGGGTCGATAGTCGGTTGTATTGGTCTTATCATCGTCGGCGCGTTTAGCCAGAACATCTGGTTCACCATGGCGGGCGTGACCCTGTCTACGATGGGCGTATTGTCGTTGTTCCCGATTTTTTGGCCGATCCCGGCCGACATGTTGGCCGGCACTAACGCTGCAGCCGGGATTGCCTGGATCAATTCTCTAGGTGGTCTGGCTGGTTTTTTCGGTCCTACGATTGTTGGTGCAGTCAGCGATGTGACAAAAAAATCGGACTATGCGTTCTACGGGATTGGTGGAGCCGTGTTGCTCGGAGGAGTGTTGGTCCTGGCCGTTGCCCCACGGGGTAAGCGAGCGTAGGCGATGGGCGACAGGGCGAAAGGGTGCGAAACTTGTCCCGAAGGGACTTAAGGACTCAGCCTGGGGTTTAACCCCAGGTATCGATCAAAAAAGGACGTCCGCCCTGAAGGGGCGAAAGATGATCTTTCGGCGCCTCTGTGCGTCGCCGCGTCGCCCATTCTCCCTCACCCTCTCACCCATTCGTTGATCAGCTCCTCCACTCCTTCCCGGAAACTCGGATACACTGGGGACCAACCCAAAGAACGGAGCTTAGCGTTGCTCACCCTTTTGCTGGTCCAAGCGCGTTTTCGATTCAGATCGCGAGGGACGAACGGAGGGAGAGGCCGCCCAACCCGTTCGCAGACCCATTGGAACCACTCGAGTTGAGTTATCGTTGTGTTGTCAGTAACGTTGAAAATGCCCTGCCATCGGTGCTCTGCGGCCAGATGAAAAGCAGAAACCGCATCCTCTCGGTGGATCGAGTTCATGATGCGTTCCCCATCTCCCTCAATCCCGGCTTCGCCGGAAAGCAATTTCTCCAGCGGCACACAACGTCCCGGACCGTAGATCCCGGCTAGCCGCAAAACAGTTCCATGGCGTGCAAGCACTAGTTCTTCAGTTTCTCTTAGGATTTTTCCAGTCTCTCGTTCCGGTTTTGCCGGGTCATTCTCTGTGACAATCGAGCCATCTGTTTGGGCGTAAACCGAGGTGGAGCTCGTGAAGATCAAATGGTCAAAGCTCGTCTCCTTAATCAGTCGCTTGGTGGTTTCGAGAAAGATCTCGCGATAGGCGACTGCTCCCCCTTTGCCTGAGCTGGCACAGTGAATAACTACGGATGGATGGTTTTCGGTGAGGAATCGCAAATCGGAGGTCCGCAGATCTGCAGCGACAACTGCCAGTCCCTCACTCCTGAGCGCATCGGCCGATGATTCCGAAAGAGTAATTCCTGTCGCCGTCCATCCGGTCCGCCCGAGCTCTCTGAGAAGCTGTGCCCCGAGGTAACCGCAGCCTATCACTAAGACGCTCTGCTTCCCACTTCGCTCCTTCGTCTCAGACTCCGGAAGCTTCGTAGGACAAGCTGACATCTTCGGCGTTCCTGGCGTTGTAGGAGTTGGCTTCGTCATGCTTCTAGACAAATTAGCGCTTTCTCTTAGTGTGCTCGCGGATGAGTCACGAAGACAACAGAGCCGCCACTCGTAAATCCAACAAGGGTTTATCTTTGTGGTCTTTGCGACCTGGTTGTGAATCGGTTTGCGTTGAGCTGCTTTGAAGGAGTTGATCGAACAATTGCGGGCGGGCATCGATCTTACTCCAAGTGAGATCCGGGTTGCAGCCAGTTTTCTTGCCGATACCGGATCTCCGGATGAAGAGAAAACGGCGTTTCTGGCTGCGCTCAGAGACAAGGGTGAAAGCGGCGACGAGGTAGGCTATTTCGCTGAAGCTTTTCTGAATTTGGCAATAACCCCGTCTGCGAACCTCAATGGGAAACCGAGCATTGATCTTTGCGGCACCGGGGGGGACCGTCTGGAACTGATCAATGTGTCCACTAGCGCGATGTTTATCGTGGCAGCAGGCGGCGCCGCCGTGGTGAAGCATGGGAACCGAGCGATTACTTCACGCTCCGGCGGAGCAGACGTTTTGGAGAAGCTCGGAATTCCGATAAAAAATTCTCCGGAGAAGATGCTCGCCGCTTTGGAGCAAACCGGGATCGGGTTCCTTTTTGCGCCCTTATTTCATCCGGCGTTCGGAGCCGTCGCCAATGCCCGGAAAAAGCTAGCCGAACAGGGCATCGCCACCGTCTTTAATTTGCTTGGACCGCTAGTAAATCCGTTGCGCCCGGAATACCAATTGATCGGAGTTTTCTCGCCTACAATTCTGGAGAAGTATGCCCTCGCTTTGGCCAGGTTAGGACGGAAACGGGCATGGGTAGTGCATGGAGAGGTGCCCAATGGCTCCGGTATGGACGAGATCTCGACGCTGGGCGAGACTGCGGTGCATGAGGTCAAAGACTCGTCCTTTAACTATTTTCATCTGTTTCCCGATCAACTCGGCTTACGAACTCCGAGTTTGCATGAATTGAGAGGCGGGGACGCGGAACAAAACGCGAACACCCTGACCGGGATTCTTTCGGGAACGGAGCGAGGGGCAAAGCGGGACTTTGTCCTGATCAACGCCGCTGCTGGTTTGGTGATCGCCGGTTTGGCCCCGCGGATGGAAAAAGGTTTACAGCTTGCAGCCCAATTGGTCGACTCGGGCCAGGCCCAGGCGAAGCTCCGCGAATTCCAAGCGTTTTTCCGGTAGGGCGAAAAACTCGGCGCGCCAAGAGCTTTGTTTGCAACCCTGACGTGTGCGCGCCGGTTTGAGCCGTTTGGGGTGGGGAGGAGCCTCGCCCATGACGTATCTCGACACGCATCCTGGGTTTGCGATGGCTGTCGATGCATACCCGCTACACGCGCGGCTCAAATCCGGCGCGGACCATGCTTCAAGAATAGCCTTACCGTGGGCGCGCCGAGATTTTCGCCCTACCTTCGCCAAACGCCAAACGCCTAAGTCTTCCCCACCGGTTTCGGCAAATGCTCGACGCAGTATTCTTCGCCGTCTCGGGCCACGCGAAACTCTAATTCCGGATCGTCTCGCTCGGATCGTTTACAAACCGCGCATCGGTGGAGTGGCTCGTCAACCGGCACCGAACCGGCCGCGAATTTTAGCCGGCGTTTTTGCACGTCGCGACTGTGACGCGCGTTGGAGAGTGCAATCGGCACAAAGAAAAGAACGTAATTCAACAGCGAAATGATCAGGGCTGCCTTAATCAAAAGAGATGAGGTCAGGAATGTGTAAAGGATCGGCAGTAAGAAGATGATGGCGAGCCACTTCACCTTAACAGGAATGAACAGTAACAGGTAAACCTGAAGGTTCGGAAAAAGGGTTGCGAAGGCGAAGAACAACGAAGCGTTGATAAAAAGCGGAAGATTGTTCCCTTCGCTCTGACCGGCTCCTAGAAGGAACGCGGCGATGGTGACGCCGGCCATTCCCAGGACGTAGTACAAGGTTAACCGAAATGCTCCCCAGGCATGTTCAAGCGCGTTGCCCACCCAGATCATGAACCAGACGTAAAGCAGAAAGAAAACGGACTGAAGGATCGAGACGCCGCGAGCATCCAGAAACATGTCTGGGATGAAAATATAGGAGACCAGGCGCCATACCTGTCCTCGCATAACCAGATCGGGTTCCAGAGTGAGATACTGGACGTACCCAGGACTGAGTTGGAACAGGATGTAAACAAAGAGATTCAGCAGCGCAATCGCCGGGATCAGACGGGGTATCGCAAGAAAACCGACGCGGTTCTCCAACCAATTCAGCCAAGACATAATATTAAAACGACAAATGACAAATGACCGGACTTCGCCCCGTCGTCCATGACTCGGGAGACTTTATCGGGCAGGCCGGGAGGCTACGTCTGCCAGGCAGTATGCCAAATGAGATCGGTGAGGATCTCAGAAATTTGCAGAACGACAATCTGTCATTTGTCATTTGTAATCTGTCATTCTGCTATCTGCTATTCGGCCCCGATTTGAGCTCGATAAGCCGCCGCATCTTTTAAATCAGAAAGGTTCACTCCTTCTTCCAGTTGCACCTTAAACAGCCAGCCTTCCGCGTAAGGCGCGGTGTTGACGAGCGCCGGATTGTTTTCCAGTTCGCTGTTAACCTCCGTGACCTCACCGGAAACGGGAGAATAAATATCGCTCGCGGCTTTAACCGATTCAACAACCGCAGCTTGCTGCTTGGCGGTTACTTTGGCGCCGACCTTAGGTAATTCGACAAACACAATATCGGTCAGCTCAGCTTGAGCATGATCTGTAATCCCAACGGTACCAATTGTTTTATCGATCCGAACCCATTCGTGGGTCTCGGCATACTTTAAGTCCTCAGGCACTGACATTTCTCTTGTATAGCGGTTTTTTCACTACAGTCGCGGGAAATTTGCGGCCCCGCACGTCGATCTCGACGGGCTGTCCCGGTTTTGCGAATGGAATCTTTACATAGCCCAGGCCGATACCGACTCCGAGAGTTGGCGATTGCGTGCCGCTGGTGAGCTCACCGATAACTGCGGATTCGACCGAAATCGAATAGTGGGGGCGGGGAGGAGGGGATTTGGGAGGCAATTTTACTGCGACTAAGCGCCGCGTGAGCCCCTCTTCTGCCTGGCGCAACAGAGTCTCTTGCCCAATAAAACCGGTCTTCTTCAAATCGACAAAGACCCCTAGCCCAGCCTCCAAAGGCGTTGTCTCCGGGGATAAATCGGAGCCGTTCAAAGGGTAACAAGCCTCCAGCCTAAGCGTATCGCGAGCTCCCAGCCCGCATGGGGTTAGGCCGTCAGTCTGTCCCAATTCGAGGAAAGCAGACCAGACCTCTGGCGCGGTCTCCGCCGGAAAAAAGGCTTCAAACCCATCCTCCCCAGTATAACCGGTGCGGGCCACCAACATTGGAGCGCTCCCCAGCTTGAATTTTTCAATATGGTTCCGCGTAGGCAGTTCTCCGATCGTCTGGAAAACCTTGGCGGCGTTGGGCCCTTGTACCGCCACCGCGGCGAATAACTGGCTCTGGTCTGAGACCGAAACCCCTTCTACCTGATGATCTTGGAGCCAGGAAACGTCCTCGGCGATCTTGGCGGCGTTGACCACCAGGAAATAGCCGGTTTCCGATCGACGGTAGACGATTAGGTCATCGATTACCCCTCCGTGGTCATTCAACATCAGGGTGTATTGGCCCTCTCCGATCGAGAGGCGACCCAGATTGTTTGTCAGCATCGAGTTCAGCCACTCCGGCGCTTTCGGCCCCGAGATTTCCACCTCACCCATGTGCGAAATATCGAAAATACCGGCACCCTGGCGGACGGCTTGGTGCTCTTCCAAAATGCTCGTGTAATAGACTGGCATTTCCCATCCGCCGAAGGCGATCAACTTAGCGCGTAACCTCAGATGTTCCCCGTACAGCGGCGTTCGTTGTAGTTCTGATGGAGTTAAAGCCATGGCCGCAAACATAGATGGGTTTGCGAAACGTCCAAAGTGAATGCAATATCTTGTTTTTCGCCGAATGCGAACACAGGGAACCCTACACGATACGCCGGTCGTCGCGTTGCCGTCATTCAGCCATCGCCACATCGGTTTGAACGGCAGCGAACTAGAAACTTTGATAAGCGCCACCGGTTGCGAAACTCTGGACGCCCTCATCGATGCCGTGGTGCCGGAGAAGATTCGGCTCAAAGGTGACCTCGGGCTGCCCGAGGCACTGAGCGAAGCCGAGGCGCTCCGATATCTACGCTCGCTGGCCGATTTAAATTCGGTCAACAAGTCGTACATCGGTCTTGGGTATTATCCGACGGTGACGCCGCCCGCCATCCAGAGAAATATCCTGGAGAATCCCGGATGGTATACAGCGTACACACCGTACCAAGCCGAGATTGCTCAAGGACGGTTGGAAGCATTACTGAACTTCCAAACCCTGGTTGTCGATCTCACTGGGATGGAGATCGCAAACGCGTCGCTGTTAGATGAAGCGACTGCTGCCGCCGAAGCGATGTCCCTCTGTTTCGCCGTCGCGAAACAGGATGATCGCCACAGATTTTTCGTGGCTAGCAATTGCCATCCACAAACCATCGCCGTTGTTCGCACCAGAGCGGAAGCGCTCGGGATCGAAGTAGTGGTTGGGCTGCCTGAGACCATCGATTGGACGCAACACTTTTGTGGAGCTCTTGTTCAGTACCCGAATACGGATGGGCAAGTAGATGACTACCGGGAATTTGTGGAAGCAGCTCACGCTGCAGGCAGCCTCGTGGTTGTAGCTGCGGATCTTTTGAGCCTGACTCTTTTGGTTCCCCCGGGCGAATTCAATGCCGACGTCTGCGTGGGTTCTTCTCAACGATTCGGCGTGCCTATTGGTTTCGGCGGCCCGCACGCAGCTTTCTTTGCCACTCGCGACGAGTTTAAGAGACACATGCCGGGACGCCTGGTCGGCGTTTCCAAGGATTCAGCCGGACGCCCCGCTTACCGCCTGGCGCTGCAAACTCGTGAACAGCATATCCGGCGAGATAAAGCGACGAGTAATATTTGCACTGCGCAAGTTTTGCTGGCGGTGATTGCCGCCACCTACGCCCTTTATCACGGACCCGATGGGCTGAGGGCTATCGCCACCGAGATTCGGCGAAAGACCGAGTTGCTGGCCGCTTGGTTAAGCGCGCTCAATTTCCAAGTGCTTGACGGAGTCCGCTTTGACACGATCAAAGTCCATCTGGGTGCGGCGGCCGAGAAAATCTTAGCCGAAGCAGCTAAGCAAAAAATCAATTTCCGGCTCTATCCTGATGGCTGGATTGGGATCTCGCTCGACGAAACCGTGTCCGCTGCAGATCTGGAAGCATTGGCCAAGCTATTCGATACCGAACAGCAGCTCTTGTGGGACAAGTTTCCCCAGACGGAGGTCGAGCCGGTTCCGGATGTTTCCCAAAGACAATCGGAATTTCTGCAACAGCCCGTCTTCAACTCGTTCCACACTGAGACCGAGTTGATGCGCTATTTGAAGCGCCTGGAGAATCGGGATCTATCATTGACGACGTCAATGATTCCACTCGGCTCCTGCACCATGAAACTAAATGCGGCGGTCGAGATGCTGCCGGTCACGTGGCCTGGCTTTGGCCAGATCCATCCATTCGCGCCGCGGGAACAAACCGTGGGTTATCGCCGGCTGATCAGCGGTCTCGAGGATTGGTTGGCCAAGATCACCGGCTTCGCTTCGGTCACAGTTCAGCCCAATGCCGGCTCGCAAGGGGAGTATGCCGGGCTGCTGACGATTCGCCGTTATCACGAGAAGCGAGGAGAGAAGAATCGAAATGTGTGCCTGATCCCGACGTCGGCGCACGGCACTAATCCGGCCTCGGCCGCGATGGCTGGATTCCAGGTTGTACCGGTCCTGTGCGACTCCGACGGGAACATCGATTTAGCGGACTTGGAAAAGAAGGCAGCACTTCATCAAGCGCAGCTGGGTGCATTGATGGTGACCTATCCGTCGACTCACGGCGTCTTTGAAGAGGGTATTGTCGACCTGTGCGAGATAGTCCATCGGTACGGTGGTCAGGTGTATATGGACGGGGCGAATCTGAACGCTCTGGTTGGTTTGTGCCGGCCGGCGGACCTAGGCGCGGACGTTTGTCACCTGAATCTCCACAAGACGTTCTGTATTCCGCATGGAGGAGGCGGTCCGGGCGTCGGTCCAATCGGAGTCAAAGCGCATTTAGTTCCGTATCTGCCCACCCATCCGTTTGCCGAGGAACAACATCCGGACGCGATTGGCCCGGTTTCTGCCGCCCCGTTTGGAAGCGCAGGTATTCTGTGCATTTCGTGGGCTTACATTGCGCTCATGGGAGCCGCAGGGCTCACCCAAGCCACCAAGGTTGCGATCGCCAGCGCAAACTACATCGCCACCCGTCTTCAGGGGTACTATCCGGTCTTGTACAAAGGGAAATCGGGCCGGGTCGCTCACGAGTGCATCGTTGACCTGCGACAATTCAAAAAGTCTGCAGGTATAGAGGTAGAAGATGTCGCCAAACGCCTGATGGATTACGGGTTTCATGCCCCCACCATGTCATTTCCGGTTCCGGGCACTCTCATGATAGAACCCACGGAGAGCGAGTCGAAGGCTGAGCTCGATCGGTTCTGTGATGCAATGATTTCAATCTTTGGCGAGATTCGGGCGATTGAGACCGGAGAAGCAGACCGCGAGGATAATGCTTTAAAAAGAGCGCCGCACACGGCCCAGGATTTGGTGGTTGAGCCTTGGGGCCGCAGCTACAGCCGGGAGTCAGCTGGGTTTCCTGCTCCGTGGACCAAAGACTACAAGTATTGGCCTCCGGTAGGCAGGATTGACAACGTGTACGGCGATCGCAATTTGTTCTGTACGTGTGGTTAAGATAATTGATCGATATGTCAGCAGTCAGATTCTCACGACTCTGACCTGGACGATCTGCATGCTCAGCCTGATGTTGGTGGTCGCTAACGCCATGCGTCAGCTGCTCGAGCTCCTGATGACCCATGGTTTGCCCTGGAGTTATATCTTCTCCTTTATCGGCGACTTGCTCCCCTTTTCGATGATTTATTCGATTCCCTGGGGCGCACTGCTGTCCGTGTTGCTCGTGTTCGGCAAACTTTCTTCCGAGAACGAGCTATTGGCTCTGCGCGCCACTGGAGTCAGTATGCTCCGCATCTGTGCGCCGGTATTTCTGATCACATTGGGCGGTCTCGTGCTTTCTCTTTGGATCAATCTTTACGTAGCGCCTGAGTGCGAAAAAAGGTTTAAAGAGCTGGCGTTTAGACTGGCATCAACGGAGCCGCTGGCGCTGTTCGGTTCAGACGAAGTGATTGATGCATTCCCTAATCGGAAAATTTATGTCGGCCGAAAGAATGGGAGTACGCTGGAAGATCTTCACATCTATGAAATGAACGCGCAGCAGGTCCCGGTCCGGGTCATTTATGCCAAGCGCGGCACGATGGAAGTAGACAAACAGAATCAACGAATTTTGCTCAGGATTTTTGATGCGCGTTACGAGGACCGGGATGAGTCCGATGTTAACGACTTAAAAAGGATGCACTACGGGATCAGCGTCGAGGAAGGCGTTTTCCCGATTTCGCTTCAAGAGTTGATTACCAAAGCGCACAGCAACCAACGTCCGACGGAGCTGACGCTAAGTCATCTGCGGGAAGCCATGGAACAAAAGCAGGGGAAACAGCTTACCATCCTGCGAACTGAGTTAAGCAAACGGTTCTCAAATTCGTTGGCGGTAGTCACGTTTGTTCTCATTGGAATCCCGCTGGCCATCACCGCGCATCGACGCGAAACCTCGGTGGGTATCGGCATCAGCATTTGTGTTGCCTTCACTTTCTTTATTTTCATCGTGCTGACCGATAACCTTAAGAGTAACGCCAGTCTTCATCCGGAGCTTTTGATTTGGCTGCCGAACGTAGTCTATCTCATCCTGGGCGGAACATTGTTCTACCGTCTAGCGCGCCGCTAATTCGCATTTATCAATAATGCGACTTAGCGGCGCGCTCCGCAGTTCAAGCTCTTTCGTTTGATTTTTGTGACTGTGAGTTTTTGAATCCGATCGTCCAATCATTGCGAAATTCTAACAAAAGAAAGCAGCAGGATGCTCCGGCGAAGCCGGAGCATCCTGCTGCCGTAGCCTGCGTTTCTAAAAAATGCAGGCGCATTTTTTAGAAACGCAGGCTATGCGCTTCTCCAAATACCACGGGTTAGGTAACGACTATCTCGTCATCGACGAGATGGGCCTGATGGAAAGCCCGGAACGGATCCGCATCATTTGTGATCGCAATTTTGGGATCGGATCGGACGGCATTTTGTTCGGTCCTTTACCCTCGAAATCGGCATTGGCCGGCCTTCGCATCTTTAATCCCGACGGATCCGAAGCCGAGAAAAGCGGGAACGGTATCCGGATCTTTTGCCGGCACCTTTGGGAACGCGGCTCGGTTGGAGGAGAGCCTTTCCTGTTAGAAACCGCGGGCGGAATCGTCCGGTGCCGGGTGCGGGATCCCCATCACGAAATCGAAGTAGAGATGGGAACCGTAAATTTCTGGAGCGATGTAATCCCCGTGATGGGAGAACGGCGTGAAGTACTCAATGAGGAGTTGGAGATCGATGGGGAGAGCTTGAGAATTTCTGCCGCCACGATTGGGAACCCGCACTGCGTGATTTTACGAGACCAGGTCGACGCAGACCTAGCCAAACGTCTGGGGCCGAAGATTGAGCGGCATTCACTGTTTCCAAATCGGACAAATGTGCAGTTTTTGAAGGTGCTCGATCAGACCAGAATTCAGATTGAGATTTGGGAGCGCGGAGCAGGATATACCCTGGCTTCCGGTAGCAGCTCTTCCGCGGCTGCGGCGGTCGCCCGCCGGCTTGGCTTGTGTGGTTCAAATGTGCAAGTGCAGATGCCCGGCGGCGAACTTAAAATTACGATCGGGGAAGACTTTTCTATCGTCCTTTCAGGGCCGGTTACCAAAGTTGGGAACGGAACGATTCACGACGAGATATTCGTCCGGTAGGGATGAGCTCCCGTGTTTGGACCGGAAAGATCGTTAACGAGTGTTCGGATACATCGTTAACAGTTTGGAAGGGTGTGGGAAGAGGTGTTTTTGGTCAAGGGCGGAGGTTAATCGGGGTTGAGTAGGGAGCACAAAGGGGGGCGGTATTGTTGGGCAATGGAGGGATCGTTGAGGTCCAGAGCGCCGATTTTTTTCCAGGCAAAGAACAGTTCAAAATAGCCGTCTCTGTCTGTAGGGCGCAAAGCAACCTCTAAACCAGCAAAAGCTTGGCCGACATAGTAGAGTTTGCCTCTAAATTTGATCTCGCCTTTTTGGCGTACTAAGCGGACCTCATCGCCCTGAAGGTATTGAGGCAAGCTTAGCGTTTCTGGCCAAGGCCGAGAGCTGGGTTGATAACGGCTGGCTGGGACTGCCAGATTTAAAGCTTCATGGGGGCGATGCAGATTGTAACGAGTACGAAAGGCCTCAAAGTGGCTGCGGCAGTGTTCGTGGTCGAGCCAGGCGGTGCAGCGATCAAGCACTTCGGCTTGGAGCGTGCGATGAAAACGTTCTTCTTTGCCTTGGGTTTGGGGGTGGTAAGGCCGACCGTGCCACAGTTCGACGCCGACACGTAATAGCCAGACGCCCAAAGAGCTAAAGGCACAGGCGCTATCGGCTCCACGCCAAGGTACGCCGTTATCACAAAGGATGGCGCGTGGCAGACCGTAGCGTTCAAAGCTGCTTTGCAGGGCCTCTTTGACAGTTGGCAGGCGCTGATTGTGACAGGGCTCAAGCTGCAACGAAAAGCGAGAGTGATCATCCAAGATGGTCAAAGGGTGACACAGTCCGCAACGCAATGTCTGCAGCGGGGCTTTGAAGTCCATTTGCCACAGATCATTGGGAGCTAGATGCTCAAAACGTTGCCAAGGCCCTAGGGGAATGTTCAGTGGCCTAATCAATAAGCCTCGGCGACGCAAAATCTCGGTGATGGTGCTAGCGCTAGGGACCGCCTTTTGGCCTAGGTCCAGTAGTCGGCGCCGTAGTTTTCGTCCTCCCCATGCCGGGTTTTGCTGGCGCAACTCTACGATGCACTCTTCGATCTCGGCACTGGTAGAGTGGGGATGATGATGGGGCCGGCGCGAGTGCTCTTCTAAGCCTTCCACTCCTGCCTTTTCATAACGGCGCAGCCACTTGTAGCCACAAGCCCGACTGATGCCATAGCGCTGGCACAGAGCGCCAAAACTGCCCTCTCGCTGACGGGCCAAAGTCACAAATTCTTCTTTCATCGTTAACAGTTTTTTGATCGGCCAGGGCATGATTAAGCGCACTGACGTGCGCTTCTCATGCCCTGGCAAAAACTGTCAACGATGTTTCCGAACGACTGTTAACGATGTATCCGGTCTGTACACTCCCGCTCATCCGCCTCATCGGACAACCCCTGAACTCGAATGAGCGCGCACGCACGACCCGTCGCGGAGCCGCATTAGAAATGTGCGGCCTTTAGATTCGGGAAAGGTCTATAGCGTAGTTCGCTGAAGGACGTATTTGCCGCGGCTCCCTGTTGGTGCGACACAATCGAGCGTTCTTTTAAACACCAACGCGGGGAAGCTGCCTGCGTCCCGTGGGCGTCGCGTCTATCCGAACGCAACATCTGCCACGATTTTTTGGCGCCGACATGCGTGCGAGCTAAGACGCGGAATGCAACGCCCCTCCGGTATGTCACGTCTCACTTTTTACCTTTCAGCGGCACCGATGCGCCCATGCGCCTACACAGCCGGCTGCTGCTGAGTCAGACAATGGAACGCGCCCAGGCCCCACACCAAGTTTCGGCAATCGATCGGCACTATGTTTCGATCGGGAAAACATTTCTTCAAGGTCGAGACAACTTTCTTGTCAGTTGGCGCATCGAAAGACGGTACTAACACGACGCGATTGCCGATATAGAAATTGGCGTAACTGGCAGGTAAGCGCCGGCCTTCCCGCTCGATCCTTGGCGGCATCGGCAACCGCACGATGTTCAATTTCGAACCGTCGGACAAACGCATCTTTTTTAACAACGAGAGGTTGGTCTGCAACGGTTCGTAGTTGGGATCTTGCTCATTGGTCTCAACTACCGTGACTACTGTATCGGGTGCGACGAAACGAGTGAGGTTGTCGATATGGCCATCGGTATCATCGCCTTCGATACCGCCGGATAGCCATAGAATCTCCGAGATACCGAGATAATCTCGAAGCGCCTGTTCGATTTGTTCTTGGGAATGCTGAGGGTTCCGGTTCGGATTTAGTAAACAGGATTTAGTCGATAAAGCTGCCCCCGCCCCGTTGACGTCGATGGAGCCGCCCTCCAGCACCAGGCTGGGGTAATAAACTGGCAGCTTAAATCGCTCTGCCACTCGGGTTGGAACTACCTCATCGAGGTCGAACGGCGGGTATTTGCCACCCCAGGCATTGTAATTCCAGTCGATAACAGCCAAGCGCGGTTTTGCCTCGCGTTTAACAAAGATCGGACCATGGTCCCGGCACCACGGTTCATTGGTTGGAATAATGAAAAATTCGACATGAGAAATATCGATCTCTTTCAGAAAGAATCTGACCTCGTTCTCATGATCCACATCCATCACGTTGATCCTGACCTTCTCAGAGCCGCGCAATGCATCGATCATGTGCGTAAAGGCAGGAATCACGTCCTCATAAGCATGAGGAAAACTGATCCCATCACGCCGGGGCCAGGAAAGCCAAGTCGCTTCGTGCGGCTCCCATTCCGGGGGCATTTTGTATCCCAACGAAGCAGGTGAATTGGCAGTAAAATCAGTCATTTTCGAATTGTTCCCCTATTTATACCAGTAAAAGCAACCGAGCAGAATCATCCAGCACACCTCAGGATGAACCCGCCATAGCCCGCTTTGTTTATAAATGCAGGCTTAATCGATGAAGCGTTTGGTTAATTCGGCGTACGCTTCGATCCGGCGGTCACGCAAGAATGGCCAGTGAGTGCGCTGAAGATCGAGCGCTTTTGGATCAATACTTGCGATTACGACTTCAGGCTTTTCTTCTCCAGCCTTAGCTAATATCTGGCCGGCCGGGTCCGCTATAAAACTGCGCCCCCAAAAGTCCAGGCCATCACCACCGGCTGGATCTTCGTGGCCAACCCGGTTAGGCACGGCGACGTAACATCCGTTCGCAATGGCGTGCCCGCGTTGGACCGTCTCCCAAGACGAATGTTGGCGCTCACCGAACTCGGCTTTCTCTGAAGGATGCCAACCGATGGCCGTCGGATAAAAGAGGACCTCAGCTCCACGTAACGCGGTAAGTCGCGCTGCCTCCGGGTACCATTGATCCCAACAGACCAATACACCAACCCGGGCGTACTTGGTTTGCCAGGCTCGGAAGCCCAGATCCCCTGGAGTAAAATAGAATTTCTCATAAAATAACGGATCATCCGGGATATGCATTTTTCGATAGATCCCGAGTAACGTTCCGTCCGCATCGATGACCGCGGCAGTGTTATGATATAGGCCGGCTGCTCGGCGCTCGAATAATGAAGCGACTATCACGACTTGCAGCTCTTTGGCCAAGGCTGATAGCCGCTCAGTCGTTGATCCGGGGATCGGCTCCGCGTATTGGAAATACTTGTGATTCTCCTCTTGGCAGAAGTAGACCGTCTTAAACAGTTCTGGCAGACAAATGATTTGAGCCCCTTGCGCCGCGGCATCTCGGACCAAAGCGATCGCGTTCTCCAAGTTCTCACTCGGATCCAGGGAGCAGCGCATCTGAATCACTCCAATTTCTGGCATTCTCTTCCTTAGCCTGCATCGCTAACAAATCAATGGTTAGTGGTTAGGTGTTTGCAGTTGGCGTTAGTGGCGGCGCTTCGTTCTCGTACTCGTCGTCGTCCTCGTCCTCGATTGGGTGGAACACGCGCAACGCCGAGCAGATATCACCGTGCTTTCGTCGCCCGAAAAGACCTAACTCACCTGCATTCTTTTCATGACTCTCCGAGGAGCGTCATGGTACCTAGGAGGCCGGGCGCGACGACATGACGACGCACCTTGAATGCAAACCGCTAGAATCGAGGACGACGACGACGAGAACGAGGACGATTAACTCACGCGAATTGCCTGAATTGCGAACGGCGATTCAATCACCCATTCTCGGAGCGCAGCTCTTTTGCGATCTCCTCCAGCTCGGACGAGCCGAGATCGAACGGGCGGCCGTTAGCATCAACCAGATGTGCAGGGCCGTTCCCACAAACAATGGCCAGTGCTCGATCTTCTGTCGCGCTTGTGAAATAAGGTTTTCGCTCTGGCGACCAAGCGACCAGATTCTTTCGCGTCTTACCGTTTGGTAATTGCCAGGAGTAGTTCCAATATCGGTTATTTTTTACCTGGTTTCCCGATAGTATCGCGGCTTCGATCGCTGCCGGATTAGATGCGGTGCGGCGCAGGCTTTTTGCGCTGTGAATGGCGACAGCGGTCAGCGCCCAAACCAACAGGACACCAAATGTAAATGAGACGGCGAAAGCCCAGAATGTGCTCCACCTCAAAGGCAATGCATCGATGGCCCAATTCGTCGTGGCAATCTCCGGGCGACCTTGCAGATGATATACCTGTAACGGCTTCTGATGATGGAATTCGCCGAACACGAATGCCCAGCGTTGGGATTTAAATTTTTTGCCCCCCTGGATACCATAATCGATGGGTAAATTTGCTGTACTGAGCACCACCGTCGAGACGATGTCGCCGTGCGCGATAGCTTGGGGGACCTTAACCGCGTCTTTCGCGATTTGGGAATCTGCGAGGAGCCCGGGATAAACTAAAGCAAAAAGCAGGAACAGAAGCGCGAGCGGTATCAGCGATATCGCAAAGCCGATGGCAATGATTGAGCCGGTAGCGGTGTTTTCCGTGACCTTAAGCGGTCGAATGGGGATGGTTCGCATGTAGTTCAAAAGCTAGGGTTCAACTTGGGTAGTCCAACTGCCACGCACCTCGCTTCCAAAGCGGCGTGCTAGCGGGAAACCGACAGATAGGATTTTCGGAGAAGGACGGATAGCTATTCGAACAAATGCGGGCTTCGCGTGATTTTTGATATTCCATTCATGTTTCGTACACGCGGGAGGGGTGCCGAGAGGATAACGCCCTTCATACAGATAGCCAACAGCGAAAAGTGATTGGTGGGGCGAGGCTCCCGGGCGTCGCCGGAAAGCAGCAAAGAAACAGCGCGTCTGCCACCACGGACTACCGTTAGGCCTAACAGACCGCCGAGCCGTGGCCTATCGTGCGTCTCGCATCTCAGAGTGGACTCGACACATGTTCAACAACCTAGCCCTCTGCGTAGAGTACCATAGACCCGCGGCTCGGCGGCTCTCAGGTGTAACCGCGAATCTGACATGACACACCAATCCCTTCGCTTAGAGTTTCTGGTCGTTCCGGAGCCTCGCCCCACCAATAGTGCTTCACCAATTGGCTAACGGCTATTCGGTCCCAGCGCTAGCTTCCTTTCGTCAGTCCTCGTATTACTGAACCGATCACTGCGCTGGCGCCGGCGTCCTCAACCCGCTCAACCGTTCTCGGCAAATACGGTTGGAGTGCATGCGCAAGATTCGACAGCGGTAGTGATTGCAGCCACACCCGTCCTGGCCCGGTGAGGGCTGCTAGAAAAATTCCGTCTCCGCCAAACAGCATATTTTTAATTCCGGGCACCCGGGTTATTTCAAAACCAACGGATTCCTGGAACATGCCTACGTGGCCCGGATGGACTCGCAGGGTTTCTCCCGGTTTCAGATCATATGTCACCACTTCACCGTCTAGTTCAATCCAGGCGTGACCGGTCCCGGCCACCTTCTGGAGCAAGAAACCGTCTCCACCGAAAATCCCGGCACCGAGGGATTGTTGAAAGGCAACGTTCAGTTCAATTCCGTGAGTTGCGCATAGGAAACCGTGACGATGAACGAGGTAGGTCTCGCTCGGACTGATCTCAAGAAAAAGGATGCTTCCCGGTACCCGAGTGGCGAACGCTAAGAGACCTTCGTTGCCCTCGGCTCGGTAATCGGTCATAAACAATGAGCCGCCTCCGGCCATCCGCTTCAATGCGCCGAAGAATCCGCCACCGCCGCCGAATTGGGTGGTCGTATTCATGGTGATCGCGCTGTTCATCCAGGAAAGCTCACCCGAAACGGCGAATACGCCTTCGCCCGGGTTTAACTGGAGTTCGAGCACTGGCAACGTCGTTCCGATGATGCGGTAGTTCATAGATAGAGGAGTTCAGGAGTTCGAGGAGTTGCAGGAGTTCAGGAGCCCCTGCACATGGAAAGTTGCTACAGTTCGGCCGTTCGGGTGAAATTGTCGAGCGAAACGGCGAGTGGCAAGAGGGCGAAACGGCGAGCGGTAGGGCGAAAAACTCGGCGCGCCGATCGCGTTGTTGCTGTTTGCTCTGTTCCGCGCCGGTTTTGAGCCGTTGTCGTGGCGCCGCGATCACAAACCTTCGCTAAGAATGGAAGGCCGTTCGGTTTTCTTGGGCGGTATCGCGACCCATGCCGCGGCTCAAAACCGGCGCGAATTGACGTGACATAGGAACCGAACCATCGGCGCGCCGAGTTTTTCGCCCTAACGTTTCCCGTTTCCTGCGCCAGACGCCGAACGCCGAACGCCAAACGCCAAACGCCGAACGCCGAACGCCGAACGCCAAACGCCAAACGCCGCGCCGTTACAACTGCGTCACCGCTCTTCTGGAAATCAACTTCTGCAGGACGATGAAAATCAACAACAGCACCCCGATCACGATCTTCGTCCACCAGCTGTTCAATGTACCGTTGAAGTTGATGAGGGTTTGGATCAGGCCAAGGATCAGGACTCCCATCAAGGTGCCCGGGATAAAGCCGACACCGCCAGTGAGCAGGGTCCCGCCAATAACGACTGAAGCGATCGCGTCCAACTCAAGTCCAACGAACGAGGCCGGATTCCCTGACTGCATATAGAACGTCGCTACTACACCTCCAGCCGCTGAAAAGAATCCGGCGAGCGCGTAAGTGAGGATTTTGGTCTGGGCGACGGGCAATCCCATTAAGCGAGCGGAGTTTTCGTTGGAGCCGATCGCATAAACATTGCGTCCAAAGCGCGTAAAACTGGCGATAAAAGTGCCCACCAGAACTGAGGCGAGGAAACACATGGCAGTGAACGGCAGGACCGCTTTTGGAGCGACCAGGATAGAAAGTTGCGGCAGCACCTGGGCGTAGAAGGGATGATCGATCCCGATCGATTCAGGGTAAATAACAAAACCGAGACCACGCAGACAAAACAAGCCGGCGAGTGTTACCAGGAACGGAGGCATCTCAAAAAAATGAATGAGACAGCCCATGACGGCGCCAGCGAAAATCCCGGCGCACAGAGCAATCCCCATGGCTAGAAACGGGTCACATCCGACCTGTAACAGCTTAGCGATCAAAATCCCGACGAAAGCGACCATTGACCCTACGGAAAGATCGATACCACCAGAGAGAATCACAAAGGATTCGCCGATAGCTGCAACCCCGACAAAAGCGTTATCGTTCAAGAGATTCACGAAAACCCGGGGTGTCCCAAAATTAGGGTAGAGCGCTGAGCCGGTACCAAACACGGCCGCCAAAACAACAGCAGTCGCCAAGAGCGGGATGTACTTAGGATTTAGGCGAGTCATGCCGCGCAGTGGTTTGCAGATGGCGGGGTAGCCAAGAGCCAATCGGTTTTAAGAATTTCTCTATGGGGCTAAGCACCCGAGCGAACCTGGTTCGAAATACTTCACTTTGGAGCAGGCAGACGGCGATAATCACCAGCGCTTTTGGCACCGGTGCGATATCGGAGCTGACATTTTTGGCGTAAAATGTGGTCGTCAGCGTTTGGATAAACAAACCGCCGACAACGGCGCCCACCAGGTAAAAACGTCCTCCTTGTAGCGAGGTGCCACCGACTACGACCGCTAAGATTGCATCCAGCTCGAGATAGAGGCCGATATTATTCGCATCGGCGCTTTTGATATTCGAGCATGCCACTAGTCCGGCGAGACCCGCACAAAGCCCCGAAAAGGTATACACCAGGAACTTCACCTGCTTGGCGTTGATGCCGGAGTAACGGCTGGCCTCGTCATTGTCGCCGACAGATTCGATGAAGAGACCCAACGCGGTCCGCCGGACCAGGAAATGGGTTAATAACAACATCACCACCACGAGAGTGAGGGTAAAAGGCAGACCGAATAGGTGACCGTTCCCCAAGTACACCATGCTCGGGTCCAGGAAATTGATGATCTGTCCTTCTGTGATCAGCTGTGCGATACCGCGCCCTGCCACCATCAAGACCAGGGTAGCCACAATCGGTTGTATACCAAACCCGGCCACCAGCAAACCGTTCCAGGCACCGGCTAAGACCGACACGCCCAATGCCACCGCGATAGCAACGCCTGCCGGCAAATGCTGAGTGACCAGGAGCCGGGAAGACACCGCCGCGGCAATCGCCATCACCGCACCCACAGAAAGATCGACCCCACCGGTGGCAATGACCAGAACCATGCCCAGGGATAAAAGCATCACTTTTGCCCCTTGGTTCAGTATGTCTATGCGAGAGCCGTAAAGGTGACTATCAAGTATTTGAACGTGAAAGAAGCCAGGGGTGAAAAACTGATTGAAAAGCAGAAGCAACCCCAGCGCGCCAACCGTCCAAAAAATCCGTTGCCGGCGTAGCCCAAAGAGAATGGCGGCAAAGACGATCCAAAAAATGAGGTCAGATAACCAGTCGCTCATGCCTCCGGTCGTTCCGAGCTATGACTCGCGATGGATTCCATAATAGCTTGCTCGGAAATCGCTGCCTCTGTCAATTCATCAACTTTGCGGCGGTCGCGCAAAACTACGACTCGCTGACTTTGCCGGACGACTTCTTCCAGTTCGGAACTGATGAAAAGCACCGCCAGACCATCCTGCCTGAGGGACTGAATCAGCTTCTCGATCTCCGCCTTCGCTCCTACGTCAATCCCTCGAGTCGGTTCGTCCAAAATAAACAATTTCGGCTCCGTCGCGAGCCAGCGAGCAAGCAACACCTTTTGCTGATTCCCACCGCTCAGGTTTCGAACGATTTGTTCCCGGCTGGGCGTCTTGATGCCTAACGATTTAATAAAGCGATCCGCGAGCTTCTCTTGCTCGGTTATCGATAAGCGACGCCAGCTGCCTCGGCTTGCTTGCAGAGCCAATACGATATTCTCCCGCACGGTTAAATTGGGGATAATCCCGGCAACTTTCCGGTCCTCGGGGGTTAAGGCGATCCGGTAACGGATAGCAGTGCGAGGTGACCTGAATTTTACCGTCTGATTGTTGATGCGGATGGTCCCTTGGTCCGGGTTATCAATTCCGAACAGCAGCCGCGCGGTCTCCGTTCGTCCGGACCCAAGCAAGCCGGCGAGTCCGACGACCTCTCCTGGGCGAATGTCCAGGTCGAGTGGTTGAATTGAGCCCTTTTTTCCAATCGCGCGTGCTTCCAGGATTGGGGTCTCTGACCGGATGGTGGCAGTGCTGGCCCGGGTTTGTTCAAGAGCTTCGACTTGACCCAGATTTCTCCCAATCATGTGAGACACCAAGTTGATTCGTGGCAGCTCCTTGGTGGCAAAACAGCCCACCCGGCACCCATTGCGTAAAACCGTGATCGAATCAGTAATCTCGTAAACCTGATCCAAAAAGTGAGTGATGAAAATGATGCCGAGACCGTCCTGACGCAGGATGCGCAGCTTCTTGAACAGTTCGTCGACCTCGATTTTGTCGAGGCTCGACGTGGGTTCGTCCAAAATCAAAAGCTTGGCTGAGACATCGAGTGCCCGGGCGATGGCCACCATTTGCTGAATCGCGATTGAATACGAAGAAAGTTGGCGATTCACATCCAAAGTAAGATCTAGCCTGGCCAATGCAGCCCGGGCCCGTTTGGCGATTGCACCCCAGCGGACAGTTCCTACCCAGGTGGGTTGCCGCCCGATACAGATGTTCTCTGCCACCGATAAATGAGGAATGAGATTGACCTCTTGATATACGGTGCTGATTCCCAGGGCTTCCGCTTCCCGAGGAGATTTTGGCGCGATTTCTTGCCCGGATAATCGAGTTTCGCCGGCGTCTCGAGGGAATACACCGGTCAATACTTTGATCAAAGTACTCTTGCCGGCGCCGTTTTCTCCCATCAAAGCATGGATCTCTCCGGGCCGGACAGCGAGATCGACGGCATCCAGAGCTTTTACGCCCGGGAAACTTTTACTTAAGCCAGCGATCTCTAAAACCGGATTTGGCACTTTGAAACTTACGGTAGGGATGAGCTCCTGCTTATCCGTTTGTTCGAAACGGGGAAACTCCGGATGAGCAGGAGCTCATCCCTACCGGGTACTGCTCTTAGTACTGCCGTTTTGGAAGCTCTTCGGCGGCTTGAGCTTGTTCGTACACGCCCTCTTGGGTCACAACCCGGGCCGGTACCGTTTCGCCTTTGGAGACTTTCTCGATGATGTCAAACAGCTGAGGTCCGAGCAACGGATTGCACTCAACGGTCACGTTAAGCTTGCCATCTTTCATCGCTTCAAACGCTCCCTTGACGCCATCAATGGACACGATCTTGATGTCTTGGCCTGGTTTGATCCCGGCTTCCTCCATTGCCTGAATCGCGCCTAAAGCCATATCGTCGTTATGGGCGAAGAGCAGCGTGATCTGCTTGGCCTCCGGAGATTTCAAGAATGCTTCCATGACCTCTTTGCCTTTTGCACGGGTGAAATCACCGCTCTGCGACAAGATGATCTTCATGTCCGGGTGGCTGGCGATGACTTCGCGGAAACCTTTTGCGCGGTCGATCGCGGGAGCTGATCCCACCGTTCCTACCAATTCCGCGATGCCCGCTTTACCGTCAGTCAGCTTGAGTGCTTCGTTCCCAGCTCTTTTGCCTTCTTCAATGAAGTCCGAACCGAGAAAACATTTGTATAGGGTAGGATCTGAAACCTTCACCGCGCGATCCGATAGAACGACTGGGATCCCGGCCTTTTTTGCCTCTTGCAACACCGGCTCAAACCCGGTTTCCACCACGGGCGAGAAAGCGATCACATCGACACCCTGCGCAATGAAGGACCGAATGGCTTTGATTTGGTTTTCCTCCTTCTGTTGCGCGTCTGAGAAATGCAGATCAATGCCGCGTTTGGCGGCCTCGGATTTGATGGAGTCGGTATTGGCGGTTCGCCAGCCGCTTTCGGCGCCTACCTGAGAGAAGCCAACGACTAACTTCTTGTCTGCGGCAAAACCAGAAGTATTGATGAGTCCGAGTACCGCTAAGGTAGTTAGCGCTGATACTGGGTTTCCTCGAGCAAGGGAATATAATGATTTCATAGTTAACTGGGGGGTTAGCCTTCTCGAAAAGTTCTGTGGATAGAGCTTGGAGAAGGATTGCCGTACCCGGAATAGCGCCTTTCCGGGAAAAGATCAATATTTTGTTAGGACTCCAAAGGAAATTAGCGTGAACGTTCACAGTCAGGCAGAACTTGTCAATTATTTTGAGGACAGGGCGGATTTTGATCTCGGTTGACCCTTCGGTTAAAACTAGCTGGCCGCGAAGCGGCTATAGATCTTAGCCCAGGGTTAGCCAAGCCACGACAGGCGCCCTTGGCACAGCTCCGTCGGAGCGACATCTTCATAGCAGGCCGATCTGAAATTTGACGACAGCTCCGTCGGAGCGACATCTAGACCGGCGCGTCAATCTGCTTTGAAGAACCGCGAGATATGCCGCTCCTACGGAGCCCGCCGCCGGATTGGGAACGAATAGCTATAAGGATTTCGCTCCTATGGAGCTGTGCCAAGGCGGCTGCCTTTGCCGGTGGCTACCCCAGGACTAGTCTATAGCCGCTTCACGGCAAATTGGGTGGCTGCCTGACTCCACGATTCTATGACGCCGGATTCGAGCGCGCGGTCACGCAGGTAAGCCGCAGCGCTTCTTTATTGGCACCCGCCCAGAATCCGTCTAGCATGCCGAAATGTCTTCTTCGGACGAAGGCCGGCAAACGAGCTGGGTCGATTTCGGTTCAAAAGGTGATCTTCGTCCACCGGCGCCTAAGAATGCTCGGCTTGAACTCGTAATTGAAGGTAAGACTTTTGTGTGCCGGGATGGCACGATTATCGGGGCCGAATCCACGCTGGCCGCTGAAGTCTTCAAGCAGATTCCCGGGTTGGAAGCGCGTCATGCGCTAATCGGCAGGGAGCAAGGTGGATGGTTTATTTTGACCCCGCGGAACGTGAGTAGGCCTCTTCGGTTGGATGGAGTGACGCTGCCCCGGGGTGAGCGCCGTCCCTTAGACAAGGTCCGGCATCACATAGAATTCGACGCCCTGCGCATCGGCCTGCGCCTCAGCCCGCCCCGCTGAAAAAGGCTTAGCCTTTTTCAGCGCGGCGGGCTATGAGCGGAATTCCCGGCTGACAGCCAAGTATTCCGCTGGGCGTAGATGGCGAACTGCCAAAACTGAACTCAGCGGAATTTTCCGGCGTACCGGATAATTCCGCCAATAGCCAGCGCAACCGGTGAATGCATTGACGCATTTTCCGATTGGGCTGGCTACTGGGGGATTACCGCCCAAATTTCGACCGCCCGATTTTGGTCTGGCCTTCTGCCGCTAAGCAGATCGGTGCCACCCATAGGCACCGTGCGGACTAGATTGAGCACACCTGCAGCGTCCGGTAGTACGTTGGCCACAGCCTGGGCCCGTTCATCGGATAACTTATAATTTCCTTTGGGATCCCCTGTCATGTCTGCATAGCCGGCAACGATAAACACTAGCGTGGGATCGCTCATTTTCTGTACCAGCTCCGGCGCCTTAAATAGGCTAACGAGCTTATCCACCGACGGCTTGGGAAGGACATCGCTTCCTGTCGGGAAGTAAACGACCCCGACTCGTTGCATATACTGAGCCGAATCGAGCTTATCGATGAGCTTTGTTTTCTCCGAATCGCTCATCCGTGGAATCGCGTTGATCCGCTTCTTGATATCTTCCTTCGTGGCTCCCAACTCGGCCGAAGACAGCTCCTTCGGTTTCGTGTCGACGGTTTGTCCGGAATTGTCCCCCCCTCCGGAGGAGTCGGGTGACTTCTGCTGGCCTGGGTTTTGGTGACGAACATCAGTTTTGGCATCTCCGCCTGGAGGAGACTTGCCCCCGGTGGGGGAAGCGTCGCCTTGTGGTGGTTTATCACCGTTGCTCGGTGCCGGGCTTTCTTTCGGGCCGGGCGGCGACTGCTGCTCTTCGGGCGAAGGACTTACTGTCGGAGAAGCAGCAGACGAGGCGGGCTGCGGAGACGGCGATTGATTCGACTGATTGTTGGCTTTGTTCAGCACGTCCGCTGGGACCTGGCTTTTACCATCGACCATCTTCCCATCGCTTTGGGTCTGAGCTGCTGACGCTGTCGGCGTCGCGCTGGATTTCGTATTATCGGACGTCGTGGACGCAGTGGACGCACTCAGCATGCGTTCGACCGCATAGAATCCGCCGCCGGCGATCGCCACGAGGACAACCAGAGCCAAGATCACGAGCCAGAGTTTGCTGCCCGTTTTTGGCTTTGAGAGTAAGGTTAACGGCTGCCCGCATTCCGGGCACACAGCCGAACCTTCGAAACGGATTTCTTGACCGGTATAAGCTAGGGTACAACCCACGTTATTTGTGCATTTGCCAATTTGGGCCATAGGCTGGTTGCCTCAGTTCTAAACTATAGCGTGGATGGAGTTCAAGGATGATGGAGGGGAACCGCTTTGGGTTGTGTCAGACGATCTCCCGTTTTTGCTCGCAGAATTTTACCCGTCCGAACAACGAAGCAGCAGGCGGCTCCCGGGAGTGACCCAGAGCTTCGCAGTTCTATTGGCTCTACCCAAGTCCGTATTCTGCAAATTTTGAAGAGTTCGACGACCGTCACGAGTTTCACGCTACGAGACGAAGAATAGACGATCTGATACTCTCGAATTGCGGAGATAATTTTCGTCGATGGAACTGCGGGACATTTCGGTCATTCGCGGGAGCCGCCTGTTGCCTCGCTTTTCGGTCGCATTGGGCGCAACAGGGAACATTGGGGGACGGCGGGTCAACATTCCAAAGCGGCTCCCCTCCGGCCTTGAACTCCTCCAAGCCGCGGGTTAAAACGTAAAAAGGTGACTAGCCCCTCCAACCAATCACCAACCACTAATCACCAATCATCAACTCTTCCCGGCGCCCGCTTGCGAACCGCGATCGAGCAGGAAAGACCCTTGCAGATGGTGGGCACAATCAACGCATTCTGTGCGCTTCTCGCAGAACGGGCAGGCTTTCGAGCGGTTTATTTATCCGGCGCGGGTGTCGCCAATGCTTCCTTTGGGTTACCGGATCTCGGAATGACCAATCTGAACGACGTCTGCGAAGACACTCGCAGGATCACTGGGGCCACCGATTTGCCGCTGATGGTTGATGCCGATACGGGTTGGGGCAACGCTTTCAATATCGCTCGGGCAGTTCGGGATCTGGGCCGGGCAGGGGCTGCAGGTTGCCACATCGAAGACCAGGTTCAGGCAAAACGCTGCGGCCATCGTCCCAATAAAGAACTCGTGGAACCACAGGAGATGGTTGATCGGATCAAGGCTGCAAGCGACGCGAAGATCGATCCCTCCTTTATGTTAATGGCTCGGACCGATGCGGTGGCCGGCGAAGGTATTGATCCCGCTCTTGAGCGGTGTGAGAAATATGTGGAAGCAGGAGCCGACCTGATTTTTGCGGAAGCAGTCACCAGGCTCGACGATTATCGCCGCTTTACAGAGCGTCTCCGAGTTCCCGTCCTGGCGAACCTGACTGAGTTCGGCAAAACCCCGCTTTTCTCAGTCGAAGAGATGCGAGCAGCCGGGATCCGGGTTGTACTCTATCCATTAAGCGCTTTTCGGGCGATGGCGGCTGCAGCGGAGGGCGTCTATGAAACCATCCGCAACGCCGGCACCCAGAAATCGGCGGTCAGCGCGATGCAGACCCGAGATCATCTCTACGAGGTCCTCAACTACCACGACTATGAATCTAAATTAGATTCGTTCTCAAAATATTAAGAAAGGCATGAGCACTGCGAACGTTCCCCCAGCATCCACCGGTTTACGTGGGCAAGCCGTTGGATTAACAGAAATAGCGACAGTTGGGAAAGCAGGGGTCGGTTTAACCTACCGTGGCTATGCGATTGAGGAGTTAGCCGATCACGCGTCATTCGAGGAGGTCGCCTATTTGTTAATTTACGGCGCGTTACCGGTCCAGGCTGAGCTCGATTCTTTTCGCCTTAGGTTGAAACAGAAACGGCAATTGCCGGAGGCCTTACGAAAGGTGCTCGAATTGATTCCGGCCGATGCACACCCGATGGATGTGCTGCGCACGGCGTGTTCCTTCCTTGGATCGATCGAGCCAGAATCGAGTTTTGCGATGCAAAAGGAAGTTTCGGAGCGGCTGCTGGCGGTCTTTCCCTCGGCGCTCGCTTATTGGCATCATTTCTCTCGCAAAGGTGAGCAAATTGCTACCGACGACGATGCCAATTCGTTAGCCGGGCATTATTTAACTCTTTTACATGGGGATGCGCCGAGTGAGGGTTCGCGCCGAGCGTTGGATGTCTCGCTTATCCTGTACGCAGAACACGAATTTAACGCGTCTACCTTTGCCTGCCGGGTCTGCGCAGCGACGCTCTCGGATTTCTATTCCTGTATTACGGCGGGCATCGGCACTTTGCGAGGGCCGCTACACGGCGGCGCTAACGAGGCGGCGATGGCATTGGTCGAAAGATTTAAGACCAGAAAAGAGGCGCGGGCCGCGGTGCTCGAGCTGTTAGCAGCTAAACAGAAAATCATGGGATTTGGGCATGCCGTCTACAAACACAGCGATCCCCGCAGTGCGATCAACAAAGCCTGGTCCCAGCGCTTGTCGAAATCGGCGCCGGACGGTTACCTTTTCGAAGTTTCGGAGGAGATCGAGACCGTGATGAAAGAAGAGAAGAACCTTTTTGCCAATGCGGATTTTTTCAGCGCGACTGTCTATCATTTTCTCGGCATCCCAACCCCTCACTTCACCCCGCTCTTTGTAATGGCCCGAACCGCGGGATGGTCAGCGCACATTCAGGAGCAGCGTGCGAATAACAAACTGATTCGCCCCAATGCCGACTACATCGGTCCCGAACCCCGGCCGTTCGTGCCGATCGAGAAGCGATAAAGATCCGCCTGATTGCACGGAACGGCGGAGCGACAAGCAGACAATGGAAAAATCTCACGCAAAGACGCAAAGGCAAAACGGAGACCAGATAATTCGCGGAAGATCGCAAGGCAAAGTATACCCCGTCTCCTATAGCTACGCCGATCCTGGGGTTAGAAACGAAACAACAATCTCTCCCTGAGATTTCTTGAACTTCTTTGCCCTCTTTGTGCTCTTTCGCGGCTATTATTGGCTTCACTTTGCGCCTTTGTGTCTTTGCGTGAGATTTTTCTGTGCCTTTCGGTTGCGGCTCCGTCGCGCTATGTAATCTGCGGATAATCTACGGTCATGATCCCATCTTCAAACCGTCCCCCTGAGGATACTCTGCTCCAACAAATCGCGGATTATGTCTTGAGCGAGTTGCCGGTCGAGCCCGAAGCCGAGTCGGTGGCTCGACTCTGTCTGATGGACAGTCTCGGGTGCGCCTTGCAGGCGCTCTCGTATCCGGCGTGCACCAAATTGTTAGGGCCGATTGTTCCGGGAGCGGTTTTGTCCGGCGGCGCCCGGGTACCGGGTACCGCTTACGAGCTCGAGCCGGTTCGAGCGGCGTTCAATATCGGCGCATTGATCCGCTGGCTCGATTTTAATGACACCTGGCTCGCCGCGGAATGGGGACATCCGTCCGATAACTTCGGCGGAATCTTGGCTGTTTCTGATTATCTAAGCAGGTTGGAAGCCGCCAAGTCTCATCGATTAACAATCCGCGATGTATTAACAGCGGCGGTCCAGGCCTACGAGATTCAGGGTGTGCTAGCGCTTTCGCACAGTTTCAACCGGGTCGGCCTCGACCATGTACTCCTGGTTCGGGTTGCCTCCACTGCGGTAATCACCAGGCTGTTAGGCGGTTCTCGGGCTGAGATCGTGAATGCGATCTCGAACGCTTTCATTGACGGAGGCGCGCTTCGCACTTATCGCCATGCGCCTAACACGGGTTCTCGGAAAAGCTGGGCAGCAGGCGATGCCACCTCTCGCGCCGTTTTCCATGGCCTACAAGCGCTTCGCGGCGAGATGGGATATCCGAGCGCTCTATCCGCGCCTCGCTGGGGATTTCAAGATGTTCTATTCGGCGGTAACCCGATCCAACTAGCACAGCCTCTCGGTTCTTACGTCATCCGCCATGTGCTATTTAAGATCTCTTTCCCTGCAGAATTCCATGCTCAAACTGCCGTAGAAGCGGCTTTACAACTGTTCGTTCGAACTAAGGACCGTGTAGATGACATTTCCAAAGTGGTCATTGAAACCCAAGAATCAGGCAAACGCATCATTGATAAGACCGGTCCCTTAAATAACCCGGCCGATCGCGATCATTGTATCCAATATATGGTGGCGGTTCCCCTGATCCGAGGAGAGCTGTCAGCGGAAGACTACGAAGACGCTGCCGCAGCCGATCCGCGGATCGACGCTCTGCGCCAAAAGATGGAGGTCATCGAGAACCCTGACTTCAGCAAAGACTATCTGGACCCGGACAAACGTTCGATCGGGAACTCGGTTCAGGTTTTCTTTCGAGACGGCTCTGCGACTGAAAAAGAAGTGGTGGAATATCCGATCGGCCATCCTCGCCGGAGAAAAGAGGGCGAACCACTTTTGTTCGAGAAGTTTGAGAAAAGTTTGCGAAGCAAAATCTCTGAAAAGAATTCCGGCCGCATCCTGTCTCTTTTCGCGGATTCATCGCGACTATTGGACACACCCGTGGACGAATTTATGGATCTTTTCGTCGTGTAGGGAACAGAGGTTCGTCCTCGTTCTCGTCGTCCTGACTTCCGCTAGCGGATAGAACTGCAAGCCAACAAGGACAAGAGCTACGTCGGGCAAGCTGTCCTCGTCCTCGATTTTTTGGGCTGATGTGGAGTCGATTTTGTGGACAGGTCTCGGGAAAGCGTTTTGTACCGAACGGACCAAGTGATCCTAGCCTGGCAGTTTACTGCCAGGGGATACAAGAAATCGAATCCGTCCCGTAGGGAACGGTCTGATTGGGTGGATGGAACGTTCTTCAACCTTGAATGGCGAACCTGTCAGTAGACCAACTCAGACCGTGCCCTACGGGGCGGGTCTTTTTCGTAAACGCATCCCTGGCAGTGAACTGCCAGGCTACTTTCATCTAGTCCCTTCGGGACGAAACCCGGACACCTGTCTACATTTTTGACTCCAAATCAGGCTGCTGGGTGGTCGATGATGTGCCGGCGCCCTGACCATGGCATTTCACCCGCGTATCCGACCATGATCCCCGATTCGAGGACGAGGACAGCTTGCCCGACGTAGCTCTCGTCCTTGTTGGCTCGCAGTTCTATGCGCTAGCGAAGTCGGGACGACGAGTACGAGTACGAATCCCGACAGACTATGCTGCCAGTACGCCGCGATTCGCACCGCGGACCTTATCCACAGCCGTCGCTAAGATGTTCGCCGCGGCCGAGACTTCTTCCTCGGTGTTAAACCGCCCGAATGAAAATCGCAGGCTGGCTCGCGCGCGGTCGGTCGAGAAACCCATGGCTCGAAGCACATGGGACGGTTCCAGCGAACCGGCGGTACACGCTGAGCCTGCCGAGCAACAGACGCCCTTCTGGTCAAGCAACATCAGCAGCGCTTCTGAATCAGCACCTTCAATGGCGATGTTCGCAGTGTTAGGTAACCGGTGCTCTGTATCCCCATTGATACGGACGCCGGAGATCCGCTTCATCACATCCTGCTCAAAGCGATCCCGCAAATCCCTCACTCGCGTGTTCTCTTCGGTGAGATGTTCCAAGGCGAGTTCAGCCGCTTTACCCAAAGCGACAATAGAAGCCGTATTCTCAGTACCGCCGCGGCGTTTTTCCTCTTGGCTGCCTCCGATCAAAAAAGGATTGAATCGGGTGCGCCGGTTCACAAACAGCGCGGCAACGCCTTTCGGGGCGTGCAGCTTGTGTCCAGATAATGCTAGAAATTGAATGTCGCCGGCTCGCAGATCGATCGGCACTTTCCCGACCGCCTGCACGGCGTCAGTATGAAAAATTGTCTGTTTGCGCTGGCAAATAGCCGCGATTTCTTGAATCGGAAAAAGCACTCCGGTCTCATTGTTTGCCCACATCAAAGAAACAATGGCGGTGTCAGGTCGGATCGCCCCTTCCAAGGCGGCAAGATCTGGCAGTCCTCGTTCATCCACCTCGATCCAAGTGATCTCGTATCCGCGCCGGGCCAATGCCTCAGCTTGTCTGAGGATAGCGCTGTGCTCGACCTTACTGGTGATAATGTGTTTCCGATCTCGATCGATCCAGAGCGTGGACTGGACCGCCGTATTATCCGACTCGGTGCCGCAGCTGGTGAAAACAATTTCAGCGGGTTCGCAATGTAACAATGCCGCGACTTGTTCTCTAGCATGTTCCACCGCGCGAGCTACCTTTTTTCCAAACGAATAAGCACTGGATGGATTGCCGTATTGTTCCTTCAAGTACGGCAGCATCGCGTCCAGCACCTGTGGATCGATCGCCGTGGTTGCGTTGTTATCGAGATAAATCATAAAAGCCTTCTAAACCGCGAATGGACACGAATTAATGCGAATAAAGAATCTAAGCAGAGGTGCGCCTGCCGTTCGAGTCGATGCCGGGCACCGCTTCGACGACCTCACTCAAGCGTCAGTAATAAACTCCAATCTAATCTGCGTCCGTCTGCGGTTGCGCTCCCTTCATTCGCGTCCATTCGCGGTTATTTAATCTACTAGCGAGTCCTCTTCCTTCGTCGACTCCTGTACCTTCTTCTCATTACGTGCGTGGCGCCAGTGCAAGAATACGTTCCGTGCATACAACGGTAGAGGCAAAAGGTTGGAAATGATCCCTACCGAATCATGGCGATAGAAGATAAAATAACTCGTGTAAATGATGCTACCCAACAAACTGATTTCCCAAAATCCGGGGGGAATTATGCTTTTCTTGGCTCTCTCTGAAGCGATCCATTGCCAAACGAAACGAAGGCCGAAGATCAAATTGCCGCTCCAGCCAATGATCTTCCAGGCGTTCACTTCAACCGCGGCGAGCTGTAAAATAGCCAAAAGCGACTGCATGCGCAGCCTATCGCATCGAATCTTTTTTGCCGCAAGCTGTGGAGCGCTGCCTCGCTTGCGAGGCCGGCGGCGTCAGTACTGTGGAGCCCTGCCTTCCCATGGCCGCCGGACAAAGCCGACGGTCGGACCGTGCTCCGTAGGAGCAAAATCTTTACAGACAGTCTATCTAGAACTTTGAGGGCAGCTCCGTACGAGCGACATCGAAACCGGCGTGTTAAATCTGCCTTAAAGGACCGCGAGAATATGTCGCTCCTACTGGAGCTCGTCCGCATGTTGGGGAAGGCTAGCGATAAGGTTCGGCTCTTACAAGCAGTTCCAGATTTGGCAAGGTATGCAACGTCACACCGGATGTAGTGGCGTGGCTGGAAGGTGTGGTTAGCAAAATCTCACCTGCAAAAAAAAGAAACCGGCGACTGCCTCAAGCAGCCGCCGGTTACACAATCTCGAGCGTTTAGTTCAGATAAAACTTACTTGGCCTGGAATACAATACTCGTTGTCCCGGACTCGTTAGTGCCACTCACATTGGCCACGGTGGTAACAAATACCCCGTAGTAGTCTCCGGACGTTAAGCCGGTCAATGTAATACTGGCCTTCTTGGTAACGAGTGCCTTGGCGTTAGCAGTCAGATCATAGCCGGTAATCGGGTTACCCACTGGGGTCACCCTATCCACATAAATCCCGTACCCAGAAGCTCCGCTGACTGGGGTCCACGTTATTTTGGCCGTGGTGGTTCCCGGCTTGGCCTTCAAATTCGTCGGATCCAGGGAAGACGAACTAGTGAAGGCGGCGCTCAGTAATTGATAGGCATAAGGGCCGAACAGCGAGCCCAAACCGCAGCAATTGTTGTAGTACTGCCCTGCACCGTAGCCGGCAACTCCATAGAGGTTGAAATTCCCATTCGTTCCGTCCAGGACAGGATACCAAAGCCCGAGTCCGGCTGGGATAGCGTCATTATTCGTGTAGAAATTAGTGCCGGTGAAATATAAAAGCGGGTTGAAATATCCGACATTACCGACTCCCAGGAACTGCCCGGCGGCGTTCACGATACTCATGTAACCGGCCCACATCAGCGCAGAAGCGCTGGTTCCACCGATTTGGATCCAACCCCCTTGGCTTTTCAGATAAATCCCGACCCCGGTTAATGGATCCGCTAGCGCAGCCACGTCCGGCACATTGCGCGCGCTACCATCTCCGCCGTTGAATTCAACCAGGTCTGTACCCTGAAAGAAGCCGATCTCAGGATTTGGCCAGAGGTCGCTTACTCCGCCACCAGTTGCGCCATCCCCGAGTCCCAAGTCGTTCCAGACTTCCTCCCCGAGATATTGTTGCTGGGAATACGTAAACAATGTGGTACCGCCGACGCTGGTCACGAATATTTGAGACCCCGGATCCGGCGCGTTCAAGGTGGCCGGGCTATTTTCAAGTCCGGTACGGCCATAAGCGCCTTGATCGCCGGCGCTGACGAATACCGTGACGCCTTCCAATGCCAGCGCTTCTAGTGCTGCCGCTTCAGCATCCGGATCCCCACCGCCCAGCGCTATTTGAATCTCATCGAGACCGTACGAAACGCTCAAAATCGAGGGACCACCCGGATTTGAAGCTGCCTTGCCAACCGCGTCAAACACATCAACGAGGTCGGTAGAGAACTGACTGATGCTATTGGCTCCGGGAGCCGCGTACAGCTGTATCTCTTTGACCTGCGGATTGATCGCGGCGATCATATCAACATCCAGCACTGCCTCGACTTGATCGCCGTTAATCTTCACCTTCTTCTGGTTAACCGGGATTAAGTAGACCTGTCATATAGTGCAGTGAAGAACCCGGGCCGCTGCGAAGCGGGAGAAGAAACGAGGGTTTCAGGTTTCGTCAGGGGCACAGGAGAGTGCGTCGTTTATCATGGTGCCCGGCTTAGGCGCAAGACTAATCGTCTCCTTCCTGCATTACCGAAAAAATCCGGCAACAGCGAAACTAAAGGAGTTGTCAGATTTTCCGGTAGGGATGAGTTCCCGCTCATTCGTCGTTCGTCGCCCAGCGTCAATCGATCCGGCCTGGCGAGCAATTGGACCCTTCCGAATCTTTGGGAGATCAGCGATTAACCGGATCCAGTCGAGGCCGTTTTGGACTTGGTGTTTTGGCTGGCTCATCCCCGTCACCGTCATCGCGGTGATGGGGATCTAGAAATAGATCGAACGCGATGAAGAACGCTTTTGAGTGACGGGCAAACCAAACATTAAAAATCGGTATGGGTGTGACCGCCAACACCAAGGTCAGCCAGATAGGGAACCTTACCCAGAAATCGAAAATCAAATAGAGGATGACTCCGATCAACGCGCCGCCGCCATAATTGATCGCGAAGATTGAGAGGAGGAAATAGCCGGGTTCGCGTTCGTATGGATAACCGCAATCTGGACAGCCATCTAAAGGCATGAACCAATCCTGAAGGCTTCTAACCTTATACCACGGAATAAAAATTGGCCGGCGTCCGCAAGTCGGGCATTTCCAACGAGCCGCGTTAGCGATCATCCAGCAAAAACGCCGGATCGGATATCGAGGCGGTTCGCTCGCGCTGGATGCCATGAGACAGCGTAAGCAACGCGGGGAGCACCGTCAACGCCGGCTTGTCCGACATAGCCTCCCGAGTCTGAGACGAGGGGCGAAGTCGGGAGTTTTAGACGACGGAGCGAAGTTGGAGAACGCCGTCGAAGGCGAAAGGGCGAAAGGCGCAAAAAAGCCGGCAACCCCGAAGAAACTCGAGGTTGCCGGACTTATATCTCTTACTCGGTTTATTACAACGACTCAGGACCGCGGTCGATCCATGAACGCTTACTGGGCGGTCGTGAAGGCAACGTTCCCTGGGTTTGCCGATCCACCGCTGGCGTTGAAGCCCCAGATAAAGACGTTATAGCCTGTATTGGGAATCAAGCCTGTGAACGTGAGGCTGGTCTTCGGCGTTTTTTCGACATAGCCCTGCACAATGTTGAACAGGCCACCTGCATGATACAGGCCGATCGCGTAAGCTACCGCGCCGCTGGACGTAGTCCATTTGATCGTTGCACTGGTCGAGGTCGCAGGTGACTTAAGCCCGACGACTATTGGCCCAGGAGGGGTTCCCGCCTGTTTCCCAGAAAGCAGAAGTTGTAAGCCAAATCCGCTGCCCCATATGGAACCATTGCCGGTCGTGTTGCTATAGCCGAACCCGTTATAGAAGCCGGGGCCACCGTATGGAACGTAGCCGTTACTACCGTTCAAAATGTCATACATGTAGTCGGACGGGGTAGCGAACTCTGTAATGCCAACTGAGTATAGGGTCGGATTAAAGAACCCGAGTGTACCCAGACCGCTCCAGGTCAGCGCGGCATTGATGTTACTCAGGTAACCGGCCCAAAGCGGGCTGGCAACGCTGGTGCCACCGACTTGTTGCCAACCGCCTTGATCGCTGACATACACCGCAACCCCAGTGGTCACAGCGGCATCAGCTGCCACATCCGGTACGTTCCGCATGGTGGTAGAGCCCCCGTTTCCAGCGGTGTAGCCGGAGTAGGGAATGTTCTGATACGCCGGTTGCGACCAGTAGGTACTGATACCGCCACCGGTTGCCCCATAGTAGGGGAATTCGTTCCAGCAGGACTCAAGTTCGTATTGTTCGCCAGTAGTGGTTAGCAAACTGGTACCGCCAACGCCCGTGATGTAGGGATCGGTAGCTGGGTTAGAGACGTTGTAAGGGAAGTTGTAACCATTACCGAAAGCGCCGTCGTCGCCCGAGCTGGCCAGAACAGTAATACCTTGGGCCGCGCATTGTTGCAGGGCGGTATCCAAGGCCACTTCTGTACCATCCGCAATGAAGAAGCCTTCATCTTGTCCATAGGAAGCGCTCACCACACTCGCTTTAGCATCATCGGCGATCTTCGCGAAGGCATCGGTGATAGCAACATCGAACGGGTCCCACTGGTAGTCATCGATGTACACCAGGACCTTAGCCACCTTCGGGTTCATCGCGATGATCATATCAACATCGAGACAGGCCTCCGTTTCGATCGCCGGCTCGATTACAAGAGGAGACTTGTTGACCGAAATCGGAACCTGTTTCACGGCTGACCCTGTCTTGAAATAGGTTTCGTAGAAGCTGACGTCGGCTGGATTGTAATAGCCTTGCTCGAAGATAGCCAGGGTTTGACCCTTTACTAAGCTTCCCCAGGCTGGGATCGAGTAAGCGGTCTGCAGGTCTTGCGGACCATAGGTTCCACCGGGGCCGGTTCCCAAGGCCTCGGTTCTTCCCGCCGGCTTAAGCGCAGAGTTAGCCGCCGGGTGTTCGCCGAGCGTCTTGCCGACTTTGGCCAAGGCCGCATTCGGTTTACCCGAAGTCAGTCCGATAACCGCCACCACCTTCGAACTGATCTCAGCTGGAACTGTCGCTGCTATACCCGCAGAATAGAAGGTTACTCCGTCGCTGGTGATATAGTTATTGATTTGTGTTTTGAAGAGCCGGTTCAGCACTGCCACGCTGCCGCGTACGGTCAGAGTAGTGCGACCGATTGATTCCTGGGAAATGGTCAGGTTATTAGAAACCGCCCAATCCTTCAGGAATTGATAATCAGACGCGTTACCGCCGAACCTGTTCGCAAACTCCTGTGGAGTGATGAACTGGCGGAAGAGCGGATCGCCCGGTGTGGATACGTGGTCGACAAAAGCCTTCAAACCTGCTGAGTCTGAAGATGGGAGTGCCAATACCACACTGACCGTTTTGCTTGTTTCCATCTGCGAAACCAGGGCGGATTTCGCAACCAATGGAGACACCTGGATGGTTGTCATCGCGCCAAACATCGCGCCGGATGTGAAGAGGAGAGAGGCGGAAACCAGTCCGCCCAGCGCCATGCTTCCAAATCGGCGCCGATAACCGGCGCCTTCTACATAACGAGCCGAATAGCTACGGCCCGAGGTTTCAAGTAGACCTTGCATAATAGTTAGTAAGAAATCCGGTTACTGCGAAGTGTGAGAAAGAAACGTTTGAACAACGTTTCTAGCTTCGTCAGATAGCCGGCGGATTAGTCGTCTAACAAAATTGAATAACTCGAGCAGGATAGTTCCTGTGCCCGAAAATCCCACTGATTTAGCTAGACGAAATTGGTTCATTGGAGTGGTTAGCTTAAAATAGTCAGTCTAACTAACGGCGGGGATGCCGAACGGTTAGATCTAACCCTGGAGTTAATTAGTTAACGGTCTGATCTAAAGACGACACTTCCTTTGGGTCTCCTTTGTCTGGCCTCTAGCCAAACGTTCGGAGACAAAACTGCTCCTGCGACGCAATCTCTTTCGAGGCGAAAAAGATTCCGCTGCTTCTGGTCGAATTAACTTCGACCAGAGTTAATAGTCGATACTAATGGATCCGATCGGGATCCTGGAATTTCCTAGTTACAACTAGGGATGGGATCCGGAAGGACTAAGGCGGGAAGTGCCTTTAGACCAAGGCCGTAAACTGAGTAGACTCCATGCATAAGCCAACGGGTAGGCCATCCTTCTTCAGACCAGAAGTGCATCCTGCTCCCCGGGCGCTGAAGTGATAGACTGAATTACTGAGTTGATATCCTTACGTCTACCCCGCGCCAAAGCAGACCCGTCCATCGGATCTGTGATCCACGCGATTAACATGGGCGTATATGAAATTAGCTATATGAGCGTCAATCCTAAATTATTGAAATTTAAAAAATATGGTCGACACCGGTGTGGCCGCTTCTGGCTGTCTTTTAGGCTTGGATAGTGATCGTCCACTAAAGCCGCGGGACGTGCTGCGCAGGGCAGGATTTAAGAAGACCGAAGTTACGGCGTTTTGAACACTTTGGTCACCGTCGCCGTCATCCATGGTATGGGTAGCAAAATAGATCGGCGGCGATAAACAATGCTTTGGGTTGGCACCCAATCAAGTCGTTAAAGATCGACATTGGTGTAGCCGATTAGATCGATGTTAACGGGAAGGGCAACGAGCGAATGGGCCTGGTACTAGGCGGTCACGGAACCGGACCGATGGGATACGTCGATCGCGTAAGTCTCCTGGGGTCCCATAGACCCTGACGCCCAGGAGGATCCCATCCGTTGTTGCTTCAGCGTGCGGTTAGGTCCTATCGCTTGTTCTTGGCGTTGTCGGCGTCCCCATAGTGGTGTACGACTTTATTTTAGTTCGACCGAATGTCTGAGAACGCTAGAATGCAGCGGGTTTTTATTACCGGGTACGGGATCGTGTCGCCCTTAGGTGGCGATAATGCTGAGAATTTAAAGAGTCTGCACAACGCGAGGGATTGTGTTTCTCCAGTTACGGCATTCGATGTGTCTAAAACGCGATGCTGCACTGCGGGTCAGGTAACCGATGAATGGTTGAAAGAACCGATGACCCGAAAGGACCGGCGGCTGGATCGCAGCTCTTTGATGATGCTGCAAGCAACGCGGGAGGCGGTCCGGACTGCGGGCGAATTCTCTCCGGAAATCATGGTGATTGCCACCTCCAGCGGTGGGATGTCCAACGGAGAACGCTTCTACCGTTCGTTGTTCGAACCAACCAGCCGGGGCGGCGCGGCTCAGGCGGTGGCGAACTATATGGCTCAAAAGCCGGTTTTGGATGTTCAGGCGAAATTCGGCTGGCGGATTCCGGCGCAGATTATTTCCAACGCTTGCGCCTCCGGCACCAATGCGATTGGTCACGCCTTCCAATTGATCCGGGCCGGCCTTTATGACTCGGTCATGTGTGGTGGTTACGACCCATTATCCGAGCTTGTCTTTACCGGGTTCGACTCGCTTCAGGCGGCCACTCCGGACAAGATCCGGCCGTTTGATCGGGACCGGAATGGCTTGGTGCTAGGTGAAGGAGCGGCGCTGCTAACTCTCGAATCTGAAGACGCTGCCGCAGCGCGCCGCGCGACCGTGTTGGGCGAGATCGTCGGGTATGGCGTCTCCACCGATAACTATCATCTAACGCAACCCGACCCTTCCGGAATCGGCCCAAAACTGGCGATGGAAAGAGCGTTAACTGACGCCCAGCTCGATCCAGCCTCGATCGATTATGTGAACGCACATGGAACCGCCACGGTTTTCAACGATGCCACTGAAGGAAAAGCAATTTCGGAACTGATGCCTGGTGTCGCCATCAGTTCGACAAAATCGATGATGGGCCATGCTTTAGGGGGCGCCGGGGCGATTGAGGCCGTTTTCAGTGTGCTGGCGATACTCCATCAGTTTATCCCCCCGAATATCAATTTCCGCCAACCGGAACCGGATTGGACGTTCCGGGTGGTCGGCAACGCGGAAGAGCCGGCCAAGATCCGGCGGGTGGTCTCAAACTCTTTCGGCTTCGGTGGCGCTAACGCGACCCTTGTGCTGCAGGTAGCGTGATGTCCCCGTTCAGCCCGAGCCTAAGATGAAAGATCCGCAGATTATCCGGATTACGCAGATTATGGTTTCCAGGCGGGGCGCTCCGCCGAGTGGCAAAGGAAACCCCGGTCCCGGCAAAGATCGCTTTTGGCGTTTTGACGTAATAGGACCTAAAACGAAATCTGCGTAATCTGTGAAATCTGCGGATCTTAAATTTTGTGTTCAAGGAGTTGGTGCGGTTACGCCGATTGGCGCCGATGCCAAGCAGACCTGGGATGAACTGGTCCGAGGCACTGAAGCAATTCGCCAGCTGTTCCCGAACGGATTCGGCGGTCGTTCGTATTATTATAGTGCGGTACCGGCAAAGTTTACTACTGCCGCCGGACGCCAGCCTCGGCTGCGGCGTTCAGGTGAAATCTCGCTGCTGGGGGTAAGTGCGGGGCTAGCCGCGTTATCGGATGCGGGAATCCCCTCAGAAGAAGCAAGCCGGGGAGCGATCGTCTTCGCGATCGCCTGTGGCGGAGTTGCTTATACCCGCCGTTTCTATCACGAGGTGCTCTCGGAAGGCGCAAATGCCGCCAGCCCGCTTCTTTTCCCCGAAACGGTCTTCAATGCTCCTGCCAGCCATCTCGCAGCGCTGCTGAAGATCGATGGCCGCGACTATACCTTGGTGGGAGATTCTTCGGTTGGGTTATCGGCGCTCAACTTCGCAT
>Ga0206819_10056_pt1 | contig 43073 bp, 39 predicted proteins | sample Alteio_BWOrgCont_87_FD_152855 | JGI IMG/M metagenome (GOLD analysis project Ga0206819, IMG submission 152855) | Enriched cells from forest soil in Barre Woods Harvard Forest LTER site, Petersham, Massachusetts, United States -... | ecosystem: Environmental > Terrestrial > Soil > Temperate forest >... | reverse complement strand
GCCGCGCATTGGCAGCGGCAGTTCGTTGACGTGCTTGGTCATTGTTTCAAAAGAATTGATCCCCATCAGTGGTGGCATGCCTGTGAGTGTCTCATACATGACACACCCGAAAGAATAAATGTCGGAACGCTCGTCGAGCGGTTTTCCCTGGCACTGTTCGGGACTCATGTACAGCGGGCTGCCGAAAATCTCTCCGGCTTTCGTTAGATTTTGCGGTTCTTTTCCATCACGCGGCTTGATCTTAGCGATGCCGAAATCGACGATTTTGACCTCTTCGCGGTGCCCGGGCTCCTTGAGCAGAACCAGATTGCCCGGCTTAAGATCGCGGTGAATGACGCCCTTTTCGTGGGCGTGCGCCAAGCCTTCGCACGCCTGCACAAATATATTGAGCGCGCGTTCGATCTGCATGCGTCCGTGTTGCTCGAGAAAGTCGGAGAGCGGCGTGCCGTCGAGATATTCCATGATGAGAAACGGCTGGTTGTCCGGTGAGATGCCGAAGTCATGCACGAGCAGAATGTTTGGGTGCCTGAGTGCGGCTAAAGTTTTCGCTTCTTGCTCGAACCGGAGGATCGACGCCTGATCTTTTGAATATTGTTTATAGAGGACCTTGATAGCGACGAACTGGCCCATGTGCAAGTGGCGGGCTTTGTAGACCACGCCCATGCCGCCTTTGCCGATGCGCTCGACGATCTCGTAGCGCTCCGCAAAGGCGGTGCCGACCAATGGATCAGGTTCGGGCACTAGATCAGCGCCGCATTTGGGGCAAGATACAGTCCCGTCGGGAAATTCGGACTGACATGCCGTGCATGTCATCACGACAAGGACTGGTTTGTCTAAAGTCATTCGGGCTCGCCGCGGGATAATCAGGTCTTATGCAGTTTTTGCCCGTTTCCGCCGAGGGGTAATCCTAAAGGAGCAACGAGATGAGCCGGGAGCGCCGGCGGCTCGCCGGCACCTGTGAAGAACCGCAGTCAGTGCAGAAAGGACGCGTTGCTGTATAGAAGCGACGCCATGTCGAGCTGTTACTTGTGTCTAGATGCCGGCGAGCCGCCGGCGCTCCGGCCGCAACAAGGGTTCTTGACGAAGAAGGATAGAAGAAACTAGCTGGCGGTCCAAGCTGATTTCAGGTTTTGCCCGATGCGGAAGCCCTGAACCAGATTGGTGCGATTCAGCTGATAAAGTTCGTGCAGCGCATCCTGGTCATTGATGCCGTATTTGGCTGCGACGGCGTTTACCTGCTGCATGGCCATGGCCGAGAAATAGACGAGCACTTCGTCGCGAACCGCTCCACGTCCCTGATTAGGCAATCTGAGAATTGCTTTACCAAAGTCGTTGTTGATTGCTTCAACAATCTCATGGCTGAGCGCGTCCGTAAAAAACGTGTCTGCTTTCCGTCCCATATGACTCCTTAGACTGTGGTGTATTCCATACGCCTGTGGTGCCTGTGGCAAAGAATCTAAATGCCTATGGCAGAGAATCGAGGGCTTGACGGACTGCTTGAATGTCCTGCCACATCAACCACTTAGGACTACCAACCTCTCTCGAATCGTTTCTCAATAAATAGGAGGGATGGAATATCGGCATTACTTTAGCACCGTTTTTGCTACCGAACCATTTACCTCTGATTCGGCTTATAGGATCCTTAACTTGCAGAACTGCCTGCACAGCGGTCGAACCCGCCAGCAAGATCAGTTTTGGTTGAACGAAATTTATTTGGCTATCGAGATAAGTGCGACATTGATCCGCTTCATCTTTGGTCGGAACTCGGTTTTGCGGCGGCCGACATTTCACAACGTTGCAAATATAAACATCTTTATCACGATCGATTTTGACCGAAGCGAGAATTTTGTCGAGCAACTGACCGGCTCGACCGACGAACGGCAAACCGCTTTCGTCTTCGTACTGACCGGGTCCTTCGCCGATAATCATCAGTTTTGCGCTGGCTGAGCCGCGGGCGAAAACAACGCTCTTGCGGGTCTTGCATAGGCTGCATAAAGTGCATTGACTGGCTGCCGCCTGCGCTTCGTCCAGACTGACGAATCCAACTATGCGCTCCGTCGGCATCGTTCCTCGCCTCCTCCGCGCCGACTCGCCGTTCGCTGCGACCGGCTCCTCGCCGCTCTTGCTCACTGCCAGCACGTTTGTGCGCTCCGTCGGCATCGTTCCTCGCCTCAGGCGCGCCGACCACCGTTCGTTCGCTGCCGGCGTGTGTACAGTCGCCTGAAAAATTTGCTCGAGTGAATTCTAGTTGCTCAGTCGTTACTGCACAACTGAGGGCACCACGGGCGGAGTCATAGATTCGTTTGATATAGCAAATCGATCGCCGATACGACATGCTTCGAGATCGCTAACGACTATCGAATGGATCGGCACCGGCATATATCCCAGGCAGATCTCGGCGGTGCGGGCAAAGCCTGCTATGTTGCCGGTTACGAACAGTTCGATCTCGAGATCGACATTGCGATCATTACCATTTGTTCCGCTTAAAATTTGTGCAGGATCGATAAATTCGATTTTGTTGCGAGAGACCTTTTCCAGCTCGCGCTTGAGGAAGGGAAAATGCGTGCAGCCCAGGATCACCAGTTCGACGCCGTCGTCGGCCAGTCGGTCAGTGTATTTTGCCAGCACCTGGCGTGTCGCGTCGCAGTCGATGTGCCCGCTTTCAACAATGGGCACCAGTTCTGGACAGCCGTATTCGATCACTTGCGCGGCCGGATCGATCGATTTGATCGCTTTGGAAAACGCCTGACTGCGAGCGGTCGATGCGGTAGCCATGACGCCAATCTTTTGGGTTGAGCCTGCCAGTGCATTAGCCGTAGGAGCAATCAAGTCGAAGATCGGTACGGGAGATACGCGCTCGGCGACTTCGCGGGCCACTGCCGCGCTGGTATTGCAGGCCATGACGATGGCGTCTACTTCTTTGCGTTGCATCCAGGTGATGATCTGGGCCACGAACAGCTCAATCTCTTCAGCCGGGCGATTGCCGTATGGGCATCTTGCTGTGTCGCCCACATATACAAATGATCGCTTGTCGGCGTCGGGCAAGTGCGACAAACCTCGCATGACCGACAGCCCGCCTACGCCTGAATCGAACAGTCCGATGCGTTTGAATTTCGATAATTCATCGCCAGGTTTGCTGGTTTCGGTTGCTGGTAAATGCACTCTTGTTGTTCCTTTTGGCGCTATTTGATTACGCGTCCCGTTGACGAGACACTGCGAGTTTGATTAGCGGAAGAAGACCCGGAGGCAGCTCCAGTTGTTCCCGAAGATTGATTAGCAGACGATGCTTTGCTTTGCGCGATTTTGTTGGTGTTAGGGGCATCGGGCGCCTTTGTCAGGTAAAGCATGACACCTTGAGCTAGAGCTTGTGCCACTTGCTGTTGGTAGTCGGTCGAGGCCAGTTTTTGCCGCTCGTCTTTGTTGGAAATGAAACCGACTTCAGCGAGCACTGCCGGCACCGTTGTGTGGTTGATCACGTAGAAGCGCGCCTTGCGCACAGAGCGATCCGGCGCGGTGAGAGTGCTCACCAAGCTCTGATGAATCGCATCGGCAAGTTGCTTGCTTTGGTCGGTCTGATAGTAGGTTTCTATCCCGTGTATATCCGATACGCTCTCCAATGCATTGATATGCACGCTCAAAAAGAGATCCGGCATCAACTGATTGGTTGTTTTCACTCGATCTTCAAGCGAGACGAAAGTGTCGTCGCTGCGAGTCATGATCACGTGCGCGCCTGAGGCCTCGAGCACCTGTTTCAATTTTTCGGTAATGCCCAGAGTCAGATCCTTTTCCTGGACATCGCCGCGTTGAGCGCCGGGATCACTGCCACCATGTCCGGCATCGAGCACGATCGTCTTTGTGCCGGGAATTTTCAATTCGCCCAGTGGTGGAATGCTCCAGGCTGTATCTGCCTTTTGATCGACTTGTTGGAAGAGCAAAAGCGACAGTGCGTTTCTTTGAGGATCATAAATGTCTTTGATCATCACTTGCTCGTCGGGCAAATCGAGCACCAGCCGCGAGATGTTGGGATGATCGGGCAGCTGTCCGGTTCTAAACCGGTAGAACAGGGGCGAGTCCGACTCCGGCAGATCTAGCTTTGTCAGCTCGGGCAACGAATCGAAATCGATCACATAGCGTTCTGGATCATGCATACGGAAACATCTATAGGTCAGTTTATGCTGCGCTGCCAGCTCGATCTTCAAATTCTCGATCACTGATGATTCGTCGCTCGTGACGTTCAACTTCAATGGCGCAACGGCTGGCTTTGCCGGCGGGGCGACCGAGACGGCGTTGGTGCCTGGCGCCGCCGCTGCACCCTGCGTGGCCATAGGCGGGGGCGGCATGAATTTGATGTTGACGTCGTTGGCATGTCCCATAGCGAGGCTCTGTGTTCTGGGTGGCTGCACTTTTATACTAGACGGCGCCTGTGAAGCCTGATGCTGCTCAGGTTCAGAGGAGGTTAACTTGTCGTGGGAATCTCGATCGTCGGCACCGAACAATCGGTGCAGTCTGCCGAAGAGACCCTTGCCCTGATGCGGTTCTTCCAGATCATCGTTGGTGTTTTTCGCCGGCGGCAGGGCATCGGCTATTTGGTTGGATGAAGTTGCTTTGGCGGGTTTAGTCGGTTGTTTATTTGCCGCTGCCGACCGTTTGCCGCTGGCCGCGGGGGCGGGCTTGGGGGCACGAGTACCGGCAGTGGCGATTGCGGGATGCGGTGTGAGTGAAACTGTGGCCGGCGGGATGGCGCCAGTGCCGGCGAAGGCAGCGGCCGGTGGGGGTGTGAGGGGCTGCGGCGCCTGGACGATCCGCCTCGGCGGTGCAAAACTGCGAGTGCCATAGAGAGGAACAAGTTGTCGTGTCCGGTGCTCTCGTTGTGCGGCGCGCTCTTGCGCCTCTATTGCCTCGGCTGCCGCCAAATCGTTGGACCACTTGACTACCAGCTTGCCGGTTGAAGTCTTAAATGAAACTAGCTTGAACAGCACCGGATTTTTGGCCGCGATTTCAATTCGGCATACGGGTGGGTCGTCTTGCAACTGCCCGATGCGCACTTCTTCGATCGCCGGATCGGCGTTTGCCGGCGGGTGCAGGATCTGCGGGTCACCGACCCACATCAGCCCGGCAAAATCACCGACCAGCTCGGTGTGATCGTCTGCGCCTGGCAAATACCTTATCGTCGGCGGCGGTATCGGGAAAGGCGAAGATGTGAGAAGTGTAAGCGAGTCTTCGTTGAGATCGGCGTTGCACGAAGTTACTTGATTGGTCACCAACTGCGTTTGCGCCTCGCCAGGCGCCGCACAATTGAGCACAATCGAGCTAATCAGTATTGCGGCGAAGAAACCAGAAAGCAGTTTCGAGGTTCGCAGCATGAACCACCTTGATACCAGAACGGCGCCATTTTACTACGCGCAGCAAGGTTTTCGCTGCGTCCGATATATTCTCTTGATATCCATTGCCACCACTGGTGAAGGCGAAAATTAAATTCAGATTTTTCCATTTACATAAGTAGGCTGGTACGCTTAGCTGCGGATTTCAGGCGCCAACTTACCAAGCGAGAAACCAACTCGGGCTCGATTTTTCGCTCGGTAAAGTTTCCAGCGGCTGCTGAAACCTTATTTAGATTCGGCAAAGACGAGATTTCGTTAATAACCCATGCCATTTCCAACTCGCCAAAAGCGAACTAAGAAGGAGTTGTTTAGATGAACGGAGAACTTGCCCTTCCGATGCAGTGGATCTGCGGAGTACTGGGCTGCGGAGTACTGGGCTTAGGGTACGGTGGCTATGCGGCCCATAGCGTGCTGAAGCTTAGCCCCGGCAACGACCGTATGCAGCAGATCGCCAACGCAATTCAGGAAGGTGCCAACGCCTACATGAATCGCCAATACAAAACAGTGGCGATCGTGGGAGCCGTACTCGCCATCATCCTTGGTGTCGCTCTCGGACCGATAACTGCAGCAGGATTCGTCACCGGTGCATTCCTTAGTGGTATCGCTGGATATATCGGCATGTATGTTTCTGTGCGGGCCAATGTCCGCACTGCCGAAGCCGCACGCAGCGGACTCGAGCGCGCACTCGGCGTTGCATTTCGCGGTGGCAGCGTGACGGGACTGCTGGTGGTGGCATTGGCGCTGCTCGGAGTCTCTGTGTTTTATGCCTGCACTCATGATGTAAAAGCGCTTGTTGGTTTGGGTTTCGGCGCCAGTTTGATTTCGGTGTTCGCCCGCCTTGGCGGTGGCATCTACACGAAAGCTGCCGACGTCGGCGCTGACCTGGTGGGAAAAGTAGAAGCGGGAATTCCCGAAGACGATCCGCGCAACCCGGCAGTAATTGCCGATAACGTCGGCGACAACGTCGGCGACTGCGCCGGCATGGCGGCCGATCTTTTTGAAACATACGCAGTCACCGCAATCGCCACAATGCTTTTGGCCAGTGAAACATTTCACGATCAACTCGCCAGTCGTCCAGAAATCCTGATCTATCCACTAGTCCTCGGCGGCATCTCAATCTTCACGTCAATTGTCGGTGCGTTCTGCGTTCGTCTTGGCGCCAACAGCACCAACATCATGGGCGCGCTATATAAAGGTTTGATCGTGGCCGGCGTTTTGGCTGCCGGTGGTTTCTATTACGCCACCTCCCAAATGATGGACGGCTTGAGCGTCAACGGTCATCCGGTCAGCGTATTGAACTTCTGGATTGCATCGCTTGTGGGATTGGCCGTCACTGGCTTGATCGTCATGATCACCGAGTATTACACTTCGACCTCCTTCAAACCGGTGCGTCACATCGCTAGCGCTTCGCAAACCGGTCACGCGACTAACATCATCGCCGGACTGGGTGTTTCGATGCAATCGACGGCGCTGCCGGTACTCGTGATCATCGCCGGCATACTGATATCGTATTCGGTGGCAGACATTTTTGGTGTCGCCCTGGCGGCGATGTCGATGTTAAGTATGGCCGGAATCATCATAGCTATCGATTCATACGGTCCGATCACCGATAACGCAGGCGGCATCGCGGAAATGTCCGAACTGCCGAAAGAAGTTCGCGCCGTCACCGATCCCCTTGATGCCGTGGGTAATACCACCAAGGCCGTCACCAAAGGTTATGCCATCGGCTCCGCCGGTTTGGCCGCTATCGTCTTGTTCAGCTCGTACACCAAAGAGCTGAATGACGGCGTGCAACAATTGCACCCGGGAACATCTGCGATCATCAATTTTGATTTGTCGAATCCGTTTGTTCTTTGCGGCTTGTTCCTCGGCGGTTTGATCCCGTTCCTCTTCGCCTCGATGGCGATGGAATCCGTCGGTTATGCCGGCGGTCTCGTCGTCGAAGAAGTGCGTCGCCAGTTCAAAGCCATTCCCGGCATCATGGAAGGAACCGCCAAGCCTGATTACGCATCGTGCGTCGATATCGTCACCAAGGCGGCGATTCAACAGATGATCGTTCCCGCACTGCTGCCGGTTTTGACACCGATCGTTATCGCCATACTCGGTGTGTTGTTCCTCAATCACGGCATTCCGGGACAAGAATACGCAGCGGCGAAGATGCTGGGCGGCGTGCTGGTGGGCAGTATCGTTACCGGCTTGTTCGTCGCCATCTCGATGACGTCCGGCGGCGGTGCCTGGGACAACGCGAAGAAGTACATCGAAGAAGGCAACTTCGGGGGCAAAGGGTCGGAAGCTCACAAGGCTGCCGTCACCGGCGATACCGTTGGCGATCCTTATAAAGACACCGCCGGTCCCGCAATCAACCCGATGATCAAGATCTTGAACATCGTGGCGTTGCTCCTCGTCGCGTACTTGATTAAATAATCGTCGCCCGACAAAACTGAGGCGGCATCGGTGCAGATCAGAATCGGCAACAAACAGGATGAAGCATCCGTTCGCTTGCTGATCGGCGAAACACTGAGCGAGAGCGGCGAAAGCCTCGACCTCGGCGGCAAGGATCGTGACCTGCGCACAATCGAAATCCACTACTTCGGCCACGACGGTGTATTCCTCGTGGCCGAAGAAGATCGCAAGATCATTGCCTTTGCGGCCGCGGAGAAACAAACTGAGACCGCCTGCCTGATCAAACGCTTGTGCGTCAAGCGCGAGTACCGGCGCCAGGGCATCGGCACGCTGCTATTGCGTCAGATGATCTCATTCGCGCGCAGCCTCGACTATACAGATCTATTCGTCGACGATTCGCTTCGGCTGGCCGGTGCGGCGGAATTTTTCTCTTCTTGTCGCTTTTCAGATACATTTGGCGGCTTTGGCTTGAAACTCTAGAGAATAAGTGAAACAGCCAGCGGCAGCGCGCTGGGCCGAACCGCAACGACAATGGCATTTTTGCTGCTTCGTGTCGAATTGTAGAATGCCAATTGGAACACTTGGTGTATGAAGCTTGCTATTCGATTATAGTTATAAAAGATGCGAGAATTTTTTGGGGATATGACTCGCATCGGTTCTGCGTTCTCACGCTGACAAAAAATCCCTCTGCTTAAGGGGATTCATGCTCGAATTCAGTATCTGGTTCGTTGTTTTCTATGTCTGGCATGTGTTGGGCGTGGTGGTTGGTTATCATCGGTTGCTGGCTCACCACAGTTTCAACTGCCCGAAGCTGGTCGAATACTTCTTTGTCATCGGCGGTTACTTGGGTTTTGAAAGTTCACCAATCTGGTGGGCCACCTTGCATAGAGCGCACCATCGTTGGGTCGATACCGAACTCGACCCCCATAGCCCTCGCTTCGGCAATTACCGAGCTCATTCAGGATGGATCTTTACTCATCGCTATCCGGACCACATTGATCCCAAAGTGCAGGCACCGGATCTAGTGAATGATCCCCTTTATAAATTGCTTGAACGCAACAATAATTGGCACACTTCGCATTTGACCAATACTGCAATCGGCTTTGGATCGCGGCTCGTGATCTGGCTTTTCTTTGGATGGAAGATCGCCCTGGCCAGCGTATTGGCAGGCTTGATCGTACAGCAGGTGCCATTCTTGGTTAACCTCGTCTGCCACAAACCGAAATTGGGATACAAGAATTACGAATGCGAAGACGACAGCGTCAACGTCTGGTGGTTGACTCTGATCACACTCGGCGACAACTGGCACAACAATCATCACGCGTATCCGGGCTGCGCCAGGGCTGGATTCAAATGGTTTGAAATCGACTTTGCCTGGCTGACAATCAAGCTGCTCGAGAAGCTGAGGCTAGTCTCCCGAGTAAACGAAAGATTCGAGCTGCCGAATTCCATTGCGGCATCAGACTCGCTTGTCTAAAACTTAGTTGAAACATCTTCCGATTTGGTCTCATCTGGTGCGGAAGCTTGAGATTGTTCAGCTTCGCCAAAATCATCGGCTAGTCTATGATTGCTCCTGGCCGCCATAAAGACTGCGTTCACGCAATAGTTAGCCAAATTGAAAACCTGACTCAAGAAAGAGCCGTTCGATTCGCAGCACTGTAGCTCGGCAACAAGCAGCATCTGTTCGCACAGAAGAGCTCTTGGTAACGGGAATCAGTGGTTGCTTTGCTAATTTTGTTAACGATTACATCTATGAGTAAACCTTACTGCATAGTGCTGAATGAGAATACAAGTGATTGACTAAACGCCGGCACAACCATGCTGAAGTTCATCCTAACTTTCGCATTATCGTACTTGTGGCACAGCTTAGGTGTCACCATCGGCTACCATCGGTTGTTGTCTCACCGCTCTTTTAAGTGTGCCAAGCTAGTTGAATATTTTTGGATATTGGCTGGCTATCTAGCTTTTGAGGGATCTCCACTCTGGTGGGCAACGATGCACCGAGTGCATCACCAATACACTGACACACCATTAGATCCGCATTCGCCCCGATATGGGCTGAAACACGCATATTCCGGCTGGATGGGTGCGAAGACCTATCCGGAACACATCAATCCTCAACATGAGTGTCCCGATCTCGTGCACGATCGGGTCTATCGATTTCTTGATCGGGGTGGTGACTTACGCAGCGCACACAAGCTGACAGCCACAACGGGACTGCTTTTCCGTGCCTGGATATGGGCTGTGTTTGGTTGGCGAAATGCACTTGCGAGTCTACTGGCTGGCGTCACTGTCCTGCAAATTCCACTGCTGATCAACACCGTTTGTCACATACCGAAATTGGGATACAAAACGTTTGCCAGGGATGATGACAGTGTCAACGTCTGGTGGTTGGGCATACTGGCGATGGGCGAGGGCTGGCACAACAATCACCATGCTTTCCCGGCCAGTGCCCGATCAGGGCTTAAACCGCACGAGCTTGATGTGTCCTGGTTGACTCTACGGCTTTTGCGCTCGTTTGGCTTGGTCAGCGAAATGAGCGAAGTGAGCCAAGCCCGACAAGATGTGATGCATGGAGAGGATCTGTAAAGCTGTTCAGATCCTCCGCTCTGATCAGTCGAACAGAAATCTCGAGCGATATTCGGGTATGCACCGGAGTTTGTGTTGTCATTTGATTCGGGCGAGAAGCGGCAGGGAACATTACCACCAGTTAAGCTTCTTGCATGTGGTTGGACCAAACCGGCCGCGGAGACGTATATGAAAGATGAGGCGCTGAATAAAATCTGGCTGGCGGTGATGCTGGGCATTTTGGTGGCGACTGCGCCAAACTGGTTGCTGTCCGACAAGCATGAGCATTCAACTTATAGCGCCCCGTGGATCTATCCGGGAGACCTTCCCGCACAGACGCCGTAATTCGAACGCAGTAATCCTACTGGTGCCGGATTGAGTTTGTTGACAGGGATTTAATATTATGCGAGGATGGCTTCTGAGCTGGCTTTCGCCGCATTTTGTCAGTTTTATAGGTCGGTCGTAGACACTCAGCGGCGTGCGTCCGAGAAGGATCATGTCACGGCTTCGCCAAATGAACGACGGGTATGCAGTGCGGGATGCCATCGCATTTTGTGCCACGCTGTTTCAATACGGTGTGTCTTTTCTGGCCTTGCTGATTCTCATCGTCGGCTGTTCCCTGGGTGTCCTCGTGACGATTCAGCTGCGGGGCGTGCCGGATTTGGCGTTTTTGGAACATTACCATCCGGTTGATGCAATCGAACTCTATGATCGAAACGATCAGCTGGTTGGCGCAATCAATCATGAAGACAATCGCAAAAATGTCGATCTGGATCATATTTCCAAATACATGCAAGATGCAGTGATCGCAGCTGAAGATCGGCATTTCTACGAGCATCATGGTGTCAATTACAAGAGCATCTTGCGGGCGCTGTCGGCAAACGTACTTGCCGGTCGAGTCGTTGAAGGTGGATCGACGATTACGCAGCAACTGGTGAAGAACCTGTTCTTCCCGGAGGCTCGGCGGACTCTTGTGCGCAAGATAGCCGAAGCGATTGTGGCAGAGCAAATCGAAGATCGATATACGAAACAACAAATTCTTTCGATGTATTTGAACGAAATCTATTTCGGCAACGGTGCTCGTGGCATCGAGCAGGCGGCTGAGATCTATTTCGGCAAGACCGCAGCTCAGCTGACCCTGCCGGAATCCGCCTTCCTCGCTGGTGTAATTAATGCACCTTCGGTGATTGGCAGCGTGCAACATCGCCGTGAAGCGCTAAGCCGGCAGCAGGAGATTTTGGATGCGATGGCGGAATACGGATACGTCACACCCATGGAGGCGCGTATTGCCAGACGATCGACTCTGTACTTCCAGCTGCTAGCCGACCGTGAGGATGAGCCGCCATTTACCAAATATCCTTACTATGTCAGCTATGTTCTTGATGTCGTGCACCAGCGCTATGATGAAAACCAGATTCGCCGCAGCGGTCTGAGAGTCTACACGAATCTGGATCCGATTGCGCAGACTGCTGCGGAGCAGTTGTTGGCGAAGCAGATCAAGTTCGCACCGCGCGGCATCGATGAAGAGGCGCTTGTTTCAATCGGTGTCAAAGATGGTGCGGTGCGCGCCATCGTGGGCGGTGCCGGTGATTACTGGACCAACCAGTGGAACTCTGCCACGAATGCGCATACGGTCGGTTCGGCCTTTAAGCCTTTCGTCTATCTGACTGCGTTTCTCAAGGATTCACTGACGCCGGAAAGTAAAATAGACGATACACCGTTGACTGTGAATCAAGTTGACATGGTTTACACGCCGAAGAATTACGACGGCAAATTCATGGGCAAAGTGAGCGTTAGAGATGCGCTCAAATATTCGAGAAACATACCAGCCGTGCGCGTTGCGCAGATGGTCGGTGTGGACAATATTGTCCAAACGGCCAAGATGGCCGGAATCACCACACCGCTGTCTGGCAACTTGTCACTGGCTTTGGGCAGTTGCGCGCTGACACCGCTGGAAATGGCATCGGCATATGGAACCTTCGCGCGCGGAGGCATCCAGATTGAGCCATGGACGATTCGGCACGTCGATGATCTGAATGCGCATGTGATTGAGAAATTCGATCCGGTCGCTTGCCGAACACTGCCGGAAGAACCGGTTGCGCTTCTGGTTGATGTGCTTGAAGATGTGGTTAAAGGCGGCACCGGAACGCAGGCAAAACTGGGTGATCGTCCGGTAGCGGGAAAAACAGGCACGGCGGACCAGTCTCGCGATCTGTGGTTCATCGGGTTCACACCGGATATGGTGACTGCCGTGTGGGGCGGCAACAGGAAGAACCAGGCGATCAATGAAAAGCATGTCACCGGTGGCAGTGTCATGGCCAGGGTGTGGCGCGATTTCAATAAGACGTACTACGCCAAAGCTCCTACTCCGGCAGGAACGATGATTGCGGCGAAAACGGCAATGGATCCCCAAAAACAAGCCGAAATCGATGCGAGAATGAACGCCATGTCCGGCTACAACAATGCCGGCGCACAGCAAGATTCTTCATCCGAGGCGCGACGAGCGGACAATCTTCAACATGGCACGGTCACTCGCAACCGAAAAGGCGTGACGGAATACTCCTGGACCCGGCATTAAATGCCAGCCAGAGAAGCCGACTCAACTTAATTGGCGGCGCCGAGTGGGAAGCAGGCGGAGAGAATGAAGTAAGTCAGCCAAGCCAAAAGACCGGCGCAGGGAATGGTGAGAAACCAGGCCATTAGCATGTCGCGGGCGATCAACCAGTGCACGCCTTTGCGGCGCTGGGCAGTGCCGACGCCCATGACGGTGGAGGCGATTACTTGCGAGGCTGACACGGGGCCACCGGTGGCCGAGCCAGTCAGTACTACTATTGCCGAGGCGAATTCGGTCACCAGTCCGTGGATCGGGCGCATGCGGTAGATGTTGCCCACGCGTTTGACGATGCCGGGCACCATGGAGATAATGCCGAACCCCATGGCTGCGCCGATGATTAGGCGCACCCAGAGCGGAATCTCGCTGGATTGTGCTGCACCGGCCGCGTTCAGCGCCAGGACGATCACGCCCATAGCTTTCTGCGTATCGTTGGCGCCGTGGCCGAACGCCAGTGCCGCCACGGTGACCCACTGCCATTTTTTCAGAGGCTCGTTCACCCGGGTTGTCGCTTTGAGCAAAAAGAAGATGGCCATGACGATGCAAAAATAGCCGGCGACGAAGCCGATCAAAGGTGAGAGGAACAAGCTCAATACCACTTTCCAAACACCGGTGGCATGCATCAGTTTGTCGGGCGTTCCCCACACTATATAGCGAAAGCCGTGGCTGCCGGCGACGACCGCGCCGATGATGCCGCCGACCAGTGCGTGGGTCGAGCTCGATGGAACTTTCATCAATCTGGTGGCAAAATTCCAACTGATGGCTGCGAACAACCCGATGGCCAGAACCGGTAGCAGGCTTGGCTTTGCCGGCCAACTGGTGATGGCGCCAATGGTGTTGGCCACGGCCGAGCCGCCTAACAATGCGCCGAGAAATTCGAACACCGTCACCAGTGCTACCGCCTGAAAGCGGCTCAGGGCGCGGCACATGATCGCGCTGGCGGCGACTGAGCTGCCGTCTTGAAATCCATTGGTATATGTGTAGACGATGCTCAGCGCGATCACCAACCAGAGAAGGATCGTTGTCTGATTCAACGCAGACCTCCCGAATTAGCTGATTTTGACGATGATATGCAAAAGTTTCTCGCCCACCGCATCAATCCGTTCTGATGCCACCAGGAGACTGCGATAAATCTCACGCGTCTTGAGCACGATCTTGAAATCGTCGAGACTGAATAGCTCCCGCATGGCTGTTCGATATGTGCGTGAAAAGCGATTGTCGGATTTGCGCGCCAAGGTGGCTTGGTTAGCCGCTTCCTGCAAATCGTCCTCCAGCATCGCGAACGAACCCCTGAGGCAGCGAGTGCCCTCGACCAGGGTGCTGATCATCTCTTTCATCAGCGATCCGTCATAGTGCACCTGCAGTGCTTCCATCTCGCGCACCACCGCCTTGGCCGAGTTGATCACTTCATCGAGACTGTACGCCAGATCGTATATGTCCTCGCGGTCGAATGGTGTGACAAACGACTCGACCAGCTTTTTCTCCAGGTCGAGTTTCAATTCGTCAGCTTCGTTCTCCAGATCGCGAACGCTCTGGCACCTTTCGCGCGCACCTGACTCACACCATTGTTCCAGCGCTTCCATACCGTCCAGAACTTTCTGGGCATGGCTGCTCAGAAGCGCGTAAAAATTGATGCGCGGCTCGAAAATTCGATTGAACCAATTCGATGTTTTTGCTTTTTCCGCCATACTGCACCTGCCTGAACGTCCCTATTGTCTCGAATCCTGAAGGTAGCAATGACTAGATGAAAATGGTATAAGTGTGCCATCGAGAGAACTGAGAACACGCCGTGCAAGATGACGTAAGCGATCAAGCGAAAGCGCCTGCCGAAGCCACCGTTACCCCGTCAGCCGACACCACCGCTCCCTCGTCAACCAAAACCGCTGCTACCGCGTCAGCCGACACTTACTCTTTGCAAGAGTATCTCGACGACTTGCTCCACCTCTTCACCTCGCCACGCCAATTCATGGGTGTTCGAGCCTGTGAAGGCAGCATGGCCAAGGCCTTCCTCTTCGTTTTCATTTCAACTCTCCTGGGCTCGATTGGATTTGGTTTGGCACAACGAGAATTCGTGATGACTACCGTGTTCTGGCTTGCCAGCATACTGACCAATTATCTGACGGGATTTTTCTTTCACCTGGTGTTCAAACTGTTCGGCGGTGGCGCCGAGTGGAAAGACAGCCTGCGCGCTTGTAATTACACGATCGCACCTTGTTTGTTTCAAGGCGTGCCGTATGTTTCACCGTTCGCTGCTTTATATAGTGCGGTGCTGCTTGTCTTCGGCATGCGGGCCGCCCATAAAGTTTCTCTGCTCAAGGCAGCGTTAGTGGTGGGAGTTCTCACAGCATGTTTCTTCGCCCTGGTATGGTACATGCCGCAGACCTTTAGAGCAGCTGCTCCAAAGTAATTTATTCGCGCCAATCGTTGCCGTCCCATTCGGCGAAGAATTCCTTCAAGTACTGCTCCATGAAGTGGTGCCGCTGCTCGGCAATTTTGCGCGCGGCCCCGGTGTTGATTCGATCTTTCAGCAACAGCAGTTTTTCATAGAAGTGATTGATCGTGTGACCTTTGCTGTCCTTGTATGCCTCAAACGATTGATGAAGCGTCGGCTCGACCGTCGGGTCGTACAGCGATCTTGCGGCATGCCCGCCATAAGCAAAGGCACGGGCGATGCCAATGGCACCCATCGCATCCAACCGGTCTGCATCTTGCACGATCATGCCTTCGATCGTGCGCATCTTCGTTTGCACGCCGGCACCCTTGTACGAAATGTGGTCGATGATGTCGCAAACGTGATCGATTACAGCGGCTGAGACTGATTGTGTCGTCAACCATTTGCGTGCAGTCGTGCTGCCAGCCTTGGCGTCGCCGCCGTGAAACTTCCAATCAGCAATGTCATGCAACATCGCTGCTAATTCGATTACAAAAAGATCCCCTGGTTCATCTTCGTGTCGGGCGATGTTGCGCGCATTGCTGAGTACACGATGAATGTGCCACCAATCATGTCCAGTGGAATCTTTCTCGAGCGTTTCACGCACGAACTGTTCTGTGCGATCCAGCACAGCTGCCTGTTCTGCCGTAAGTGATTGATGCTGCAACATTTATGTATGTGCTCCTTTTGTAGTCGATTCCTTTTGTAGTCGCTCCGTCGGCTTCGTCCCTCGCCTCCTCCGCTCTGTTCATTCGCTCGGCTGCGACGGCTCCTCGCCGCCTTGCCTCGCTACCTTTTTCGATTCCTTTTGTCATTTCTTCTGTAATTGCCCTGTGATACCAAATACGATGCCAGGCGATCTTGAAATTCGGCCGGGCCGATCTTGCTTTCGGCCGTGCCCGTCAATCTGAGTCGCGGTTGAAGGGCGTCAATGTCTTCAAACTCCCAGATGCAGCCTGGTTCTTCGCGCGACTGCAGGTCAGTGGCGAACGTCGTCATATCGACGCGCGGCATTAATTTGCGAGAAACAAATTCCACCCAAGTTTCATAACGGAAATAAAGTTCGTAGCGATTCGCTTGCCTTAGAAGCACACGCATCATCGCGGTTTCATTGTGAATGCCCAACGTCTGGATCAGTTTGTCCCACGGCTGCGAGATCTCTTGCTTTCGTGCGGTTTCGGCGGGCTCAGGCAAGGTCACCACAGCCAGGTCAATGTGAGGATGCTCTTCGATCGTGATGTTTCCCGCGGCAATCTGCTCTTGCGTATGATCCAACAATCGGTCTTCGGCGATCCAAAATTGTTCCAAATATTCCACTCTGTCTAAGATATTCTCAAGGCGTTTCAATGTTTCCTCATAAAGCACTGCCGTCAACTCCATGTAGGGCAGCTGGAATACCTCTTGGTTGAGCGGCGAACGCTCAGCATCTGCCCAAGAGTCAAGGACGAAAGAAACTCTGGCAGCTTCACGATCGAGGCAAACGCCGAAATCTCCGGCTGACGCCACATCGATGAGAAGCTGCCTGCGATCGAGCGCTTGTTTAGGATTGAGCAGCGCCCACAGTCCCATCAATCCGTCTGCATCGAAGTGGTTGTTGGAGACTGTCTGCACATCAACTTGATGCTGCGGACTTTCCAGATAATTTAAAACAATTTCGGCTGAGAGATCGGCTTTCAATTCGGGTGGGGTTTCATTACCCGGCCAGTGCGAGAGGGTCAGCCGTGTGTGGTTGTTGCGCCTGCCGTCGACGATGATATTTTCGGTGTTGCCGAGTAAATGGTATGCGAGATAGTTCATTGCTTGCCTCAACCACCGTGAACACCAGTCGGGCTGCCCGGTCGAACCAAATTCAAGTTTGCGGTTGCCACAAAGGTGAATTTACTCGCTGATCCTAACCGAGAATGTGGCTGCCCGGTCGGCTTAGCGCGCCGAGCCGGTTATCATTAGGTCGAGGCATACTCCGGCGAATGCTCATTAGGCGCTTGCCTTAGCGAAATTTATCATGGGCAGTGGAAATTTCGATAATTCTTACGTTCAAAATCTTTGCACTTACAGCACAAAGACCGTGATTCGTTTATTGTGTTCAGAACCAAAGGGTGTCCACGACGTGAGGGACGCGACAGTCGTCGCGTCGGCGCACAAAAATCGAGCGAGAATCGGAGTCCGCAAATGAAAGCACTTGTTCTAGACAAACCTGGGACGCCAGAAACCCTGTATCCCTCAGACGTTGAGAAACCGCAGCCTAAAGCCGGTGAAGTCCGAGTTAAAGTGCATGCGGTCGGATTAAATCCGTACGATTACAAGCTGGCGGCCTCTGGGTTTCCAGGCTGGCGTTATCCCGTCATTCTCGGCCTTGATGTGGCCGGGGTCGTCGATGCCGTGGGCAAAGACGTCGAAGACTGGCAGGTCGGCGATCCGGTTTACTTCTTCGGCGACGTGTCCCGCCCGGCCGGCGGATTCTCACAATATGCGGTGATTACCGCCAAGACCCTGGCCTGGTTGCCTGACGGCTTGACCCACACGGAAGCCGCGGCATTGCCCTGCGCCGGATTCACCGCCTATCAAGCGCTGCACCGTAAGCTGCGTGTGCAAGCCGGTAAAACCATCCTCATCATTGGCGGCGCCGGCGGCGTCGGCGGTTTTGCCGTACAGCTGGCAAAACTTGCCGGTCTGCGGACAATTGCTACATGCTCGCGTCACAACACCAAGTTTGTCCAAGACCTTGGCGCCAACAACGTGATCGATTATTCTGTTGAAAACGTGGAGAAGCGGGTCAGCGACATCACGAAAGAACGGGGCGTCGACTATATTATCGACACAGTCGGTCCGGAAAGCGCGACAGAAGCGCTGAAGATGCTGGCCTTTGGCGGTGGAATCGCTTGTATTGCCGGTTTGCCCGACATCACCACCCTGGAGCCGTTCAAAACGGCAATCTCGGTACACGAGGTTGCACTAGCTGCGGCTTATGTATGCGGAGATGATGCAGCGCTGGAAGACTTGGCCCGCATCGGCATGGAGTTTGGCGCTCTGGCGAGCAAGAAGCAAATTCGCCCGATGGTGGAAGAGATCGTCACCTTTGAGGACATTCCTGAAGCGCTGGTGCGGCTCTCGATGCGGCACGTACGCGGCAAGATCGTCGCCAACATTCCCCAGACCGCCTGAGCGCGCAACTGGCGCCAAGAAAAAGGCCGGCAACTGCCGGCCCTTTGCCCGTTCAACAGAATTCGCTCCGTCGGCTTCGTCCCTCGCCTCCTCCGCTGTGCCGCCGCTTCGGCTGCGACGGCTCCTCGCCGCCTTGCCTTCGCTGCTTGCTCGAGTTCCTGCCTGAATCGCCAGGTTAGCGCATCTTTTCTTGTTTGGCTTTCGCGTCTTCTCTGGCGTTTTCCGCCCTGACGTGCTCGCCACCGCTGGCTTCCATCAGTCTTTGTCCTTCAGCGGCGCGATCGTTGTCGGCCACATAGAGACCCAAGAGGATGCCGCCTTTTTCGATCTCTCCGCGGTAGAGCTCGGCTTCGTGTTCAGGAATGCCCAAGCCGATTAAACCGCCGATCACGCCCCCGCTCAGCGCGCCGGCACCGAATCCTGCCAGCATCGACAGCCAATGTCCAGCTGCATAGATGCCCAGCCCGGGAGCGGCGACTGAGCCGACCGCGCCGAGCCCGAGCGCAATCGCGCCGAGAATACCACCGATGGTTGCGCCTGTGGCTATGCCTTCCGGTGACTTCGTATGCTCGTCGATGAGAAACTCGCGACCGCGCGTGGTTTCTGACATCAACAAGCTGATATCGTCCTGGCTGAAACCGTGCCGAATCAGATCTTCAACTGCCAACATCGAGCTCGATCGGGTTCTGAAGATGCCGGTGATCAACTTCGCCATATATAACCTCCGTTCCCGGACTTGTCCGGGGCGATAAACTTGTCGTTTGGTTCTTACTGACTGACGCAAGGTGCAGAGTTGGGTTCCGCTTGCCGAAAAAATAATTCGACTGGTTGAGATCCCGTCCTGATCGTTGTAGATTATGAGTTACGTTTGCCAGCCGGTGGTGCTGAAAGAGTTATTCTCAGCGATACAGGGCGGCAGCGATCGAATGAGGAACTCTCACCAACAGCCGTCGTCTCAAGATGCGTTACCGCAGTGAGTTGGGACAATGAACGAAAGAACGTCTGCATCACCCAAAGCGCCCGCAAATGACTGCATTGTCTGCAGCATCGACGGCATACCATCGCCGGTAAAACGCATGTTGCGCATGCAATTTAAAGAATTCGTGCATCATATAGAGGATGCGGAAGAAGGCTTGGGTGTGACCGATCAGCTTATTCGCACGACAATTCGTGAACAGCGAGTGGCGTGAGCCAAATTGAAAGGATCCGGGTTTTCACTCGGATCCTGAAGCATGTGCGAGGGCAGTATCAGTTATGCACGCGAAGCGACTTCGCAAGCCTGTTTGATCAGCTTCTCCGCCGTTTGCGCATCGCTTTCGCTGCCGAAGCCGAAGACACCGGAGTACCGCTGTCCCACGACCTGGCACATGGCAAAGTGCAGATTGATGCCTGCTTTGCCTACCGCCTCTGCAATGTCATAGCCGATGCCCGCTCGATCTTCGCCTTCGACCAGCACGCACGAGATGTCTTTTGCCGGGGTCAGACCGGCTTCTTTTGCGCATTGTTCGGCTTTGGCATCGGCGATAGGGAAGACTTCCACCGCGCCCTGTCCGGGTGCCGGGAACGTGTATCCCATAATTAGTTGCAAATTGACTCCAGCCTTGGCAAAGGGTTTCAAGGTATCCGCGAGCGTGCCAGGCTTGTTGCTCAGTTCACGTCTCCACAAAGTGGCTTTTTTTACCGTGACAGCCATACGATCCTCCTTCAAGGACGTCAGAAATTTGAACGTTCATGTTAGCACTATCAAGGATTTTGCGGCCCAGTGTTTATCTGTTGTTTGGCGTCTTCGGGAGGAAGGACTGGAATCGTTGGCACTTCGCCCGGTGGATTTGCTGGCGAAGTTTTTGCCTCTTGCTTACCGTCTGGAGTGGCAGTGACTGGAGTTACTGTGCTTGCAGCAGAAGGATTTGCCGGCCAGGGCTTGGCCTGCGGCTTGGCTTCTTCGGTGGCAGGGGCGGGAGTTGTCTGGGCGCCGTTGGGTTGATTGGCAGTCGGAGTTTTGCCGGTGGCTTTCGTGGTGGCGTTGATTATATCCTTCAACGGCCGCGCGAACGGCAACAGTCGCGATTTGTGTCCTGCGACAGCAGCTGTTATGCCGTCGCTGGTCGAGGTTGTATGAAGCTGCGCAGCGGCGGTAGCCACCACAGGCGTGCCCGAGTCAGTTTGCCCTTCCAGGACCGCTGGGTGCGGCGTGGCTGCAGGACGCGGTTTTAGCCAGTGGAAGCTTTTCATGATCGAGTCGGCGATAGTTTTCGGTTTGTCTGCCGGTGCTGAGATCTTGAAGGCGAAAGCGCGCGGGGTGTCGTTTGGAACATAGTGGTTCGACAGTTTTTCTGGCAGGTCTTCAATAAAATCGGTCAGTCCGTGAATGCTGAGGAATCGCGCAATCGGACCGAGTATGCCGCGGGTGGAGACTCGGGGCACGGCGCCCGCGACGTTAACTTGCAGGGAGTTTTTCGCCAGATTGACTATTCCTTTGGCTCGCATGCGCAGCTCTTTCGATCTGTAGAAGACGTCGTTGATCGACAACTGACCTTTGCTCATAGCGAAACTGGTGGAGATCTCGGTGAACTTTCCACTCTGAAACGGCGCGACGGTCGAAATCAAGTTGTTCAAGTTGAACGTGAAGAGATTGCTGTGAATGACATTTTCTGCCGATATACCGCGTTCAAGCGCGCTCAGGCGGGCGACTTTGCCGTTTGTCACCTTGACGGTGCCCTGTCCGGAAATCGATGTGAGCAGGTCGCTTGCATGCAGATCGGCGTCGAGTTGAGCCGCACCATCCATGGTGCCGCTCATTTCGCCTGATGAGCCGAACAAATCAGTAATTAACGCATTGGGATCGATAGCTTGAGCTTGCACGCTGAAGTGCGCCGGTGTCGATGGTGAGATCGAGCCGTTCAACGTCACCTTGCCCGTTGCATAAGAGGCGGTAAAGTTCTTCATCTCTACACTGTCGCATCCGGGCGTGTTGCATGGAACTACATCACCGACGAGATTCGTCAGTTTGCATTTGTCCAGCGACACCTGTTTGATATCCAGATGTGTCGGAGTATCGGCATTGCCGCCCCTGTGATCTGCGCGCACAGCCTGCCCGCTCAAATGAGTCATGTGGAACGCAGGCATGGACACGTCGTTGAAAATCAGCAAACCGTATGATGCAGGGCGGTCAGCCTGGCCTTTCACATGCAGATGGCCGCGGAATGTGCCTGTGACATCGGGTGTTCCTAAAGGCTGACCTCTGAAACTGAGAAAACTCAGGGCGTCGCGAATCGGAATCAAGTTCGGAATACTCAGGCGAAAATCAAGAGAGGGAATCTGCTTGGGTTTTTGACTGCGCTCCATCGTCCCCGTCAGATCCACTTCAGTATCCGAGAGTTTGCCCTGAGCTTGCTTGATTGTTATCTGCGCTGGAGTGATCACCATTGAGCCTGCCAGTGTCAACGGTTGACCGATCGGTTTGTTGAACTCGCCCCCGTAGGGTCCACGAATGTAGAATGGCGCCTGTGGTGCAACTTTGGCGTTGAATTCAGCGGTCAGTTCATTGCTAGATCCGGTCAGACTGATGTTGAGGGCAATTGGTTGGGGCGAATGGATCTGGCCTTGTGGTTTGTAATGCTCAGAGAGAGTTTTGAGCAGGTTGTTCAAATGCACGTCGGTACTGAGAGCCAGACTCCATGACTGCTTTTGCTGGTCGTTGAAATGAGAGATGCTGCCTCTGGCTGTAAAAGGAGAGTGTCCGACTTTGCCGGATAGTTGATTGATGTTGAATTGATCGCCGGTGGTTTGCACACGGCCGGACACCTGCTCGACCGCCACACCGAATGCGGTGGCAGAGATGTGGTCAAGAGTGGCGTTGCAGGCCAGATCGAATGTATCGCCGTGCCCCTGCCAGTCAACGTGCCCGTGCAGTTTTCCCTGGTGTGGCACGATTTGCAGCTGGTCCAATAGCGCCAGGTACTGCTCGCGTAACGCCGGTGGCGTTCGCGGTGCCTGCAGATAAGAGTGCAGATCGATAGCGTCGAATTTGGCTGCGTCGACGCTAAATTTGCGCAATTGGGAAGTGGTTGATAAACTGTCGATGACGATATTGTTGGTCGTAAATTCGCTGTGCACTGTCGTTACGTGGATGTTTTGCGCCGACAGTGTGTCGCCTTTGTATGTCACGCGTCCGCCGCGCAGATGCATCGGCCTGGTCGATCCGATCGGCTCATAGAGAACATCGTCGGGAAAGCACAGCATGGCGATACTGGGGTTAAGCGCCGTCCCCTTGAGCCCCAGCGAGACAGTTTTGACCTTGCCATAGAGCAGCTGCTCGGCTAATAGAGGCGATTGCACCTTCAATTCTTGCAACGCCACTTTCACGTGTGACAGATCCAAATTTTGTCCGTGAAACTTCAGGTTTTGTCGCGAGGAGGGCAGTGTGCCGGAAATGCCATCGAGCTCGAAGGCGGCATCGGCAAGCCGCCCTTTTGTCTGGTAGAAATGCAATGTAGTGGTGTTGATTACATCGACTCTGCCGCCGATCAGTGTGATCACGCGTTGCGTGCCCGGAGGTTGATAGATGACCTGATCCGGCACTACCGCCATCGAGACCGTGACGCTGCCATACGTGCCGCGCACGCTACCTACAGCACCTTTGACTGAGCCGCCCACGGCCGGGTCGATCGCTTTGGTGTCCACACCAAGAGCTGCCAGCGCTTGCTTGACGGTTGCTACCTCGACATGTTCGCCTTTGAAAGTGAGATCGATCGGCAGATGCGGTTTCAATCCGATCTTGCCGTCGATTTGGTAGGTGCCGTTGCCGAGGCGTCCTGCCACCGAGTTCAGTACCACATCGTCGGCCGTGATTCTTAGCCGGCCTTGTGAACCTTGAAATAGTTGGTCACGCTGTCCTGGGGCGCGGTAGTAAACGTCTTGCGGCGAGGCAGTGACAATCACGGCAGGTTTGTTCCAGGCCCCGGCAATTTCCACTTTGCCTTCTTTGACGATGCCGAAAAAGGGATGGTCTAAGACAGCAGGAGTGGAGATTTTCAGCGCATGCAAACTCTGGCGCACTTTGTCCAAATCGATCGTGGTCGAATCGCAGACGATGTTGATCGATTTGTCAGGCTCGGCCGTGCCGTTCAAGGTGAAGGCGCCGCCGTCGCCGATTTTGCCCGATACCTGATTGAAGGAATATCGATCGCCGGTAAAACTGATCTGTCCTTTGACCGACGTTGGCAAAAGCGCAACATTTGGTAGCTTCAGTGTGGCACCGTCCATGGTGACCAGGCCGCTGAGTACTGGTTTGCCTCCGGGTACGGAAGCTATTGTATCCGGCGCTGTTGGCGACCCTGATGTAGCCGTTGCGCCCTGGGTAGGGGCAGAACCAGGGGGTGCGGCAGCGCCCGGGGTAGACGCTGCGTTCGGCGATGTCTCGCCGGCATCGGCGCCTGTGAACGTCAATTTATCGGCGCTGAATTCCAGTTGAGGTGTTTTGACATGCACCTTCGCGTTCAATCCTTTCTCTGGCACACCAGACCCGACAACATCCAGCACCACCGGTCCCTGCAAGTAGCTGAGCGGCTGCTTGGTGGTGATGAAGTCGTATGGGTTAAAGTTCTCTGCATGCAAGGTGAAGTGCAGATCGTCTTTTTTCCACTCCTGTATCTTGCCGCTGCCTGTGCCTTTGAGATTGAAGCTGGTTAGATCTTGAGCGTGGGGCACGGCGAATGACAGATTGTAGTGCCAACTGAAATTGCCGAACGGTTTTTCAATGGCTCCGTTCAGGTGCTCGACTAGAGTTTCACTGTCATGCTTAGTTTGATCCGCACCCGCCAGGTGCAGCGTGCCATCATGCACCCCCAGATGGTTGATGTACTTTAAAGCTGGACTTTCCGCCAGGTCGGTCGTATTCCAGGCGCCCCAACTGAGCTTTTTCGCCCACAGCACGGGCTTGGTCGAGTCGACATGACGCACCTCTATTTGTTGCTGCAGCAAGGGCCATAATGCAACGCTGACATCGGTTTTGCCGGCACGCAGAAGCGGGCTGCCATCGAGGTCCTTCACATCGATGGACGCCATATGCAAATCCAGACCGTCCAGACCCATGTTCCAGCTGACGCGCCCGAGGTGTACATCTCGCTTGATGCCGGTGGAAATGACTTGCTCTAACTTTTGCTTCGACCAGTCGTCAAGAAAAAAATTGATCAGCAAATTCAGCACCATATATAGTGCCAATGCCGAAGCAAGAACAATGAGTGGAACTTTGAACTTGTTCGCCGGGCGAATCGGAGATGATCGTTGATCGCTTGGTTGCTCTATCTCGATCACCGCTCTTGCCTCGAGATGCCAGTCTGCCGAACGGCCAGTATTACATTTGACTTCCAATTAATACCTTAAGTTCCTCACTGACATTACGGCAATGCAGCATTCTTCCTGCATTCTTTCGCGACATCGTCGCAGGATTCCCCCCTTCTGCAGCCTTTGGTGGAACTCTTTCCGGATTTCCCCGTCGTTTCTTGTGGTGCAATCCAAGCCGGTACATCCGGCTAAGCGTCCAGGAGAGACCCATGTATACCCTTCTAAGCATCCTCTTGCTGTTATGGCTAATTGGGCTGGTTGCGCACGTCGGCGGCAATTTTGTCCATCTGCTTCTGGTAGTCGCCGTAGTTCTGTTTGTTGTCCAGCTCTTAACCGGACGTGCCAGCGTCTAACTCGCCGCACGATATCAATGGCTGACAAGCCGGCTCGGTTGGAACCGAGCGCTCACCGTTTGCGTCGTTGCCCCGCAAGCTTGATAGGAGAATGCCAATGTTTTCATGCCTGAGGAAAATCGTTTCCGTCGTGACGCTAATCACCACGCTTGTGGTGGCGGTACGGGAGCTCAAAATCGCCATCGACGCGTTGCGCAGCCACTCTCGTCGCAATGATCAAAAGACAGCATAATCTTGCCATCCGATTTGTCAGTAATGATGCGTGTTGCTGCCGGGAGCGCCAGCTGCCATCCGGCATTGGCCGCCACTAACAACCGAAGGAGTGGCGTCTGCGGGTGAATATTGCAGAAGGCGGGCGGCGATTTAACGTCTTCGCCAAAAAATTTTAATGCGCCGCCAGATCAGCTATTGAACGCGCTATACCAAAGCTGCCTGCTGATGTACTCTATAGTCTACAAAGAATCGGTCAAACCAGGAGCTTCTGGATGTATGGTTTCGTCTACAATGTGTAGAAAGCGCCTTGTTCAAGTCTGCGCACCGTGCAACTCTTACAACCGGAATCCCTATCATGAAAGACAACAAACGGACTGCCAGCGAGCTTGATCTCCAGGGTCCCGCACCGCGGGTTCCGGCAGGCCAGGCACTAAACCGCGAATCACTTAGCATCAAACTGGAAGCGAATATGTCGATTCCTATCGCGATCTCCGGACTGCTCGAAGAGTTCTTGCGTCAAAATCCGGCTGTTTGTTTCATCAAAGATGACGCCGGCCGCTACCTCTTCGTCAATGAAGCTTTCGAGCAGGCATTCGCTGTCGAGAGTGCGAATGTGCTCGGCAAGACCGACGATGACTGGCTTGGTTCTCAGGCGGCGCTGCCGATTATGCGCAATGATCTGGAGATTCTCAGCCAGTGTCAGGCGAAAGAATCGGTTGAGCGCGTCACTCTGGCAGATGGAACCGAGGGTGAATGGCTGGTTTGGAAGTATCCATGCAGTGACTCGCAGGGTAATCCGTTGATAGGCGGCATCGCATTCGATATCAGTAAAACTCATCACTGCGAGCGTCATCTGCGCGGGCAGGCCGAGCTGCTGGAGCTGATTCTCAATAACATCGGCGACCCGGTCATAGCGGTCGACGAAAACGGCAAGCTATTGCTCTTCAATCCTGCGGCGATCCGCCTTTACGGCATGGGCATCTTGGGCACCTCGCAAACGCGGCCCACCGATCGGTATGGGTTGTTTCTTCCGGATGGCACAACGCCTTATCCCAAATCAGATCTGCCTCTGGCTCGGGCAATCCGCGGCGAGTCGGTCACCGATCTGGAGATTTTCGTGCGCACTCCCGATGCTCCGCACGGAACGTTCCTCTCCGCCAAGGCTCAGCCCATCCTTGATACCGACGGCAAGCTCAAGGGCGGCGCGGCCGTTTTCCGCGACATCACGGCAAGAAAGCGTGCCGAAGAAGAGTTGCAAATGACCGTCAATCAGTTGAAGGAAGCGAGAGACGAAGCCATTCAAGCCTCTGAGTTGAAATCACAGTTCGTCTCCAATATTTCACATGAACTGCGCACGCCCATGTCGGGAGTGCTCGGCATGACCGAGCTGCTCATGGGCATGACGTTGGAGCCAGAACAGCACGAATTGGCGACCTATATATATGAATCGGCGCAGAGCCTGCTGTCGGTCCTCAACGAGCTGCTCGACTTCTCTCGGCTGGAGGCAGGCAAACTGGCGATCGAGCAAACCAAATTTGCTCCGCAAGAGGTGCTCGACGATGTTGCCGCCACCGTGCAATTGGCCATGGCACGCAAAGGTTTGGCCATGGAGACCAACGTGCATAAAGACGTCCCGGACTGCCTCCAGGGCGATCTGCGCCGCATCAAGCAAGTGCTGCAACACATGCTGCAAAATGCCGTCAAATTTACCGAGGCAGGCAGTGTGCGCATTGAAGTGGTACTCGATCGCCGAGTCGACAACGTCGGCTTCATTCGCTTTTCGGTGATCGACACCGGTATTGGCATCGCCGAAGAGGTCAGGGAACACATATTTGCGCCGTTTGTCCAGGCAGACGGCTCGTCGACCCGCAAATACGGTGGCGTTGGTTTAGGGCTCTCCATTTCGAAACGGTTGATCAAACTAATGTCCGGCAGCCTTGGTGTCGAATCCCAGGAAGGCAAAGGCTCGACCTTCTGGTTTACGATTCCGCTTGAATGCGTAAGCGAGGGACCATGCAACAAGAAGAGCAAAAAATGATCCTCGTAGTCGAAGACGATGATGCGCTGCGGTTTCTCACGACAAAGCAGTTGCAGAAGCTCGGTTATATAGTGCACAGCGCCAACAACGGCAAAGACGCGGTGGAGAAAGTGGCGCAGAATCGGCAGCGTTATTCGTTGTTATTGATGGATGTTCAGATGCCGAAGATGGACGGCATTGAAGCGACGATGAAAATAAGACAGATGGAGGGCGAAAGAGAGCCGCGCCTGACGATTGTGGCCATGACCGCTCATCCGGAGGAGACGCGATGTCTCGACGCCGGCATGGATGATTTCATCTTTAAACCTGTGATGTTGAATCAGCTTAAGGACATACTCAACAAATGGATACCGGCCCCTTCGGCTCCTTCGGTGCGCAATAGCACAACTTTGGCTTAGCCGGCGACGGGAACAATTGCCGTCTTCACATCGACATTCAAGATGAACGGATGTTAAGCCGAACTGGTCGGTGGAGGCGGTATGGGGGACCTTTTATCAGGCACAACCACTCAGGCGCTCGACACGCTTTGCAGCCACCATGCCCAGATTGCTTCGTTACTGACAGCGTTAGACCATGTCGGCGAAGCCGATGCGCGGGCCGATCTCGTTTGCGAGCTGTTCGTTCATTTGCGGGTGCACCTGGTGCTTGAGCAGCAGGTTCTTTACCCGGCCGTAGCGGATCTTGTGCCGAAAGATCAGGTTCAGCGTTATGGCAAAGAGTTTTATTTGCTTCTCTCTTTGATGTTGGAGTTGGAGCAGACCGACGAAACCGACGACCAATTCTCACGCAATCTGGCGATCATCGCCGATCGATTTGCCCAGCACGTAGAAGAACACGAGCGCTCATTGTTTCGTCTCCTGGAAAATGAGCGCGGCATAGATTTTTCTGCCCTGGGCAAACGGCTTGAGGTGCGCAAGCAAGAGCTGCTTGAAAAGATGCGCGCCCGGATGCAACCGCGTAATCACCACGGCACGGGCGGTTTTAGCGGATCACTGCCAGCTAAACATACTCGCTGCGCCTAGCTGCTGTGGCTGCCCCTAGCTGATATGATTGATGTGCAGCAGCCTGCTGCTTTGAATTTACCTGCCACGCTTAAATCTTTCGGGGAGCTTTCTCAAGCATGACAGACGTCTTTGACTCGCCCGTGCTTGTCGTCGAGGACAACGATTCGATGCGCAAGCTGGTCACCACTCAATTGAAGAAGTTAGGTTATGACGCAGATGTCGCGACTAATGGTAAAGAGGCGCTCGACAAGCTGGCAACGGGCACTTACTCCATCGTTTTAATGGACGTGCAGATGCCGGTAATGGACGGGCTCGAAGCGACGAAAGCCGTTCGAGACATGGAGAAAGACACGGACGAGCACACGGTGATTATCGCGCTCACCGGGCACTGCTCGCGCACCGATTGCCTGGCTGCCGGAATGGATGATTTCATCGCCAAACCCATGAATATCGCCACTCTCAAGAAGATAATCGAGCGGTGGCTACCGCAGGCTAATGTTTCAGTTTGAAAAAATTGCCCCACCAACCGGAGCTTGTTGGAACTTTGCCGTTACTTTTCTTGTCGACTTAAGTACTACAAGGCAAAGCTCTGGTGCTGTCTCTGCGACTGTTTCTCACAATTCTCGCCACTGCGCAAAAAATTTGCGCCATAATAGAGAAAGCAATGCCACTGGACGTAATAATGACGGATTCGAACAACAGAAAAGTTCTTTTGGCTGAAGACAATCTCGTCAACCAAAAGCTGGCTACCATGCTGTTGCAACAGTTGGGGCTGGTGGCAGAGGTTGTCGACAGCGGCAAGAAAGCTGTGCAGGCCGCCGAGAAAGAGGTCTATTCAGTCATATTAATGGACTGCCAAATGCCTGAGATGGACGGTTTTGAAGCCACCAAAGCGATTCGCAAACTGGAAGCGTTGCGCGGCACGTATACGCCGATAATCGCTGTCACCGCCCTGGCGATGGTCGGCGATCGCGAACGCTGTATCGCCGTGGGCATGGACGATTACATCTCCAAGCCAATCGATCGTCAGGTCTTGAAAATCAAACTCAATCACTGGACGCAAAAAGAATTCGTCGTGCGCAATCAGGAACTGGCCCGCAAATATTCGCAGGTGCCTTCTGCATTGGCCAGCCTCGACGAGCCAATCAACCTGCCTGAGTTGGAAGAGTTTTACGGTAGCGATCTCGACGATGTCTTGTCGACATTTGCGGAAACGACAGAAAAACTATTGCGCGAAATTGCCGTGGCTGTGAACGAGCGCAAAGAGGTGGAGCTGGCTCACATGGCGCACGAACTCAAAGGAGCAAGCGCTTCGGTCGGTGCCAAGGGACTGGCGAAGCTCGGCATGTATCTGGAGCGCGCCGCCGGTATTCGCGATTGGACCGAAGCGAGAGACACATTCGCGGCGTTATCCAATTCATTTGCGCAGGTCAAAGAGTTTCTGAACGAGCGCCGTAGTCGCCTGCCGATCGAAGCGGTCGTTCTTCCAACCATAGACTGACGATCAAGGTGATCGCCAGCAGCCCGGCGTAGAGCATAAACACGCCGTCGATTGATGCGACCAAGGCCTTTTGAACGTACTGCAACAGCGACGCAGAAGTTTCACTCAATTGCGAGTGCGACAGCATCGTATCCAGTTGCATCTTCAGTTTGGCCGCATCCAACGGGTTGTGCAACAGCGCGATTGTTTCGGCAGTTGCTTTGCCGGCGAGCATGGTGCGCAAATTGTGTCGATAGGAGGCGAGCATGATCGAGCCAAACAATGCCACGCCAATGGTGCCGCCAATCGATCGGAAAAACTGGCTGAAGCCGGTGACTGTGCCGACTCTGTCTTGTGGCACGGCATTCTGGATCACGATCGTGTAGACCGGCAGCAACAAACCCATGCCGGCACCCACCACGAGCATGTAGGTGATGATCGAGGTCAAAGGAGATGTGGCGTCGATGCGGGCCAGGTGGAAAACACCCACAGTCATCAAAAGCAAGGCAAAGAGAACCAGTGATTTGTAGAGTTTGGTTTTTGACAGGATCAGTCCGCTGATGATGCTGGTGACTGCCACAGTGAGAATCAAAGGCGTGAGCAGAGCGCCTGAAACGGCGGCGGAAACGCCAATAACGCTTTGGAGAAACAAAGGAATCAAAAGGACTGAGCCGAACATGCCTATTCCCGTGACGAATAAGGAGAATGACGAAATCGCCAAAATAGGTTGGCTAAAGAGCATCAGAGGCATGAGCGGATTGGGCGCGCGCACTTCCACTGCGACGAAAGTGGCAGCCATGAGGGCGGCAATCAATAAGGTGATGACCACCGGCAGACCGGTCCAGCCGTAGTCTGCCATCCAACTCAATCCCAAAAGCAGCGGTACCAGGGTGGCACTGAATACGGTGATACCCAGCGAATCGATTTTTTCGCCTGGGGCCACCGGCTTAGCAGAGGGAAAGGATAGATAAAGGACGATCATGGCCAAGGCACCCAGGGGCGCATTGATGAAGAAGAGCCAGCGCCAGGTCAGTTTGTCGGCAATAAAACCGCCCAGTGTCGGGCCGATGATCGATGCCAGAGCGAAGACAGCGGCGAAATGTCCCTGGTATCGCCCGCGGTCTGCCGGTGCCAGAATGTCGGCGATGACAATGAAGATCAAGCCAAGCATGATGCCACCACCGAGTCCTTGCAAAGCTCGGGCAATGATCAGCTGATTCATGCCGTCAACTGGACCCAGGTGCATCCAGCCGGCCGCGCCACAAAAGATCGAAGCCACGACAAACAAGGCTACACCGCCGAGCAAAAGCGGTTTGCGTCCGAATTGATCCGAAAGCTTGCCGAAAATCGGCACTGCGATAGTGGAGGTCAGCAGGTAAGAAGTGGTGGCCCAGGCGTAGCGGGTGAAACCGCCTAGTTCTGCGATGATCCTTGGCATGGCCGTAGTGATGATGGTTTGATCGAGGGCAGCCAAAAGAAGGATCAACTGCAGTCCGATTATCGTGCTGGCGAATTGTCGCCGATCAAGGGTGACCAGTTTAAGCTCGCGCTGGCCTTCAGTCATCGGCATCAGCTGCACTGCCGGCACTGCCGGCGATACCGGCATCACCGGCATCAGGCTTAATACTGGCACCACCGGCAATATTGTGTAGATTGACCGCCATCTGATAGAAGCGTGGTACCAATGCCTCCGCCGAGAACAGCTGGTGCACCCGCGGCCGCGCCAGTGATATCCTCCGGCTGGCCGATCGATCGTGGCGCAGCTGCTCGAGTCGAGCGGCTAAGACCCCGGGCTGTGAAAGGTCGGCAAACCACTCGCTGTCGTCGGAGCCGAGAATGAATCGGCTGGCTGTTGTCGAATGCACGATCACAGGCAAATCACCCATGACTGCTTCGGCAATCGAGTTGCCGAGACATTCAGTGACGCTGGGCAAAACAAAAACATCCGACCCTTTCATGGCGCGATGCACTTGCGCTTCAGGCAGAGTCAGCCATTGAACCCGGCCAGGCAGTTTGTCCTTAGCCAATTGTTTGAGCAATCCGCTTTCTGCATCGGGATGCCCGCAGATTAAGAGCTTGATTGATGGGTCGTTCATCGCCGCCACTTCATCTATTAGATAATCAAGGCGTTTGTGATATACGTTCCATGCCGCAACGCACATGATCACGTAATCATCGCGGTGAAAACCGAAGTCGCTTCTCACCTGCTCGCGAGTATCGTCGGTCTCGCGAAAGAGAATCGAATTGGTCAGTATCTCCATCTTGTGCGTTGGAATCCCGTAAGCATCAGCTTCTTCATAGGACTCTTCAGTCAGGTGTTGAATGAAGTCGAAGTATTTGTAGGTCCCGGGACGGAACGCACCGCCATTGGCGAAGATTGTTTTGAAGGACATGCCGAAGGCTGCCCGGTAGATATTGAGAAAATAGCCGAATGGCACCTCTTTGGTCCAGACGATGTCCGGCTGGAATTTAACTAGATCCGGCCAGTAAAACAAACCGAAGCTGATCTGTTCAACACCGTAACAAAACTCCCAATAGCGCCGGTGGTTGATCGGTTTTAAGACTGCCAGAGGCGACTTCATCACCCAGTCGCGAGGAATATTGATCACCTGATGGCCGCCGGGATGCTTACCGCCGGTGTAGAGCCTTACATCGAGCCCGGGATGGGTTTTCAATACCTCATACCAGCGGTCGGTGGAGACTTCAAAACCGCGATTGACGTTGCCCAAACCACAACTGACCAGCGCCAGTTTCAATGGCTTGGTGGGGGCGGCTCGACGCGGCTGGGTTTGTGTTTTGGAATTTTGACCGAGCATAAAGGATTGCCGCTTGTTCAACTGCCACATATCTGGGACGGCGTCGCGGCAGGGTTTGATCGGGCCAGCTTGAACAGTGGAAGGATAAAGTTTTTTGTCGATTCGTGCCTGAGCGAACGGCCATCTTTAAGGCCGCTCGGAACCGAATCACGGTCAAATCCGTCGCAAACTCGGACCGGACAAGAGGCGGTAAGTATGAACATCTTTGAGTATTTCGCTGAAGAAGAATCTGATATCGAACGTAAGCTGCACGAGTTGACGAAAAATTATGAAATGTGGACTCGAGAACAGGTGTTCGACCGCGTTAAGGAAGTTTGTGATGCGATCATGGGACATCTGAAGAAACAATCGTTACTGATTCTGCAGAATTTTACCCCGGGCACTGAAGAGCTCCGGAATCTCTTCAGAGAAGCCCAGGAAGACCATATGCTGGTTAATGAGGAGATCGGCCAGCTCGTCGAAGTGCATGTCGATGAACCGAACTACGATGAAGGTCTGCGCAATTTGCTCGCTGTCGTTGAAAAACACGTCGCTTTCTCCAAGCGCCTCTATTCAGGACTGCAGGCTAATTTGAGCAAGCAAGACCTGGATAATCTCAACGCCCAATTCAGCAATATGGTTTTGCACGCGACGGATTTCAACACGCTGCAGACGCCCCAATAATTTGTTAATGGTAGCTGCTGTATGCGTGCCGGTGTGGCGGTGTGGCGGCAGGCGGACGGCTGCTGGAGTGATGTGCTGGCGTTCTGTGTCCCGGTTTTTCGGCAGGGTTTTCCCTGACCGGTTTTTCCGTATTTTTATTTTCTGTCTGTTTCACGTTTGTCGGCGGTTTTTCAGTCACCGGCGGTTTGGGCTTCTCGCCTTGATGCGCGCCGTTCGTCGGTGAAGTCGTTTTTTCGGTCTGACCAGAATCGGCGTATGGAGTTTTTGGTTCACCGCTGGTGGTGGTAGGACCGGTAGTGGTGTCAGGGATTAAATCGTTTGCCGAATCCGTACCAGGCGTCGTGCCAGGTGCCGCTCCGGTCGTTGTGCCAGGCGCCGTGCCGCCAATCTTCTCGAGCAACTGTTTAGTCTCCGGATTGACGATGCCCTCTTTTTGCTCGATTTCCATCGCCCGCTTTAAATCGCTTTCGGCTGTACTGCTGGCACCCTGCTTGAGGTAGACTTCTGCGCGGAGCGTCAGACAACGAGCCAGCGCTGTTGGATCGTTGGCTAATTTCTCATGAATGGCAATGCTTCTGGAGATCTGTGATTCTGCATTTTGGTAGTCTTGATTGAGCAGATAGGCCTTGGCCGTGTACTCAGTCAAGCGGGCCATCACCGGGTTGTCTTCGCCAACCTTCCCCTCTAGCTGCTCGGCGTGCTGATACAGGTCGATCGCCTGTTTGGGATCATTGGCCTTCATGGCCAGCCCAGCTTCGGTCTCGAGCATGGTGACTTCCTTCTGCTCAGCCGGCTGACCGTTGCCGAAAGGCAGTTTAGAGCGCATCGCCAGGAAGGCTAAAGCACCGGTGGCGATGAACAGTACTGCCACCGCCGCCAGTATCGCGGGGTTGTGCATAATGCTCATCAGCATCCAGTCGGGTTTTGCTTTGGTGGTCGGGGGCGGAGCGCCTTTGTGATCGCGCAGGGCGATCGGAGTTTGCGAACTTGGTCTCGGCTGTTCGGTCGTTGTGCCGCCGCGGCGGGATGCCGGTGGCTCTTCCGTCGGCTCGTCGTCGCACACTGGTGGGAATGTGCCGGAAATCTCTCTTCTGATGGCTTGTGCTTGCGCTGCTGCTGAAGCGTTGGGTCCGGGATTGGCAAGTGCGCCGGTCGAAGCCGCTGCGGCGCCCGATTGTGCCGCTGCCTGGTGCGCCGCCGATTCGCTTCTTGAGGGAATGGCGGAAACGCTATTGTCGACCGTGCTGACGGACTGACCGCCCGGCGCGTGCTTATGCGCCATGGCGCTGGCTAATGGACCGGTGACGCGAGGCACTCTACTGGCGCCCGATGCCATCGCAGATGGTGCAGCTTGATTCGACACCGCAGATGGTGCAGCGCCTTGTTCTGGCTCACCGCCTTCCAATTTGCGCTTGTAGGCCTCGAGAACGTCTTTCAGTTCCGTCATCGATTGAAAGCGATTGTTGGGATTCTTGGCGATCGCCTTGAAGACGATTGCCTCGAAGTCCGCCGGCAGGTCTGTGTCAGGGCAGGCTTCTGCAAAACGTTTGGGCATCTCCGAGACCTGCTTGAACAAAAGCTCGATCATCTCAGAGCCGGTGAAAACCGGTTGTCCGGTCACTGTTTTGTACATGACGCAGCCGAACGAGTACAGGTCCGAGCGAGCGTCAAGCTCTTGCCCTCTGCACTGCTCGGGGCTCATGTAGAGTGGGCTGCCGTATACCTCGCCGGTGCGGGTCAAGTTGGCTGAAGCGCCGTCGGTGCGGTTGAGCAATTTGGCGATGCCGAAGTCGACAATCTTGACGAAGTCAGCTTGATCGTCGGCATTGACGAGCATGATATTGCTCGGTTTGAGATCGCGGTGGATGACACCTTTTTGATGAGCGTGAGCCAAGCCGGCGCATGCCTGCACGAAAATATTGACAGCTCGCAAGACTGGCAGCCTGCCCTCGGCCTCGAGCACATCCGCCAGACTGGTGCCCTCAAGGTAGTCCATCACCATGTACGGCTGGCCTTCGTCGCTCACCCCGAAGTCGAAAATCTGCAGGATGTTGGGCAAACTCAGGCAACTGGCCGCCTGTGCTTCCAGCTTGAAGCGTCCCAGTGCCTCGGCGCTGCTCGTCAGGTGGCTGTGCAACATCTTGATCGCCACGATGCGGTTCATCATCGTGTGGCGCGCCTTGTAGACCAGACCCATGCCGCCGCCGCCGATCACTTCCAGAATCTCATAGCGACCGGCTAGCACTGTGCCCAGATGCCGATCGTGCATTAGAGGCGTCAGGATGGTGCCATCGTTCGGGCAAACGGCTTCATCGCCGGAAAATTCCTGGCTGCAGGTTATGCAAGCTTTTTTGCTGGCAGACATAGCCTAACGCTCGAACCGATACTGGGCACCACCCGTTTACCAGATACGGGCTATATCACACCATGCACCAAAATCGGTTAAACCAAACCTGGTGTCACTTTGATGACTTAATTGCATTGAGTTCTTCAACAAAGGCGTCAATTTTATCGCGCATGCGCTTCAATGAATCGGTGCGCTTCATCACCTGCATGACGCCATCCATGTTTTGAGCTTGCATGGCTGCCATGCCGATTTTAGTCAACATGTCCATCTGGCCGGTCATAGTGTGGCTTGCTGCCTGACAGGCGGAGACGATCGTCTTGTAATTCTCATCCAGCGCCTGATTCAGCATGTCGGTCTTCTGCTCCGTAGCCGACTGCTGAGGCGGTAGCGCTGGCTGCTGAGGCGTTAGCGCCGGCTGTTGAGGCGGTAGCGCCGGCTGCTGAGGCGGTAGCGCCGGCTGTTGAGGCGGCAGCGCCGGCTGTTGAGGCGGTAGCGCCGGCTGTTGAGGCGGCAGTGCCGGCTGTTGAGGCTGTGGGTAGACCGGCGGTGCGGGCGGTAGGCTAGGCGGCGCCTGCTGGTAGGTAGGCTGCTGGTACGGCGGCTGAGGCATCTGTGGTTGAGGCAGCGGTGACAATTGACCGGTGGTCATCGGTGTGCTGAAACCCGGAAAGGCTGGATTGAAGGGGGCCGGCTGCTGCGGTGCGGGTGAAGGGGCTGGAGGAGCCGCGGTGTGCAAGAACTGTGCCTTCATTGAGCCGGGCGGGATCGTGTAGCGTTGGATAAACTGCTCGGTATCCATTTTCGATGCTTCTTGCACTTCTTCAGCGCCAAGGCGAAACTGTTCGCCCTCTTTGAATTCGTCCCGGGTGGCGCGGACCAGGGCAGAGAACATCGACTTCGAAATGGCATTGAGAGCCTCGAACGAGATGGGCACGGCGTCAACGTGCCAGATGTATATGCCCCTGTCGTTGCGCGCCGCTTTCATGACGAAATAGGGCTTGAAATCGCTTTCTCGGGTGTCCCAGCCGATGAGATAATCGACCGGTATCACCCAGGCTTTGACCGCCATTTCTTCGCCGCGAATGAGCAGTGCCCATTTGCGTGAGTAGAGGTGACCCTGGAAGAAAGTGGGAATCTCTTGGGTGGTGCGGTATTTGATCGAGCCGACAGAGGTGGCTTTGACGAAATCGGGACGCTCCGAATTGAGCAACATGTCCGGATTGCTCTGATACTTGTTGTACTCGCTCAAGTAACGCTGAAATTCGTCGAACATCTTGTCGACCCAGCTGCGCATATCATCGGGATACTTACCGGCGGTTTTCTCATCAAACTGGAGAGGTACTTCGATTTTGGCTGCCTCGGCGCCGGTTTTCAGGTCGACCATCCACTTGCCGGTGGCTTCGCTGGTGTCAGGACGCACTCCACGCAAAATTCGCTCTTGCAGTTGCTGCTTGTCGGCAACTGCGTCTTCTGCTTTTCGCTTCTTGTCGTCCGTCATCATTTCCTCGTGGTTGGCCGTCGTCGCCGGCTCTGCCTACGCTGGTTTCTGCTTTCCTGCGATCGATCGTGAATTGCCGGCTCTGGTCGAGCCTTCTTCTGCCGCACTCATAACGTTGCCGGTTCATAATAGTATATCTGTTGGTCGCCGGTCTTTTCTTAAAATAACTGGTCTGACTCCCCAACGCTTGGCCGACCGGCATCACTGTGATGCGCCTTTGGCTTGGCACCACCTGTGATATCACCAGTTATTGTGGATGCGGCGTCGTCAGCAAGTCTTTCAGGCGCCAAGCGACATCAGATCGTGAGCGGGAAAGCCTGTCTTCAAGTCGGTTGGCGTAATCTGTGGCCGGGATTGTGACAGCATCTGTTGACACTTCTGCTTTCTTGTAATACTCCAGGGCTTTGCCGTAGTCGTGCAGATAAAACTCGTACTGCTTGCCCAAATTGAAGTTGATCAAGGAAGACGACGGCTCCAGTTTGACTGCTTCTTTGAGCTGGAGCGTGGCTGCCTCGTTCCAACCTTCTTCGGCAAGCACTTCTGCGACTGCGTTGTGGAAATAGGGGTTGCGCGCCGCCGGAGCGAACTTCTGGCAGATTTCGTCAATGGTGGCCATCGCTCTTTCCCTTGCGGTGTGGTGCAAACATTCGAGCAGCATGTCACGCATTCTCTTCTGGTCTGAATAGGCATCGGCTTTTTCAGCGAGGAACAGGCATATCGGTGCAATGGCATCGTTGTATCGACCCGACCACATCGCCACCCACGCCAGTTTTTCCGCCAGGTCCCAGCGGTTGGGCATGGCGGTGCATGCCTTGCCTAAATAGTCGACTGCCTGATCGTATCTCTTCAAGTGTATGAGTGCCAAACCGGCTACCATATTGGCTTTGGTCACATGTGGATTCTGGAGCAAGTCCTGTCTGGCCAAATTGAGTGCCAGAGAATAAAGGTGTTGATTCAATTTGACTTCAGCCAAGCTGCTCGGTAGCAAGGGCATCTTAGGGTTGAGCAGGTAAGCCTTGGTCAGATATGCGTCGGCGTCGTTCATGTCACGGTTTTCTAATGCGATATAACCGGCGTAGAACAGCACTTCGGCATCGTTAGGAAATTTTTTCACCGCCAAAACCGTTAATTGAGCGCTATTGCTCTCCATTTTCGTATTGATGCGCTGCCGCAACAGATCTGCCAGTGGACGCGGATTAGAGGGGTCCAACTGCACCGCGATTCTGTATTGCTCCAATGACTGCTCAGGCAGTCCCAACGCTTCGTAGGCTAATCCCAGTGTCAGGTGCGCCTTGACGTTATTAGGTTGGCCGGCTACGACCTGCCCGAGCAGCTCAAAGTCTTTCTCGCTTGGTTTATTGCCTTTTACCAGGATTTGATTGACTCGCTCCAAAGTTTGCTCTGGGGACTGATTGGCTTCGCCAGCACGGCTGGCGGTTTGCAGCAAGATGGTCATTGCCAGAGCAGCCAGGAATGCCGTTTTTCTCTTGCACAATTTGACTGGTTCTCCCGATTGGTTATTTTTTATTAATTATGATGAGTTAATCCGTGAAATGCATTGCTCCGGCCGGGAAATCAAGAGTTCAGGCCGGCGGTTGCTCTGCTCCCAATAAAAAACTATATCGCAGTGGCCATGGGCGCTGGCGCTTAACTGGGAAATGCGCTGGGTATAATGAGATTGCCTTTATAATTGTTCACATGGATCTCCGGCATCACGAAAGGCAGAACCGTTAGCAAGGTGGCGTGCTGACCTGTCGGACAGCTCGCATAAGGCAGCTCTTGAGGGAGTGATGAGTTCTTACCGTAACAAGAGAGGAGGCTCGAACACGGTCGAATTCGGTCCGGCGGTGTTTGTTCTGATCATCTTGGTGCTGATTCCCTGTATCGACTTCATGCAAATCGGGCTGGCCTACGCTTGTGGGTGGTATGCCAATCACCTGGCAGTTCGGGAGGCGACGTGCACAGGACCGACCTATCCGGGCCCGACGAATACAGCCGCCAAACAGGCTGCAGACAAGGTCGTGCAGGACTGGGCCAATAGCGGCTTCGGCAAGTTTCTTCAGGCACCGGTTCCCATAAACACAGTGGTTGACCCCCATTACTCAGACAACGGGCAAAACTTTTTCTGCAAAGTGACGACCCAGGTAACCGTCAGTCCAATGTTCAAGCTGCCCTTTGGTTCAGCCCCGATTACTTTTCAATACACGGCCGTCCGTCCCCTGGAAGAACCAGGCATCAACTAGCAGTGAGGAGCGCGATCATGTACTCGAGGAAGAAGAGAAAATCTGGCAGTGGCATCGTGGAAACAGCAGCCGGCCTCATCGTCCTCATCCCGGTGCTGCTGATTTTGGTTGATGTCGCAGCCTTGGTGATGTCGCAGACCGCCAACGATGCTCTGGCCAAACAATGTGCCCGAGCGGCCGCCGACGAGCCATCTATCAGCGGCTCTACAAACCCGTTGATGGTTACAGCAGCCACTGATGCTTACAACCATTATCCCGACAGCTATATGGTCAAAAAAAGTGGTGCTGGGCCGACGGTTAAAGATAACGGCGATGGAACCGTGACGGTAAACACTACGATAACTTGTACCTTGCCTGTGCCTGTGCCTTTCAGCGGCATCGCCTCAACAAACTTCCAAGCCTTCTCCACTGAGCCGATCGTCGGAGAATTGCCCACGGGCGTTTTGCCCTGACGCTCTAGCTAATTTGGTTCATCAGTCGGGTCTCTACCACTAACAAGAGCAAAGCCATGATTAAGTATCGTCGCAATAACAGAGGTGGCACCAATACTGTAGAGTTTGGTCCTGCCGTCTTCGTTCTGATTGTACTCGTGATGGTTCCTTGCATCGACATGGTTCAAATTGGGCTGGCCTACGGGCTCGGCTGGTATTTTGAGCACATGGCTCTTCGCGAAGCTGCCTGCGCCGGTCCAGCAAGGTCTGCGACAGAAGTGGCGAACATTCAGGCGCAATGGCAATCGATGGGTGTCGGAAACTTCCTCCATTCCACGGTCAGCAACATCCAAATTCTCACCAATCAGCTGCCTGATGAAAATGGTGACAACGTCGGCGACTACTGCTGGGTGCAAATGGACATCAATGTGACGCCCGTGTGGCAGGTGCCTTTCTGCCCGGCCGGCCCTGTTCTTTTCCATTTCAATGCTACCCAACCGATGGAAGAGCAAGATCTGAAATAGCGCAATCACATCTATCCGCTCCGTCGCCTTCGTCCCTCGGCTCATCCGCTTCGGCTGCGACGGCTCCTCGCCGCCTTGCCTACGCTGCAACTTGGTTTCCATCGGAAAGGAACGGCTCTGCCTACTGCTCCACGCCCCTCGACTATTTACTGTCGCCGTCAGTGTCCGTATCTGTGCAATGATGCGGTATCAATATCAGTGGCATCTTGTCGATGGGAGCCTCTTCTATCTTGTCGAATTGAACCAAGGTTTCATCGCCTTTGGCTGCCTTGAGAATTTTTTCTCGGGTTGTTTTGCTTGAATCAAAGACAACGACGGCGGCATATGGTTTTTTCAAAATTACGCCGCACTTCGCCACACCGGGTAATGGTTCGACCCGTTTCTGCATGTGAAACAAACACGACGAACAGCTTTTCCCTTTGACGACGAAATCGAGGCGATGGAGCGCCTTCATATTCAATGAAGCACGAGGTTGGCCTTTGCTCGTCAATACCATATTTGGTGACAGCGAATTGACCGAAATTTTTTCTTCTGCTGATGAAACGGCCGCCAGGAAACCGGTTAACAGCAAGGAAGAGAATAGGGAATTGACTAGCAAGCGTTTGCGCATCATTTTCGGCCTCATCTCCTGGATCTGGAACCTTCTCACAATCATTTTGCCACAGGATTAGCAGGGTTAGCTGTGGAGGCCTGGATGTCCTGTGGCGCTGTTTCTCTTGGCGCAACCGATGCTGCCTGCCCCGTGGCGCCATCTTTTACTTCTTCCACATCAGCAATCTTCAGGACATTACAGCCGCCCTTTTGACCCAGCCAGCCAAGCACTTTCACACGCTTGGCCATGAACGGCGTCAGCAGTTCCTTGCAGCCCGTGTACGCTTTATGTTTGGCGCAAATGTACAGTGTTCCTTCATCGTCGACGATACCGATGGTGACGCCGCCGTGTGCGCACGCCAGTCCGCATGCTTTGTGTCTCTCGCCCCTGCCCGGACCCATCACTTGCGATGAGTAGCACCATGAGTCGACCACTTCGCCCACAATCGTCACGGTCTTTGTCTGCGGTTGATACTTCCATTTCCTGTGTCTGGTTCTGGGATCATCCGGCGGCAAATCGGTTGCGGAAGTAGCCGGTGCACCCGCCTGGGCCGGCGGTAGACTCGGTGTTAAGCATCGATAAATCAACCATCCACCCAGTATTAGATTCAGTGCCAGGCTGCTGATAAGCGCCAGAGTTGCCAGAGGCATGCTGATTTTCATTCGAACTCCTTGGCTTTACTGATGGAAGCTGGCAAGCCAGTCTTTCAACTTCCAGGCGATGTCTTCGTTGCGATTTTCCAGGCGCTGCTGCAAGCGTTGGTAATAGGCATTGATTTCCGTATCTTGCGGTGCTAGCTCATGCGCTCGGGTATAGCAGAATAGAGCTTCTTTGTACTGCTGCTTGTGCAGTTCCATGTCCTTGCCGAGGCGGAATATTGCTCGGGCATAATCGGGCGCGATCTGCAGTCCTTTGTGGTATTGCTCGATGGCAATCTCATGCATGTCTGCATGGTCGAGAACATCTCCCAGAGCGAAATGGAAGGCGGGGTTGTGCAAACTCTTGTCGAGGTTGGTGCTGACGATGGCAATCTTGGCGCTGGCGAAGTCATGCGGCAATTTACGCAGAATGCGCACTAAAGCCAGCTTCTGATCGATGTTGTTGGAGTCCAGCGAAGAAGTAAGGGCAAGATCGACCAGGGCCGGCTCGAGAGCGTTGTGGTAATCGCCGCTCCAGCTGCAGGCTTTGGCGTACATAAATGCCACTCCGCCTTTGAACGGCTGTTCCTTGTATGCAATTCGCAACGGCTCCTGCGCCTCGCTCCAGCGCGACATGTACGCCAGTGCAAAACCTTTGATTCTGTATGCCAGAGGGAAGTTTTTGTCCAGGGCCAGGTCTTGATTGGCCAATTGCACCGCGTCGCCAAACCGCCTGTCTTCCAGGCGCAATTGACCGAGGGCTGATGCCAGCCCCAAGATCTTGGCGTTGTGTTTGAGGGCCAAATTATAGAGGGCGGAGGCCTCATTGGTTCTATTGGTGGTGGCAAGGTAGTTGGCGTACCAAAATGTCACTTCGTCATTGTTTGGGAAGCGTTTGCCGGCCGCTACGAGCAGTTTCATTGCTATTTGCGGCCGACCGCTCTTGATTTCGGCTTTGACCAACTCGACCAAAGCGTGCGGATCGTCGGGCGAATATTGTACACAGAGCGTGAATTCTTCGTCTGCCATGTCCGGCAGCCCGAGCCGATCGTAGCACTGAGCCAGAATCAAATGCGCATCGCGATTGTGCGGATCACCGGCAAGTACCGCTTGCACCTGCTCGATCATGTCGTTGGTAACCGGCTGATCCTCACTTCTCTCCAGCCGTTCTTCGATTTGCCTGAGGCTGTCGGCAGAGACTGGCGTTTCCACCGCTGCCTGGCATGCGGTAGCGGCAGATAATCCTGCAATCACGGCGGTTAAAACCAGTAGCTGCTTGCAGGATGGCATTCCCTTGCAGTTCCCCCTTGATCAATTTTACCCCGTTCGCTT
>Ga0206819_10054_pt1 | contig 43213 bp, 39 predicted proteins | sample Alteio_BWOrgCont_87_FD_152855 | JGI IMG/M metagenome (GOLD analysis project Ga0206819, IMG submission 152855) | Enriched cells from forest soil in Barre Woods Harvard Forest LTER site, Petersham, Massachusetts, United States -... | ecosystem: Environmental > Terrestrial > Soil > Temperate forest >... | reverse complement strand
GGATGATCAATCAGGCAATGCCCACGCACATTTATTTTGTCACGCCCGATACACCCTGGTCTATTGCGGTGTCAGGCAACGACAGCGAACACAAGGTGATCTGCAAAGGCTATGGAGACGATTTGACCACGCCAAAGTTTACTGATGAATATGAAATGAACTGGAAGTAGTGAGATGCTGCAGTCGGTTGGATTTTGCCATCGATCGACAAGGCGTCTCGAGGATTGCTTCCGCGCAGTTTGCTGCCTGCTTGAATGAAACAGCGACTGGCAAAACTCGCACTTGGCTTGGCGCTGGTATCTTGGTTATCGGCGCTGCAGCATGCTGATGCCTTGCCGGAATCCCTGCGTGTGCGCTTATTCGAAGCGCATCCTGACTTGACTACGATTGAAGTTCTTTCCGGCTTGACCAGTCTCGGTGCACCGGCACTGTCCTCGGTGCCACTTCATGTAACTGCGACGTTGCCGGGACTGCGCATCACTGGTAGTGGCAGGACGTATCCGCTGATGCCGCAGTTGGAGATCAAAGCAAAGGGAAAATCCATTGCCCTGAAGGTCAATGGCAAGGTTCGTCATTACGCGGGCACCATTGCCTTTCGCAGTGCCGTTGATTCCTCGACGCACCGCGCCGTACTGAGAGCGATCAACTCGGTCAGCACTCGTGACTATGTAGAGAGTTCAGTCGGCAGCGAACTGCAACCTGGCTGGCCGGCGGAGGTAGCGAAAGCCCAAGCGGTCATGACTCAGACGATCTTGGCGCGGTGCAAACCCGGCGAAGTGCTCGGCGATTCCACCCAGCGCAATGTGTATCTGGGAGCGGACTACGTACGCCCGGGCACCGCCGAGCAGGTTCGCTCGGTATGGAATCAGATTCTCACCTACGGAGGTCGGCCTGCCGTTCCATTTTGGTATTCCACTTGTGCCGGCCGAACCAGCAATGGTACCGATGTTTTTGGCTCTGCCGCTGCTGCAATGCCTTATCTGCGCAGCGTCAAATGTGACTTCTGCCATGATTCGCCTTTTTGGCATGAAACAGTGAGGAGGATCGACCAATCACAATTCGCCATCGTATTTGGTGCGCAGTTGCCCGAATTCCACGGGCTCGACCAAGCAGAGCGCCCGCTCTCTGTCAGTTATGTTCTGCACGGTAAAAAGCAGCTCTTATCCGGCTACCAGTTCTGGACGCTGCTGGGACAAAAGTTCGGTTGGGACAAAGCACCCGGATTGCGCTTTACCCTCAAACAACAAGGCCATGATGTGGTCGTCACTTCCACCGGTGCCGGCCACGGCGTCGGTCTGTGCGGCTGGGGCGCCGCTGAACAAGCCCGCCAAGGCAAAACCTACAAGCAAATCCTCCAATACTACTTTCCCGAAACCGAAGTCACATCCATAGCTCCGCGTTAGCCGCGGACTCGCACAACCACTTTGCCGTCGATGCCGTTCTCGACCAGGCGATGTGCTTCGGCTGCTTCTTCGAGAGTCAAGGTTTTGGCGATGCGCGGGCGGAAAACGTTTTGTTGGAAGTATGGGTTGAGTATAGCGGCGTGCTCGGCCAATTCCTCTTTGGACAGATCTGTTATGGTGAAGCCGAGCATACTGAGGTTGTGCGTGTAGAAGGAGCCGATCTTCATCTGACTTGTGTGCGCCAGTCCTGAAGAGATGACGATGCGTCCGCGTCTGGCTGTGCAATCGATCGCTTTTTGTAAGTCCGGTTGGCGAGTCAGATCCCAGTAAACATCCACACCGTCGCTGGCAAATTTCTTTAGCGCTTGTTCGACATCTTCATTCTTATAGTCGATCACCAGATCGGCGCCGTCTGCTCTGCACCACTGCGACTTTTCGGCTGAGCCCGCTGTGACTGCGACTTTCGCGCCTATACGTTTCGCTAATTGAGTGGCACATCTGCCTACGTTGCCTGATCCACCATTGATGAATAGTGTTTCTCCTTCTTTGAGTCGAGCTTTCGTCACTAAACCAACCACCGCCGTCAAAGCCGAATGAGCCGCGGCGACAAGGTTGATTGGGTCAGTCGAATCGCCCAGCGGGTACAACAGCTCCTCATCGACGGCGATGGTCTCGGCGAACGTTCCCTGTCTGCCGGCATATCCTTGATTGTTGCACCAGACGCGATCGCCGCGCTTGTAGGATTGGACGCTGCTTCCCACATCGCGCACTGCACCGACCATATCGCGACCGATGATGAATGGGAACGGCAGATCTATCTTGTAGGCACCGCTGCGTATATAAGTGTCAATTGGATCCACTGCGACGGCAGCAACCTCGACCAACACCTGATTGCTTGATAAAGACGGCAGGGGAAGCTGATCGACAATGATCACATCCGGTGCGCCGATGGTCTTGATGTATGCTGCTTTCACGTCAACTAATCCGGCAAGCGATAGATTGGGCGAAAACTCGAGGCGTCGTGCCAGCTGACGGCAGGTTCGACACGTTTTTGCCACTCGTAATTTTGCTCGATGCGGTGATTCGATCGCAGGTCCTCGATTGAGCGGATCAGCGCCGGTTCGTGCGCAGTTTCAAAAAACGTAAGATGACGAACGGGCGTTTGCCCTTCGCTGCGGTATCGGCGTGCGCTGCTCCACGTGGGAATGTCAGCCACTTGCAGAGGCAGGTACTCATGCTCGTACCAACGCTGAAAGTCGGCATCCAGCTCCGGTTTCATCTCCAGCTGCCAGAGAAAGAATGGACCGGAGAATGGCTCCGTGTCTTGTCGCTGATGTGTCCAGGACCTTGCGAAAGTGATTCGACTGAAGTTGAACAGACTCTTCTCTTTCCACTCTCGGAAGCGCTTAATCACGTCTGCAACTGCAGGATTTTGGAATATCTCATCAGCCGCTTTTGCGCTGGTGCCCTCTTGCAATTGGTAGATGGTCAAGTACTGTTTGTTATACCAACGCAATGTGCCACCGACGCCAAACTCCTCATATCGGCGGATGTTGGAGATGGCCGGAGAGTTAGCCATCAGGCATGGCAGAAAGTCATGGTGATAAAATCGCGTGTATTCTGGTGTCACGTCTGGTGGCACACTGAAATTCACTAAAATGATGGGCTTGGCGATATTCCCCTCTCCTTTCTCAAGTTCGGCATGTAAGACTACCATCTTGACAGTGGACCTCTCGTGCGCAGCAGGGCCGCCTGCCCAGGGTAAACGACCAACAGGGACGATAAAAATGGACGCTGCCGAAGAAAATTCGCCGCTTTTTTGGCAAAGAGCGCTATTTGTCCGAGTAGTTTCGTGGTAAGACAAGGTTATGGCAGCCACGATGGATTTTACTATGACATTTGCATATTGGATTAAACGGATTTGGTATGCGCCAGTTGCTCTTTCGTTTTTCCTGTTGGATGCACCAGCCTGGGCAGTAAAACACCATAGATCCGCCGCTCCGGTGGAGAGCTCCGGAGGCGGAGGCGGAGGTGTCAATCCATTCGAGAGCCTGATGTTATTCTGCGCCAATATGCCCAAAGAGTGGATTGTCATCGGTATAGTCGTGGGTGTGATCGGCGTCATCATCATCGCTTTGAAGGGCACCGATTGTAATTGCCGATGCGGTCTGACCTGCAAATGCAAGTGCCGTTGCGGCTCTACCTGCCAGTGCATGGCAAAACAGATCAATCATTTTTAAATGGCGGGCTCTCGGCTTTTGGCAGCAGCAAGCGTGATTGCCTGTCTCGCGCTGTCGAATTTGCCCGGTCCATCGCCGGCAAAGACGGAATATAAAGACCCATCGCTTGAGATTAAGGAAACGACGCAAGGCGGTCGCTATGCCATTTGGATCATGCCGCCAAAGCTGCTCGAAGCGACGCTGAAGCTCGAAACGAGCGGCAAGAATATGGGTCTCAATCGCAAGACTCCCTTTACTATGGATGTCTCGAGCAAAACGATCGACTTTAGCCGACCGACTAGCATCTTGCAGGCGAGCCAGAGAGACACCAACCAGGAATATCAGTTCACCTGGCACTATACCTGGCTCTACGGGCTGCGCGGTGGCAAGCCTGATCCGCATGTCGGGTATTCACTGCCGTTCAAAAAGGGAACGCGCTGCACCGTCAACCAGGGATATTTTGGCTCTTACAGCCATCAACGAGGTTCACCCGATCAGTATGCACTGGACTTCAATCAACCCGAAGGCACGCCTGTCCTGGCGGCACGTGAAGGCATGGTTATTGCCGTCAGGTCTGATTCTAACCTCGGCGGACGCGATATCGAAACCTACAAGCACACAGCTAACTACATAGTGATCAAACATGCTGACGGCACTTACGGCGAGTACTGGCACCTGCAACAAAACAGTCCGGTAGTCAAATTGGGGCAGAAAGTCAAACGTGGACAGCACATTGCCAATGTGGGCGCAACGGGCGCCGTTACCTGTTCTCATTTGCATTTCGCCGTCATTACTCCCAACGATGATGTTTTTCAGGTGACCTACCCAGTCAAATTTGAAACAGCATCAGGGGTCGTGGATCCGGTTGAAGGCGAAACGTATATTGCTGAGTGAATGCAACCATCAGCGGGCTGCCGTTTCTAACGACATCATGTATTCGCAGTAGAAATGCCACGCAGTGGCAGCGACGACCACGGCAGGATAGGCGAGATGGGCGGGCACGCCCAGAGGATGAAGCCATGACGGCACCAGCCACATGACAATGGCTCCGACCACGAAAGACCATGCCAGCATCGCGACCGGTTGCCATTTCTGTGCGCTTTCGCTATTGCTATGAATTGCTTCGGCGAGCGATTGCGCACCGTGAAAGAATGCCGGAACGAAGACCCAGAGCAAGCCGGAAAATTCGCCCAGATAACTGAACACGATTAAGACGTTGCCCAGAAGCAGACAAAATGGCAAGGGGCAAGATTGTCCGTCGATCATTGTGCGTTTGAAAAGTATCGCTACTACCGCCACTGTTGCCATCACGACCAACACTTCGCACGATTGAAATGCCCATACAGGCAATGGCGTGAATCCCGGCATCGCCAGTCCGAGAAATTCTTGAACATTGAGATTGGGATCGATCAGTTGTGCCACCAACGTTCGCGCTGCCACTCCATAGACCAAAATCGACAGCAAAATCTTCTCACCGCCCTGCCATGCGCAGTTATTGATCCGAGCATAGCGAAGCAAGAGCGAAAGAGACTGTTGCGCATAGTGAAGCACAACGACTAACAAATAGAGTTTGCATGCCCACACAGTGATCGTTTCGCTCTGTGCCAGAAAGGCGGCTGTGATCGTGATCAAAAAAATTGGTCCCCAATAGGGCCACATCGCGTTCTCGCATTGGCGCCGAAAAGTGCGAATGAAACCCGCTCCAAAGTGTGTGTCTGTAAAAAGCATGGCTCCTGCCACAAGAGTGATTATCTGAGCCTGGCCAGCACCGACTGCCGGTGTATGTAGCGATGGAAACAAACTCACGCCGGGGGTGTCTATTGATGGAAATAAAGTCAGACCGGAGGTGTTTATTGATGGAAACAACATCACGCTCAGTGAAAGAATTAGCCAGACTAAACCGCCGCAAGGTATAAGAAAATCGGCCACCGGATTGATCAGCCATTGATTCGGTTTCGGTTGTATCCATAGTCTCGACCAAGCTGCGGCAATGGCCAACAGGACGGCACAGAGCCAAGGCACCGTAGGCGACATATCCAGAATGTGAGGGGTCACACGAACTGTTTCTGGGGTGTTAAGGCCCGCTACGTATGTGGCATCCGCACCCTGCGGACCGATCGTCCCTCAAGTCGCTCCCTGCAACGTCACAGGCGCCGGTACCGCAGTAATCTGCGGCGCCAGGGTGACCTGTGCAAACGACGACTGCGCCTGCACGCCACACACCAGTAGTAACAAAAGCACGACGAAAAATTTCACCATAGCGGATTGCCACCGATGAACGTATTAATGGATTGAACGGGCACCGGCTCGGCTGGCTGTATCAGTTGTTGTCGATCGACGCAGCTGAGCGAGAACGCATAGATTCTGCCTGAGAATCAACTGGTTTCATACCAGAAAAACCCTAGGAGTAGGCGAGGCTGGTCGGAACGCTGCTTACTTCAGCTGTTCTTTCAACCAGTCTACAGTTGCCTGATAGGCCCTCGGATACTCGCGGATCTCGTGACCGGTGTGTTTGAAAATCATCAGTTTGACCGGCACGCCTTTTTTCTTTAGCGCGGCGGCAAATTCTTTGCTCTGGGCTACCGGTATGGTATCGTCATCGGTGCCATGAATAATTAAGAATGGTGCCTCTGTTCCCTTGATTGCAGTAATGGGACTGGCTGCCGCTGCGGTCTCCATGCGCGTCTTCAATGGCCCACCCAGAAGCATTGCCACCGGACCTCTCTTGCCGTTGGGATCGATCGTTGTCTTAGCTAATTTATCGACGCATTGCTCAGGCAAGCTGGCAATGTCCGTAATCGGACCCCAGAGACAAACTGCGCGCGGCTTGACCGGCGTATTTTCCTCTAGATTAGTCTCGAGCAGTGCCGCCAGGTGGGCACCGGCGCTGGCGCCCAATATGGCAAAGCGATCCGTATCGAAGCCGTACGTAGACGCGTGCTCCGCCAGCCAATTGAGTGCGGCCTGGCAGTCATGCAGTTGCGCCGGAAATGGAGCGTCGGTCGCCAGAGTGTAGTTGATGCTGGCGACCGCCCAGCCGGATTGAATCAGCTTGGCGATCGGCGCGTTGCTTTTGTCGTTGGTGAGTGCCACCCAGGCTCCGCCGTGAATCCAAATCACCAGCGGATATGGTTTTTGCGCCGAAGTAGGCAAATACAGATCGAGCAAATGATTTTTCTTATGTACGTGAGGTTCGTAGCGCAGGTCCTTTATCTCTTGCATGGAGATGCCTGAGACGCCGGCAGCCGGCAATGACGAAGCAACAAAGACGATAGCGACCAGCGACGCGAGCCAAATGGAGCCGTTTTCGCCGGCTCGCCGAGCATGATACCGGATGTGGTGCAATGGCAGGCGCACTCTCATAGTTCCGGTGGTGGGATGGCAGGCATCGTTGGATCGTTGGGAAATGGCTTCTTTCTGTCTTCCAGCCATTTCGGACAAGAGGCGATCAAGATCTCGTAGTTGACGATGCGAATGCGGTCGCCCGCGTTGAGGCGGCACGGTGTTCCGGGATCGAGCCTGTCGCCCCGCACCCAGGTGCCGTTGGTCGAGCCCAGATCCTGCACCGACCAGCCCATCTTGTCGCATGTTATGCAGGCGTGCTTTTGTGAAACATCCGGATAAGCGAGGACAATCGAGCGGTCGAACGGCGATTCCAACTTTTCGATTCTGCCGATGTGTACGTGAATTTGATCCACATCATCAACATCGACAGTGTAGCTATCAGCCGAGCCCGGCAATACTACGATCGATCCGACATGTTTAGACATAGACTAACTAGCCCTGACCGAGATAACGAACCACAACTATAGAGCAATCGTGGTTTTCTTGGCAGTATTTGGCCAACAGTTGGTCGGCAACCACCCGCGGCTTGCCGTCAATCGGCAGCGCCTCGATAAAAGTGTCGACCACGCCTTCGCTGGCGAAGATCAGCAGGTCTCCGGGCTTGATGGGCAGGCACATTTCCCGCAGGCGAATCTGACCTGTACCTACCAAACCGTTAAATCGGTCGAGCTTGTGAATGCGGGGCTCCGCAGCGGGACTGCGGCGGAAAAGCACAGCCTGTACGTGTCCAGCGCCGAACCAGCTGATCGTGTTGACGCCGGTATTGACGATCGCTGCGGAGATCGCCACGCCCTTGGTGCCGCCGCATGAACGTTCGCAGCGGGCGAACAGCTCACTGAGCGACTGGTGCGTGTAGTCTTGCAATGTAGTAGCCGCTAGCTGGGCGGCTTCTTCCGAAGCCGGTCCTTGCCCGACGCCGTCGACCAGTCCAACCAGGATGCCACTGGGCGTCGCCTTCACTACGGGAATTTCCGTTTTGTGCGGCGGTTGCGCCTTTTCTTGCTTCGCTTGCGCCCATTCGATCAGCGAAGAGTGCTGTTGGTTTTGTTGTTCTTCCATCGACTTTTGCAGTTCCATCGCCTAAACCCCTTGTGCACGATGCCATGACATACCCACACGTAGGCTAGCCAGTAATGTTATCATTCCAAGTAATCGATGTGCGGTAACGAACGCAGGTTGAGATGATTCCAACGAGAGATGTACCTCTAGGACTGAGTGCCGATGAGTATTTTCGGCTTAGCATTCAGTATCTGCTGCTTGGTTGGAAACATCAGATGGTGATAGCGGCCAAGAAGGCAATCGACCTGAAAGCGGACCTTCACGGCAAATTACCCTACGATTTGAAAACCGAAGATTATGAAAAAATAGGAATCGCACTGGGGGTTGTCGAAGGTGCGATGGACATCGCTGTGGGACTTTCCGACGTTTTTCGCGACACGTGGAAAGTGCTGTCTGAAGCGATTACAGCTGCTGACCAGGCGCTGGACGAGGTCGAGCCGCTGACCGAAATAAAAAAGGAAGTGCAGAGCGTCTTTTCTTCATTTGCCAAAGAGGCGGGCGACCTGTTCAACAAAGCGGTTGAGGGCTTGGTTTTGCCGGCTCTTGGAATGCCGGGACGTGACTTGCCTGAGTACCTGACAGCGCAAGAGTATATCGAAGCGGCCAAGCAATATCGCACCCTGGGCTGGTGTGAGCAGGCGCGCGACTCGCTGGTCAAGGCGATGGAGATCGCTCGTGACCCTGCCACTGTGCGGATCGCGCGACAGTACCTGATCACGCGGATCCCGCGTCAACCGGTGCCCCATATGGCGGTGCAACGCAACATCCAGGGGCATCACCAGATGGTGCGCGGTGATCTTGATGCGGCGAAAAAGACGTTCGAGGCGTTGATGCGCGAGTACCCGGACTTCGAGTGGCCGCGCGGCAATCTGGGGCTGGTATATGCGCAGCTGGGTCAAATAGATAGGGCGGAGCAGGTTTTGTCAGATGTGCTGGACTACAACCCGGACTATCTCAACGCCTGGTTGCACCTGGCGCGACTGAAAGCGGCAAAATTGGAAGTGCGCGAGGCCCAGCGCTATCTTGACAAAGCGCTCAGGCTGGACCCTGACGATCAGCCTGCACAGGCGCTCAAACAACTAGTAGACTTCCTGTCTATTTAACCGTTTCCTTTGTAATCGCTCCGTCGGCTTCGTCCCTCGCCTCCTCCGCTGTTCATCCGCTTCGGCTGCGACGGCTCCTCGCCGCCTTGCCTTCGCTGCTGTTCGAGTTCCTGTATTCGCTCCGTCGGCTTCCTCCGTCCATCCTACGCTTGGTTCATTCGCTGCGGCTGCGACGGTTCCTCGCCGCCTTGCCTTCGCTGCAAGTTTGGTAATCTTTACCGATATCGGCGACGTCTACAGGGGGCATATATGCATTCCAAGCTGCGCAAAGGCGCGTCTAACAAGGCGAGCCAGTTCCAGGAATCGGTCATTCGCGAAATGTCGCGCCTGTCGGCGCAGCACCAGGCGATCAATCTGGCCCAGGGGCTGCCCGACTTCCCTTGCCCGCAGGAGTTGAAAGACGCCGCCGCTGACGCCCTGAATGCCGACATCAACCAGTACGCAATTACCTGGGGCGACAAGCTTTTGCGCGAGGCGATCGCGAAAAAATCGAAGAGCTATTTGGGCATCGATGTCGATCCGGAAACGCAAATTACCGTTACCTGCGGCGCTACAGAGGCGATGGTGGCGACGATGATCGCCCTGGTTGATCCCGGCGACGAAGTGATCGTGCTCGAGCCGTTCTACGAAAATTACGGACCTGATGCGATCTTGTCCGGTGCTACGCCGCGCTACGTGCACATGCATCCACCTGATTGGACCTTCGATCCCGCCGAACTGGAACGCGCCTTCAACGACAAAACGCGGGCGATCATTCTCAACACTCCGCACAATCCGACAGGCAAAGTTTTCACTAAAGAGGAAAACGAATTGATCGCCAGGTTGTGCCAGAAGTGGGGCGTACTGGCGTTTACTGACGAAATTTACGAGCACATTCTTTACGACGGTGCCGTGCATCATGCCCTCGCTGCCGTTGCCGGCATGGAAGACTTGACAGTGACGATCAACAGCCTGTCGAAGACATACAGCATCACCGGATGGCGCGTGGGCTGGGCGATGGCGCCGGCGGAATTGACCTCAGCCATTCGCAAAGTGCATGACTTTCTTACCGTCGGTTCGCCGGCGCCGTTGCAACGCGCAGGCGTGCATGCGATTAACATGGATCAGCGTTATTACGATGAACTGTTGCACGAGTACGCGCAGCGCCGAGCATATATGCTGGAAACGTTGGATCTGGTGGGCATTCCCTATTTCAAACCGCAGGGCGCCTACTATGCTTTTTGTGACATCAGCTCATTTGGTTTCAATAGCGACATTGAGTTTACGCACCATCTCGTCACTGAGATCGGCGTCGCCTGCGTTCCCGGCGCCAGCTTCTTCGGCCCGTCGGAGTTGGCGAACCGCTATGTGCGTTTCTGTTTTAGCCGCTCGGAAAAAACATTGGCAGCTGCCCGCGAACGTTTGCTGAAGTTGAAGAAGAAGGGACTCTAACCGGCAACGTCGTTGGCGGAGCCGCCGGAAACCAGGGCAAAAATGATCAGCGCCTGCACTGCTACGTTGACGATTAGCAGCATGCCTGAGGGCATGAACTTCTTGGTTTTGGCAAGGCGCATCGCGAAGACGCCGTCGAGCACAAGAGCGACTACGACACCGGCAATCAGCCCGGCGCGCAAATTGCTCAAGGCGAAGGCGAAACAGCCGCACAGGAGAATGCTGCTGGAGACACCGGCGATCAAAGAGGCTTTACTCTTCGCTTTGACGAAGCCAAAGATGCCGCCAATCAGCATAAATGCCGCCAGGACTATAAGACTATTGCGTGCGAGTTCAGCCACTGTGTTGCCCTTCCTTCTGCGTTTGATTAGTCACGGCCCTGTTCTTGCCTGACCCGCATAAGGTACCACAGTTCGCTGGAATGCTTCAGGGCTTCTCTTTCATCGGAGCGACCAGGGGGCGAGACTCTTCCTTCTCCTGCTGCTCTTCGCTCCAGTCTTCGACTTTCAAATCTTCGCCCTCTTGCGACCGCGAAGCCCGCCAGGTCCCGGTCACCTTGTCCGCCATGACCCAGCGCCCGATCAATAAATTGCCGTCTTCGCTCATGGTGCCCTGATATTTTACGGGCAGGGAGTCGCGCAGGTAAATCTTGGTGAAACGCAGATCCGGATAGACGAAGATGCCACCGACCTTGGCTTCGCCCATTTTGCCGTCGTCGAGAATGTTGCCGTCCACTTTTCCGTTATGCTCGACAAAAACGGCTTCGAATCCGTAACCAGTCCCGGGATCATGCGAATAGAAAAACGAGCCGCGCCAGCTGCCCTGCACGCTGTGCTTACCGGATTTCGCCACTGCCGCTCTCCTGGGTAACATGATTATTGTGCCCCGGAGGTGTGCCTAATTTGCGTGAATGAGAAACGGTGCGAGATTATTTCTTCGTCACTGTAATTTCGTCCAGAACCTGGCCCTCGCTGCCGATTTGAGCAAGTTCCAGCTTGTCGCCGTCGACCCGGCAACGCGTGAATGAGTGGATGTTGCCGATGTAACGCGTCAGGAAACTGCTGCTTACGTTGCCGCCCAACGCGATTCCTCGTTTGGCCGGGTAGAGACGCGCGCCACCACATCCGGTGACAATGTACAGCACTCCGTTTGGAACCGTGTCTGTTTTGCCGTCAAATTTTTTGTCCAGTTCGAACTCTCCGGGCACTGAACCATCGGCATTGATCGCGGCGATGTCGTCATGCCTGGATGCCGGCTTGAACGTCAGCGGCAGCGATCGCTCATAGCAGTGCGCGTGTCCGCCGAAAACAACGTCGACATGGCAACGCTCGAAGATGTCCGCGAGCAAGCGCATGCGCTGCTCTTTGCTGTGCTCTTGATCGTCACTGAATCCAGGCTGATGAAACGTGACGAATTTCCATGTGGCATTCGAACCTTTCAAATCATCCTCGACCCATTTGCGTATGTCCGTTTCCTGCCAATTCATATATGGATTGCCGTCGAGCACTAGCCAGTGGGAGTTTCCATAATCGAACGAAAACATTGCAGCGCGTGGAAAGGCTGTGCCAGCAGAATTGAGAAATGCTTTTTGCCTGGCGTCGGCACCTTTAATCATCGGGCGGTTGCTTGTTTTTTCGTTTGTCTGAGGACCGTTCATCGGCGGATCCCAAAGGAGGAAGTAGGCCAGGGCGTCGGGAAAACGATCCAGATCGCATGGATGACCGCCACCAAGGGCGATATCATGGTTGCCGAGGACGCCGACAACCGGAATGGAACGCATAAGCGGAACGCCCACAGTCAACTCGGCTTCATCATTGTTGTAGATGGGAAAAAATTGGTGCAGATATTCTGAGAAAAGTCCACTGTCGTAGGTAATGTCTCCTGGTATTACGACAAAATCCGGTTCTGCCTTATAGCATTGCCAGGCGACGAGCTTCTGTCCCTCGCTGCCTGCGCCGCAATCGCCGAACACGGCAAAGCCGTATTTCTGATGCTCCGCTTTTCTGGTTTTGGCCCATGAGCTGAAAATCGGCTTGCCGTTGGCAATGATCCGGTAATCAAATGTGGTGCTGGGCGTCAGATCGTGCAGCTCGCAAGTGAATTTGAAAAGCGGGTGCAGGGGCGCGTCGAAGATCTCGCTCTTATGCAAAGACGTATGTGCCGAAGACCAATGCGGATCGCCGCTATTCTTGATCTCGACTTTCCAATTGCTGCTTTTGTCCTGGGCGAACCAAACCAGTTCTTCGCTTTCCGGCTGCGCTTCGCCGGAGTAGTCGCCCAGCTGCACGTATGGTTTGATCGCGAAGTCGGGCGGCTCTTTTGCCGGCGCCGCCGACCCGCTGCCGATTACGGCAAGTGTGGAGAGTAAGAGCGCTGCAAGAAGTAAGTTTCGTTTGGTTGAGTTGCCTAATCGCATGGGGGGACTCCTGAACATAAGCGAGCTGTGATTCTCACTCAAATTTCGTGATTGTGCATTAAGGTATTGATCCACATGAACACCTCTATCGCCGTTTTCCCGGCCCCAACTGGTGAGCTTAAACCCTCTGCCTGGCTTAAGATTCGGCAGACCAACCTGAGCATTAGTTTCTGCCAGGAGGTAAATGCACTACACTAGATGATAAGTGCAAAGAGGTGCCAGTGTTCGTCTGTCCTATCTGCGAAGTGGAAAATCGCGCTGACGCGAAATTTTGTCGCAAGTGCGGGCAGTCGCGCAGCGCGCTCGAGCAACATCTGGCTGTTACGGCTAACGCACGAGCGAGCGCATCAGGCGATGGCTCCGGCGCGGCGGTTGCTCCTGCGACCATGGCGACCAAATCCGTAAACCGACCGGCGGACCAACCTGTTTCAGTGGCTGATAAAACGGGCGCTCAACCTGCGAATCCTTTGCAATATTCTGATAATCCGGCGCTGGTATCACCCGGGCCTGCCGACGGGCAGCCGGCCCATATCGCGGCGCCACAACAATCACTGCCACCGCCCGCACAACCACCGACGCAGCCGCCGGCGGCTTTTGTTGAACAACAACAAGTCGCATACACAGTTTCCTCCGCCGTCCCTGTGCCCGACTTCTCCACGCCACAGTGTCCGGCTTGTTGGACGGCCCTGCGCTCATCGGACAAATACTGCTGTTGGTGCGGCGAACCGCAACCATTGCGGGCGGCACCATACATGAAAGTATGCGTCGAATGCAACACACAACTGCCGGAAAAAGCGAACTTCTGCCATGCCTGCGGCTCCGACGTCTCCGGCCGTTTCAAAAACAAGGTCCGCTTCCCCGTCGAACTCTTCAAAGAAGAAGACTCTGAATTCTTCCCCCGCTTCGACGCATAACCGCATTGCAATTAATGATTAATGCAGATCGCGAACTCAAAACTGGAAATAGATGAACGGTTGCATGTCGGGGGCGCAGAATACCCAGGAGGCAGTGGCGGCTGCCGTGACGAGTTGGACTTTGCAGAAGTAGGGCAGCCTGCGCATGGCGGCGGTGTAGATTCGCTCTGCCAGCGGTCCGGCGAAGCAGCACAAGAAGAGCAGCGTGAACAAGCCGAAGATTGTGTATTCGGCCGTCGACAGGCAGACGTGAATGTCGTTGAACAGCGCGCCGAACTGAGCCAACTTTCCGAACATGATCAAAGCTCCATCCACAGCCGGTGCGCGGAAGATCACGCACGCCAGGTAGACTGCGGCGAATGTCAGCAAGGTCGAGCCAACGCTGTAGATCTTGTTCTGTAGAATCGCGTTTTCGTGCGCGCCCAAGAGGCGGCTGCGGATTTTCTTGTAGCTGTGGTAGGCAACTACGAGCAATCCATAATATGCACCCCAGATCACATAGCGCCAGCCAGAACCGTGCCAGATGCCGCAAATAAACATGATCAGAAACAGGTTGACCAAGACGCGGGGAAACGATCGGCGCGTCCCACCCAGTGGAATGAAGATGTAGTCGCGGATCCAGCGGGTGAGCGAGATTTGCCAGCGTTCCCAGAAGTTGCTGATGTTGGCGGCTGTGAATGGATGGTTGAAATTAAGAGGCAACTCTATGTTGAACAGAAGTGAAACACCGCGGGCGATGTGGGTGTAACCCATGAAGTCAAAGTAGATCTGAGTGGTAAACGCTAATGCGCCTAAGTACGTTTCCAAAACGGTGGCTTTTTCCGGTGCACCAAATACGGGGTCAGCAATCGCGACGCAGCTGTTGGCAATGATCGCCTTGAAGATGTAGCCGAGCACAATCAACTCGATGCCTTTGCATACGCGTTCCTTCGATGGAATCTCGAGCGGTTGTGCATATTGAGGAGACAACTCGTTGAAACGAACGATCGGCCCGGAGATAAGATGCGGGAAAAACATGATGTAGAAGTTGTATTCCAACCATGATTTCGATGGGCGGGAGCCTCTGTACACATCCATCAAATAACTGATAGCTTCAAATGTATAGTACGAAATGCCTAACGGCAGAAGGATGTCCAGATGGGCAGGAACATGAGTGTGCCAGCCGATCGCCTTGATCGCCGAATGTGTGGCATCGAGAAAGAAATTGCAGTACTTAAAGAATCCCAGCACAAATAGATTGACTGACAGAGCCGACCAAAGGATGGCCTTTCTTTTGGCTGGCGATGGGCTGCTGAAGAGCAGCTTGCTGGCAAAATAATCTATTGATGTAGTGATCAAGATGACGCCGACGAACGGCAAGCTCCACGTCGCATAGAAGTAGTAGCTGGCCAGTAATAGCAGGGGCGCGCGAAAACGCGCTGGCAGCACCAGGAACAAACCCCATACGGCGAGGAGAAAAACAACGAATTCATTAGAAGCGAAATTCATTGTTTCTTGCCTTCGTTCTCGATGATTTGGCGGAACGGCGGCTGCATCAGGCGTTTGGCCAGTTCTTGGGTAGCCGCGATGGCGCCCACGGTGTTGCAATGCACAGGATCGCGAAAATGATCGCGTTCTTTATCGATGTCGTGCATATCTATTAACCAGACGTGCTCGTTGTCGGTAAGCGATGCGTAGTGCGCCGCCAGTTCGAGACTACGCTGACGTGTTTGCTCGCTCTCTTTCTCATTCGGCATATACTCCGGCATCCACAGCAAGATCAAGGGGATGTTCCTTTCTCGACAATAGGTTTTGACAGTGTTGATCCAACTATCTGACCAATCCATGCCATTCCAGCGGGTCAGGTCGTCCTGCTCATTGCCTGCGAATTTGTTGAAGAATTGCTCGAAGTTGCTGGTGGAGAATACCGGCACCAAAATTGTCCCCATTGCCGATACCGGCAGGATCAACGAGCCATTGTAATTGTTATTGTAACGCACCATCCCATTCTCATACTCTTTATCGAAACGGCAGAGAACAGGCACCAAATTGATCAACTTGTGGCGCAAAAATAATCTCTGTCGGACTAAACAGAAATTGTCTTCCAGGAGCAACTGCAAACGCTGAAGCGGATTGGGGTTGGCGACTGCATACTTGCGCCCCATGTACGAATCTAGAAACTTTCCGCTGGTGTTCAATGCGCGATTGTCTTGAAAGCGTTTGGAAAATGATTCCTGGCGAAGATCATAAAAGACGACGGGAGTGCGACTGCAGGAATCTACGGCCTGCGTCAGCAGGGTCATGTGTTCGACAATGCTGCTGGCGCTTGTTCCCAAATTTTTGGGATAAACCTTGATGCCGTGCTCTTGCAACTCCGTAAGTAAGAACTCGCTGTAAATGCCGGTACGCACGTATGAACCGCCGGCGAAGATAACCGGTCTCGAACCATCTGCCGGTGTTGGTGATTTGGCAATGACAAACTTGGCGTCGAATTCCGGGTTGTGCGACTGACGAGGGAGTGCGGCAATCACCAGTAAGCGGGCAGCAACTTCCATTACGCCCAGGGTGATAATGACGGCAGCCAGCGTTATCAGGGCATTGCGAACGACATCGGAACGGCGAGACGACCGCGGCATCGCATGTGATACCGCTGGGCCCACTTCTGATGGACGTTCCAGTACTTTGTTGTTAGCGCTGATTTATCAATCTCCGGGTTCGGGAACGTCCACTGCACATTCACTTCAGTCCACTTGAATGCCACGGTCTACATTACAAGATCAACCTTTCAATAACCCTCCACATAGAAAGAATTCATCGGCGCCGCGGGCTTCCGGGCGCGAAACGGTGTCAAGGCACTCACTTTGCGCTTTTATGATTTCACTCCAATGTTCGTGTAGTCCATCAAAACTGCAGGTTATTTGCGGACTCTAGCGAACTGGGCTATTTCCTTCAAGCTTCAGCGCGCGACTCTGAGCCAGCCGGGTTGCTTCTATGAAACAGGGACAATGTGCTGGAATGGCATATGCCAGCTGAGTCTCTCAATGCGGGCGCAAGTGGCGCTCAAGCCAGTAATGCTTGCATTAATGCACCTTTGTTGCATCTGCTGGTGGCACCGTATATGGTATCGCACCAGCGTCACTCGAGCCCTTCTTGAGTAAGGATTTGCGAATCCAGGTGTTTAACGGCTTTTCATAGAACTGATAAGAGACGGCTGCAAATGCCAGCGTGCATATGGAAAAGACAAGGGCAGCAAGCGGAAACGTCAGGTGTTTTGTCCATCCGCCAACCAGCCCGAGAATGAGCGGGTGCCAGAGATAGCCGCCATAGCTGAGCTCGCCGCCAAATACTAGAAATCGCGGGCTCTTCTGAATTCCAGGTATGCACAGCCCACCAAGCAAGAATGTGAACAAGCCGAAACCTATTGCCGATGGATAGACAATGCGGTAGTCCACGCCGCGATGTTGTGCCCCAAGCACAGAAACAATGCAGAGTAAGCCCGAGATCAATAGAAGGATGCACAGGTGTTGCCTTTCTTTTAAAGCCGCGCCAAAGTTCTGCAGAGCCAAGTGCAGAAGAACGCCAAACGCCATCAAATCAATAGCGTAGAAGGTAGAAAATGTTGGAGACGCAAGGTGCAGATTCTCACCGACAGCTCTGCCGATTGGCGCCAGCACCAGGATGCCGAGCAGCACAAACACGAGCGTCTTTTCCGAGCGCGATACTCGGGCGATCAACGGGCCGAAGAAGTAAAACTGCTCTTCCATGGAAAGCGACCAGAAGATGTCCCAGTAAAGCGCATATTGATTGCTGTTTAAGCAGAGAAGCCAGTTGAAGGTAAACGTCAACATCGTCAGCCAAAACAACAAATTTGTGTGACCCAACGTCCAGCTGATGCCGCCGATCTGGGCGCCGGGAAAAGCCGACAAGAGCGCGCCGACCAGGCACACGAGCGCAATGAGAGGAACGATTCGGGCAATGCGCATGATGTAAAAATTGCGCACGCGTATACGATCGAGAGAGCCGTCGCGCGCGGCAACCGTTCTGGCAATAACGAAACCGGAGATGACGAAGAACAGCGATACTGCGTTCTTGCCATTGTTGATCAACGCCCAGGGAATGTGCGTGTCCTTCGCAAACGGCGACAACGACAGGTGCGACAAAAGCACAAGCAAAATACTTATTTGCCGGACGAAATCTATCAGCCAAAGTCTGGCGTGGGGTGCTTTGTCACTAGTCACTTGACGATTATAGGTCAGAGAGCGCCGATCCTGCTTCTATTCTGCTTCAAAAAGCTTCGATTCCGTAAGGCAAGAAACGGCACACCGATGAACGCGCATTCATCAATCATCTATTAAGGAGAAATCACGAATGCGATCGTTATTCTCTCGTGAATGGCGGTGCTATTTCTCCTGGCGGCGCAGACGCTGTTTCAAACGAGCGCAATGTTTTACTGGGTATTCGCTGTCGTGATCCTGTTCAGACCGGGGGCTATATGGACGGACACTGGCAAACGTTTCATCTGGTACGCGAGCATCGGGTCTGTCGCTTTGGCGCTATTCGGCAGCCACCTCTTCATTGCCGTTCGCTGTTAAGCCAATCGATTACGTCCTGCGTCACGAGCACTGATCCATCTTCTCGCTGCCTGCGTACCTGAGTTTCAAATCTGATTCCCCCGAAAGCGAATATAACGTTAACAGCCGTCCGGATGGGTGTCGCAAGTGCTTAGATGGGAATGATACTGAAGGTGACAGTCAACGGAGAGAATGTATGGCAGAGAACAATGTAGCTCGTCGCCGGCGCCACGTAATCGCCCTTGCCTTGGTTGTCGCTTTTTTTGCTGGAGCATGGGCTAGCGAAGCGATCGCCAAGAAAATTACTGCCGGCGTTTCCGTTAATGTTCGCTACAACAGCAAGGGAAAGAAGGTCGACCTGTCCACAGCTCCGGCTTACAAGGACGCTGTTCATACGTTTATGGATAAGAAATACGCAGATGCCCTGGTGAAGTTTCAAACTCTTGATAGCACTGGGTTTTGCTGTGACACCGTGCATTACTACATAGCCCAATGCTATCAGTACACCAACCAGGTCCATGAGGCGATGCTGCACTACGAGTGGGTTGACACCTACAGCAAAGATGCCAGGCTGAAATATTACGCTGATGGTGCGTATCAGCAGTTAGCTTATTACAACGGCCATCGCACTTACGCTGGGCAGGGCAACAACTTCGATCGCAACACGTTCCAGTCCGCCATGAGATCTAGCGGTTCATTCAGGAGTGGTTGAGGCGGCTAACAGGATAGCCGTGAGCTATCCCAACCGCAATCGAGCCACTTAGAGAAGTAAATGTTTTTCCGGCGCAAGATGCTTACGTTTCTTGCGCCGGTTTGTATTCTTCCGTCGGTTGATCGAAAGTCCAGGCAACAGCATCTTTCGCCGTAGTGATGTTTGGCGGCACGCGCAGAAAATACTTTTTGTACGATCCGTCGGGTTCGGGCGTCTTGTTTGTGACGCAGACCATGACTATAGGCTCATCGCGCTGGAGCTCTTTGCGATATAACTCTCCGGATTCGTCGCTGTGAATCAATTCAGCGTGGGTGTCAATCAGATATCGAGACACGCCATATGCCTCGATCATCAACCGGCGCAGGGCCGCATTCGGCTCTTCATCGATGTCTTCTACATTCAATTCTAATGGGCACTCAACTAGTTTGCGCGGTGCCACCGCGCCCTCGAGCACCCAAACCTTGAATCCATCGGGATAGACGATAGCCGGTCCGCTGGGGTTGCTAGTTCGCATCTGTGCGTTGAGCACTACTTCGCTCGGGGAAACACCTACGAAACAGACATGTTCAAAGAATGCGTACCATGGTGCGGCTTCGATCAGCTGCACCCACACTTCGAGCTTTCCGCTTTCTGCAGGCTCCAGTGGGCACTCACTTTGAAGTTCTTCTTGCACCAGGGAGTGGCCGATGATGTTAGGCGCCCTCCAAATACCCCACAAATGCTCGCTCAACGTGGGAATATCGTTGTCACCGCCCACAGAGGAGTTAATTGCCGCTTGTATCCTGTCGCGCAGTCTCATCGGGATGTTGAGATCAGCTACTGCTGCATCTAGCCGCGCTGCTATTTCGGGCATCGGTGTTGCACCCTCGATGCTGATTGTGGCGGTGATGATGGGATTAACCAGGTGAGTGATAAATGAGCCGATTTCGGTAACCAGTCCCCAGTGCAGATACGTGCTGATATCCGCGTGTCGATTGATTTTTGTCTGAATCGCTTTTGTCAGCACAGTGAAACCTTCATTGTGAAACTTCGGAGTCAGCAGCTTTCCAATCCCATCAGGCAGACGCTTTTGCAGGCTCTCAAAGCCAGCGATCAAGCCATCTACCATAGATTGATCCTGACGGATTCTCGGTTGTTGTGCAACCGCGCGCGCCAGCTCACGCAACTCTTCCTGGGAGCTGCGCGCCAGGTCAAATGCTTTTGAGTAGAAGAAAAGTCGTAGTGGACTTTCGCATGCAACCACTATCTTGGGAGGTGGCGATGCGCTGATTTGATAGAGTTGAGACACGAGAGTGTCTATGTCCAGCGGCAACTGTTCTTGCGGCTTTTGCAGGAGTGTCAAACGTTCTTTCCAACTATTGATGCACTCGGTGATTTGTTTTTGCTTTTCGGCCGGAAGATTTTTCTTGAAGATGCCGCGGCGCCGATTGCACTCTGCTTCCACGTCTTCCGCAGAAATATTGTTGACTTGCATCGGCCCGGCGCAAATCTCGCGCCAGGGCGCACCAGCCATGGCTTGACGAACAATGACTTCGAAAACCTGCGCTCTGACGCCGGCACTGTAGCTGTTCACCATCGTCTCCTGCATCGTCAGTCATCTACGAGCTGAACGTTAAGGGCAAACTGTCGATGCGCTTTTGGTCTTTGGAATTATGTACCCGTTTTCGCCAGAAATCAGGGGAATAAGCGTCCCGCTGCTGTTTGGCGCACCGCACGCGCCACGGTTTGGCACAGACGCTGAGTGGCCTGCGCCGTCGGTGGCCCGAACTCGCGGATCGCGTAGACGGCGCCATGCCCCAATTGTGCGGCACCTCGGCCATAGAGAGTGAAGACCCTGCCTGTAGCATTGTATCGTCCACGCGTGGCTACATCGAACGCAACAGCGCCGATCACCGGCATGCCCAGTCCGAGCGAAATATCCGAGAAGACGGTGTCAAACGCGCCAGGATCGCGGGCACGTCCTCCATTACTCTCAGGGGCGACGGTCAGACTTGCAACCGGAAATTGCCGGTCAGTCCCAGGCAACTGTGGCAAGCCAGCAGCGGGATCAACAGGGGCAAACTGAGGCCATCCGTTTGTGCCTGGCGTTGCTGGATTGAATGAATGACGGCCGACACCAAATGTTCCAGCAGTTCTTTGATCTGCTATCGCGCTCACCGACCCAAGATCAGGTGCGGGAGCCACGTTGAATTGTCCATAGTTGATTGGAGGTTGAATTCGTGCTCGATTGGAGTCGCCTATCTGATCCAAATAAGACCATTCGACGGAAGGTGTCCTGGATGAGATCGACCCCGTTGGATCGCCACTATCAAATGCAGCCATTTTTGTTCCTCAGCACCAAGCCAGTGCATGCTACAAGTCACCGCGTGAATTCCATGTGAGTGACCACCGTAGTTTTCTCACGGCATCCGGAGTCGGCCTGATGAATTGAGAAAGATAGGGAGAGCTCAGCTCACACGGGGCGTTACCACAGGTGGTATCACACGAGAATGTTGTGTTTACCTCGGAGCGCACCTCGATGATTCGGAATCAACAATGTGCAATCAGCCGCAACAGTGTTTGAAGTTCTCGCGGAAACCTTTAATTGCCTCAAGGAACCAAACTATGGGGGTCTCGCCATTGCACCAGGCAGGCGAATGCGGGTATAAGAATAGTAGGAAACAGATAGGCAATGGATATGCTGAAATTCACAGTCTTTATCGAATGCGACAAGGAATCCGGCTGGTTTGTCGCGACCTGTCCGGCTCTCAAGGGTTGTGTGTCTCAAGGCGCTACAGAAGAAGACGCTGTCAAAAACATCAAAGAAGCCATTATTGGCTGGTTGACGGTTCAGAATGATCGAGCAGCCAAAGAAGCGAAAAAACAAGCCGCGCTCGCTCACCACGAACCGAAAGAGCTGGCACTCAACTTTTAAATGCCGGGATATCCGTTTTCTCAACTGCCGTGTATAAGCGGAGGCCGAGCTGTAAAGGCTTTTGAAAAGCTGGGTTGGAGCGTCGATCGCTATCACGGCGACCACGCAATTATGGTCAAAGACGGCGAAGAGGCTATCTTAACTGTGCCGCAGCATAGAGAACTGGCCAAAGGCACCCTGAAATCTATTCTGTCAGGAGCCTCAATCGATTTAGACGAGTTCAAGACTGCCTTATAGCGCCGTTCAACTTGGTGCGCTCAGCTTGAGCAGCTTAACCGAGAAGATCAGTAAGACAACTGCTCTGATTGTGCCCGCCAACGACTCTGGATCGATTTTTGCGGTATCTTGGGTGGTGGCATCCAACCCAATCCAATCCGACCTGGCCGCTGTCCCGAGCGGTAGGTAATTGCGAGTATGTTTTGAACTGCCTGCCCCGAAGTTTTTGACGCTGATCGTCGGAGATTGGCTTAAAGAGTGGTGCCGAGAGGCAGAATTGAACTGCCGACACAAGGATTTTCAGTCCTCTGCTCTACCGACTGAGCTACCTCGGCACAAGATAGCCGCCGCTGCGCGCGAACGTGGCAAGGAAGCAATATACCATACCGGAAGGATTGGCTGAATCGGTTGCCAGCTGCGGTTGCTGCCGCAGTTATCGGTATTGGGGCGGGATTTCGCCGCTTGGAGCGCCGGCGCGAATTTAAGAAAACTTAGCAGCTGTGCGGCTCAGTACTGGGGGGCGCCGGCGCCATAAGATTGAGGAGCGCCGTACGGGGCGGCAGCGCCATCGGTCGGAACAGCTGCCACAGGAGGCGGCGCCGGTGCGGCAGCGAGTTGCCGGTTGTAAAGGCTGGCGATTCTGACGCCGCCCTTGTCCTTGCGAACCAGGAAATCTGTACTGATTTGGTTCGTGTAGGGTTGTCCGTTCTGCTGGATTACAAGCGATCCTGTAACACCGACCACAACTGTGCCGTCTGGGTTCTGCGCTTCAGCTTGCACGTTGATCGGCTGGAATGCCGCGACGACTTGCCCTGAGACCACGCCTGCTTCAAAGGCGGGAGTCCAATAGTTTTGCTGAAATGCCGCGGCGGCTGGCGGGTCCATCCACTTGAAGGCTTCCACGTGGCTGGCATGCGCGGTGCGTTGCTGGAAGTCCATGGCGTTGCTGATCCACCATCTGACGAAGTCGGTGGCCAGCCCGGTATCCAGCGCCGGAGGGGCGGCAGGTTTCGGCAGTTGTGCGGTGGTTTGCCCGCCTGCGGGGGCTGTCTGGGCGGCTGCCTGGTGTTGCGGCGGCGCCGTTTTCTTCTCGGCTGGATCATCGCCGCAGAAGGCGCCGACGAAGATTCCCAGCATTCCGACAATCACCAGTCCAAGCAGAACCTTGTCGCCAATGATTCGTTTGACTGCCATCTGGAGCATTTTGTGCATTTTTGGTTTTCCGCCTAACAACCGGCTGAGGGGTGTACAAACGCCTGTCAGTAATGTGATTGTCGTGAAATTCTGCGAAATTGCAATAACAACCATGGTGAGATTCCCACCGGGGGGCGAAAATTGTATCAAGTCAACAGAATCGGTAGAATCTTTTGAGAGGGCAAATTTTGCCAAAATCCACTTGTTAACGGGCGGGTGACATGTCTGACGAAAAGCAGTTCTCAACCGAAACGGCTGAAGATGCCGAAAATGAGCCGGGACAAGAGCATTCAGACATGGGGTTTGTCGGGGCCGCCGGTGGACGCAAATATGTTGCCTATACCGTCAAGCTGCCGTCCGAGCAGCTCGCCGCGCTGCAATCAATCTGGCTGGAACTCAAACGACTGTACGGCTCACACTCTCCCGACAAGAGCGGCATGATTCAGCAAGCGATCACCGACTGGTTGAAACGCTGGGACGGTCCTGAGCGGCAAAAGCTTCTGCAGGATCTGCTCGAAATCCGCGAAGACACCCGTCGCCGCCAGTACCGAAAAACACTTTAGCCGGGCTACTCAGGAAAATTACGGATTTGCTGACTTATCCTCCTCGTTGGTAGTGTGACGAGGAAAAATTAGCGATGGTGTATCCCGAAGGCGAGATTAGTAGAAATCAGTTTAGCGGCTCAAATAACAACCTCGAGCCACATGTGCTCCATCAAACGCTCGATCTGCACCGTTACGGCAGTGGGCACAACTCGGGGCAAGAAAGCGGACAATTGCTGGGAGGCGATTCCCAGTCGTCACCGGCGGCGTCCGAACCGTCTTGGTTTCCCAAATTTGATATTCCGTTCTTCAATAAAGAGCAAGAATTCAAAGACTCTGTCCGCGACGACAACACAGTCTACAATATGGATGGAATGCCAGCCTGTAACGATTCCAGGTACTATCCCGGCCCCCTTCCGCCCGGCAAAAACCACCACATTCATGATGGCCAGGCGGACAAGATCGGACTGTATCTCGAGGAGCTAATGAGAGAAGGCAAATATGACGCAGTGCAAACAGCCTTGAAAGCGCTCTCAGAACATTATGCTCCTGAGTCGATGGCAGCTATCGGCAAGGCTTTTGAAACGTTCAATAAGTCAGATCACATCTCAGGCACCATGGCGAACCTGCCGGATGTCGAAGTCGAGACTGATGGAAGCTATGGTTTGAAAAACGTCAAACTCAAGCACTTTCACGGACAAAAGCATTCGGGCAACGTCGTTGACCAAATGTTCGATCAATTCACAGTCTTCGACGGCTAGTCCTTCGCTCGAGTGAAGAGCCGAACGCAACTTGACGACACTACATGCGGTATCATCGATCGCGGTGGTGTCGTCATTATGAAGGTGAAAATAAAGAAGATGCCGCTGTGAGGTCAATATCCGAATTTGGCGTGACGAATTACTCGTGCTTTAAGTGACGATATAGGTAGAAGCCGAAGCCGGCGACGACCAGGGCGACAATGGCGACGTCGAATTTGTGCCAGATGTTGACGAATTGCTCCATGTTTTCGCCGAATTTGATGCCTACCCAAGTCAGGAAGTAGCACCAGATCAGCGAGCCGATGAAGGTGAAAAGGCAGAACATACCGAAGTGCGCCCTCAAGACGCCGGCAGGGAACGAGATGAATGTTCTGACAACAGGCAACATTCTACAGACGAGAAACACCCAATCGCCGTATTTGTCGACCCACTTGTCGGCGACTTCCATGTCTTTCTCACGCAGCAACAGCAGCTTGCCGTATTTCTGAAGAAACGGCCGGCCGCCATAAAGCCCCAGAAAATATGAAGGAATGGACCCCAGCAGGCAGCCGATCGCACCCGCCAGCGCCGCCAGGTGGATTGTCATCTTGCCCTGCTGCACCAGCAAACCGGCTGTAGGCATAATCGCTTCGCTCGGCAGGGGCACGTTCGCCGACTCGATTGCCATCATAAGAACTACTCCTACATATCCCCAGGATGCAACTCCATCCTTGATCATATGTAGAATTGGGTCGATTAACTGATGAAGCACTCGAAAACCTCTTGTTGCAATGAGCCGCCCGGCAGATTCTACCGTTCAGCCTATCAGCCGGTCCTTGAGTAACTCTCACACGCCGGGCGCCGCCCGCATTAAGCTGAGGAAGCCAACGTGAGCCGCACACTCTACTTCACGATCTCAACCGCCGGGCATGTCGATCATGGCAAAACCAGCGTGCTGCGCGCATTGACCGGCATCGACCCCGACCGGCTGAAGGAAGAAAAGCTGCGCCAGATGACAACTGACCTCGGCTTCGCGCATCTGAACTTGCCGAATGCGCAGCCCGATACCGACTTTGTTGTCGGCTTCGTCGATGTGCCCGGACACGGGAAGTTTCTCAAGAACATGCTTGCCGGTGTCGGCGGTATCGATATGGCATTGCTGGTGGTGGCAGCGGATGAAGGACCGATGCCTCAGACCGTCGCCCATGTCAAGATCCTCAGCTTGCTCGGTGTGAGGAAGGCGCTGGTCGTGCTGACCAAAGTCGATGTTGCCGGCGAGCAAATGCAGCAAGATGCAGTAGGACGAATTGACGCTTTGCTCGCACGATATGGAGTGGAGAAGATTGGCGTCGTGCCGGTCGCTTGTCCGACTCAAAAAGGTTTCGAAGAATTGAAACAGAAGCTGCGTGATGTTCTGGCAGCCGGTGCCGTGCAGCGTGATTCCGGCACAGACAGTGCGCCGGTGTATTTGCCGATCGATCGTGTCTTTTCCAAATCTGGATACGGCATGGTGATTACGGGAACACTAGTGCGCGGTACCGTCAAAGTCGGTGACTCGCTTTTCGTCGAGCCGGGCGGATTGAAGCCGCGCGTTCGAGGTCTGGAGACGTTTGGGCACCAACTGCAAACAGCGACCGCCGGACAACGACTGGCGATCAATTTGACTTTTCGCGAGCACACAAGTCTGGCGCGCGGACAAACGATCCTCGGTGAGGCGCTGCAGCCAAGCAACACGTTGCTGGTGCAGTTCGACAAAACATCGGATGGCGATGATACCAATCTGGAAAAAGATTTGCCGGGTCAACCAATCAGGCTCTATCATGGAACTTCCGAGTGCCCAGGCGATGTTCGCTGGGTGGAAAAGGTTCATGCAGATGGCGCGGCCGAGCAGCTCCTGGGACAGATCGGCTTGGCGGACGCTGTTGTAGCAGAACCAGGCGATCGGTTTGTCATCCGTCATGGAGATGAAGGCATCACAGGCGGTGTCATTCTCGTCAACGCCCGCCCCCGCTGGTTGACTCGGCCGAAACTTCTCGATCTCTCCAACGCATTGCTAAGCCATCAATACAAGAATGCGGTGGCCCAATTTCTTGATGCCTGCCCACAGCGGACTGTCCGTCAGGAAGCGGTATACACCCTGCTGCCCCGGACAATTCGAGAATCAATCATCGAGCAGCTGATCACTGAAGGAACGACAATCAGATTGACGACACATTTGGTGACTAAAGAATCGATGCAAATTCTCACCGCGAAACTGACTAAAGAAGTGGCGATAGAAACAACCACGACGGACGATGCAAGCAAACAAGGTTCGATGGAACGCCTCAGAGCAAAAGTGCTTCCCGGTGTTGAACGTTCGGTGTTTCAAGCATTGATCAAGGAACTGTCCGACAGAGGCAAGATCATTCGCAAGGGCGATCAGCTGATGCTGCCCGAGATGGCAGCCGCAGCAGCAGCGCGCGACAAACCACAAGCCCGCGCCGAAATGGAAACTAAGGTAATGACGATTCTTTCTCAGCATCTGTGTCTGGAGATCGATGAGGTAGCAAAACAGCTCGGCACCGACAAGAAGCAGATCATTCAGGCGCTGAACGAATTAGCCAAAGAGCAAAAAGCAGTTGTCGTGAACTATGAATTCGCCAGCGGCTACGACAAAATCCAGCACGCTCACAACAAGCTGGTCGAAATCTGGGAAGCAAAAAAAGAAATCACACCCGCCGACTTCCGCGACGCCCTCGAAACAACTCGAAAATACGCCATGGCTCTGCTCGCCTACTTCGACGACAACAGTATCACCCGCAGAACCACGACAAGCCGGGCTTTGCTCAAGAAACCCAAGACAAACTGATCGTCGGTGCAGGAGTTCCGGATAAAGAAGGAAAGAAACTGCTATTCTGTTGTCACGCAAATCTTCTTTCTACCAACTGGCCAGAGCCGATACGTTTGGCCTGGGATCTGGGGGCAATATTCGGATGCCCCGGTAAAGAAAGATGGTGAAAGGTGGTTGATGAATACTCAAATAGTCGCTGTTGTTTCGTTGTCGCTTCTATTGCTGGGCCAACCTTGCCGATGTGCGGAGGTCGGACAAACCGTTCAGGTTAGACCCTTTGGAACAGTCTGGGTCAGTGGAACTATCACTGGTACTGTTATGGGCGGATACAAAGTACATACTTCCATGGGCGATTTTGTCATTCCCGATTCTCCTAACGACCTGCGTGCCGGCGGCGGCAACGCAGCTAACGGCGCTGCTCCTCAAAATGGTAATGGGAATCCAAATGATGGTGGCTTTCCCAATCTCCCTCAGAATGCTGCGCAGAATAACAACGGCGCCGCTAACATCGGTGCTGGCAGCCGTGTTGAAGTAAGGCTCGGCAACCAGTGGTACAAAGCCTCAGTATTAAATCCGACACCAAATGGTTTCATGGTCAAATTGGATGCACAAGGAAAAGGCGCTGGAGCAGACATGAATCTGTTAAATGTAGCCAACATTCCTCAAGACATCAGACCAGTTCAAGGTCCTGATAATGGTCCGCCGCCGAACCCGGCAAATGGGATTCAAAACGCAAATGCTCAACCAGCGCCTAATCCGCCGGCGCAAAAGGCTGCCGGTAGCCCGCCCAGTGGTTGTTACGTCTGCGGACAGATATCGGATATGCATTTTGTGATGTTCGGTCAAATCAATATAGACGGTAATACATACAGCCCAAGTAACGGCTCTACTACTTATAGCCTCGATGGCGCCGGCAACATCAACTGGAACGGTGGGCTGGGATTCATGCCGGAGGGCTATACGCTGACCCGTAGCTACTATGCGGGGCTATCTGCTGGTGGCAAACCTCAAATTAAAGTGCAGTGGATCAGTCCGCGAAATGCAGCTGAAACAATCGATTGCAACATGAAGTAGAGTCTTCCTAAATCAAAGATCAAAACGCAGGAGACTTGCATTTCCAGCATCTTAGCCTGGGCTAACGACAGGACGGTTGCGGTATGACAAGATCCGCAAGGCGCATCACGCGCCTGATTAGCCCTCAGGAGCAATCGATACGATGGTGACGAGTTTTGGCAAGGACGTGGGGCAGAAGCCGGGTAATGCGGCAAGTTTTACTGCGGTTAAGGATGCGTCGAAGCAAAAGTTCATCGCCCTGTTGATGTTGCTTCTCCTGGTCGCGGGTCCGGCATACGGATTGCTGGCATACAGCAAAAACAAGTTTGTCCGTTCGGAGATTTCGCAAGCCGAACAAGCGCGCGAGATGATTTTGCGCAACAACTACATTGCCCCTTCGTATCACTACTTACCAAATATCGACAAACCGGCCATGGTTTTTTGGCTGGTGATTCCTGCATTTAAAACGCTCGGAGAAACGCCGTTCGCGTCGCGCATACAATCACTAGTGGCGGCGCTTGCCACTCTGACTTTGTTGGCGTTTGCACTGAGAGGCGCGTTCGGCTGGAAGAGCGCATTGTTGGGAACGATCGTTCTGGCGACAGCATCGCGTTTCATTGAATTCACCAGTCTGTGTATGGTCGATATGCTGCTTACCTGTTTCGACCTCGGCATGTTGGCTTCTCTGTATGCATCAACTGTCGATGAAAAACGGCGCGGAATGTGGTTTAACATTGCCGGCGTTTTCTCGGGTCTGGCTGTGATGACAAAAGGTCCGGTGGGACTTGTGCTTCCCGGCGGGTGTTTTGCAGTTTACCTGTTGTTGACGCGCCAAGTGAAAGTGCTTTGGGATAAGCGGTTGTGGATGGCATTCGCCTGTTTCCTTGCCGTTGCTTCACCCTGGTACATCGCCGTGGCGGCAACGATGAAAGGACCCGAATTCGTACTGCAATGGCTGTGGCTGCACAACATCGAACGTTTCTTCGGACAAACATACGCGTACACGCACCCACCGACATATATGGTGGAATCATTCTTCCTCGGCTTCGCACCATGGTCTTTGCTGATTCCGTTTACTGCTGTTTCTTCCCTCAAGAAATGGCGCAGTCAGGAAAACCCTGCCGAATCGCGTGTTGAGTTGCTCATGTGGTTGTGGGTGGTGATGACAATCGCTTTCTTCACCGTGTCCAAAGGCAAGATGAACTACTACGATTTGCCTTGTTTCACTGCGGCAGCTGGATTGGTCGGAGTGCATCTTTCGCGCTGGATCGAAAACAAGTCCAAGATCTCAACAATATTCGCCTGGGGGCTCGGTGTGGCACTTCTCATTGCCGGCGGCGTCGCATGTTACATCTTGCCGCACATCACAGGCAGTGCCGTGCAGAACTGGATTCTGGCACCGCTGGCGGTGTTCATCCCGGCTGCGATCGTCTTTTATTCGCTTTGCCGCGGCAATACCTACAAGGCATATGCCTTCTCAGGGCTGGCGATCTTGCTTGCCGTCTTTGCATTCTCTGCACAAGCGTTGCCGGCGATTGGTCGACAGATTCCCGCCCTCGGCTACCTCTATAGAGTTCGCTACGACAATCATGATTACAAACTGGCCATGCATTCCGACTTTGCCATCACTGTCGATTGGGTCGATCACGGAGTCTTCATTACAGGGCGCATCCCTGATCTGCTCACCCAGCAAAAGGACGTGATCGCGTTCCTCGAGCAAAAGGAACGTGCGTACCTGCTGATACCACAGGACCGATTTGCCGAATTGCCTGCCAGCGTTCGCGAGCAGTGCAAGATTCTGGACAGCCGTCCGTACATCTCAGACAAGCTCGGTCTGCAGTTTATTCTCAAACGACATGGCGATCTCTGCGGGCCAACTCCGCTACTGCTGGTGACGAACGATCCTTCGGTAAAGTAGACTTCCGATACTTCGGGGTCACGTGAAACCGTCGGGATTAGTTTGCATATTTGTTTGGAACATTCTCTAACTCGACCCGTCGGACACGGATTACATAAGGAATCAGTTCTTGCTGCCGCGCAGCGGGGGCGCGACAGCCTCAAGCGCTGCGCGGTCGACCCAACCGCGGGCAACGAGGATATCGCCCAGTTTTTTTCCGCTGTGGCGCTGCTCCAAAAGGGACATCCACAGTTGTTCCATGGTGATGTAACCGTGGGAAAGCAGCTTTTCTCCCAGTCTCGAGCTCATCGTCGGCAGACACTGTTTCAACGAAGGATAGGTCAGCCAACCCTTCAAAAGGCAAATCTCACCGAACAGCAATCCGGTTTCGAACTGCAGCTGAAGCGCTTCCGACAACTGTTCGCCGCTGAGCAAACCAGATTCGATCAACCGCTGCCCGATCAAACTCGATTGCAAATTCGCGGTTCGCGTTTCCATCAGGCGTCCTTTTGCGCAACATCGCCGGTGCTCTACGTTGTCTTGCGCTTTTTCTCGTCTTGCCGCTTCTGTTCTTGGTCCAGCTCATGCTTGTGTTTCGTCTGACCGGTGCGCAGGCGCTTAAGAACATCGCCAATGTCTGTCAGTTCCTCTTCAGCATCTTTGCGATCTTTTTTGAGGTTATCGATATTTTTCTGGAGCCGCTGCAAGCGTTCCGATATGCTTTCGTCTGGCACGGTTGAAATCCCGATGGTGCATATAACAATATACCCGGTTTGGCAGCCCGGACCACGTATTGCCTGAAACACGAATAGTGGTGAAGAATATGCGAAAAGCCTTAACCGTACAGTGTTTTTGGCGATTCGGCTGGGCGCTTTGCTAAGAATCCACCGAAATAGTGATATGGTCGCCAGCAACGCCGATGCGCCTGCCGTGGGCGTCGATCGCCCAGGGACGCAACTCGTACAGTCCCGGCTGGGGAAACTGGTTGCGGTCGAGTAAGACACAGCCGCTCTTGCCGCGGCAACTGAGTGTCTTCATGGCAATCTTGCTGGGCTTAGTCGTGTTCTGTTCTTCGAACCATGCGTTAGGGCGGGCAATCTCCCACTCGACGCCCTGGCAGTTGGGCACCAATGCGGCATTGTAGCTTAATTGGAAAACGCGGTCTTGTTGCGAGAGGTGAGCATAGCCTTTCGTGCCCAGGACACCTGAATTGGCAAACGACAGCTGAGGCATGACTGTGGCTGGATTTACCACTGCCAGCGCTGATATTTGTATGTGTGAGTTAGGCGGGAGCTGGAGCTTCAGCTGATTAGCCCGGCCACCGAATGCCCAGATCGAGTCAGCATGTAGAGGAAACACAAGAGTCTGCACGCCGGTTTTGTGGAAATCGGCGTGCGTCCGATGATAGAGGCTGAACGCGGGAACGATTTCATTGGTATAGAAGAGATCAACGCTGTCGTTGTCGCCTGCAGCGATCACGTTGACGGTGAGGCAGAGAAAATCCGTGGTGAAACAGTTGAGATTGGCCGGAGCAATCAAGACAGCCGGCCGCCCGAGGTTGGCAATTGATTGCACATCGATTTTGCCATCAGGCAGCAGTGCTATTTTGCAGCTGCCTTCGGCCGGTTGCACCTGAAAATCAAGCTTCACGTCCGCGGCCGCAGAGTCACCGGGTTTGCACTCGCAGCTCGCGAGAGAAACTTGTTCGAGTCGTGATTTGTCGTCATTCCACGACAGCACCGCCAGTCGATGCGCAGCTGCCGGTATGGAATTTTTCAGATAGCCGAAAGGCACCACTTGCTCAGGATCGCCTATCATCAGGCAGTTGTGAATGTCGCGGTCGAGTTGCGGTGCACTGGTCATTCCGGGCAGCGCGTTGCGCGCGACGTAGGCACCATGAATGGTGTCAGGCAAGCCGATCAAAAGCACTTGCGGATCGCCTTGAACATGCGCATAGAATTGATGCAATGATTCTCTGATGGCGTTGGATGCTGCCCCGGCTTGAGCCCAAGCAGTGTTGTTTCTGGACAACATGGCGAAAGCGCACACGGGAATCAGGACGTACGACAGAGCGGCGACGATGGATTGATACCGAATGCGGTGCACTTGTGTCAATTGAGAGATGCTCGTCCTGGCGTAGGCCAGTCCGAGCAGGCAAGCCAGAGGCGCAGTGGCGAGATATGCCAGGCGACTGCCTTGCAGGTCGTCAGAGATGGCGAATATTTTGTAGACAGGCGCCAGGGCCATGACAAACCAAGACAAAAGAAAGAATGTTCTGCGCCGCATGGAAGCGTCGCGGATGATGTTGGCAATCGTTAGTGCTCCACATACCCCGAGGCTGATTTGCCAGAAGATGGCGAAGACGTTGCCGCGGCTCATCAACTCGCGATTGACGGGAACGAACAGGGTATGCAATCCATGCAACCATCCGAAGATGAATTGCTTGGGATTGGCAATGAAGAATAGAGAATCGTCGTATCCGCCGACGAACGTTCCCAAAGAGAGGCGGCGCACGACGAAATAAACAGCCAATGTCAGCCAAAACGGTGCCGTCGGCTTAGCCAATAACCAGGCTCTTCGCAGCCAATTGCCACGGAGGTTTTCTTGGGCGACGAACAGCTCATAGCTGAGGAACAACGCCGGAAGAGTGATGGCCATTTCCTTCGAGCAAAGGGCCAGGACCATCGAGGACAAACTCAAGATCAAGTCGTTCGGACGATGCGTCTCGCGCCACCGCATGTAACACCATAAGCTGAGCAAGTAGAACGCGGCAACGATTGTGTCGACCCGTCCGGTAATCCATGAAACTGGTTCGGGATGCAGAGGGTACAGGGCAAAGGTCAATGAAGCCAGCAAGGGGCAGAGATTGCTGACTTTCTCGCTTTTCTGACATTGCTCCACCAGTTTCCTGACGATAAAAAAGGTGCCGATCGAGCCGATCAGAAGAAAAATCACATTGGTGAGGTGAAAGCCCAGCCCATTCGTGCGCCAGATCGCATAGTCGACCAGCATGAAGACCGAAATCAATGGCCGGTAAAACTTGGTGGTTGGAACATCGAGCCACGATGTGTGGAAGTTGCGCAGCACCAGTTCTGGATTGTGTATTGCATCCCTTAGCCAGACCAGATGAACGAAATCGTCGCCGACAAAAAAATTGAACAAAACCGGTGCGTAGGCGGCAAAAACTGCGATGGCCACGAGCACCAGGCAAGGCACCGTTGATTGCAACGGCTGGTAAGGGACGGTTTGCGCCAGCTGCGGGCGCACTTGGGCGCGCGGCTGGGTTCGCTCGCTGGTAGTCGGCTCAAAAACGGCTCTCACGGCTCTCCTGCCGCATTGGCACACGGTTTACAAGCGGATTCTCGCATAAAATCTGGCTGGCGAGATTACAGCGTCTTCATCGCCGTTCAAACGGTAAAAACTGGCGTCGCCACTGCAGCGGGAACGAACGCAGGCGTGGTCGTTCCCAATATGGATTTTAGTGACGCAGCCACTGCCTTGACCGCCTCCGGCGTCAATTCCGGGTACATGGGCAGCGAAAGCACTTGATTCGATACGCGCTCAGTAATCGGGAAATCGCCCTGGCTGTAGCCGAGATCCGCGAATGCCTGCTGCAAGTGCAGCGGCACTGGGTAATAGCACATCGAGCCGATGCCGTCTGCCGCCAGATGTTTGACCACCGCCTGGCGCCCTGCGGCGCCGATGACGCGGACCGTGTACTGATGCCATACGTGCGTAATGGGCATGCCGGTGCCGACAGGCGCCGTCGCGAAGGTTACCTGAGGTGTGATCAATCCGGCGCAATCTTGCAATTCTTGCGAATAGAGCCGGGCGATGGCATCACGTTTGCTGTTCCACTCTTTGAGATGCGGCAATTTAGTCAATAACACAATCGCCTGCAGTTCATCGAGGCGGCTGTTGACGCCCAATTCTTCGTGATAATAACGCTGGCGCGAGCCATGCGCGCGCAGGCATTTGAGGCGTTCTGCTGTTTTCTCGCTGTTGGTCACGAGCATACCGGCATCGCCGGCGGCACCAAGATTTTTCGTCGGATAGAAACTGATCGATGCAACATCGCCAAACGAACCGGCGGCGCGTCCTTTGTAGGTCGCACCGATTGCCTGGGCGTTGTCTTCGATTACTTTCAGACCGTGTTGTCTGGCAATCGACATGATCGGATCCATGTCCGCCGGCAGTCCATATAAGTGAACCGGCAAAATGGCGCGCGTCTTATTGGTGATGGCACGTTCGATCAAACGGGGATTGATGTTGAAGCTGGCTTCATCGATGTCGACGAATACAGGTTTGGCGCCACGTAATGTGATGGCTTCTACGGTGGCAGCAAAAGTAAACGGGGTGGTGATCACTTCATCGCCCGGTCCTATGTCGAGCGACCACAGTGCGAGCACCAGGGCATCGGTGCCGTTGGCGACGCCCACACCGTATTGGCAGTCGGATATCTTCGCGATTTCTTCTTCGAGGCGGGCGCCGTTTTGGCCGAGGATATAGTTGCCGCTGCGCAATACTTCAATTACACCGCGTTCTAAATCGTGCCCAATCGTTTGATATTGCTGCTGCAAATTCAAAAGAGGAATCTTTTGCGACATGTTTGGTTGATACTTTCTGGTAATTGTGGTGCCAGGCACCGGATTCCCGAGCCATCTCCCGTGAGTCTAGCCGGTTGTCGGGCGGGTTGAAAGGCGATAGCAATTAACGTTCTCGCTTGACGACGCTAGAAAACTTTTTAGCAGCCACAACACCCCATTTCTTCAAGCTTCCGACCCATTATCCGAATGTAATTAAGGAGCTTAAGTTTTTGCCATTTGTTGTGCGCCTGCTTGACATTAATCCTCCCGCACTTGTTCTCTTGGAATCCGGAATCGCTCGGATCGCTCTCTCCCTGGCAAATTTGGCAGGTCTGGGAGCGCCGCCATCTTGGCGGCATCGACCGCAACTGCCACTTGAGACTGTGCCGACACGAAAGACGCTTACCACTTCGTATTGTTCTCGGCGATATGTAGCAACGAAAATCCGGCAACTGTCGGTAGTGGTACATGTGGTGGCACGTGTTTTTTGCACCAAAAGAGAGAGGAGGTTTGTTCGAACAAACCTCCTCTCTTGTGTTTCTTAAAAAGTACTGGCGCTTATCTCTTGCCTTTGCCGGATACGGCAACGGTGCGGGACAAGGCGTTGGTGACGAACAAGTTGAGGCTGACGCCTTCTCTTTCGGCACGATCAACAAGGGCTTGGTGAAGAGACTTGGGCAAGCGGACCGTGAACTTGCCACTGAATTTCATGTAGTCTCCGTCGCCGCGAGCCGCAGAAGGTGCTTTCGCTTTTGCCGTGTGTTTGGCAGCGGATTTGCGAGGGGCGGCCTTACGGGCAGTCATTCCGACTTTCTTGTGGGTGGCCTTCGCTGGTTTCGCTGATCTCGCGGCTGCCGCTTTCGGTTTCGCTTTCGCGGATTTGCCGGTCTTGTTCATCATGGATCTCTCCTTGTTAATTGGGGATATTCGGCAAATGGTTTACTGTGGAGAATGTCTAAGAAAGTTTTGCCGAAAGGTGGTTGGCTGAAATTGTCCGGAGCTAAGGCACCACTGAAACCAGATTCCGGATACACACCGGCCAAGCCGCTTGGTGGGTACCATCGCGACCCGACTGTTTGGTATGCCATTACCACCACTTTAGGTGGCACAAATATTCTATCAAAAAAGTCTATACTTTGGTGGCATGTTGGATATGCGTTGGAAATTCATGCGGGGATCAGCCAGATATCAACGAATTGCAAATGGCTCCACCCCTGGTGCCGCACCACTTTTGATGGCTGGTATCACCTTTGATTAAAAGTTACAGATCATTACCGAATCCCGGTTCCAGACTTGAAGATACTCATTATCAGACTTAGCGCGATCGGCGATGTAATCCACTGTCTGCCCGTGGCCGACACGATCAAAAGAGCGCTGCCCACTGCCGAGGTGACCTGGATCGTCGAACCGGCGGCACTCGATTTGGTGGCAAACAATCCGGCTATAGACCGAGCTCTGGTCTTTCCTGCCAAACGCTGGTTGAAACAGGCTAAAGGCCTGGTATCACTGCCGGCAATCACAGCCGAAGCAGGCAAATTTTTCACCCAACTTCGGGCAGAACGTTATGACGCGGCCATTGACGCACAGGGGTTATTCAAAAGCGGTATGTTGGCTCTTGCCTCCGGCGCTCCGGTGCGTGTGGGGTTTGCCGGGACGCGTGAATTTGCCGAGCGGTTTCTTACGCACCCACTCGATGTGGGCGACTACTTTGGCCATTACGTTCCGGTTGTCGAATTGAACAATCGCCTGGCCGAGCATTTGCTCGATGTGCTCGGAATCGCCCGCCCACCAAGCGAAATCACCTTTCCACTGCCCGAAGTGCCCCAGCAATCGGTGGCTAAGATAAATTCTCTTCTGGCACCTGCCGCTGCCGATGATGCCGCACCGGGCGTGGGGGCAATACCACCCACGGCACCAGCCGCCACCGGCGATGCCGCACCGGGCGTGGGGGCAATACCATCTACGGCACCAGCCGCCACCGGCGATGCCGCACCGGGCGTGGGGGCAATACCATCTACGGCACCAGCCGCCACCGGCGATGCCGCACCGGGCGTGGGGGCAATACCATCTACGGCACCAGCCGCCACCGGCGATGCCGCACCAGGCGTGGGGGCAATACCATCGGCGGCGCCACTGCCAGCAGAATGTATGGTATCGCCAGCGACGCCAGAAAGGCCCCGAGAGGTGGTCCTGATTCCTGGCACGACCTGGTCGACGAAAATCTGGCCTTCTAATAAATGGATAGAGCTAGCCGTCAATTTGATCGAACGCTTTGGTTGTCGACTGATTATGGTCGGCGGTGCTTCGGAACGAAATTCGAACGCGGAAATTGTTGGGCAGATTACAAAAATCCGTCCCGATTGCCAGATTTTGAACTTGACCGAAAAGACAAGTTTTCTCGACCTGATTGCTCTTTTCAGGCAGGTCGACCTGGTAATCGGTGCAGACACGGGCCCGGTTCACTTGTCTGCCGCCACCGGCAAACCCTCGGTCGTTGGAGTCTACGGGAGCACGCCGATCAAACGCCTCGGTCCCTACGGTCCTCAGTGCCGCACCGTTGCACTCAACATCTGGTGCCAACCGTGCTACTCCAAGGTTTGTCCTTTGGCAACGATCGACTGCCTGAACAAACTAGAAGCATCTACCGTTCTTTCGGCCACGCTTGAACTTCTCAGTCAGAGAAACTCAAAGCTCGCAGATACGGATTGACCAGGTCCGCCTGCCTCAGTAACGTTCGATCGAGAACGGAGGGAAATGGGCCGCCACTCCATAGAGTCCTGCGGAAAACTCGGGATTGGGTGTTTTCCAGAAGCCGGTGACATGCTGCATCAGTGCCCCGGGTCCGGCTTCACGCACTGGTCGATCGTCATCAGGGGCGGTGACACCCAGGGGATCCATTAGATCCTCTTCAGCGTTGTCTCGTCCGGGGAGGCATTGGAGAAACGATGGCAGATGCACCACTCGTGACATCATTCCCGGCAAGAGTTTAATCTCCGGCGACGAACCTACCCCGACGACTCTCAAAATCCTTTCCACCTCGGGAAGCACCATACGGGCTCGATCGAATTGCGAATCCATCTGGCTTATGAGCGCCAGACCGTCGGCAAACGCCTGATCGGACATGTAGCACCACTCGCTGACATATAACGAGCGATCTTGCGACTCCCCCAGGTTCCACAACATGTATCCATCTTTATGAATGAACAGACGATAGCGAAAACGCGGATCGTCCATCATCTGCTGCCAGCGATAGACGTTTCGTCGAAGACTGAGATTGAGCTCCTCACTCCATCGTTCATGCAGCTTCAACGCCTCTGCCATTTCGTCCTTGTTGACCGAACGGTATGCTCCACTGTCACCACCTACGGTTCGCAGCGCCGACAGATTGACTATGACTTGATGGCGCATGTCGGTGACGGACCAACCAAGTTGTTCGTAGAATGAATAGGAAAAAGGCCACAGTGCTGAAACTGGAACTTTCTGATCGTGCAGCGTCGCTAAACAGTTCTTCAACAGTTCGCGCACCAATCGTTTTCGCCGATATTCGGCATATGTTGCCACACCGGCAATGCCGCCGCACTTAACCCAGCGGTCACCCAAGTGCATGTCGAAGTCGATGATGCCGGCTACCGCAGCCAATTTTGTCCCGTCGAATGCTCCGACCAGATACGACAGGCCGTCCTGGCAAAAAGCTCGTACCTTTTCTCGGATTTTGTCTTTGCCGCCAACCGGATCGATCACCGGAATGTTGTAGGCGAAGGCCCACAGATCGACGACGGACATATATTGGTCTGCCGGAACTTTTTTAACTGCGAATTCGGATGCGGTGCTCGTTTTAGTCATGGCTCAATCCCCCGGGCAAAGCCGCAGCACCAAATCATGCAGCGCGGACTGCGCCTGAAACCTATTCTGCCACCCATTTGTGTACGGATGGTTTCCAATCTTTCAATAATTCATCGTCTTTGAAGAAGATTTTGATTTCGCGTTCTGCGCTGGCCGGGCTGTCAGAACCGTGCACGACATTGCGTCCTATCTCGAGCGCCAGGTCACCGCGTATGGTGCCAGGCACCGCATCAGCCGGATTGGTGGCGCCTATGACGTTGCGTGCCACGGAAACTGCTTTCTTGCCTTCGAGCACCATGGCCACGATCGGTCCGGATGTGATGTAGCTGACGAGTCCTTCGTAGAATGGCTTGCCTTTGTGTTCGCCGTAGTGTTCTTCGGCCGACGTTTTGCCCAGGGTCATCAGTTTCAACCCGATTATCCTCAGCCCTCGCCGTTCGAAGCGCTGGATCACCTCGCCGATATGCCCTCTTTCCACACCGTCTGGTTTGATCGCGACAAACGTCCTCTCTTCAGCCACCGTCAGTTCCTCCGATTGGTATCTGATAGATGTTACTCCGCTATGCGGAATGACCGGCGCATCAACAGGTTTGTTTTATGTAATCGGGTCCTAAGTAATCGGGTCCTATGTAATCGCTCCGTCGCCTTCGTCCCTCGGCTCCTCCGCTCTGCTCATCCGCTGCGGCTGCGACGGCTCCTCGCCGCCTTGCCTTCGCTACCAGGGCGGGGTTGACAACATGGCGCGGTTTGATGAGCGGTGCTTATAGTTTGGTCAGTTTGGCGAAGCGGGGGTCGAGCAGGCGTTTGCCTGCTTCATCGAACTCGATGTTGTAGATTTCTTTGTCACCCTCACCGATGACCTGCACGACTTTGCCGTTGCCGAACTTGGCGTGTTGCACCGTGTCGCCGACGGCGAAGTGCTCGAAGGAATTATCGGGTGGCGCCGGCGGGCGAGCGTCGATTTGGACGCGGATGTTTTCATTGCGAGTTTTGCCGGGCGTCGAGCTGACTACATTGCCATTACCGGCGGTATCGCCAGGACGCATGGCTCGCGGTCGGGCCGGGGCACCATTGGTGTTGGCGCCGTCCTTCGAAGAGCCGCCCTGACCGAAGCCTGAACGACCGTAATAACTGTTTCTCGCGCCACCGCCGGCGGCGGCGTTGCCGTTGCCGAAATCTCCGTTTCTGCCGGACATGCCATTCCTCTCGTTGTAATCGTTGTTCCAATTCATTGCCGGATCGGCAAATTCGTAGGGCTGCACTTGTGGTGCATCTTGGGGCTGCGGATAGTATCCGGCCAGAAGCCCGGGTGAAATCTCTCGCAAGAACTTGCTCGGGATTGTGTAAGCAGTGTTGAAACCGCCTTTGTTCAACAAACGGCGTTTGCGCGCCAGAGTCAGGTAAAGCAGATCCGCCGCGCGCGTGACGGCGACATACATCAGCCGCCGTTCTTCCTCCATGGCGCTGGGAGAGTCGAGCGACCTGATATGGGGAAATAATCCCTCTTCCAAACCCATGACGAAGACGACGGCAAACTCCAGGCCTTTAGCCGCGTGCACGGTCATCAGTTTGACGGCATCCTGATCCAGGCGTACCGCATCCAGATCGCTGACCAGAGAGATGCGGGTCAAGAAAGAGTCCAGATCGGGTTCATCGGCAATCTCGTCGAATTCTTCGGCTACGCGCAAAAATTCCTGAACGTTTTCCACGCGCGTTTCCGACAGCTCGTCTTTTTCGTCTTCCTCCAGTTTTTCCAGATATCTCGTTTCTTTCAGGACGCGCTGCAGCAACTGTGATACGGAGATCTGCTTGCTTTCTGTACGTTCCTTTTCCGAGCCGATGGTTTTGGCTGCCCTTTGCCAGAGTGACACCAACATGGCAAACTCTTTCAGGCCACTCACCGCCTTTGGTGGCAGATCGTGAACGCGTTCTGCCTGCGCCGCGGCTTCCAACATGCTGATATCCTGGTCTTCAGCGAATGATTGCAGCCGCTCCAACGACGTCTTGCCGATGCCCCGGCGAGGCATGTTGATAATGCGATTGAAGGCAATGCCGTCTTTGCCGTTGTAGATCAACTTCAGATAAGCAATGACATCTTTGATTTCCTGTCGATCGTAGAATTTGACTGAGCCAACCATTGTGTAGGGCATATGGTTGCGCACCAGCACCTCTTCAATCGAGCGGCTCTGGGAATTCGTGCGGTAGAGCACCAGGCATTCGGACAACTTGCGCCCGCGGGCCTGCAGACGCTTCAACTCTTCGACCACATAGTACGATTCATCGATATCGTCTTGCGCTGCATAGCACTGTGCTTTCGAGCCCTTGCCGCGATTGCAGCGCAGCACCTTTTCGATGCGCTCAGTGTTGTTGGTGATGATACTGTTGGCGACTTCGAGGATAGTCGAGGTCGAGCGATAGTTTTCTTCCAGCTTGATTAGCTTGCATTCGCGGAAGTCTTTTTGGAAACCAAGAATAATGCGGAAATCGGCTTTGCGCCACGAATAAATCGATTGATCCACGTCTCCGACAACCATGAGACTGCGCTCGTGCCAACCGGTCTCCAAACCTGGGTCGGCAGCGTTGTGCTGCGAAAGTGGTGCGGTGATTGCATCTTGCCTGTCTGGATTGCCTGAGTGGCGTTGCGCATCTGAATCTGCGGCTTCGAATGTTTGAAAGAGTGAGAGAGTTTCGAGCGTTGCCGGTGCCTGACTAACGGCCAGGTTGGCAGCCTCCGCTGGCGCCGGCGGGGCGAAGGCGGTCGAGTCCGCGCTGCCGCAAGTAAGAAGATTGACAAGGTCGTACTGCGATTTATTCGTGTCCTGAAATTCATCGACCAGCACATGGCGAAAACGCCGGCGCTGACGGGCCAACACCGACTTGTTTTGCTTGAGCAGTTCGGTGAAGACCAGAATCAGATCGTCGAAGTCGAGCGCATTGTTGCGCGCCAGTTCTGCTTGATAGGCGGAGAAAATTTCCGAGAGCCGTTGTTCCTTATATATCTTGGCCTCGTGGGCGTAGAACGAGCAGGAATAACCATCGTTCTTCAACGATGAAATTTCGTGCCGCACCGTTTTCGGAATGAAAAATTTGTCGTCCAATTTCAACTTGGCGATGCATGCCTTGACGAGGCTCAGGCTGTCGGTTTCATCATATATGACGAAATTGTTTGTCCAGCGCCAGCCTTCCGGCGTCACGTATTCGTCGATCTCGCGCCGCAGAATGCGTGCACAAACGCTGTGAAAGGTGCCGATCGTTAAACGGCGCGCTAAATCGAAGCCGACCAGCCCTTCGATGCGGTGCTTCATTTCCGCCGCTGCTTTGTTGGTGAAGGTGACCGCCAAAATCGACTCCGCCTCTTGTTTGAGCTGCGCGATCAGATAAGCGATCCTTCTCGTCAAGACGGTCGTTTTGCCTGAGCCCGCGCCGGCGATCACCAGAGCCGGGCCCCATTGCAAAGAAACGGCCTCGGCTTGTTGTGCATTTAAAGATGCCAGCAGATCTGAATTGTTCACGGTCGTTCCGGCGCTCATCTGTCTCCCTCTAAGCCCGCTTCGGCGGCGGTTCTTTCTTACCGCCAACCCGGCTTGACAATTACATGATACTTCCCTGGCGGTGCAATCGATATCGGTAAAGGTTGTAATACCCAGACGAACAAGTGCGGCTTGTCCAGCCGTTTGCTTGTTTGTCCTTTGGTTTGCCCACTTTCACTCCTTCGTCCTGCAAAAGGCAAAAACACCCGAATTCGGCGTATATCGCCTGGGTTGGTGTTTTATATACTTGGTCTGGCGCAGTGGCATTCAGCCGGTTCAGCGCATTGCTGCGCGGTAAGCTGCATGTCATCGCCTTGCTTGCCACAGACTATTGTAATCGCTTGCGGCATTCAAAGGCAGTCTGGCCTCTAGCCTCTGCCAGTTCTCCAATGCCGCCGCCCAGCCGCCTCACCTCCTTCTCGACCGCGTAAATAGAGGCTTAAGCTGTTGATTAAAACTTGTAAACAGCGAAAACCTCAACTGCTGCCTGATCCTCAGACGCAGGTAATCTAGGGGATGGCATTTGTAGATTAGAATCTTAGAACTCTGAACGAACACGGTAAAAAACCACATGGCACCTTCCGAATCAATCGCCGCGACCACCCTGCCTTCCGTTGATGAACTGGCTCAGGAGCTGCTCCTAATTCAGCAGTCCGGTCCGCGTCGAGTGGCCATAATCGGAACGCGCAACCTGCCCTTGACACATCAACAGCTTG
>Ga0206819_10053_pt1 | contig 43705 bp, 34 predicted proteins | sample Alteio_BWOrgCont_87_FD_152855 | JGI IMG/M metagenome (GOLD analysis project Ga0206819, IMG submission 152855) | Enriched cells from forest soil in Barre Woods Harvard Forest LTER site, Petersham, Massachusetts, United States -... | ecosystem: Environmental > Terrestrial > Soil > Temperate forest >... | reverse complement strand
TATCGCCAAATAAGAAATTCCTCGTTGTGGCGAATACGGGGAGCGACATATTAAGCGTCATCAATACCCGCAACGATACAGTTGTGGAAACAATCTGCGTGCGGCAGAATCCGGCCGATTTGTTCGGGGCACAACCCAATGCGGTGGCATTTGACCGGGTAGGTAAAAGGCTATTCGTCTGCAACGGCACACAGAATGCGGTCGCCGTCTTCAGTTTCCAACCGGGCAACTCCCAATTGCTCGGCCTGATCCCGGTAGGATGGTTTCCGGGCGCCATCGTTTACGACTCCCACGTGAAAAAAATTTATGTGGCGAACATCAAGGGGATCCCCACGGGGATGCAAAAGGCCGGGCTGGGCGCGCATGGAATGGGATTCAGCACCAAGCAGTACACCGGCTCGCTTTCGTTTGTGCCGGTCCCTTCGGAAAAACAATTGCAACAACTCACGCTGGCGGCGCGGGATAACATGCGTTATCCCCTGGTGGCGCAGGCAATGTTGCCGCCGCGCCCCAACCAGCCAGTAGCGCCGGTACCGGAACGCATCGGCGAACCGAGTGTCTTTTCACACGTGATCTATATCATCAAAGAGAACCGCACTTATGATCAGGTGCTGGGCGATGTGAGCGAAGGCAATGGCGATGCCGGCCTTTGCACGTTTGGAGAGCATGTCACGCCGAACGAACACAAGCTCGTCCGCGACTTTTGCCTGCTCGACAACATCTATTGCTGCAGCGCCATCAGTTCGGACGGACACCAGTGGACGGACACAGGTATCGCCACCGATTACGTGGAGCGCGAGTTCGCTGGCTGGCCGCGCAGTTATCCCGCGGGCGGTTTTGGCCTCGGCGGCGAAGATGCTCTGGCCTATTCGCCCGCCGGTTTCATCTGGAATGATGCGCTGGCGCATGGGAAAACCGTCGGCGACCTGGGCGAATTCACCACCGCCAGCAAATATTTGAAAAGCACCGGCAGCACTAACATCAGCTTTCTCGACGCCTACCATGATTTTATCAGCGGCTCTAATGGGATTGTTTATTCCAGCACGCCGGACATCGAATCGATGCGGTCGTTCGTGGACACGAACACCATCGGATGGGACTTGTCCGTGCCGGATGTGTGGCGTGCCGCGCAATTCATCAAGTACCTGAAACAGGCCGAGGCGGCGGACAATCTGCCGAATCTAGTCATCCTCTGGCTGCCGAACGACCACACGAGTGGCACGAAATACCACGAGCCCACGCCGGAAGCACAGGCGGCAGACAACGATTTGGCGGTCGGCCAGGTGATGGATGCCGTAAGCCATTCGAAGTATTGGACCAACACGTGCGTTTTTGCCATCGAAGACGACCCGCAGAATGGCTGGGACCATGTGAGCGGTTATCGCACCACGGCCTATGTGGCCAGCGCGTATACGAAACGCGGCGCGGTGATCAACACGCAATACAACCAGACAAGCCTGTTGCGGACGATGGAGCTGGTCTTGGGCCTGCCGCCCATGAACCAGATGGATGCAACTGCTACGCCGATGTTCGATTGCTTCACGAATGTGCCGGATTTCACGGCGTTCGACGCCGTGACCAACCAGGTGCCGCTCGATACCATGAATCCGCCACCGAAAAAGATCGCCAATCCGCAATCACGCAAGGACGCGGTTGTTTCCGCGAGATTACCGTTGGACAAGGAGGATCAATGCCCGGAAGACCTGTTCAACCACATTCTCTGGCGCGCCATCAAAGGGCCGCAGACACCATATCCCGATTGGGCGGTGAAGGTGGTCGAGGATGATGATTAATCCTCCGAAAACAGGTATTCCAAATCCGTTGCGGTAAGGCTGCGGGCAAAACCTTCCTCGCCGAGGACGTCGGCGATGGTCTGTGCTTTGCTCTGCTGGAGTTCCCAAATCTTTTCTTCGACGGTGCCCGGCGCGATGAGCCGATACGCATTGACGGTCTGGGTCTGGCCAATGCGATGCGAGCGGTCGATGGCTTGCGCTTCCACGGCCGGGTTCCACCAGGGGTCATAAAGCACCACATAGCTGGCATTGGTCAGGTTCAGTCCCGTTCCCGCGGCTCGGAGGCTCAGCAGGAAAACGCCGGGGCGGGTGTCCGCCTGAAATTCGCTGACGACTTGCTGCCGGTCCTTGGTCTGGCCCGTGAGGATGTGCGTGTGAATATTGCGCACGGCGCACTCCCTCTCCAGCAATTGCAACATCTGCACGAATTGCGAGAACACGAGGACCTTTTGCCCGTCAGCGATGAGCGGGTCGAGCAACTCGAACAGCGTATCGGTCTTGCCGCTGGCGGTGTTACTGCCAACGAGGGAAGGATGACAGCAGACCTGGCGCAGGCGCGTGAGCGCGGCGAGGACATGCATCTTCGATTTGTTGAGGCCCTGCGTCTCGACCGCTTTCATCACCTGATCGCGGCTGCGGCGCAATTCGGCCAGATACAGCTTGCGCTGCTCGTCGCCCAGCGGGCAATCGAGGCGTTCCTCGATGCGGTCGGGCAAATCTTTGGCCACGTGCTTCTTCAAACGGCGCAGGAGGAGCGGACGCAATTTTGCGGACAAACGGCGGCGGGCGATGCGCTGGGCGCTTTCGGCATTCTCGCCGCGCGGCTCGTAGGTCTCCAAAAAATGTTCCTGGTTGCCGAGGTAACCGGGCTGGATGAAATCCACGATGCTCCACAAGTCGAGCAGGCGGTTCTCCAGCGGCGTGCCGGTCAGCGCGAGCTTGTGCTCGCACTTCAATTGCTTGACGGACTGCGTCACCTGCGCGCCGGGGTTTTTGATGAATTGGGCTTCGTCCAAAATCACCGCGCGGAACGAGAATTTTTGCAACTCTTCCAAATCACGCCGCAACAGCGCGTAATTGGTCACGATCAGGTCGTACTGCGGGATCTGCTTGCGCAGATTGTGGCGGGCGGCGCCGCTTTCCAGCACGAGCACTTTGACATTGGGCGTGAACTTTTCCGTCTCGCGCCGCCAGTTGTGCAACACCGATGCCGGACAGATCACGAGCGACGGCTTGGGATTTTTCACATGGGCTTCCTTGAGCCAGGCCAGCCAGGTCAATGTCTGGAGCGTTTTTCCCAGGCCCATGTCGTCGGCCAGGATGCCGCCGAGTTTTATCTGGAAGAGATGCGCCAGGAAATCGTAACCGTCCTTTTGATACGGACGCAATTCGGCGATGAGGCCGCGCGGCAAACCGGTGTTCGGAACGCCTTTGAAGTCCGAGACGCGCTTGCGCAGATCTTTCGCCTCGGTAGTGTCCGCAAACCGTGAAAATTCGTCGTCGCCCAGATGCGCAACGTGCTCCATGCCCACTTTTTGCGGCACGGCGATCAAGCCGTCCACCCCCATGTCGGCCATCGCTTCGTGCGCGCCCTGCACAGCCGCGGTATCGAGTTCCACCCAGCCGGAATTGGGCAGTTTTACAAAACGTCCGGTCGCCGAGGCCAGCCGTTCCAAATCGGATTTGGTCAATTTCAGGCCTTCAGCCTCCCATTCGGCGGAAACAGCGAGCCAATCGATGCCGCTGCCTTTGACGATCAATTTGGGTTTGAGCTGGCGGGGCGTGAGGAACAGGCGATGGAACGCCGGGTTGCCGAGGAATTCCGAATCAGCCGGGCGCGAAGCCCAGGCTTCGGCGAGCGAACCGAGGAAATTTTCATTGGCATCGCCGATCCACAGGCCCGGTTCGGGCGTGAACCAGTCGAGTTTGCGAAGCCATTGGGCGGCCGGTTCCAGGCGCGGATCGTCCAGGATCTCCGGTTTGTCGTGCGCTTTCTTTTTGGGATCGTTGGCCACCCATTCGGTGCCGTTCCAAAACCAGATGCTTTGGTCGCGGGAACTCCTGGCGAGCAGGCGCAGGCGCACGGTGTCATCCAGCAACTCAAAAACGAATTGGGGTGCGGCTTTGTGGGTGACGCACAATTGCTCCCAATCCACGCCGTTGTTGGATTGCGTTTTGCGCAAATGCAACAGCAGGCGGTGGCTTAGTTTGCGGACGGGCACGGACGGTTTTTGCGCGAGATATTTCAGGACGCGCGCCGGCGGCGCGTTGCGCAACAGGAAAAAGGTATTGCCGACGAGCGCGATAGGCGGTTGATGATTGAAAAATTTCACCTCGGACACACAATGCGTCTCCCCGCCCGGCAGCGAAAACCGATGCGTGAAGGATAGCTCTTTGTCGCCGTTCTCCAGATGCGGCGACAGGGCGATGATCTGGCCGTGGAACTGCAACGGCCGGCCGGCCCCGCTCAATTCGAGGCGGTCGGTGTGGCCCCAGCGGGCGAGCCATTGCAACAATTCAGCTTCGGACAGGATCATCGTGTCCGCGCCGTCGTTGCGATGGCGATGGGTGTCCGCGATCCACTGGATGAATTCCCAGTCGCGCGGCGGGAAAAGTTCCTGTTCATGCGTTGCGCGGACGACCAGGTCGATCAGCTCATGCAAGGTGCGCGCTTTTTCGCCGGTGCGCGGGCGGGAGAGCAGGAATTGCACCGCAAGACGATTGCGCGACGGTTCTTCTTCATCAGGCTGCGCCCGGCAGACCACACGGAGGGTGGCGCGGGGAATATCGAGCAACGGCATCGAAGGCGGTGCCAGCCAATGTTCCAGTTCCTGGACCAGCTTCAGCTCCTGCTCGGCTTCCTCGGCTTTGGCAAAGCGATCAGGGCTGGCATGCACCTGGAGTTCCGGCGGCACCGAACGTTTGGCGCGCAAAAACAGGAAGGCCAGCTCCTCCAACCGGTTCTTGCCCTGGGCGTTCAGCAACCGCGGCCACCAGCTGTTATCGGGGAAATCTTTGCGGGAAAGGGACAGCTTCTCAAAATAATCCTCAAGCAACAGCCAGGAGCGTTGTGAATCAAGGCAGGAGGCGAAACTGCGGAGGATTTCCTCGCGCCCGCCCACCGTTTCCTTGGAATCGGATAATTCACGGCGGAGATCGGCAAAGGCGCCATAGGTTTGCGACAACACCTTGTGGTGCGCGTCATATTTCGTTGTCCCCGCCTTGTGCCCGTTTCCGTTTCTGATCGAAATTTTCGGCATTTAAAAAATTTAGGTTTATCATTTCGTCATATGCACCGCTCATGGTCAATCATATTTCGAAGAAATTTATGCACAGGATACTCCACGGCATTGACGCGCCGCCGGTTTATGATAGGATGTCCGGCCTTTTATGAATCGTCATCCGCACGTGGCTGTTGCCGGCGCGACCGGCGCGGTCGGCATCGAAATGATCAAAACATTGGAAAAGCGCAATTTTCCAGTGAGCAAGCTGACTTTGCTCGCCTCCGCCCGTTCCGTCGGCAAGAAGTTAAAGTTCAAGGGACAGGATGTGGCCATCACCGAATTGACGAAAGATTCCTTCAAGGGCGTTGATATCGCCCTGTTCAGCGCGGGTGGCAGCATTTCCAAGGAATTTGCGCCTGTCGCGGCCCAGGACGGTTGCGTGGTGGTGGATAATTCCAGCGCTTTCCGGCAGGACGAGAAGGTGCCGCTGGTGATTCCCGAAATAAACGGGGCGGATGTGAAGTGGCACAAGGGCATCATCGCCAACCCGAATTGCACGACGGCCATCACTCTCATGGCGCTCTACCCGCTTCACCAGGCGTTCGGCGTGAAACGCATTTTTGCCTCCAGCTACCAGGCCGTCTCCGGCACCGGCGCCAAGGCCATTGAGGAATTGAAACGGCAGGTCGGCGAGATCGTGGGCGGGAAATCCGCGACCAAGGAAGTATATCCGCACCAGATCGCCTTTAACGTGCTGCCGCATGTGGATGTGTTTTTGCCGAACGGTTACACGAAGGAAGAGATGAAGATGGAGAACGAAGGACGCAAGATCATGCATCACCCGGATTTCCGGGCGAGCGTGACCTGCGTGCGCGTGCCCGTCTATCGCTCGCACTCTGTCGCGGTGAGCGCGGAATTTGAGAAACCCGTGACGGTGGACGCCGCCCGCGCGGCGCTCAAAAAGGCCCCCGGCCTGGACGTGGTGGACGAGCCGGAGAACAAGAAATATCCGATGCCCCCCTTCACCTCGGAGAAAGACAACTGCGAAGTAGGCCGCATCCGCAAGGACTGCGCGATGGACAACGGGCTGTGTTTCTGGGTCAGCGGCGACCAATTGCTGCGCGGGGCGGCGCTGAACGCCGTACTCATCGCCGAAGAGTTGTTGAAGTAGGCGCGGTCGGTTTTGAAAATGCCTTGAAATTACAGATGCGCCAGGATCTTTTTGTGCGCGGAATTGAAGGCGAGCTTTTTTAACTGCGCAGGCGTTCGCCAGACACCGCCGCGGATACGCGGCAGCCTTGCGGGTTCGATCCGGAACGCCTCCAGCGTGATGCGATAGCGGGTGATGGAATGTTTCAGGACACAAAGGAGCCGAACCATTGCCGCAGAAGAGCCAAAGCTGGTTTGGAAAATTTCTTCCGGGCTTTTAGCATCGCCATTCAGTTCGACGTTCGGAAATTCCCAGAGATGCGCGTTAACCACACCCGCCGGGCGCTGGCGCACGAGATATTTGCCGTTGCGCGCGATGGCGAACGCCATAAAACGCCGCGCCGTGGCTGCCTGTCGCTTGCCTGTATTGGGCAGTTCGGCGATGCGGTCCTCGCGGAAGGCGACGCACAGTTTTTTCACCGGGCAGACCCCGCATTGGGGGTTTCGCGGCGTGCAGACCAGCGCGCCCAGCTCCATGAGCGACTGGTTCAGATGCGAGCAGGCGTTCTTTGTCTTCGTGTCTTTCGCACGATTTACCAGTTCTCCTGCGATTTGCCAGAGCTGTTGGTTGGTCTCCTTCGCGCGCGGATCGCGCGCGATGCCGAAGATGCGCGTGAGCACGCGGATGACGTTCCCGTCCAGGATGGGCAATGGCTGGTTGTAAGCAATGCTGCAAATGGCGCCCGCGGTATAACGGCCAATGCCCGGTAGCGCGAGTACGTCATCGAAATGTTCGGGGAAACGCCCGCCACGCTCCTTCACGATGATTTGCGCGGCCTTCTGTAAATTTCGCGCGCGGGTGTAATAGCCCAGTCCTTCCCAAAGCTTGTGGATTTTGGCCGGGCTGGCGTTCGCGGCAGCCTGGATGTCCGGCAACTCGCGCATCCAGCGTTCCCAAAACGGCAGTACCGTTTTCACCTGCGTCTGTTGCAGCATGATCTCCGAGACCCAGATGGCATACGGGTCGCGCGTGCGGCGCCACGGCAGGTCGCGCGCATTCGTGGTAAACCAGTTCAGTAAGGCGGGAACCAATTCCCGGATTTTTTTGCCAGAATGAACAGAATTTTGGGAATGGGGCCTAACAGCGGCTGGCTTCTGTTTAGTTATCTTGTTCATTCTGTTAATTCTGTCTAAACCTGTTCACGAAATACACGAAACACACCAGAATCGAAGAAAAATCTTTTGTGTTCTTTGCGTTCCTTCGCGGCTGATTTTTGCAGTGAAAGCGCCCTTTACGTTTTATGGCTGATACATTACTTTGTTAACATGAAATCGCTGGAAGAAGTTGAAGCCGATATCCGAACGCTTCCACCGCACAAGCAGGAAGAGCTTCGCGACTGGCTTGAAAATTTTCTCGAAGACCGGCTTGTGTTGAAAGAGGATTTTAAGGCCGAAATCCAGGCCGGAATTGCAGACGTTGCCGAAGGACGTTATCGCGTTCGAAAGCCATGAACCCAACGGGTGCGGCCACGCAAATTTATTCGTCGCACTTTGACCGGCGTTTTTTAAATCTGCCGCAGGATATTCAGCGGAGAATTCAACAGCGCGTTGACGAATTGGGTTTGGATCTCCGCAAGTTTTCTCACCATCGAATGCAAGGGGTGGATGCCTTTCGATTGCGTGTTGGCGATTATCGCATTGTATATCAGTTCAGCGTGACGAAAAATGAATTGTATTTGATCGCGGTCGGAAATCGACGCGACATTTACGAAAAGCTTTTCAATTAAATTTTTCAGTGAAACCGCTGGTTATCCATACGTGCAAGCTGACCGACGAACAGGCGTCGGCGCTCGATGCCGCCTTGCGCGCGCGCGATTGGAAGCCGCGCACAGTGCCGTACGCGCGGTTCGCTTATGAATCCGACAAGTGCAACATCGTCTTTTACGAGAGCGGCAAGCTGGTGGTGCAGGGCAAGGGGACGCAGGAGTTCGTCGAGTTCGTGCTTGAACCGGAGATCCTCAAGGAGGTCAAGCTGGGCTACGAAACCATCCTGAATCCCGAACTGCTCAAGCCGCGCATCGGTGTGGATGAAAGCGGCAAGGGCGATTTCTTCGGTCCGCTTTGCATCGCGGGTGTGTACATCAACGAAAAGATCATCACCGCATGGAAGGACCTCGGCATCCGCGATTCCAAAAATATTTCCAGCGATAAAAAGATCGCCGAGCTGGCGGATAAGATCCGCAAAACGCCCGGTTGCGTGGTGAACGCGGTGGCCATCGGCAACGAAGCGTACAACCGGCTTTATACGAAGATGAAATCGGTCAACACGATCCTGGCCTGGGGCCATGCCCGCGTGATCGAGAACTTGCTCGGCCAGAAGCACCGCATGGATCCGATGCCGGTGCGGGCCATTAGCGACCAGTTCGCGGCCAAGAAAAGCGTGCTCGAAAAGGCATTGATGGCCGCAGGGCGCGAGATCGAGTTTGTCCAACGCCATAAGGCGGAAGAGGATTTGGCCGTGGCAGCGGCATCCATCCTGGCGCGCGATGAATTTGTGCAGGGCCTGGCGAGGTTGGAAAAGCAATTTGCGATGAAATTGCCCAAAGGCGCGTCCGCGGCGGTGGATGCCGCAGCGAAGGAATTTGTGGGCAAATTCGGCGCGAGCGAACTGGCGAAAGTCTCCAAGGTGCACTTCCGCACCGCGTTGCGCGCGCAGGGTTTGCCCGAACCGCCGAAAACAGAATGGCGGAAGAATTGAGGCGAGACGCTTCCTGACCCGATTTTTTCAGGCTTTCCGGTGTTCTTAAAATCTGTTTTCATCGTTTCATGCCAAAGGTTTCGCTCAAATCCATTGTCACCTATTGCGACCAATTACTGCGCACGGATGAGATCAAGGATTTCACCGGCGCGGTGAACGGGTTGCAGATGGAAAATTCCGGGTCGGTTTCCCGCATCGTGGCGACCGTGGACGCCAGTGTGCCGACGATACGCGCGGCCATCGCGGCTAAGGCGGACCTGCTCATCGTTCATCATGGTCTTTTCTGGAGCGAACGCCAGCCATGGATCGGCAAGAACCGCGAGTTGCTCCAACTGCTCATCGAGAGCGACCTGGCCATCTATAGTTCGCATCTGCCGCTGGACTTTCATCCCAAGCTCGGCAACAACGCCTTGTTGTGCTCGCTATTGGGGTTCAGGAAAGTGAAGCCGTTTCTGTTTGCCCACGGACAGAGCCTTGGGTTCCGGGTGCAAACCAAAATTTCCCGTGCTGAACTTGCCATACGATTGGGCCGCGCGACCATTGCGCCGGTGAAGGTCATTCCTGGCGGCCCGGCGGTGTGCGAACGCATCGGCGTAGTCACCGGCGGGGCAGGGCAGGAACTGAAACAGGCGGTGGCGGAAGGCGTGGATACTTATATCACCGGCGAAGGGCCGCATTGGACCTACGCCATGGCGGAGGAGTTGGGTGTGAATGTGTTTTACGGCGGCCATTACGCCACCGAGACCTTCGGCGTGCGCGCGTTGGCATCGCATCTCTCCCAAAAATTTCGCGTGCCCTGGGCGTTCCTCGACCATCCAACGGGCTTGTAGGCGCATTGCGATTTGATTATTTTGGGCCTTCGTCAATCGCACATGAAAAAGATTTTAGTCACCGGCTCACTCGGCTATCTCGGCAGTGTCATGACCGCTTATCTGCAACAGCACGGCCATGAATGCATCGGTTACGACACGGGATTTTTCAAGGATTGTCTCTTTTACGAATCCGCCACGACGAACACCGTTCCCCGTGACGCCCGCGATATCGAAGCGAAAGATTTGAAGGGCATCGATGCCGTCGTCCATCTGGCCGGCATCTCCAACGATCCTTTCGGCAACCTGGACGCGGCCAAAGTCTATGATCCCACGCGCCATTATGCGAAACGCATCGCCGAGATGTGCAAGGCGGCGGGCGTGAAATTCATTTTCGCCTCCAGTTGCTCCATCTACGGCATCGGCGGCGCGGACCTGGTGGACGAGACCTCGCCGACGCTCCCGCAGACGCCGTACTCGCTCAACAAATTGCAGGTGGAGCAGGACCTGCAATCGCTCGCGGATAAAAACTTTTCGCCCATTGCGCTGCGGTTCGCCACGGCGTTCGGGCTCTCGCCGCGCATCCGGTTCGATCTCGTCACCAACATGCTTGCCGGTATGGCGTTCACCACCGGCAAGATTGTGCTCAACTCCGACGGCACACCGTGGCGCCCGAATGTCCATGTGCTCGATATTTGCAAATCGGTGAAATACGCCATTGATTCCAATCACAATGATGGCACGTTGCTCGTCCTGAATGTAGGCGACGAATGCAACAATCTCCAGGTCATCGATATCGCTCGCAAGATCCAGGCGCGCATCAAGGGTTGCGAGCTGAAATATCTCAAGGATAACCCCGAACTGGACAAGGAAGGCCTCGTGCGCGACCGAAAAGTGAAACAGGGCGTGGACACGCGCACGTACCGTGTGGCGTTCGCGAAGATCAAAAAGGTTTTCCCCGGCTTCCAATGCGATTGGCCGATGGACAAGGGCGTGGATGACCTGGTTTCCAAATTTGAGTCCCTCCCGCTCACCGAGGCGCTCTTCAAGAACAAGAATTTCTACCGTCTCCAGAAGATCGAGAGCCTTTACCAGGGGCAATACCTCTCGCCCGACCTGCGCTGGCTCAAGCAGGCGGCCTGAATATGAAATATCGCGCCCTCGGCAAAACCGGTGTTGATGTCTCGACCATCGCCCTGGGTACGCACCAGTTTTCCGGCGAATGGGCCCGGCAATATACCGCCGCCGATGTCGCCGCCATGCTCGCCCGCGCGCGCGAACTGGGCATCAACCTCCTCGACACCGCCGAATGCTATGGCAACCACGCGGTCGAAGCGCTCATCGGCGAGGCGATCCAAAAGGACCGCGGCAATTGGCTTATCGCTACCAAGTTCGGCCACGCGTACCTGGACGGTTCGGAAAAAAAATCCGACGCCTGGAGCGCCGCCCTCGTGCAGCGGCAACTGGAGGATTCGCTGAAGGCCCTGCGCACGGACCGCATCGACCTCTACCAATTCCATTCCGGCACGAACAAGGATTTCGAGAACGACGAACTGTGGACGATGCTCAACACGCAGGTGCGCGCGGGAAAGATTCGCTGGCTCGGCATCTCCCTCTCGGCGGATGCGCTGTTGAAGGATGATATGCGCCAGCTTCATGCGGCCTCCAAAATCGGCGCGAGTGTGATCCAGGTCGTCTATAATCGTCTCCAACGCAAGGCGGAGGAGCAGGTGTTGCCATATTGTGCCAAAGAAAATCTGGGCGTGCTGGTGCGGGTGGCTTTGGCCAAGGGTTTCTTAAGCGGCAACTATAAGCCCGGCGCGGTTTTCTCAAAAGATGATACGCGTTCCACCTACAGCCAGCAATTCAACGACGAACAACTGCGCATGGTGGAAGAGATCAAAACCAAAGAGGTCCCAGGCGGCCAAAACATGGCGCAATGGGCCTTGGCCTGGTGCCTGAAACAAAAAGCCGTCTCCTCCGTTATCGCCGGATGCAAAAGCATCGCGCAACTGGAGGCGAATGCCGGGGCAACGAAAAAGCTTTAATAAAGGCGAACATATGCCACATGGGCGAAATCCAGAATCGGATCAGCGTAAATCAAAAATTGTCTCTGATTTGCGGCAACGCTTTGGAGAAGTATGCCGCAATCGGACTAATCGCCATGATTGGTACCAATTAAAAGGCGGTGAAGTCGAAATTTTCATTACAGATTCAAAAGCACATTTTAATGAACGGCCTTGGTTCGATATGAGTGTGTCGGACATTCAAGAATTAGCTAATCATCAATCGGGTTTTATTATTTTTGTTCTAGGTGAGGCTGACAGTTATCTCGTGATTCCAGCGGCGCAGTTACAGAACGAACTTAACAATTACGTTAAGGGTCGCCGCAAATTGAAAAGAGGGTTTTACCATTTTAATCTACCATTGCCAGGCGCGACATTTTCTCAACTTCCAAACTTTAATCTCATGCCTTATCGGTTAAATTTGCAACTGATTCAAAACGCTATTAAGTAAAATAACCCCATCTTGATTCTTGTCTGATTTTTCCTAAAATTCCCGCCCTTGAAAGCAAAAATCACCACCACGATACCGGTGCGCAACGGGCAGGAATTTATCCTGCAAACGCTGCAATCGCTGGCGGCGCAGACACTGAAGCCGGACCGGGTGGTCGTACTGGACAACCAGTCCACCGATGCCACGGCGGAGATCTGCAAGAATTTCAAGGACCTGCCCATCGAGTTTTACATGAACGAGAAAAACCTCGGCACGTTCGGCAATTTCGACCATTGCCTCGATTTTGCCCATGAGACGGAGTATCTCCAGATCCTTCACGCAGACGACGTGTTGCTGCCGGGATTTTATGAGGCCGCCGTCGAGCAATTGAAAGATTGTCCCGGACGCGCCCTGGCCTGGAGCATCGACGAACGCATCGATGAATTCAATAAACACATGACCTTCTCGCACAAGGCGGATGGCAGCGCGCATGTGCTGGACCGCGACACGTTCCTGAAGATCAAGGCCGAGATCGGCAACCAATCGTTCGTCTCGACGCTGCTCAAGACGAATTATCAGCCCGCGCCGGCGCGCTTTCCCATGGACATGCTGGTGTACGGGGACATGGTGTATTGGGCGCGGTTCGGCGCGCACGCGGACAAGATCGTGTTCATCAGCAAGCCGCTGGCGCAATATCGCTGGCACCAGACCAACCAGACCGTCTTCGTGGCGCCGAATCTCAAATCACTCGTCATCGACGCCTGGAACACAATGATGATGGCCGAGGAATTGCGCGCGAAGTTTTGCGGCAAAACGACCGGTGCCATCCGCATGATGAAATTGAAGGGCCTGATGTCCGTGCGTTGCGGCATCATGGCCAAGCGGTTCCGGCAATTGGGCAACATTCCCTACTCACGCGAGATCGTGAAGACTGGCCGCCAATATGTCGGCTGGCCTATATGGCTGGCAGGACAGTTTCTAGTGAACCTGCGCGAGCTGATCGTCTTCAAGATCCTGCGCCGCCCCCGCCACAAGCAGAATATCTTTAGTTAAGACGGCTCGCCAGTACCTGATTCATCCGCATTGGCTGCGCGTCAATCTTTGCGCTGGGTTGCGCTCCTCCGGGATGGACTACCAATTTCACAATTCCATGAGTGCTGGTATCAAGTGTGCAATTCCATCCGGCTGGCAAGGAACCGAGGAGGGGCTGGCCGGTCAAATTGCCGCTGTAGGTGAACAGGGTGTAGGTCGTTGCGGTGAAGCCAGAGACGCTCGTGATGTTGAGTGTGGCGTTCAGCTCCAGATCGCCGGTGACGTCAACGGTTGCGGCATCCGCACCCAGGACAAAGTTGACCTGCTTGTCTTTGGACAGCGTGAGGTCGCCGGTGTCCGTCAGGGTCGAGCCGCCGAGGGTGATGGGATTGGCGCCATAGGCGTCGTCGCTTTGCAGGAAGGCATCCGTGTTGTAGAGAGCGAGTGAGTTATCGCTGGTGGCGCCGTCAATGGTGATGGTGCGATCGCTGTGGACGCTATTGCTCACGGTCAAGCCGGCGTTGCACAGGGTGAAGGTGCTGCCATGGGAAAAATGAAACTGGGAATCGATGACGGTGACGCCTTTCACGTTATACAGGTCAAATGTCCTTGGCGCGGTGATGTCAACATCGATGAGCGTGACGTTGCGGATCGGCTTTTCCGTGGGACCCCAGATGACGCCACCGATGTTCGGCGACGTGGCGGTCAGGTTGCTGATCGTGATGTCGCTCCAATCGGGCGTCATTGCATTCACGGTCATCGTGTTCGAAGCATCCAGGACGCGGGCAGGGGAAATACGGTCCGGGTTTCCGACAAGATTGTAATAGGTGTAAAAGACGATGGGGAACCGGACATTGGTCATGGTGAGGTTGAGATAGTTCACGCCCTTGATGGGCTGGCTGTGGTCGCGGGCGCATTTGATGCGCAGGCCGTTATCACCGCCGTTGAAGGAGCAGTCGACGACGGTGAGATTGGTCACGCCGGCGATGCCGCTGCCGATGGAGACGCCATGCCCGTGCCCGAACACGCAATTGGTGATGAGCAGATCATTCAATGGGCCGCTCGAGCCCATGGCGATGTTGTCGTCACCGTCGCTGATGTGGCAGTCCTCGATGACGCAGTTGGTGCCGACGAAATTGAGTCCATCGGTGTTAGGCGAAGGGAAATCCGTGGCGACGGTCAGATTGCTGATGGTGATGTCGCCGCCGTTGCCCCGCAGGCCGCAATGATGGTCGGGCGGATTCTTGTAAGTGACATCGTGGATGAATACGCGGTCGGCCGAATACAGGTTGAAGATCATCGGGCGCATGACGCGGCGACTTGCGCCAAAAGCCTCCCACCAGGCGCGTCCCTGGCCATCGAATGTCCCCTGGCCGCTGATCTCCAGGTCGTGAATATTGTGGCAGGTGATGAACGTCGGCGGATTCGTCGTCCCGCCCGGGTATTCTGAAATCGGCAACATCTCGATCATCGCGCCGGCGTCCAGGTGCAGGTTGATGCTGCTGCGCAGGACGAACGGCCCGCTCGCGAACGTGCCTGCCGGAATCTCCACCATGCCACCGCCCGCCGCATTGGCGGTATCGATGGCTTTTTGGATATTGGTGGCGTTGTCAGTGGTCCCGTCCCCGACCGCGCCGTAATCGGTGATCTTGAAGACCGTGGAGGGGATATTGGGCAGGGCGGGATTGGCCGCGCGGGTTGCGACGGCCAGACCGCACAACATCAGGAGGCAGAACGCTTTTAACACGAGAGATTTATTCATGGAATTAATGACGGTCAAATAACGAGCCGGGTTTCAATTTATTTTATCAAACAAGCTTGGCTTGTCGATAGGTGTTCCGGCCACATCACTGAGTGTAAAAACGCGTTAAAACGCGTAAAAGGAATTGAACAGGAGAATACGGAGAGAACACCCGTCTTCGCTGCGCTTCGACGCGACAAGCTGGGTTTGATGGGATCGGATTGGGTTGGATTGCATTTAAGTAAACGCAACTTCGCGCAATTTCGCGCAACGCTAAACGTAAATTCGCGTTAATTGGCGTTAATTCGCGTAAAGAGATACGGCTTTTGTTTCCCAGCAACGTTGCGATTTTGGATTGAAGCCGGTTTAGAACGGTTAATTTTGTGAAAGGACGGCATTTCAGGGTGTTTGCGAGGCCAATTCCGTAAACGTCAAAAAGCGTCAATTCGCGCCCTTGAAATTTTTTGGCTTTAGCAGGCTTTATTCACCTTGATTGAGGGGCCTGGCCAACCTTTTGGCTTTATGGAGCAATACGCCTGGAATGGCGCCGCAGCCAGCGTCATGCCTGTTTCCAATCTGGACCATACCGGTCATGGGTGAGTTTTACCACGGAAGGCCTAAAACGTAATGTTGCCCAGAAACAAATTCGGCAAGTGGCAGGTGGCAAGGGACATGTGACAAAAAGGGCAAAAGGTGGCGACGAAGGAGGATTGAAGATGATTTGAGGTAAGGGCGGTCGGCAAGTTGCCGACCGCGACGGGCTGGTAGCTGCTCTTTAGAATGCATCCCATTAACACCCGGCTTCAGCCGGGTGGCCACGCAACACGCTGAGTAAAACCGTTTAAACGGTTTTTCTTTCAGCGCCGCCGACAGGCACCGCGTTAAAACGCGGTGTTAATGAAATGGTTTCCACAAGGCACTGGTAGCTCGTTCCCCTCGAACCAGTAAGAGGCGGTTCGCAGGATTGACACAGGGCGGCAAGAGGAGTAAATCGCGATCATGCCTCGGGCGGTGCGCATTGAAATCCCGGCGCGAGCCGATGGAGGCAGGCAGACAAAATGAATTATCGCTCGAATAATACTGCGGGCTGACCTCTCTTTACCTTCGAGGACAAGCAGGAAAAAGAGAAACCCACATTTTGTGGATATTGCACAAATGTTGTTTTCGTGATAGTCTCAATTCAGATGAACTATCTGAGGAAAAATTTATGAGCCGAATTTCAATTGATGTCACGTCAGATGAACACCAGAAATTGAAGGCAATGGCAGCGTTACAAGGCAAGTCCATCAAAGACTATGTGATAGAGCGTACGCTGGGCGCAGCAGATGGCACGGAGGAAGAAATGGCGCTTGAAGAGTTGGAAACGCTTTTGGATGCACGCATTCAAGGTGCAAAAGGCGGCGCAATCAGCCGACGCACCGTGGGAGCAATTTTCAAGGACGCCTACCGCGAACCAAAACGCAAATAACGTGTTGCTTTACGAACTGACAGAAGAGGCCGACGCGGACATTCAAGCCATTGCTCGTTATACGGTTTCGACGTGGGGGATCGAACAAGCACGGCGTTATGAAGCACTGCTGGAAAAGCACTTGCGAGCCATCGGGCGGCAAAAAGCCCAAACGCGTGTTTTTCTCAATCACCGGCCAGAGTTGCTCGTCTCTCGCATCGAGCATCACTATGTATTCCATCAAGTGCGGAAAAACCAATGTCCGCTGGTTTTAGCGGCTTTGCATGAAAACATGGATTTGATAAACCGGCTCCGCGACCGTTTGGATCCTTAATCCCGTTGGGTGGCTTGGCAATCCGCTGAATAAAACTATTTAAACAGTTTATTATTCAGCGCCGCCGACAGCACCGCGTTAAAACGCGGTGTTAATGAAATGGTTTCTGCAGGATTGACACGGGGTGGCAATCACCGAATTTGCTTTTTGAAATTGAACTCCAAATTCCGCGAATCAGCAGGGTTGGCGTAAATTTCCGCATCGAAAAGTGTTGGTGGCGGCTGAAAATCAGCCATGATTTTGAGAGTCATTCGGCCATAAATTTGCCCATTCTTACTTTTAAAATAAAGTGAAGGAGTTAAAAGAGGGGTCCAATTTGCAACACTGGCTTTAAGGGTGTACGTAATGTGGGGCTGGTATCCTTCAACTGGAGCTTCATATGGATAGAGATTGGTTATTTCCTCAAAACCTCCATTTGGAATTTCTAACGTTACAGACCAGTTGAATGGCTTGGGCTGGTCAATATTTAGAGGATTACGAGTTAAAGTCACAATCAAATCACCATTGGGATCCATTTTGCCGGTCATTAGGCTGAATTTTATTGCACTTCCATCACATGGAATGTAGGCATGTATCTTGGAGTGTATCATCGGTTCCGCTCCGCGAAGCTTCCACATGGTAATGATTAATGGATTAGTTGGATCAGGCAGATAATTATTCGGCCGGTTGATAGCGTGGCGCCTATCATATTCATATCCCATCTTTTCAGGAACAAACACCATTCCTTTACCATACAGCCCTAGAAAATTAAATTCGCCTTGTGAATCTGTAGTCGTGTCATGTTCTTCGTCATCATCCATTTCTTCAAAATCCAGAAAACCGCGCATTTTGGCTCCAATGACCGGTTGGCCATTTTGGTCCACCACCTTGCCGTAGGTATCCATTGGTGATTTGTCATTCGGGGACACTTTGTCTATTTCCATTGCGAGCATGGCCTCCCCCTGCGTAATTTTTCCCGAACGATAGGCCTTTTCTATTTCCGCTCCTGTCTTGAAACTTTGTATGTAATCCATTGGCGTGGCAAACCCGGGTGGCGGTGGTGGAACATTGAAAAATATCTCCGCTATTTCAGGGTTTGTTTCAGCTGAGTTGGTTTGGCCCTGGGCAGAAATGTTACATTTAAAGAGCAAAAAAATAACCGCGGTTAGAACCGTGTTAATCCTGGCGATATACCAGTAGTGTTTTTTCATATTTCTGACTTGTTGCGAGATTAAGGTTTCCATGAGATTTTTCCAACAATTCCGCGCGTCCGATTCCCCTTCCGCCGAAACTTCACGATTGCCTCCTTTTTGCGCACAAGCTAGTCTGGAAGGCTCAAATGGCCCAAAATCCGCAACAAAATGCGTCGCGCCCAACGCAAGCCGTCATCCTGGCCGGTGGACGCGGCGAGCGCATGCGTCCGCTCACGGACATCCGGCCCAAGCCGATGATCCAGGTGCAGGGCAAGCCGTTCCTCGAGCATCAGATCATTCTCCTGCGCGACCAGGGCTTCCGGAAAATTCTGCTGCTGCTCGGTTATCTGCCGCAGGTCGTTCAGGATTATTTCGGCGACGGCAGCAAGTGGGGAGTCCAGATCGATTACAACATCAGTGCCGTGGAGGACAACACCGGTCGCCGCGTGAAATTGGCCGAGGCGAAGCTCGATGATTGTTTCATGCTGGTCTATTGCGACAATTATTGGCCGCTGAACATGGACCGCATGTGGAAGCGCTTCACGGAAGCGAACACGCCGCTCATGGTCACCGTGTACAGCAACAAGGACAATTACACCAAGAGCGTGCTCAAGGTGGACGAGGCGGGCTTTGTCACTGTGTACGATAAGAAAAAGAAGACGCCGGATTTGCAGGGCACGGAGATCAGCTTCATGATCATGCGCAAGGAACTCATTGCGCAGATGCCCGAGGGCAATGTTTCACTGGAGGAAACGCTCTTCCCGCCGCTCATCGCCAATCGCCAGCTCGCCGCGTACGTGACGCATCATCGCTATTACAGCGTGGGCGACACCTTCCGGTTGCCCATCACCGAGCAATTTCTCGCGCGCCGCCCCGCCATCATCCTCGATCGCGATGGCGTCCTGAACGCGAAAGCTCCCCGCGCCCAGTACGTCCGGAACTGGTCGGAATTCAAATGGCTGCCCGGCGCCAAAGAGACGTTGCGTCGTCTCAACGAGGCCGGATATAAAGTTATCATCGTTTCCAACCAGGCGGGCATCAACCGCGGCGCGATGACGGAGCAGGATTTGGCGGACATCCATTTGCGGATGGTCAAGGAAGTCGAACAATCCGGCGGACGCATCGATGCCATTTATTACTGCCCGCACAACTGGGAAGAGGGCTGCGAATGCCGCAAACCCAGGCCGGGCATGCTTTTTCAGGCCCAGCATGACTTCAATTTGGACTTGAGCAGGACCTATTTTATCGGCGATGATGAGCGGGACGCCCAGGCTGCCGACGCGGCGGGTTGTCTTGCGGCGCTGGTCTCCGATCAAAATCCGCTGGAAAAGATCGTCGGACAATTGATTGATTCAAAAACTCCCTGAAAGAACAAATGAAACGTGTATTAATCACCGGGCACAACGGTTATCTCGGTTCGGTCATGGCGCCCCACCTGGCGGCGGCCGGTTACGATGTCGTCGGCCTCGACACCGGCTACTTCAGCGAATGCACCCTGACCCCGGACCCGGGCCAGGTCAAAGCAGTCAAAAAAGATTTGCGCGACCTCACGCCGAAGGATTTGGAAGGCTTCAACGCCGTCATCCACCTGGGCGCGTTGAGCAACGACCCCATCGGCAACCTGAACGACGGCTGGACTGAGGAGATCAATTACAAGGCGTCGGTGACTCTTGGCGAACTCGCCCGCGCCGCCGGCGTGGAGCGTTTCCTCTTTTCGTCCTCGTGCATCATGTACGGCGCGGCCAACACGCTCGTCGTCACCGAAGATTCCCCGCTTGATCCCAAGACCGAGTATGCCCGCTCCAAGGTCAAAGCCGAGCAAGCGCTCATGGCCATGGCCGACAAAAATTTCTCTCCCATCTACATCCGCAACGGCACCGTTTACGGCGTCTCGCCGCGCATGCGGTTCGACACCGTGCTCAACGATCTCGTCGGCTCCGCAGCCACCACCGGCAAAGTCGTGGTGCACAGCGACGGCAAGCCGTGGCGGCCCGTGATGCATGTGCAGGACGTCGCGCGTTATTTCCAGGCGTTCCTCGAAGCGCCGAAAGACAAGATCCACAACCAGGCTTTCAATGCCGGTGCGAACGAGTTGAACCACCAGATCATCGAGCTGGCGCAGATCGCCGTGAACACCGTGCCCGGCGCCAAACTGGAGATGGTGCCCAAACCCGGCGCCGATCAGCGCACCTACAAGGCCGATTTCGGCAAGTTCGCCCGCACCTTCCCTGAATTCAAATTCAAGTGGAACGCCAAAAGCGGCGCGGCGGAATTGTACGCGGCGTACAAAAAAGTGAATCTCACGCACGGCGATTACACCGACAAAAAATTCACGCGGCTCAAATGGCTGCATTACCTCCTCGGCAGCGGCCGGCTGGACGGCTCGCTGCGCTGGAAAACCAATTAACCTCATAACCTATGATCCACGGAGTCAAAATCATTCCCCTGCGCCAGATCGTTGATGAGCGCGGCAAAATCATGCACATGATGAAGGCCACCGACCCGCACTTCATCAAATTCGGCGAGATCTATTTCTCATGCGCCTGGCCCGGCACCATCAAGGCCTGGCACATCCACAAGAGCATGACCATCAACAACGCCGTCATGTCTGGCCGCGCCAAGCTGGTCATGTACGATCTGCGCAAGGACTCGCCCACGCACGGCGAATTGCAGGAGGTTTTTTTCGGCGAGGACAACTACGTGCTCGTGCAGATGCCCCCGGGCATCGCCAACGGTTACAAGGCTTACGGCGACAAGATGGTCATCCTGGCCAATTGCGCCACCGAGCCGCACGACCCGAACGAGATCATGCGCATCGATCCGTTCACCAAAGAGATTCCGTACGATTGGAACCTGAAAAATGGCTAATCTGGCCGCCAATTTGCCGCGCATCGTCGTCACCCGCACGCCCTTGCGGGTGAGTTTCGCGGGCGGCGGCACCGACCTGGCCGATTTTTACGAGCGCGATTACGGCGCCGTCTTTAGCGCGGCCATCGACAAATACATCCACGTCACCGTCAAGCGCCATAGCGAGCTGTTCAACGAGCCCATTCGCATCAATTACTCGATCACCGAGATGGTCGAAAGCGTTGATGCCATCCAGAACAACATCGCGCGCGAATGCCTGCGGTTGCTCAAGGTGGACCCGCCCATCTACATCAGCACCGTCGGCGATCTTCCCGCTTCCACCGGCCTGGCCGGCTCCAGTTGTTTTGCCGTGGGACTCCTGAACGCGTTGCACGCCTACAAGGGCGAGCGCGTTTCGCCCGGCCAACTCGCCGAGGAAGCCACGCATATCGAGATCAACGTCCTCAAGGAACCCATCGGCAAGCAGGACCAATACGCAGCGGCGTTCGGCGGCCTGAATTTCTTCCGCTTCAATCCCGGCGGCGCGGTGACCATCGAGCCGGCGCGGCCCAACGGCGATTTCATCAATGATTTGTTCGGGCACGTCCTCATGTTCTGGACCGGCCTCCAGCGTAACGCCAGTTCCGTGCTTTCCGAGCAGAAGACCAACATCCCGGACAAACTCGGTTTCCTGAAAAAGATGCGCGACCACGCGCACCAGCTTCGTACCATGGCCGAGACGGAGAAATTTTCGGCGCCCGCGTTCGGAAAGATTTTGGACGAGTCCTGGCAGCTCAAGCGCCAGCTCGCGAGCAGCATCTCCTCCTCGAAGATCGACGAATACTACGAGCTGGCCCGCAAGGCCGGGGCCGAGGGCGGCAAGATTTGCGGCGCTGGCAACGGCGGGTTCCTGCTCTTCATCGCCAAGCCGGAGAAAAAAGCCGCCGTCCGCAAGGCCCTGTCCCAACTCATCGAAGTCCCCATCCGCTACGAAGCCCACGGGTCGAAGGTATTGCTGCCTTTTGAGCAGTAGCCAGTGTTTGGGGATCGCGCCCGCCTCGGGCGCAGTTTCCAGCGCCTTCGCTGGAAACATCTCAGGTGAAATAGGTTCGGCGAGGGCGCCAAACCCGACAGCCGAGGCGGCTGTGCTCCCCAAAACAACTTCTCGAAATTTCCCGACGAATCATTCCCCTTTGGGATAAGATATCTCAAACCGGCTATAAATCGTGCTGCTGCCCCGCGGCCAATAGACGCCGGCTCCGCCAAAATGATTTGGGATGATGGTTCCCGAGAGGGCCAGTTTTTCCTGGTCCACGTTGTTGGTCGCATTGACGGTCAGGGTGTTGCCGGTGACCGCAAGCGTCATGTGAACGGTCGTCTTGAACACGCCACTCAACACTTTCTGGTCGTTGAGCGGTGAGCCGACGCCGTTCTCGATCTTGTACAACTGGAACATGCATTTGTTGGCGGACTGTTTCGTCCTCCACATGCGCAGGGCGTAGCCGTTGCGGGTGCGCGGATCGAACTTGATATACATGTCCGCGTACAGGCTGCGCGGATCGTTCGCATCCGGCGAGCCGGGCACCGAGAATCCCTGGCCCTCCTTCTCGGACGCCATTACCAGGTCCACCTGCATGTCGCCGCAGTCCGCATCCTGTTGATAGAGGAGATACCCCGGGCCGGTCGGCCGGATGCCATAGCCGTTGATATAATTGTCGCCGGTCACCACGGCCCAGGTGCCCAGCACCGTCCACAAGCCGCTCACATAAGTGTCATTCGTCTCCGTCACGAAATTTCTGAAATTCGGCGACACCGTGGAGGGAACGTCTGCCGCCGCGACGGGCTGTGCACTCACCACCTGTGCCTCCGGGCCGGCCTCGCTGATGTTGCACTTGGGCTGGACCGTCGCCTTGAGAAATTTGCCGGTATAACCCGGAGTCAACGGAAGCGTTTTTAACGGCTCGGCGTCCCGGCTGACGGCCACGCGCCGCGGATTTGTTCCCGCCGCATCATCGCAGATGTACCAGGTGACGATCGATTGGTCCTCTTTGCCGCCCAGATTGAGCGTGTAATCCACTGAGACCGTTCCATTGACGGGTGGAGCGAGGGTGAGTCCCGCGGTGATCGCCGGCGGATCAATGTATTTTGGCTCCACATAGATATAGGCGGTCACATAAACGCCGTCGGCAGCGGTGGCATGGACGGGCACCCACTCCGCCTGGTCCGTCGTGTTCCGGCCCATGACCAACACGCTCGCGCCGGTTGTTTGGCTGAGGGAAACCAGATCGGAACCGGCCGACCACGTGATCGTCTGGTCGGCCCGGGCCGGCGTCACCATCGCGTCGAGGGTTGCGCCGGGCCCGCCCGTGCGGATGGACGCCGAACCCCTGGTCAACCGGACGCGATACGGAAGATTCCCATCCGCGTCGTCTGCGGTGCTGTCACCGGCCGGGTCCCAGTCGTCGGGCGCGTCGCCGGGCGCCTGCCGGAGCAGGTTCCACGGATTGAACGCCCGCACTTCCTCGTCGGACAACTCGCGTGAATAGGTGAAGGCCGGCGCGCCCACGGTGGAATCGTAGATGACCGCGGGATTGCCGTTCGCGTCCTTGTTTTGATACGTGAGGGAAAGGACGTTTGGCCGGGGCGCGGCCACGCCGCGCACCCATGCCACGTGCGCCCGCGGTGCATCCGCCGGCAGCGTGCAGTTGATCAGCACGTCCGGCCGCTCCGCGCTGCGGAACTCGGCCTTATAAAACCGCATGCCGTTCGTCGCTTCGAACCGGCAATCGATGAAGACCACGTCCGACGCCGACATCACCCCGCTGCCGGTCGCGAAAACCAGTGTGCAATCCTCCCACACACTGAGCTGGCCTCCGCCCATCCAATCGTCCGTGCCTTCGATGTACACATTTTTGAAGTAGGAACGCGTCGTTCGCAGGAACATCGTGTCCAACCGGCCCAGGAGCGCCACGTTTTCGCACACCAGTTTGTCCCCCTGCGCCTGGAAGGCCACCCCCTGCGTGATCACATCCGATTTCTTCCGCAGGTTTTTGCCGGGATCACCGGGATACTCGTAATCCTCATTGCAATAATTGATGATCGTCAGGTTTTTGGCCGTGAATCCGTCCGCGTTGACATCGATGATGTAACCGTCATCGTCGGAGCCTTGCATCAGCCCGCGATTGTCCGCCAGGACCACCGTCCGGCGATCGTTGGTCAGGCCCAGCAGGGTGAGGTAATCCTTCGTGATGCTCAGGCTGGCTCCGCGCGTCGCCGGGCCGGGAAGCTGATAAACCCCGGGCATGATCCCGATGACCGTCGGCCTGGCTTCGGTCCCCGCGGGCGCGGCGGCATAAGCGGTCTGGAGCGTCTTGAATTTCTTTGCGGTCGGGTCGTCCTGGGGCAGGTTGTCATCGACCAGGTAATCGTAGCTCAATGTGGCGGGATCGATTGAACGGTCGATCGGCTCGGCGCCGCCCATGACGCTGTCCTGGGCCGTGACGGAGTTGCCGCCGAGGGCGAACAGGCCCAATGTCAACAACAGGAGGGAGATTTTGTTTTTCAAAGGTATTCCCGACTTTAGCGCGGAGGCTCTACCGACGCAATGATTTAGGTGTGGGCAACCCCTAAGTAAAACACCTGATATCACAACAATCTAAATTGGCGTAAAAATGTTAAAAAGTTCCAACGATGAATATTTTCACGGACATTTTACAGGCTCCAGAGTTGACTCGCTTTAAGGAGATGCAGCGTTGGACTGTCGTGCAGGCGATGTTTCAGCATTCCCGGTTTAGTTTTGGGGACCGGATATTTCGGCGCTCATTTTATGTCGCGGTAAGTTTGGCAGTTTTGGGCGGGTTGATTGTTGGTATCTCCCATGGAGGATTTTGGAGCGCACTTGGCATGACGGTGTTTTTGCTATTTGTCACCGTTATTGTGTTCGCGTTAGTGAGCCAGGTTATGTGGGTTCGGCGGCTTCGGCAGTTTCTCGGTACGGAAGAGTGTCAGACGCTGATCAGGACATGGGAAAATGACGGGTATAGTCAGAGTTCTTCCGCAGTTGAGAGGAATTCGAGTTGAGGGTTGAGAGGAAGTGCAGAAGGAGAATGCAGAAGTGGGAAAGAAGGGGTCCAAAGCTATTCAGGGCTCGACGGAGTCTCGCCCCACCTATCATTTCCCCGAATAAAATCCGACAAACGCATCCCACGCCTGCGTCTCGTTCCAATTTGGAACCGATGCCATTACCGGGTCGGTATTCACGCGTCGGAGGGGTTCGCTGAAGTCTTCCTGTTTCGACAATTCCAATTTGCATGGCCAACCGGTGCGTTGCTGGACTTCGCGCGCGACGCGTTGGGCGAATTCGCCCTGGGTTTCCACATAACCGCTGGGGTTCAGTTTGGTCTCGCTGAATTTCATTCCCGCGACGCGGTCCAGGAACTTTGTGTAGGCCAATGCCATCAGGTCCACGTGGATGTTATCGCGCAGGTAATCGGGCGTCTTCACTCCGGCGGCTTTGCCGTCTTTCCACGTGCGCATGAGGTGGGCGGTGAAGCGCGGTTCCTCGAAGGGCCCGAACGGGTTGGGGATCACGAATTTGCCCAACGGCACTTGCGCCCCGGCGCAATGGTATCGGAACACCTGCCAGGCCAATCCTTTTGCGAGGCCGTAACCGGAAAACGCGCGCAACGGTTCGTCGCCCTTGCCTTCGTCGTTCTCGAACACGCTGCCGGTGAGCACCACGCCCTTCAGCGAGCCTTTGATCGCGGCAAGGATTTGGCGGAGGTTCAAAGTGTTGCTTGCCAGCGCAGCCTGGACGTCGAAGTCCGGGCTTTTGTAATTCGTGGTCTCGGCGGCGTGATGGCAGAGGACGTCGAATGGCGCATCCTTCACGAGCTTCAAAAAGCTGTCGGAGCCGAACGGCGCATTTGGGATCAGGCGGCAGAGGAGCTTCAGTGCGTCAAACCGTTGCTTCCGGATGCCGTCGTAGTTGTCACCCGCGCCGCGCAGGGGACAGGTGATCTCGTGTCCCGCCGCCGCGAGCGTTTTGACGAACCAATATCCGGTGAAGGAACTGGCGCCGGTAAAAAGGATTTTCATTTCAAATGCGTCTCGGGTTTGAAATCGGGATGTTGCTTGTCCTTGTCGGAGATGACGACGGGTTCCATGGGCCAGCGGATGCCCAGGGCGGGGTCGTTGTAGCGGATGCCGCGCTCGTGTTCCGGCGAATAAAATTCACTGGTGAAATAGAAGATCTCGGTGTTGTCCTCGAGCGTCATGAAACTGTTGGCGCAGCCCTGCGGCACGTGGATCATTTTCCGGTTCTCAGCGGTGAGTTCCACGGCGACGTGTTTCAGGAAGGTCGGGGATTCCTGGCGCAGGTCGATGACGACGTCGTAGAGCGCGCCGCGGACGCAGCGGAACGTTTTGTCCTCGCCCTTGGGCCGGAGCTGGTAGTGGATGCCGCGGAGTGTGCCGCGCTGGCTGCTCAGGGAATTGTTCATCTGCACGATGCGCGGGTTGAGGCCGTGCTGCGCAAATTCGCGCTCACAGAAAAGGCGGGCAAAGAAGCCGCGGTCGTCGCCGCGCTTCTCCAGTTCGATGACAAAGACGCCTTTGAGAGTTGTTTCGGTAAATTTCATCCCACTTGTTTGCCGGACTATATCAATTGGGTCAAAACTTTTTCGGTGATTCTTGCGCCGATAGCCAGCGAGGCCGTGGCGGCGGGCGAGGGGGCGTTGACAACGTGGAGGATGCCGCGGGCCTGCTCGAAATGGAAATCGTCCACCAGGTTGCCGTCCGGCGTCATGGCCTGCGCGCGTACGCCGGCGCCGCCGGGTTCCAGGTCGCCGGCCTGGATCTCGGGCACCAATTTTTGCAGCGAGCGGCAGAATTCCGCCCGGGACAGCGAGCGATGGATCTCGTAACCGCAGATGCTCGGATATTTGGCCAGGAACTTCCACAGGCCGGGGAACGTGAGCGATTCGGCCAGGTCGCGGAAGTTCACGTTCGTCCACTTGTAGCCTTCGCGCGCAAAAGCGAGCACGGCGTTGGGCCCGGCTTCGATGCCGCCATGGATCAACCGCGTGAAATGGACGCCCAGGAACGGAAATTTCGGGTCCGGCACCGGATAGATGAGATTGCGCACGAGAAATTGCCGCTCTTTTTTGATGACGTAATATTCGCCGCGGAAGGGCACGATCTTGGCGGAGGGTTTTTGGCCGGAGGCGCGAACCAGGCGGTCAGCATGCAATCCGCCGCAGGTGATGACAAATTTCGACGCATAGCCCCTCGAGTTTGTTTCCACCCACCACTCGTCGTTTTGGGCGGTGATTTCATTGACGCGCGCGCCCAACTGGATCACGCCGCCCTTTTGTTTAATGAGTTCACCGAGTTTTTCGCACACGGCGGGATAATCCACGATGCCTTCCTGCGGCACGTGGATGGCCGCAATGCCGGCGGCGTGCGGCTCGATCTCCTTGATCTGTTCGGGCGTCAATTTGCGCAGCCCCTGCAAACCGTTGGCGTTGCCGCGCGTCCAGAGATCTTCCAGCTTGGGCAACTCCCGCTCTTCCGTGGCGACGACGATCTTGCCGCAAAGTTCGTGCGCGATGCCGTGTTCGCGGCAGAAAGCGACCATTTGTTGCAGGCCCTGCACGGCGCATTGGGCCTTTTGCGAGCCGGGTTTGTAGTATAGGCCCGCGTGGAGCACACCGCTGTTGTTGCCGGTTTGGTGCTGCGCCAGTTTGGGTTCCTTTTCCAGGAGCAAAAGCTTAAGGGCCGGCCGTTGTTCCAACAGCCGGTACGCTGTGGCCAGGCCCACAATGCCGCCGCCGACAATGGTCACATCGTAATTCATCTGATATCGGGAGGATGGCGAAAAATGGGCGGTGATTAAAGCAGGAAAAACCGGTACCGGTGGGTTGCCCATACAGGGCAATGACGATTTGTGGGCTGGTTCCGAGGGCGATGCCCTCGGCTACGATGGCTCAGGCCTTTGGCCTGATGAAAGAGGTAAATCGGGAAGTATTTTGTCTGCCATCCATAAAATCTCGCTGACAAAAAACGCGCCGCCTTGTAGTTTGTCCTGATGAAGCAATGGATTTCCGACTATATGCGCGCCCAACGCGCGGCGCACGATTCCATCCCCACGGATGCCGTGGCGGAATTGATCGGAAAAATGAAGCAGGCGCTCAAAGAGGACCGGCAGATTTTTGTGTTCGGCAACGGCGGCAGCGCGTCCAATGCGTCGCACTTCGCCACCGACCTCGGCAAAGGCGCATCGAGCCGGGTCGGTAAAAATTTTCGCATCCTGGCGCTCAACGATAACGTGAGCTGGATGACGGCGCTGGCGAACGATCACTCGTATGAGGACGTGTTCGTGGGGCAGCTAAAGAATTACGGCAAGCCCGGCGATTTCGTGCTGGGCATCAGCGTGAGCGGCAATTCGCCCAATTGTGTGAAGGCGATGGAGTGGGCGAAAATGAACGGCTTGCGCACGGCGGCCCTCGTCGGCGCGAAACGCGGACGCATGGCCGAGATCGCCGACCAGGCCATCGTGATCGCGGACACGCATTACGGGCGGGTGGAGGATGCGCAGATGAGCATCTGCCATCTGCTGTGCTACGCGTTCATTGAACACCCGGAATGGGCCGGGTGATTTTTCAGAACCTGCGAGGCCGCGACGGTTTCTCAACGGGCCGTTTGTAGAAGATCATCACCCCGCAAAAGCCCAGTCCCACAATGATCGCCGCAAAGGTCACGTAGAACGGTTTGATGGGCGCGTAGAACTGGTATTCCACGGTGTGTTTGCCGGCCCGCACAAAGATCCCCTGCATGATGAAATTGGCATGGAACAACTGCGTGGGCTGGCCGTCGATGGACACATGCCAGCTCGAGTCGTAGTGATCGTTCAAGAGCAGAACGGCCGGGGCGGCAGCATCCACATCCAGGACGACTTTCTTCGCGGCATAGCTCTCGAATTGAACCGTGCCGGCGTCAGTGTTCGTTGTGGCCGCAGGAGGATTGGCTCCCGGAGGCATATCGATCAAAACGGTTTTTTCGGGATCAAAAAAGGGCGACTCCAATTTTTTCAACGTGATCAAACCATTGGTGCCGGCCTCGCTGAACATCACCGAATCCAGCGGACTCAAATTGTTGGTCGTGAAACCTTTCAATTCGGCGTCGGTATTGGCCTGCCAATCGGTATACAATTTGGCCCGCGGCAGCGCGCCGGTAAATTCGATGAGCGCGTCAGGCCCGTTGGTCGTAATATAGGCGGTCAGTTCCGAAGAATCCCCGTTGTACTGCTCGATGCCGGGTTTCAATCCGATGTTGAAGGCCATCACCATCCGGAACCGCTGCTGCGCCGGGTCCAGTTGGGCGTTCATCGCATCCACATAGCCGGCCGGGCCGAGCAGGTAACGCGTGTTGCTCAACTGCCACCAGCGCGGATAGAAATATGCCTGCGAATCCGCCTGGGGCATGAACGCCTGCTCGTAGGCCATCAAATCAAGCGGCATGCGCGGCATCTGGATGATGTCCAATGACTGGATGTTATAATAAGGAAGCAGGTGCTGCGACCATTCGATGCCGTACAATTGGCTTAGGATCCCACATTCAGGCGGGAAGTTAAAAGGCGGTTGCGGCAGAATAGCCACGCGATGCTCATACGGTTGCGGCCGCAGGTAATCAATAACAGGATTGAGGTCGCCGACTTCGTATTTTTGTTTGATGTTCCAATGGATGATGAACGGCAAATCCGCGCGGCCCAAATCGAAGAAAAGAAAGATGCCCAGCAACGCCGCGGCCCATTTGGCGCGAGGCCCGGCGAGATAGCCGTTGATGATGACCGCCAGCAGCGCGAGCGCGACGGCCAAAATGAGCAGGAACCATCCGCCCTGTGAAATGCTGAACGAGGCGATCGCCTTGGCGGTCTCGTTGTCTCCGAACCCCCGGTATTTCAGATATTGAATCAGCCCGACCCGGTCGGAGGCATAGATGAACCATCCGATGATGCTTACGGCAAAAATGCCGGCAGACGCATAGAGCCATCGCTGGTCAAACTTGTCCTCGTCTTTGACGTCGGTTTTGACGGGGGCCGTGGCTGAGAGGTGCCGTTGCTCCAGTCCGTAAATTCCATAAGCAAAAAGGACGGTCAGGCTCCATTCGATGAAGAACAAAAACTTCGCGGGATTACGTATTTGGGAAAAATGGGGGACATAATTGTATAAAAAGCCATAGAACGCGGGCGCGAAGCGGCCCCAGGCCAGCAACAACGATAGCAAGATGATGACGCTCCAGAACCAGATGAATTTCTTTTGGACGTTGGTAAAGGGCGATTGCGTTTTGCGAAACGATTGGGCCACGCCCCAGAACGCCATGAGCGCGACGAGGATGCCGCAATAGTAACCACCGTAACCGAAGCGCATGTATGTCGGATCCGGCGGACTGTCCTTGCCGCCGCTGTCAAAATAGCGGTCGTTCGCCGGGTCGCGGCCCATGCCGCCCCAATACACGCCGCCGCTATAAAGCCTTTGAATGAACGGAACCGTGTTCAACGGCGTGTCCATCCGGTAACCGAACAGGCCGGGCACGAAGATGCCGAGTGTCTCCTGCTTGGGCAGGCTCCATTGAGTGGCGTAATCCCATTGCTGTTGGCTGTCCTTGTTGCTTTGCCCGAGCGAGGTTCCCTGGAGTTGTGTGCTGACCAATGAAACGACGGTTTGTGTGGCAATAAAACCTGCGAGAACAGCCACCACGGCAACCCGCGCGACGGCATGGCCGATCTTTGCGGTCACCGGCGAGTCGTTTTCCACGAGCGATTTGAACAGGATGTACAAGGCCACAAACATGCTGCAGAGCGCGCCGACATCCGCCGCTTCCATGACATTGACGCCGACGCAGAGGCCGGCGAGCGCATACCGCGTCCAGAAGATGACCGGGGCGGGCTCGTCATCGTTGGCCATGACGAGGGCGAGGGCCAGGAAGTTGAAACCGAGAGCGATCTCATCCGAAGCAACCCCCCAACACGCGCCAGAGAAAAGCTGAGTATTCAGCATGACTGCCAGCGCGCCGAGGAAGGCAGCCAGCGGAGATAATTTCAGTTTGCGGAAGAACGCCCACGCGCCCAGGCCCATGAGATAGAGGCTGACGGGGGTATAGGTGTTAAGGTATCCAAGAGGTCCCATGGGGTCACTGAACAAAATTTCCCAGAACGACTTGATCGCCGCACTCACCGTCGGCGTGACAGATCCCGAATTTGCCCCAATGGAATACAGGTCTTCCCAATAACCGGTAAAACCCGCCGGCAAATGATCCTGTTCGGTCATGATTTGACCCAACGGACCGTCATTGGAAAACAGAACCATTCCCGACTCAAAATTTTGATAGAAAAGGGCGCAGATGACGATGGCCAACAACACGGCAATCTTTAAAAAGGCAGGGACTTTGGCTTTGCCGGACCCGGCCGTGGCTGATGGTTTACTCATGAGCATGACAGCATATTTGAAAGCCGGTGTCTCTCAAGGAAATTCATGATGTGTGAGTTATCAGACACTCAAATGGGGAAAACGTTGAAACTTTACCGCGAATGAACGCTAGAGCACTTTCAAAAGGACTGCAGTTAATTTAACCTGATGTTCCGCGTTACCGATGATGTCTCATTGTCTCGCCCCCGGCGCGCGGCTCAGAATTTGTGGATCGGGGGCGGATGATAATATCTCCGAAATTATCCGGATGCGAGTTGGCGTATTCCTGGAAGGAGGCGGGAAACGTATCAGAAGTCAACCATTGGTCAAAAGCTAGAACGCCCTGTTCAGTCGGAGTAATGTTGATTTCGATGGGCGCGAGTTGGGCCACGCATTTGATACAGGCCGAAATCTTTGCGATGCCTTCAGGTGTAGTGTGGTACTCCAGTGTGACAAATTCAATTGGCTGGGATAGACCTTTTAGGACCTCCAGTTCGAAGCCCTCCACGTCAATCTTAAGGAATCGCGGCCGGCCATATGCGGCTATCAGGGAATCCAGGGTCGTTAGAGGCACTTCCAGGTGATCGGCCCAACCTTGAGCCCAATCTTCTTTCAGACTGGAGATCCAGCTGGAAGGATGGATGTGCAACTTGGCCGTGCCTTCGTTGGCGCCAATGGCCTTGGGAACCAATTGCAGCCGCTGGTTGTGAGGGAAACGGGCCTTCATTTCGGCAACACAGGCTGGATTTGGTTCAACCGATACGACCTTGGCGTCGAGCGCAAGAAGCACCTCGGCCGTCTGACCAACATTAGCGCCGATGTCGAAACAGAGGTCGCCGGGACGGACGAACTGCGCGTAGAGGTGTTTGACCAATCTGAAGCGTTGGAGGTCAGAACGGCGCAGTAGATGACGACAAACGAACATGACGGGCCGGTAGAATCCAGAACGAACTAGCATCGCCCTAAGTGCAGTCTTGCTCAACATCGCCATACGATATCAGGATACCCTCTCCAATCAATCGAAATTGGCCAATCTGCATATTGTCGGCCAACTCCCGCCATCCAAAACACGTTTTACCCGCGCACGGATCCCTCAGTTGGGTACGCTCAGGAAAATATATCTTCAGAACAAAAATCGCTGTCCTGGCGTGGTTGTTGATTGCGTGTCGTTTCCACAGGGAGGCCAAGTCAGGCCATCTGGCCGAGGCGCCGTGGATCGACTTGTTAACAGCCCGGTTGTTGCAGTTGGCGGAGTTTCCGTGCTAGCGCCTCAGATAGCGATCAAATTTATTCTTAAGTTTGCCAAAAAACTTTCCATGTTTCGGATGGTAGACTCCGTCAGCAAGATTCTCCATCCACTTTCGTTGCGTCGCATTCGCAAAGGTATAGAGATCACTATGCTTATCCCAGGCGAGCATGTTGGATTGATCTCCCCGTCGAAAAATATTTGCGGGAGACCGCCATTGGGCCTGCTCATAAATACCATCCCACGTCACCATGTAGGCATTACCATCAAAGCTCCGCGTAAAATTATTTTTACCCGCTTCGAATCGCACTGCCGAAGGATTGTCGTCGCAAGTGTACCCATAATTGGCCAAGGCATCTGGACGACATCCAAAGAACATTGTTCGTAAATGGGGATAAAACTCATAGGAACCAACTGTGCCATAGATGCCTTCACCTTTCTGTTTTCGCGCTTCGACCAATCTGGCCAGCCATCCTGGCCGCCAGAAATAGGTGCGGCTTGTGCAGAATACAGCGAAGTCACTATCCAATCCGCGAGCAATATTTTTGTGATGGGTCAGATCCCATCCTTCTTTCGGTTCATAAACAAACCGGGTGGCGATAGATTCAAATTCCCGCTGTCTAGCAGCCTTAATTGTTTCACTATTGGCTCCAACCAGTGCAACGACGAGTTCATGTTCTATCCCCGCTGGGAATGCCTGATAAGTGCCAATAAACTTACGACTATGGTACCAATAAATCGGATCAAACGAAATATCAAGGTAAACGAATGTAACTTTCATATTTGATATTTTATCCGGGGTCTCACGTTTGGACTCTTGCCCGCGACTGGCAGGCTTTTTGTGATTCTCTCGTCGCTTTGCATAATTTCAGATTTAATTTAACTTCTGGGCGTATTGGCACAAGCCGGATTTTTGTTCCGCGGATCATTTGATCGGGTCAACTTTGACGCGGCGGCCCAACAGGTTCTTCAGATCGGTGATCCTGCCAAATTTAAAACGGAAGAAACGCCCCAGGAACCAGAAATCGCCGTGGCGGCGCAGGGCGCGGTTACGACGGCGCTGCTGTGCAATATGATGCCGCAGCCGCCAACACTCAGCCAGTGGCTTGAACAAGGCCCAATTCACAAACGAAAATGACCGCGAGATGACCGCGCCGGCGATGGCTTCAGCCGTGATGAGCATGAGTTGGGTGAGCACAAGCAGGAACAGCGGGCCATGCGCATTTTTCAGGAGGGTTTGCAACTGGTTCCGGTTGGCGTAGAAGCGGCGTTTGGCGTTGGTGCGATTTTCGACAAACCTTTGCCCGGCGGATGCTGCCTGGTGATGGATGCGGGCGGTGGTGAACAACGTGACCGGCTCGCCCGCGATCCACGCGCGCCACGAAAGGTCCATCTCTTCGTTATAGAGGAAAAATTCGTCGTCAAAACCGCCGACCTTTGCGAACAGCTCGCGTTCAAAAAAGAAAAAGGTGCCGACGGAAAAAATTTGGCCGGGATTTTCATCGAGTGTCACGGGGATGACGTTGCCGAACAGGTCGAACCCGGAGCTGCCTCGCGTCTGGATGGCGTCCGTGTCATAATCCAGGACCAGCGGGCAGCCGACGCGCAGCTTCTCCGCTTCGGCGCGCGCGCATAGCTTTTCCAGGCAATCGTTCTCCAGCCAGACGTCTGGGTTCAAAAAGAAAAGGTACTTGCCGTGGGCAATCTTCGCGCCGCGATTGCTGCCGCCACCGAAGCCGTAATTGCCGCCCGTCTGCAAAAAAACACCGTTCGGCCACGATACCATTTTCTTTTCGCAGATCTCGGCCGAACCGTCCGTCGAGGTATTGTCCACCAGGATGATTTCGGTTTGGCCGAAAATCGTCTGTTGCTCCAGTGAAGGAAAAAAGCGGTCGAGCCATTTCAGGCAGTTGTAATTGACCACGACGACGGAGATCAGCGGAGGCGCGGGAGATTTTGCGGCCGGCGGTGATTCTGGCGCGGGATTGCTCATCCAAACGGTATGATTTTCGGCTCCGGAATGGGGATAATGAACCGCCCGCCGCGCTTTTGAAACTCTGTTTCCCGCCGGATGATCTCCGGGGCGAAATTCCACGCCAGCAACAGCGCATAATCCGGCTGATCTTTCAAAAGGTTCTCCGGTGCGCGGATGGGGATCCATGAGCCGGGCGCGACTTTGTTCTGCTTGAACGGAGTATTATCGATGATGTAATCGAGCTCCTTCGTGCTCAGACCGCAGGTGTTCAGCAGCGTATTGCCCTTGGCTGAGGCGCCGTACCCGATGATGCGCTTGCCCTCCGCCTTTAACTTGCGCAAAAGTGCGGGCAGTTCGGCGCGGATGCGGTTCACGCGTTGGGAAAAACCCAGCCAGGTTGCGGGAGCGGCCAGCTTCATCTGGTTCTCCAGTTCGAGGGCAATGGGGACGCTGGAATGAACCGCGCTTTTGGAGGAGCGATGCCGCAGGTGGAACAGGATTGAGCCGCCGTGGATGGGATAATGGTCCACGCGCGCGAGCGTGAACGCCGAGTCCTTGACGAGCGCTTCGATCGAACGCACCGGGATATAGGACAGGTGCTCGTGATAGATGGTGTCGTATTCCGTGTGCTCAAAGAAATCCACGAGGTAGGGGACTTCAAAGGCGATCAGCGTTTCCTGATGAGAAATCGTTTCCAATCCCTGGATGAGGTCTTTCAGTTCGTCAATATGAGCGAACACATGCCGGCCCAGGATCAGGTCGGCGGTTCCCCATTCGGCCTTAATTTTTTTGGCGGTTTCCGCGTTGAAAAATTCTTTGCGCGTCGGGATGGCCGTGGCGACGGCGATATCGGCGATGTTGGATGCGGGTTCAATGCCCAGGACGTCGCAGCCCTTTTCCTTGAATTTTTTCAGGAACACACCGGTGTTGGAAGCGATCTCCAGGACGCGTGAACCGGCGCCCAGATGGCTGGTGGCCAGGAGGTGGGAGCACTGGCTGTTCAGGTGCGCGTCCATTGTGGCCGAGGTGGAGGTCACGTAGGCGTAATGCGAGTAGAGGATTTTGGGATCCACCGTGTCCGCCAATTGCACCAGCGAACAGTCCGGGCACAGCACGACCCGCAACGGCAAGCCGGTGTGGTAGTTTTTGACCTCGTCCGGTTGCAGAAAATCGTTTGCCAGGGCGGTCTTGCCGAGGTCGAGGATCAACTTCAAATTTTTTGAGCCGCAGGCGCGGCAGGTGGTGCGTTCCTGGATCATGATTCGGGCGGTTTATAGGGTGAATCGGGGTTCAGTTCATGGCGGATTTCATCCACAGGCTCGCGGCGGCCTTCGCCCTTGAACAATAAGCTCGTCACAGTGACGACCAGGCCGGAAACGCTGCCGGTGTTGCGGTAGGCATGGACCACGCCGCGCGGGACGTGGATGCGCGAAGGCGCGCTCTCACCGGTTTTGATGACCCAGCCGCGCGCCGCTCTCGCCGAGCCGGGGCGGTCGTCCCACAGATACACATTGAATTCCGACGGGCCGGCGAACGTGAAATAATCATCCTGGCCGACGTGTTGATGAGGGCCGCGCGTGACGCCCGGTGACGACCAGGAAGAGCACGCCATGAGCGGCTTGAATCCGGCGGGGATTTCATCCACGCGGAACAATTCATGCAGGCTGCCCCGCGGGTCGCGGAAGACCGGCAATGCTTCGACACGCACGCCGGGCAAGCCGGGCACATCGGCAGTTCCGCGCACTTCGACTTGTTGCCAGACGGTGGACATGGGCGGCCAAACTAACCGAAATCATTTCATCTGCGCGAGCATTTTCCGCAGCCCGCCACGCCACGAACCGGCAGGATGGCCGGTTTGTTGGGCCAATTTCCGGTTGTCCAGCACGGTGTAATCGGGCCGCCGCATCGTGGAGCTGAAGAAGGAGCTTAAGACCGGTTCGACCACCGGGGCCGCGGAGACCAGCCCGGCGCGCACGGCTTCCTCCAAGATGATTTTGGCCCAGTCAAAACGGCTGACCCCCTCGTCATTCACCGCATGGAACAGCCCGGAGGGCTGGCCGCGGACCAGTTCCAGCGTCCATTGCGCCAGGTCGGATGCGCAGGTCGGGACGGAAATCTGGTCGGTTGTGGCCTTCAAAGGCCGGCCTTCGCGCGCCGCCTTGAGGATCGAGTGCACGAATGTCTTGGTTTGCGTTGGATGCCAGCCGAAGACCCAACTGGTACGCAGCACGAGGTGTTTCGGTGAGGCGGCGAGCACGGCCTGTTCCCCGGCCAATTTGCCCGCGCCATAATGGTTGAGCGGGTTGGGCGCGTCGGTTTCGGAGTAAGACGATTTTTTTTGGCCGTCAAAAACGTAATCGGTGCCGTAATGAACGAGCCGGATATTGCGTTCGGCACAGAGACCGGCGAGGACGCCCGGAGCAGTGGCATTGACCGACCAGGACAGCTCGCGTTCCTGTTCGCACCGGTCCACTAGATTGTAAGCGGCGGTATTGATGACGGTATTGGGATTCAGCGCAGCGAGTTGATTCCGCATCTGGCCAGGATTCGTGATGTCGAACTCGCTGCGCGCGAGAAAATGCAGTTGGCAATCAGGCGCGGACAACGGGCGCAAGGCATAAGCCAGCAGGCCGTCTCCACCGGTTACTAAAATTTTAGTCATCAACTTGTGGGTTTGGTGACGGATTTTGGGTCTGACAATTTGTCCAGTAACCCCTGAAAATTTCTCTGCGCGGTCTGCCAGCTCAATTGGTCTCGTTTGGCGGGCCAATCGAGCGCGGCCATGTAATTCTGTCCGGCACGCTGTTTGCGGACTTCGTCTTCCACTGCGCGTTTGAACGCGTCGCAATCAAAGGGGGGGACGTACCGGACAAAGTCACCGAAGACGGCCGGATAACAATCCAGTTGATAGGCAAGCACGGGCACGCCGGAGACGATGGCTTCGCCCACGACGATGCCCCAACTCTCGTATTTGCTCGGCATTAAAAAGAGGCGGCTGCTTTTGAGCAGGCGGAATTTCTCATCTTCAGAAACCAACCCGCTGAAGGTCACGTTCTCCGCCAAACCCATTTGCTGAATCACGGGTTCGAGCCATTTTTTGCTGTTGCCGATGACGATGGCTTTGAAGTCGGGAAGTTGTTGCTTGAGCCAGGTGAAGGTGGCCAGAAGGTCGTCGATGCCTTTTTGCGGATGCACACGTCCGGTCCAGGCAACGTCGTATTGTTTGGGCTGCGCGGGAATGCGCGCGGCGGTGACGGCGTCGCTACCGTTGGGCACATACCACAGGTCGGAGTCGCGGTAACCGAATTTCAGGAGGTAATCTTTGATCTCGGGATGGCTGTAGGTGACGATGCCGCCGGGGCAACGCCGGAACCAGCGCAAGGAAAGCTGCTGGCTCAGCCAAAAATAAAGAGAATTAAGCCGTGTGGAGGTGACATCGGCGCGGGTCTTGAACAAAACTTGTTTGAAGGTTGGCGCCATCATGCCGACATAGAGGATTTTCCGGCGGCCGGGGCAACGGATCATGGGGATGGCGTCGAACCAGAAATCGGACATGGCATAGGTGATATCGTCGGGCTTGATCTCCTTGAGATGCGGAAACGTGCCGAACATGCGCCGCGCGAAATCCATCAAGAGCCGGAGCTGGCCGGACAATTTGGAGACGTCGCCCAGTTTGCCGGGGCCGGAATCGGTGAGGGTAAAATTTTTCGGCAGACGCCATCGCTCCAGATATTTCTGGAGGGCGTAGCCGCCGAAAAAATGGATGGGGTGGCCGGCATTGATGGCGGCGCTGGCCGTGAAATAGAAATAGACATCGCCCCCGGCCATGCTTTCGTCATAGATATCATTGACGAAACAGACCACCCGCGGTCGGGTTGGATTGGGGGTGGTGGCGCTCAAGGCAGGGGCGGTTCCTCCAATTGAGGAGGGTTCCGGTGCTGTTTCATGAAAATCAGCCAGATGGAGAATAGGATGGCAAAGGCGATTCCTGCCGTTATCGGCATGGCGTGCAACAGCAACGCGGGATTTTTTCCGAAGGCGAACAAAACCAGCCAATAAGTGATTCCCAGCACGCTATATAAAATGGAAATGGCCGTCCAACGGCTGGCGAGCGCCCACATCGCCATCGCCTGTGACATACCGACGAAGGCCATCGTAATCGAAAACGGGATGAGCATCGCAGCGGCTTCCGGCGAATATTTGCCGAGGACCTTGAGGCAAAAGGTCCGGAAAACGAGCAGGAAGATCACTCCGCACGCCAGGACGAGAGCATATAGGCCGAGCAATTTCAACTGCGCACGCAAGTCGTCGTCGTGATGATGATGGGTGCGGGAACGATGGGTGTAGAGCACGGTGAGCAAAGGACCGACGGCCAACGGGAGGTTGCGGGCAAAAACGCCGGCGGCAACGAAGGGAGAGAGGACGTCGGGAGAGAAACTGCGTTGCGCGACGAGCAAATCGCCCTGGTTTAAAAAATAATTGCCCACGGAGAAGGCCGCGGCCACGGTGAGAAAACGGACAAATTCGGTGGTCCAGGGCGAAACCGGTTCGGCCTTGCGCGACAAATCTTTTCGCCAGACCAGCAGGACCAGATTGGACAAGAGCATAAAGGCGGAAGCCAGCACGGCAATAACGGCGGTCGGGTTGATGACTGTCAGCGTACCGAAGGCGAGACGGAGACAGACGGCGAGGATGCCGATGGCGGCGAGGCGGTTGAACCAGCCCAATCCCTGGCAGAGCGAATTGACAAACGATCCCCAGCAGGTCAGCAAGACCACGCAAAAGGCCACGAACGCCACGGGGGTGGGAAAGTGGAAAAAATGGCTCAAAGGCCCCAGAAGAATCGCAGCCAGAAGGCAGGCACCGAGGGTCAGATGAAAGAGGAATTTGCGGCAACCGGCGAAAAGCCCGAGAAGCCGGGCATCGTCGCCGCCGAAATGAAACCGGGCGATATAATGGGTGACGGAATAGGTGGCGCAATTCATGGGCAGGTTGAGCAAAAGCACGAAGCCGAGAGCGGTGTTGGTCAACGCGAATTGTTCCTTATTCAACTCGTGGCCAACGATGATCTGAAAGGCGAAATTGCCGACGGCAACAAAGAAGTTGGCAGCGGAAAAGATAATTCCACTTTGCAAGAGGCTTCGCTTTGCCGGGTGATTACCCGATGGGGCTGCTGCTGCGTCCGCGCTCATGATTTTGCCTGCCATTTCATTGAATACGAATCAATAGCTTCGTTTGGAGCGCGGTTGGGGCGCAAGGCAAATTTCATGCAAAAGTGCTCAATCGGGCCCCAGTGGGTATTTAAAAATTGCAGTTTCAAAGCCATTGGTTAAATCGTTTTGCCTGTCTGGTGGAACGGACCGGGAACCGCACAAACATGCGGTGCGGGTTGGAAACATTACATCCCTTAAGTTGTTGCTTTTCTTGCATTAACGATTTATGTTTGCAGGCAAATCTTGGTGGCTGAAGCATCGCATTTGCATTAAAGCAGGCATATGAAAGCTTCGGTTGAAAAAAAAATTGGGTTGGGATTTATAGCGTCAGTGGCGGCGCTATTGGGAATCTCATTGCTTTCTTGTTGGACGATTGAGAGTTCCATCACCGCCCAGGACTGGGTGACGCACACTTACGAAGTCATTGCCACCCTCGAGCAAGGCCGCGCCAACCTCACGGACGCGGAAACCGCGCAGCGGGCTTATTTGCTGACCGGTGATGAGAGATTTTTCCTGGATTCATCGAACGCGCAATCCCATGTCAGCGGCTGGATGGGAACCTTGCGCCAGATCACCGCAGACAATCCCGATCAACAAAAGCGTCTCGAAGGATTGCAAATTTTGATCACGCAACGCCTAGCACTTTTGAACAGCCGGATGGAATTGCGGCGGGAAAAGGGTTTGCAAGCCGCCGCCGATGCCGTGGCCACGGGTGAAGGGGCGGATTTGTCACAACAAATCCGCCAACAGATTGACGAAATGCAGGCGGCGGAGAACCAATTGTTGCGAGTGCGGCAGCAAACGAAGCGGGTGGATACGCGGACTGCCGAAGTTTTGGTCGTGAGTGGCAGTTTATTGGCGAGCGTTTTGGGTTCGATCGCATTTTTAATGGCCCGACGCGATCTGATATTACGCGAGCAAGCCGGGTTGGAATTGCAGGAGAACCGCGCGCGACTCCAATCCATTCTGGACAATATGCCGGCGATCATTTTCCTGAAAGATTTGGAGGGACGCTATTTGTTTGTGAATCGCCAATTTCTGAAAATCAACGGTCTTTCCGGTGAACAGGTGATCGGCAAAACAATTTTTGACATTACTCCCAGGGAACACGCGGATATCGCGCATGTTCATCATCAAAAGGTTTTGGCGACGCAGGCCGCCGTGGAAGCCGAGGAGACCATCATGTATCCGGACGGGCCGCATACGCATCTTGCGGTCAAGTTTCCCATCCGCGACGCGGCGGGGAAAATTATCGGCACCGGCGGCATCTCCACGGATATCACCGAACGGAAAGTCAATGAAGAGGAAAGACAACGATTGACGGATGAACTTCAAAACCATGCGACCCAGCTCGAACTGGCCAACAAAGAGTTGGAGGCTTTTTCGTATTCCGTCTCGCACGATTTGCGGGCGCCGCTGAGGCATATTGACGGGTTTGTGAAGTTGCTGGACAAAAACGCCAATTCGTCCATGGACGAGCGCAGCCGGCGTTTTTTGGACATCATCGCCGATTCCAGTCATCGCATGGGTTCGTTGATCGATGATCTGCTGATGTTCTCGCGGATGGGGCGCACGGAATTGCGCCATACCAGAGTTGACTCAGACGCGCTCGTTCACGAAGTGGTGGATTCATTGCAAAGCGATACCCTGGGCCGGAACATCGAATGGAAGATCGCCAAACTTCCTCAAATCCACGCCGACACCGCGATGCTGCGGCAGGTCTGGGCCAATCTCATCGGGAACGCCGTAAAATACACGCGTCCGCGCGACCCGGCCCGGATCGAGGTCGGTTACAACGAAAATGGAAAGGAATCCGTCTTTTATATCTGTGACAACGGTGTTGGCTTTGACATGCAATATGCCCACAAGCTTTTCGGAGTGTTCCAGCGGCTGCATCGGGTGGACGAATTTGAAGGCACGGGCATCGGACTGGCCAATGTGCAACGCATCGTCCTGCGCCACCACGGACGGGTGTGGGCGGAAGGCAAATTAAACGAAGGCTCGAAATTTTTTTTTGCGATCCCAAAACAAACCAGTGAAACGAAAGGATAAAAACCATGGCTCCCTTGAAACGAATTTTGTTGGTGGAGGACAATGAGCGCGACGTGGAACTGACATTCGCCGCGCTCGAAGAGCATAATTTGGCCAATGAAGTGACCATCGCCCGCGATGGCGCCGAGGCGCTGGATTTTCTGTATGCCCGGGGCAAGTTCGCCGGGCACGCCAATGGCCTGCCGGTGGTGGTGCTCCTGGACCTGAAAATGCCGAAGGTGGATGGATTAGAGGTGTTGCGCCAAATGCGAAGTGATGACACATTAAAGCACGTGCCAGTGGTCATGGTGACCTCGTCACGGGAAGAACAGGATCTGGTGCGGAGTTACGAATTGGGTGTCAATGCGTATGTCGTTAAGCCGGTGGATTTTCAGAAGTTTGTCGAATCTGTGAAGCAACTGGGGGTTTTCTGGGCGGTTATCAATGAACCGCCGCCCGGCACGATGAAACGAACTGAAAAGGTATGACTGCTTCAACCACCAAAGAACAGTCGCGGTTTTTGCATCTGGAAGACAATACCAACGACCAGTTGCTGGTCCGGGAGATGTTGCACGCCGACGGCCTGCTCGGCGAGGTGGTCGTGGTCACCACGAATTATGATTTTGAGAGCGCATTGGCCGGGCGGCCTTTCGACCTGATCATTTCCGATTTTTCCCTGCCATCCTTTGACGGATTGAGAGCGCTGGCGCTCGCGCGAAGATTAACGCCGCAAACCCCTTTCATCTTTTTCTCGGGCACCATCGGCGAAGAAGTGGCGGTGGAAAGTTTGAAACATGGCGCGACCGATTACGTGCTCAAACAGCGTCCGCACCGGTTGGTGAGCGCCGTGCGCAATGCCCTTCGCAGCAAGGAAGAGCGCGTGCGCCTGACGCAGATGGAGGGCGAATTGCGCCAGATGGAGGAACGCCTGCAAATTGTCGCCCGCGCCTCCAATGATATTGTTTGGGAATGGGACATCGGGTCTGACCGGATATGGTTGAGCGAGAACTTTCACGACGTGTTCGGGCTTCAGCGCGAGGAGGCCGGCTCCAGCCTGGAGCGCTGGCAGAGCTTGATCCATCCCGATGACCGTGATCGCGTGGTGGCGGGATTGACCGCGGCGGTCGCCGGCAGGGGGCGCGTCTGGTGGAGTGAGCATCGCGTTCGCCGCGCCGACGGCTCCTACCTGTACGTTTACGAACGCGCATCAATCATTTATGACCGTGACCGCAAGCCGGTGCGGGTGGTCGGCATGGCGATCGACATGACCGAGCGGAAAAAAGCGGAGGGGAAGATCCGCGAACAGGCCGCCCTGCTCGACAAGGCGCAGGACGCCATTATTGTCTGCGATTTGGACCGCACCATCGTTTATTGGAACAAGGGCGCCGAGCACATCTATGGCTGGAGCAGCGAGGAGGCGATCGGCAAGAACGTGCGCCAGTTGTTCTTTCACGAGAAAATCCCAACGCAGATTTATGAGGCGAGCAAGGAGCTCGATGAGCGCGGGGAATGGGTGGGTGAACTTTCCGAGTACACGAAGAATGAGAGTTCCGTGATCGTCCAGGCGCGGGCGACGCTCATCCGTGATGAAGGCGGCGTGGCCAAATCCCTGCTCATCATCAACACCGACATCACCGAGCGCAAGCAATTGGAGGAGCAGTTTCTGCGCGCGCAACGGCTCGAAAGCCTCGGCGCGCTGGTGGGCGGCATTGCGCATGACCTGAACAACGCATTGGTGCCGATCATCGTGGGGGTGGACATATTGCGGCAGCAGCCGATTTCAGACGACGCCCAAAGCATGATCCGCACGATGGAATCCAGCGCGCGGCGCAGTTCCGAAATGGTCAAGCAGATGCTCGTTTTTGCCCGCGGCGGTGAAACGGAAAAAACCGTCGTCCAAATCAACCGGCTGGTGAAGGAGATGGGAAAAATCATCGGCGACACCTTTCCCAAATCGATCCGCTGCCGGGTC
>Ga0206819_10050_pt2 | contig 44000 bp, 40 predicted proteins | sample Alteio_BWOrgCont_87_FD_152855 | JGI IMG/M metagenome (GOLD analysis project Ga0206819, IMG submission 152855) | Enriched cells from forest soil in Barre Woods Harvard Forest LTER site, Petersham, Massachusetts, United States -... | ecosystem: Environmental > Terrestrial > Soil > Temperate forest >... | reverse complement strand
GGCAATCGACTTGCACAGCTCCTCCAGCACATGAGCAATCCACCGACCCAGCAGGAATTGGAACAACTTCAAGGTTTGATGCAGGAACAAGCCGAGCAGTTGGCGAAAGAGGGAACTGCTGCCACTCAGAGTGGTGATACCGCCACTGGTGAAGCATTGACTCAGATGTCGAAAATGTTCACGGACAATCTGAGCAAGGCAGGCACACCGCAGTTCACAGAATTCGCCAAGTCTCTCAAAGAGTTCACCACTGCGCAGGCCAGCGGTACACTGAGACCAGACCAAGTCAATACAGTGATGCCTGCTTCAATGCAGGAATCGATCGCCACTGCCGCTGTATTGCAGAGAGCGAAAGAACAACACATCGATCTGTCCAAACCGACTGACGACGCTGCATTCCAGACGAAGCTGAGACAGTTGAAGGCCAGCCTTCAGATGTCGGATGTGAGCGTCAAATAACGAAGGAGAAACAAGTGTTCTGTGTGCAATTAGTGGTGCCGGTACGTCAAATTCTCGCTGAGCGAGATCAGGTGTCCTTCGGTATCAATGGTGCCGGCACCAGCACCAGACCAGGAATCCGACAAGCGCGAGATATTTGATTCGATCGATAATCGCGCCGATCAAATGCGTTGCCGACAGCCGTCAAGCACAATGAATGTGCGCCAGGGTAAAGCTTCCGATTCTAAATCTCTAACCACAATGGCTGATTGAAGCTTCATTGTCGTTAGCTGTAGCGCAGATTCGTTAGCGACACCGATCCGTTCACGGAGCCCTGGACATGGTTGAAGTTGCTGCCAATTTGAGAGATGGTTCAGATGCGCAAATGCGCCTGTCGCAATTTAGCGTTCCGAACCGATTGGAAAGACAAGGCATAGACCTGCTCTTGAGCACGCCCACCTTCATGCCTACTTATCCTCCGCTGCACGACGGACACCTGGACTTCACCGCCGCCAGTGTCGCCCTTGCTGCCAATCGCAACAACTCCGGCGATATCAACGCATCGAGAACCAGGCAATTCGCCGCTACCACAGCGGGTGTTGATGGTAATGGACAAAGAACAACATTGCTGACCGACGCAGGGCCCGTCGATCTTTTCCGTTTTCGCAGTGGCACCACGGCTGGTGACGCAGTCTCCGGTGGGCGACAATTTCAAGGACCTTCGGACAATGTAGCTCTCAAAGACGGCAGCATTGCTCATCGGGTCAACGGATTGATTACCTCGATCGATAAGGGACAAACGCACATCGAGTTTCAATATCAAATGGGCTTGAACGGACAGTTGCAGTGCGACAACAAAGGCAATCCGGTTCTTGCCGCTGCCACAATTACGGAAAACGGCCGAACGAACTCATTCAATTTACAAGATATTGTGAAAAACGGTGATAACGTCGGTCGGGCAAACTTCCTCAATCAGCTCGGCATGGACGGCAAGTCGAATATCAAACTCGATCATTTCTCCGTCGAGCAAAATGGCGATTCGGCAGGCAAAATCAGCGCCACTACAGATGATGGCTCTAAAGCTATTTACGGATTGTTCACCAGACCCGACGGCACGCTGGATGCTCGCATCGAGCGCCAGGAGAAGTCGAGCGGCCTGGTACGGGAGTTCGAATATAAGAGTGCCAGCGACGCCTCTCAGGCTTCGGCGTTCACAGACAAATACAAAGGCAGTGACGGAAAGGAAATAGTGGAGCGCAGCGAACGTATCGGCACTACCGATCGTTTCGTTATGAAAGATGGCAACGGCAACATTAGCTACGCCAGAGATGTTCATGTCGATGCCGGCGGTGATGTAATCTATCGCCGCGACGACGAAGACACTCGCTTGATGGAAGCCATCTTCGGACCGTCCTGGTTGCGGCGTGGCGACCTGCGGGCTGCCAAAGAACACCTGTTGGATGTGGGAAGCTCGCACTATAAGGGCGGTCGTACAGCACTCGAGCACGATCTGAATGCGATGGAACAACGCATGCAAGGTCAGGTCAAAATCAAGCTGCCGCAAGTTACCGACGATCAGATCGCATCAATTTATCGCTCCATGGCCTCGATCTACGATAAGGGACACACCAGCGCCCTTTCGCAGGCGGAAACCGACAAGAGCTTTGCTCGCGCAATTGCCTCTTTGAGAAATCCATACGAAAACAACATGCAGGGGCAAATCGGATCTTGTTTCCTCAACTCGATTCTCATGGTGGCAGAGTTCGGGCACCCCGATATGGTGGCAAATGCCTGGGCTAACGCTGTCACCACGGGCAAGTACAAAGGCAAGACGTTCAACCATTACGATCTGACGGGCACCGCCAATCAGGATTCCTTCAATCACACAATGACCAGCTTCCTCGGCAAGACATTTGGATTCGCCCACATGACGCCAGGCTTCCGCGGCACTTGCGAAGATGAGGCGAAAAAGGCATACAAAGCGCTGACCGGAAAGACATTCAAGATCGGCAACCATATGAGCGCGGAAGAGCGTGACAAAGCGATTCAGCGTGACGGTGGCGTGGTCTGGTACACCCTGGGCGGTTGCCATGCTCAATGCGGCACGCACGACTGGCGCAAAGGCGCCAACGGCGGCAAAGATATCGTTGAAGTGCGCGAAAACACCTGGTTCCTCCACGACGGCAAAGTGCTTCGAGTCGTCAAGAAAGGGCTCGACGCGTAACGTGCGCCGAAATCACTGCTGCGGGCCGAGGTCGTGGATTTGTTTCAGTAGTCTGGCTATGCCTGAGTGTGCGTCGTTCAATTTGCGCTGCGCTGGTGGTGGCAAGTCGTCTTCATGATCTTCGATCACCGATTCCAGCGCATCCTGCGCGGCGGCAAGCGAAGTGCGCAAGTCTTTGTTCAATCTGTCAAGCTCGTGCAAGCGCAGATCTGTGGAACCGGTAGTGGTATCAGTGACGACGCGGAACATTTTCTCTGTTTTGGGGATTTCCTGTTCGGCCTTGACTGCAGGTGTGTTCGGTGGGGTTGGAGATTTGTCGATTGAAACTGGCGCAAGAGGTGCTTGCGAGCTTTTGCCCAAGAGTTTGCTAATTAGATACGCGAGTGTTGCCGCCGCCGCTGCTTCGAAGATGACGAAGCAAAGTAAGTCGATCATCCTCGCTCGTTGAGCATGTTCGGGACCTTCCCTTACCTTGTTCTCTTGTTCCGCCACCAGCTGATCGTGCAGTTTATACAGTTCATTCCATTTCGGAAGAATCTCCAGTCTGACAAGCTGGATCATTCGTTCGTTGCGGGGCAATGGCTGCTCTCTCGAAGTTTCTTCCAGCACACCGATTACACCCGTGATCAATCGCATGGCGCGATCGGCGTCGGCTCTTTGATCTGGGTTGTCGTTGAATACCGGTGACAGGTCATTCATATCTTTGACGATTGCATTGCGCCCGTGCTCGAATATGTGGAAGCACTGATCGTCGCCGGTGACTCGGTAAGCGAAGCAGCTCAAAGTGGTGGCAGACAGAAGCGCCGCCAGCCAATTGGATCTTTCAATGGCAAAGACAGAGTGTATCGACTCAGACGAGCTGGACGCGGCATTCTCGATCTGCCACATCAAAATCGCCACTCCGATCAGCTGGGTGAGCAACAAGCCGCCGGCGAGAGTGAGTGCCTTTTTGTGCAGGTTGAGTTTCAAGTGACTGCCGAACAAGATGATTGACAATGACAATATTACTTCAGTTCCATGATTTGATCGGAGGCGCGTGGGCGCTATCAAGTAGTTTGTTGCCAATATGATCCTCTTCGTCACACGTCATGGAGTTAATGCTATTGCTTTGCTACTATACGTGTCGCCGTAGCAGGGTCACGAGCGAGGGAGGCGGAAATGACGAACATCGGAGTTGTGGCCAAGATCGTCGCGAAGCAGGGCGAAGCGGAGAATCTTCTCGTCGAACTGCGCCGCATGGTCGCGCCGACCAGAAAAGAGCCGGGTTGCCTCAAGTATGTTCTGCACAAGTCATCAGTCAATCCCAGCGAATTCTGGTTTGTCGAGGAATGGACCAGCAAAGACGCGCTGGATAAGCACACGCAAACACCGCACTATCGCGAGCTCAAACAACGAACTCCCGAGTACGTCGCCTCGTCCGAAGTGATTGTGCTCGACCCAATCGCCGACGGCTGATCCGTCCTGGCCTCATAAAGGTGAGACAAATGCACGGACAAGCAACCCCGACTGCAGTAAAAGCTTTTGATCGCGCCTACATCAACGGTCAATTCGTCACTCCCCATGGAACCCAGGTCGTCGATCTTGTGAACCCGACCGACAACAAGGTTATCGGCAAGGTCACCATGGCAGACGAAATCGACACGCGAAAAGCCATCGGTGCTGCGAAAGAGGCCTTCAACACCTTTTCGCAAAGTAGCAAGGAATACCGGATGGAGCTCCTGCAGCGGTTGCACGACGCCGTGGCCAAGCGAATGGATCAACTCGTTGAGGCGACGGTCGTGGAATACGGCGCACCGCAAGACCGTGCGAAGGGCTCCAACAACCTCGCGGCGAACATTTTCCTGCACTTCAAGAAAGTCCTCGAAGATTTCGATCTGGTCAAAACTGTCGGCACATCTAAGGTAGTGATGGAGCCGGCCGGCGTGGTAGGCATATTTACGCCATGGAATTCGAGCGCCGGCTCGATCGCGATCAAAGTGGCGCCGGCAATCGCTGCCGGATGCACGGTCGTCATCAAGCCCAGCGAGATGAGCGCTATGCAAACGGAAGTGTTGATGGACGCTTTTCATGAAGCTGGGTTGCCTCCTGGCGTCGTCAATGTCGTGACAGGTCTCGGCGAGGTCGTCGGGACGGAGTTAACGATAAGTCCCGACATTCAGAAAATCGCTTTCACCGGTTCGACGCAGATCGGAAAATTGGTCGCCAAGAACTCCCTGGACACAATGAAGCGCCTGACGCTGGAGCTCGGGGGCAAGTCGCCAAACATCATCCTGGACGACGCCGATCTCTCCACAGCGATCCCGATGGCCATCAACGCCTGCTACCTGAATAACGGGCAGGCCTGCATTGCGGCTTCGCGTCTGATCGTGCCGGAAGACCGACTCGAAGAAGTGAAGCGATTAGCCAAGGCGGCCGTCGAAAAAATCAAAATGGGCGATCCGAGGGACAAGGACGTCACCCTCGGACCATTGGCCAGCACAAAGCAGTACAAGCGAGTGCAGGAGTACATCAAGTCTGGCGTCGAGGAAGGTGCGGAGCTCGTTGTCGGCGGGGAAGGTCATCCGCAGGGACTTGAGGGTGGGAATTTCGTGAAGCCCACCGTGTTTGCCAACGTCACCCGCGACATGCGTATCGCGAAGGAAGAAATCTTCGGACCGGTCTTGTCGATACTGACGTACAAGACGGAAGCCGAGGCCATTGAAATCGCCAATGACACGGAATTCGGCCTTATCGCCTACGTAAGCTCGGCGGACCCGGAAAGGGCCAACCGTGTGGCGCGAAAACTGGCCGCCGGCCGGGTTCTGATCAACACAGTAAGTCACGATCCGTTTGCTCCCTTCGGTGGGTTCAAACAATCGGGGATCGGTCGCGAAGGCGGGATTTTCGGGCTGCAGGAGTACCTGGAACCCAAAGCGATAATCGGCTAACCCGAGGAATGTTCTGACAGCGCGATTGCTTGCAGATGAAATGCCGGCGAGAGAAAAATGACCGTCGACGTGCATATGTATAGCAGAGAGTTTAATCGATTTGGAGGTTCTTGGTGACGACGTATACTTTGACAGACGAGGCGGTTGCGACAGCTCAAATCGCAGATGCCTGCATGCGCCTGGCTGTTCCTTTCCGGATAGCACCAGCGGGCATACGGCCCGTTGTGCCTCTAGAAGGGTTGGTCTATGGTTCGGTCGTTCCGGTGCGGCACTATGGCAGCGTTGACATTTTTCTAGAGGCACTTGAATCAGCCTCAGAAGGCGGGATCTTAGTGATAGACAATGGTGGCCGTGCCGATGAAGCCTGCATAGGCGATCTGGTAGCGCTTGAGGTAAAAAACGCAAAACTACAGGCAATCGTTGTCTGGGGCCTGCATCGTGATACCAACGGTGTGCTTGCAATTGGGCTGCCGGTTTTTTCGTACGGTGCTTATCCGGCCGGTCCGTCTAGATTGGATTCCAGACGACCTGACGCTTTTACCAGCGCACGCTTCGGTGATTTTCTCGTCACCGCAGATGATACCGCATTTATCGATGAGGACGGAGTCATATTCATCGAATCAGCCCTTGTCGATCAGGTTCTCGCTGCAGCCAAAACTATTCGAGAAAGAGAAATCAAACAAACTCTGGCAGCGATTGAGGGAGTGAGCTTGCGCCAGCAGTTTCAGTTTCAAGCATTCTTGAAGCAGCGCGAGGCAATTGAAGGCTATACGTTTCGCCAGCATTTAAGCGCAATATCCAAGTCGATCGAAGAGTGAAATAGAGAGTAGATGCGCTTGATTGCGAGCCGGCATAACGCTGCTACCGCAGACGAATGCGCATCTCGTGCGCATTTGCTCAGACTGTACGGATGGATGTATTGCCGCCACTAGGGCTGACACTGACAAGGATTCGATTGTTGTGCACGCAACCGTACTGGGCGACAATATCGGCGCCTGGTCCAAGCATGCGCTGAGTGGGTAGAAATCCAGGCAGGTCACCATTCTTAATCGTCACCGCATATCCTCCTGGCTCTGCATTCATAATCCGGCAAACTAAATTTCCCCAGGTCGAAAGCCGGACCCGCCACCGCCGCTGGATGCACCGCTCCCTCCAGCAGCAGTCTTAAGCTGCTTGTATTCAATGATTCTTGCCTTCGGTGGTCTGCGTCTTGGCATAGGACGAAATTCGATAGCCTCCTCTTTCAAACGTGCTCAACGCAAGGTTCAAAAGAACGGTTCCGAAATTAGTATCTAAGGTTCTTCTGAGACGTTCGGCTTCTGACACGCCTTTCCAGACTGCCCAATCTGATCTTTCGCCCGCTTCTCCTTGAGAATTTGTTTTACCCTCTGCGACTTTGTCAGCCTCTCCTCCAGCACGTAACTTAGCCTCTGCGACTTCGTCTTCTTATGCGCTTTTTTCATGCCGGCGCTTTCCTCTGCTGTGACTTGTCCATCAACTAATTTGGACAATTCTTCAAACTCTTCATCCGAGAGCTGATCAAGTACCTTCAGGATTTGGTTGAGGGTGGATCTTTTGGGCTGACCCATGTTGTTTGCCTCTAAGTTCTCTCAGTGTAAGCTCGGTGGCTGAAGGCTGATTTCGCGAAACGCTCACCAATACTGCGCTTGATCATTTTAGCAGGCGAGACCCAGAGAGGAAATAGCCGGATTAGGCGACACTTGCCGTATACTTGTAGGCACAGAGGTAGTAACAATGGCTCAGCGCAAACCAGACAAACAAGCCACTTTTGACCAGGTGCTCAAACTGGTAGAGAACCTTACGCCTGAACAACAGGATCAGCTCCTTGAACAGATGAAGCTACAATGGCTCAGGCAGGCACTAGCTGAGGCTGAGGAATCGGCGGCTCAAGGCCGGGTGCTGACAGAGGAACAGCTTGAGGAACGCCTAGACGCGAAAAGGCGCGAGATCCTAGAAAGACAGAAAAAGTGATTCGCATCACCTTCGCAGTTGAAGCTGGACAAGACATAGAAGAAATTTACGCCTCCATTGCGGAAGACAACGTTGCTGCAGCTGACCGACATAGAGAGCGATTGAAGCGCCGATGGGAGCAGCTGAAAGACCAGCCGCGCATGGGTCGGGCAAGAGACGATATAAAGCCCGGATATCGGAGTGTTACCGAGGGCGCCTATCTGATCCTCTACCGAATAGTCTCAGTAGAGGAAGTAATGATCATGCGAGTTGTGCATGGCAGCAAAACGTAGAAGCCTTGAGCATGAAAGTCCAGGAGGCGACATAAGCGCGTCTTGGCTACTACAACTGAGCCTGATAAAATTGGTGGCCGACATTACTGAGGTCGTGGACGCAGAGTTCTGCGGTATTACATGTGGTGCCTGAATCAGACTGATTTATCGGCGCCGTTCATCAGCCTTAGTTGAGTCTGCGCCCAGCTTTCCCGCAATTGCTCCAGTCGGCGGCCGATTATCTGCAGCTGTTCTTGCAACCAGTTGAATTGCTTCACCATGATTACGAACTAACCGGGATGAGCACAGTCATCGCCTTCCATGCCGCTATTGCTTTAGGATCAGGATTTGTGTTCATCAGAGTCATTTTTAAGACCTGGTTTTCGGTGCAAGTGGACGATGTTATTGCATTTTTCGACGCATTCATCGCATATGTTCACACCAGGGCCGGGAATCAGCTTAGCGACCGACTTTTGTGCCTTGCCACAAAAAGAACAGCACCATGACTTCGTGCTCAACAAGGAACTTAAAACCCTGAGGGGATTGAATAGGATCGCCGGATTGTCCATCCCTTTAGGGTCGGACAAAAGGATAAATCGATCCGCTACATAAATAGCCACTGGTAGTTGATTTACGCCACCAAGATAAACATCTGCCTCAAGTTGTGTAGAGGACCAAGACACATGCGATGAGGAGATCCTGAAAAACTGACCATCGATCTCTGCGTAGGCTGGAGATCTTCCTATCTTCGTTATTGTGATTGCCGCTCGGCGAGGTTGCGCCGATGCAATCGATCGTTTAACCATATTTAGCCAGCGAAGCTGATAGCCGCTCACCAGGGTAAATGCGAGTCCCGCCCACATTACCCAGATGCCGTTCGCAATCGATGCAGTATTTCCCATAGCCAAAGTCAGGAGCGGCAGCGCCAGAGACATCAAACCCAGAAAGAATAAAACATAGAATGCCCAAATGTAATTCAGATCCGAGTCCAACTGCATGAGGCGTCGCTTTCTGGCCCCGTCAGAAATGAGCAACTCTGGTTTTGGCTCGCTGGAGATAATCAAGCCTCCCTTGTTTTGCGGGAAGGCCTGGTCGCCATCTGAAATGAGCAAATCTCGTTTTGGTTCGCTGGAGACAATCAAAGATTCATTGTTTTGCGGCAATCTCTGATCAAGAATCTCTTTGAGCCTTTCATTTTCCCGGTCCGACATATTCGTGTCCTTGCGCAGCAACAGTATCAAACATTGTACCTGTTGCTGCTGCACTCAATGCACGGATTCTCTGCGTGCATGTGTGTGTCCGGGGCGTTGATCGCTATTAGATGCTCCAGCACTTCGCTGTCTAGCTTTATCATGGTCACTACCTCAAGTCTCATATGTTCTCGTCATTATCGGCGGCATTATGATTTACAAAAGTGTCTATCTGGATAGACACTTTCATGATATGATCATCAAATGAAAGCAAGGGAACTGCTTAAAATCCTAAAGGATCATGGCTGTGTCCAAGTCCGACAGAAGGGTTCTCATATCCGGATACAGTGCCAAAGCTGTTCAACAACCGTTCCATATCACCCGGGAGAGGAACTAGGCATAGGACTCTTGAAGCAAATTGAGAAGGACTTAGCACCGTGCCTAGGTCAAGGATGGCTGAATCCATGAGCACTTACACAGTACGATATGAAAAGGACCAGACTGGCTGGTGGGTGGCAACCGTAAAGGAAGTCGCTGGCTGCCACACCCAAGGGCGTACCATTGATCAGGCGCGCAGACGCATCAGAGAAGCGCTGGAATTGTTTGTTGATCATGCTGACAAAACTGAGCTGATTGATGACGTAGTATTGCCGGCAAATGCTCGAACTTTATTGAAACGAGTTCAATCCACGCGCAAGCGTGCTGAAGAAGAAGCAATCAAGCTACAAAACTCAACGGCCGAGGCTGCCAAAGTTCTGACTAAAGATGTGGGAGTGAGCGTGCGCGATGCCGGCGAACTGCTTGGGCTTTCACATCAACGAGTACATCAGTTGTTAACAGCCAGCTCTAGAAAGAAAAAGAATAAGTAGTTTGGTGCTGCTCGAATCAGCCTCTCGTTGCGGGGCGGTGAAGCTCTTCTCCAAATCATAGAATGCGATAACAGATTCTGTCGCAACGGCAAAGAGTTGACCGTCGGAGAATCATGTGTACTGTGGATTTCCCTGCCGGTCAGACACAAAGCTGGACCACTCAGACCCCTAATACAGCTCTCTTACTGAAGGGCGGTTGAGAACAAGTATCGTGCACACGCCGAGAATAGTGCCTAATGGAAAATTGAGACAGCACAGGGCTGCAACTATGAAACTAAAGATGCGACGTTTGCGCGCTTTAATGCAGCGTCCGGAATAAATTGTGAGGAAACCGAAGAGCCAGCCGCCAAAGACAGCGATACTACCAATGATGATGAAGAGATATGCCATCGCGGGTGGTGGCGCCGAGGCACCGGCACCGAAAAAGGCGTTTGGATTAAACAACATGGCTAATCCCATACCGAGATGTAGCAGAAACACGCAGGAGATGGCTGCGGTCCACCCGCCGACAATGTAGTGAAACCAGGTGAGCAGCTTGAGGTGCTCTCGATCTCGAACTGCTTGCTCATCTGCGGCAGACAGGGCCAGCGCGCCTAGCACGGCAGCAGCTGGCTCAGTTGACTCTAAGAGCTGATTGTTCGCACCGGTGCTCTCAGCGACTTCTAGCAGTTCCACCGAGAGTTTTTCGGCTTCTTCGTACTTCTCTTGTGCGAGCTTCAGCTTGATGAGAGCGCCCAGCTCGGCCATCTTTCGGTCTTTGCTTTGTGCCATTGGCGGTTCCAGTTAAGAAAGAAGGTTTCTGTCAGTTCTACCCAACGTTCGTTTGTTAATCAACTATAGCTCTTGGCCCACAGCCAAGGTGCTCCGTTAATGGGGATGTAAGGATCCGAGTGCAATTCCGAACATTGATTGGAAGCCACTCGCGAATGGCGAAAGGATTTGAATAAGCTGGTTCATTGGAGGCGAAGAGCGGCCAGCCTGCTCGATATTTTTGTAGCGACTTGGAGCTAAACGGTTGCGCTGCTCGGCATGGTCCTTACAGTTGAGCCCTTTCTGGATGCAGCTGCTGGCGACTCTGTCATTTAACATTTCTCGGCAAGTCCAGCCAGACTTGCTTGCCGATTGCCAACGGTCCGGCAATCCTGGCCAAGCGCTGGAAAAGCGTCGAATCTTGCGTCAGCTGAATCTTTGTCCGGGAGGATGATTCCAATCCGCCGGGGCTCTCATCGCTTACGACCCGCACCTTGACCTCCATTTTGCCGTCCGGCAGGAGGGTGACGTAGCTGACTGCATGGGTCAACGCCTCGTCGTACAGCTCATCGGATTCGGTCAGGACCATGAACTGGTCGCGTGCTTTGGCTGCATCCCGCATATTGGCTTTGACCAGGATTCTGCCGTCGGGCATCAGAGCGCCGGTTAAGAGGAAAATGCTAGAAGTGGACATATGGAAAAACTCCAAAGTTTAATTGGGAAATGCCTGGAGCTTGGGCTTTTTGCCTAATAGTAACAGGCAGCAGCCGGATCGCCTGTTTTGGGTAAAACAATCTTGTAAGACGCAATCCGTACTTGATGAATCCCACACTAACAGAGCACGAAAACACATCCGGCGGACGAATTTTCTGGCCGTCGCCGCAAGATTATTGCGAGGCTGTGCAGACTCCGCGGCTCAGTTTTGCGGACGAGGAGCTGTGCAACGGAGCGGTAAAGACCAGCCCTCTGGGACTGCCGATATGCATGTCGGGCAATTTCGCCAGTGTTTTCTGTTTTGACTGCGGCAGTAAAAAGGTCGCGGTGCGTTGCTTTCTCCACAACATTCCCGACCAGCATCGACGTTACAGCGAAATCTCCAAGTTTGTTCTCTCCGACAATCTTGAATGCACAGTGCCTTTCGAATATTTGGAGAAAGGAATCAAGGTTCACGGTGATTGGTATCCAATTTTGAAGATGCAATGGGTTGATGGCATCACGTTGGGTCAGTTTGTCGAGAACCATCTCGAGAATTGGATGGCCGTCAATCTTCTGGCTGGATATTTCAAAGACATGGTCATCGATCTGCAGAAGGGTGGTATCGCCCATGGTGACCTACAACATGACAATATTTTGATTTCCGACGACTCGTTGCGGCTTGTCGACTACGATGGATTGTTCGTGCCGGCGCTGGCAGGATGCTGTGCTAATGAGCTCGGGCATCCCAACTATCAACATCCTCTCAGGACGAAGGATGATTTCGCTCCGTACCTCGATAATTTCAGCGGCTGGGTAATCTATCTGTCTTTGCGGATCTTGAGCATGCACCCCGAATTGTTGAAGCAAGTGCAAGGCGGCGGCGACTGCCTGTTGTTGCGTCAGGCAGATTGGCAAAAGCCCGATCAATCCATAGCTTTCCGGTTGTTGGAGCATCATTCCGATGAACGTGTGCGCAATTATGCGCAGGTTTTGCGACTTTTCCTTACTGTTCCTCCTTACGAAATCCCGCCGCTCAACGTGCCGATCAATCAGCTTGTAGACGCGGCAAAACATGTGGCTGAACAGAGAAAGGCGATTCATATCAATCTTGTGCAGGGTAGTCGGCTAAATCAGACTGATTGTGCGGCTTCAGTCGACTTTGAATCAAGCACAGGACTGCCGGATTGGCTGGACAATTCCGCATCGAATGGTGAGGAGCACAGGCGTAAGGGTCATGCGATTGAATTTTCGGCGCCGCCGCTGCAAACGCCTGCGCAGGCTAACACCGCGCAAAACTCGCCTGCTCAATCGCTCTACGCAAAAAGTCCGCTGCTCGCACCCAGCCAACCCGCTGGTGGCACAAACTTGCACAGCCCATTTTTGCAGCCTTCGAGTGTCACACCAACCAATGCGCCTATCCCGGATTATCTCTATCCCGAGTTCCTCAGAATTGAACTGCCGTTCGATGCCGCCTCTGAGCTCCAGCGTCCCAATGGCGTTCAGGACTTGATCGTGCCCCAGCTGGAGCCCGGGGAGTCCGTGATCTGGCAGACTCAGGAGCCACCCGGCAGACCGCAGATCTCAAAATGGGTCGTTGGTTGTCTTTGCTTGGCTTTGTTTGGATTAGTACTTCTCTCTCCCGCTATTTTTTCCATCGCCATTGCCTCCTTTGTCTTGATGTACATGTGCGGATTCTATGGTCTTCCCCGTGAGGAGCAGATTCTGGCTCTAATAACGGATCGCCGCTTGATCTATGTGACAAGAACGGGAGCAACTTCGTATACCTTTTACAGTCGCTGCATGGCTCGTTCTGTGCCATTGAGTGCGATTGCTGGTATTCACTTCACTGAGCCGAATCGTTTGACATTCTTCGCTGTAAATGATTTTCGCCTGGCCTATTTCAAATATGCGTCCAAACTGAATATCACCGCCAGTCGCAGTGATGCTCAAGCCCTGTTGAAGCTGCAGCCGCACATGGCAGTCAAACCTTCGCGCGCACCGTCACACTTGGTGAGTAACCAAAATCCTTCAATCTTGCAATTGGGGCAGGTGCTCAATGTTTTGAATCAGCCCTGGGTCCAACCTGCATTGGCCTTCAACTCTGGCGGTTCTCAGCCTGCGGTGCCGACAGTTCTCCAGTTGGCCAACACGAAATGTCCGAGCTGCGGTCGGTTGGTGACTAAGAGCTCTACCATCTGCCCGGCCTGTGCTTATGCGTTCACCGGCAATGGCGGCAAGCAGGGACTGAACCCGCCTCCTCTGGCAATGGCATCGGCCAAAGTCGCAACCCACATCGGTCTGATGCACCACCCGAGTGCAACCCATGCTCCGGCAGGGCAGTCATACACGGCTTCGGGGCGACTGGCGAATGCGCAGAACCCGCACTTACATTATCCTGGCAGCACAGCGCATCCCTTCAAGGCATCACTTTTGCCGCCAGTCACGTCCGGACCCGATCCAAATGACCCATCGGCAAAAGAGGAAACGATCTCGGTTGACGAGCTGGCGCGTCTTCTCGGGTTGACCGCGTCTTCCATGTTGTCCCACAGCGCTGCCGGCAATGGCAACGGTAAGAACGGCGCGAGCGGCGGCGTTAGTAGTACTTCCAGCAACTGTGTCTCTGGCGGCAACGGCTCGGGCAGCAGCTCCGGGAAAACGACAGTTACGAACGGTTCGACTCCCGCCAGTGCTGGATCGTCTTCGCCGCAGTCAAACGGTGGAGTCGTAATCAGCACTGCGAAAAGTCCATCGCCCTCGGCAGTTGTTACGCTCAAAGATCCAAACGAGCCAGACAAAGGCGCTTACATCACTATCAAGCAAGCGGCGCAAATCCTGGGGAAAAAGCGCGCGGCTCCATAACGCCAGACCCGGGTCCGCAGAGCAGGTCGTTCGTTTCGCTCAGCGGGCGTTTGCTCTCCACTCTTCGATGGCGGAAATCTGTTCATCGCCTGAGCTGCACGAAATTTGGTTGCTGTCGATTCTCAGCTGCACTTCAAAAGCGTAAACGGAAGTGATTGTTGCTGCCGACCAGAACATCATCGTGGTGATTAAAACGCTGATAGATTTTGTCATTGTCGTGCCCTCGCCTTGCCGCATTTGTCGACCAGACTTTGAGTATATGAAAGCAAACCTGAAGTTCTCCTGAGTGCTCTAAAGCTTCAGTCAATCATTGTTTCCAATTTCCGAAGAAACCAATTCAGCGATTCGGCGGCCCATTCAGCGGTCAATTCTTACATTCATTGGTACAGCAAATGTGGTCGACCGTTGGATGTGCAATTATGGAGATCAAAATGAGGGAAATGCGTGATAACGCAGATTAAAAGATGGCTCTTAGGCTCTCCGCTCGATACGAAAAGCGAACTGCATGAGCGTCTTAATGTCTTTCTGGGGTTGGCGATTTTTGCCTCCGATGCGCTCTCATCTTCCGCCTATGCCACAGACGAAATTCTCTTTGCTCTGGTCGGCATGATTTCAGTGAGTTCTTCTCAATCTGCGGTTCTGGCAGATCAGACGTTCGACGTCAGCAATCTATATTTATGCATCCCCGTGGCCTGCATGATTGCCATGCTGCTCGGGATTGTCATTGTTTCCTATAGGCAGGTGATTAACGCCTATCCGGACGGTGGTGGTGCGTATGTGGTGGCTAAGGAAAATCTGGGCACTCAGTGGTCGCTCCTGGCCGCTGCGTCCTTGATGGTGGATTACATACTCACGGTTGCGGTCAGCGTTTCGGCCGGTGTTGCGGCAATTACCGCCACTTTCCACGCGACCAATGCCACGCAAGCCGTGGCGGAAGAACATACATCGATGACCCTGGCGGTGGTCACGATCCTCGTGATCATGCATATGAATCTTCGCGGCATTAAAGAATCGGCTCGGGTAATCGCAATTCCGGCCTATCTGTTCCTTAGCAGTATGGTTGGATTGATTGTGATCGGAGTGTTTCGCACTCTCGTGTTTGAGCATCACAGCGTGGTCTACCAGGGTATTCAGATTGGAGTGGAGCATATCGCGGTAGGTTTGTTGTTTCTCAAAGCATTTGCGCATGGATGCGCCGCCCTCACCGGAATCGAGGCTATATCGAACGGAGTCAAAGCGTTTGACGAACCTGCTGAAGTTACTGCCAACAAAACGATGGTGCTAATGGGAGCCATTTTAGGTTTCATCTTCATTGGTTTGACCTATCTGGCGCTTGCGTATCAAATCATTCCCGTAGAAGGCGATACAGTTGTGTCGCAGGTTGCACGCGCCGTTTTTGGCGGGCAGAACCTTCTCTATTACATTGTGCAATGGGCGACAATGACGATTCTAGTGCTGGCAGCTAACACCAGCTTTGGTGGCTTTCCGCGATTGGCTATGCTGCTCGCGCGCGACGGGTTTCTGCCGCGTCAGTTGATGAACGTGGGCGATCGCCTCGTCTATTCGAATGGCGTGGTTTTGCTCGCTTCAGCGGCTTGTTTCTTGGTTCTGGCGTTTCATGCCAGCGTTCATAATTTGATGCCCATGTATGCAATCGGTGTGTTTCTTTCGTTCACTCTTGCTCAAGCCGGTATGGTCGTGCACCATAAGCGGAAGAACGAGGGCAAGGCCGGTTATCGCAGAATGACTGTCAATACTGTCGGCGCTAGCGCGACGGGCGCCGTGTGCTTGCTGTTATGTCTGGAAAAATTCACCGCCGGTGCGTGGATTGTCCTGATTGCATTGCCGGTATTGATGTGGATTTTCCGCCGCATCAATAATCACTATCGCACCACCAGCGCGCTTTTAAGTTTGCCGAAAGATGGCTACCATCCACGTAAATTCGATCACACGGTACTAGTTCTGGTGGCATCGCTCAATCGTGGTGCCATTCCCGCTCTTGAGTATGCCAAGAGCATTTCGCCGCATGTCGAAGCCGTGCACGTTCAACTCGACGCAGCGGCCACCGAGCAGCTGAGAAAAGACTGGAATGAGTGGGGCTGTGGGATTCCTCTGAAAGTGTTGCAGTCGCCCTATCGATCGCTAAGCGGACCAATGTTGAAATACATCGATGAAGTTTCCGCTCGTCACGATCACGACATCGTCACCATCGTGATTCCTGAATTGGTGCCTAACAAGTGGTGGCACCACCTGCTGCACAACCAAACCGCAATCGCCATCAAGACCATGCTCCTCTTCCGCCCGGGCAAAGTCGTCACCACAATCAAATACCGGCTCAATGCTTGACGCTTACTGACACTATGCGCAGAATACAGATTAGAGGGAATGGATGTGAATGAAGAAATACAATCAAACAAGCGCAACGCCATCGCGGTAGCAGTTTGTCAACTACCGGTTTTGGTTTATTACATAGCTTTCTTGATTTTCAACGAAATACAGCATGGTTCGGGCGATTACAGCTACATGCGAGAGTTTGGCTGTGCCGTCCTTATCGCCACTGCGTTCATTAACTTCTGGTTCTTACGTAAAGGGATTGCACTACCTGGATTCTCTTGGAAGTTCGTTGCGTTCTCTCTCGGCGACATTGCGCTGCTGTTTTTGGTGTGTCACTTTCTGCTCCACCCTACGTTTACGGACAACTTTGTCGCCACGAATCTTTCACTCGGATGCAGTGCCATTTACTTCAGCAGTTTGATCGCTTTATCACCAGCAGCCTGGGCTCGCAAAAGAAACTCGCAACGCGGATAATAGGATAACCGGCGCAGAACAGGTCGATTTAAATGCTGATTTACACGGTGTTTTGGGTGTGCTTCTGTTTTGTTGCTGTAGCCATCCTCGTAAATGATCGGCACAAGTTGCTGCCCGAATGTCGGCAGTACAGTCGCTTTCTTTGTGTACCGTGGAAGCTCGTGATATTTGTGCCGGCGTTGCTGTTTGTCACGTTCGCAGGACATTTTACTGATGATGAAACCTGGGATATCATCACGGGATCTATGATGTCTCTGCTTACCTTTTTCACTGCTCCCTGGTCGGTGGGTCTCGTTTATCAAGTTCTCGCAGGCAAGCGACCCAAGCGTTATTTGATCGTCGCTGTTGTACTGTGTCTCTTTTCGAGCAGCTGGTGTTACGACGCATACCTGTATTTGCGCGACGGACACTACACCGTGCGATGGCTCGGCAATCTCATGTTATCGCCGATCATGTATGTTGCAGCCGGTCTGTTATGGAATCTTGAGGCAAAGAACCGCTTCTTCGCCAGCTTCTCGTTCTTGAGACCAGACTGGCCGGAGCCGCCTGCCGATAACAGCTTCCGCCCGCTCCTTCCCATCGCGATGACACTTATCGTTATTGCCGGGTACGTGCTCATCGGCTATGTTCGCTGGCATTTTTAGGATCGTAAGGTCCATCTGCAGCAAAACAGAGATCATCTTATTCTCAATCAGTTCGAGGACTTAGTTATCACTGTTGGTATCAGATATAAGAACACCCACAGTTATGTACGAACATTGAGCGGGAAGAACATTTTCACAGGCGGTCCTGATAGGTCACTAACAGAATGAAGGCTCTTCGCAGATTTATAGATCCAGCGGTGATTCCGCTGCCGACTGGCTATAGCAAGCTGCACCGCGATCTTTCTCGGGGAGTTGTCGAACTAAAAATCCCGCCGGTGGCTTTCTGGGTCTTGGGAGTATGGACATTGGCCGGATTGTTCTTGCCAGCTCCCGGAAACATCGGTTGGCTAGTTTTCTTCGGCGGCGTTTTCGCGGTCGGGTATCTCGTTAGCCGCGAAGACAGCGTACAGATGCGCTGGCGCCGCTATGCTACTTACATTCGCGAAACCTGTCCCGCGCGCGACGGCTCCGTCCGCATAGAGAGATACGAGACACGTACAGGCGGTCCTGCGGCTAGTGCCGTGGACTATTATGCCTACGTTGACGTCGTTTGCTCCGCAGAACAAGTAGACGCGATGCTGACGCGCATTGAAAAACTATTGGTGATAGCAAGCGATCCGCCGATGTCCAGCATCATGCACGAATTGTCGTCAGACCCATTTACCATGGGCTCCCAGGTAAGTGGAACAATTCCATGCCAAGTCTGGAGCGAACCGACCGACGCACCGGTTGCAGTCGCTGTAGAATTTGACGGAAAGAGGCTGTGGTGCAAACAGGCAACACCAGGCTGGTGACCATTGCCGACCGGCGCGGTCATTGCCACATAACGCCGCTTATCTGGAAACACATTAATCAGTTCGGCCGCTACAACTTCAACATCGGCCGCATGAAGAGGGTCTGATCGCCATGATCTATTCAAAGCGCCGGCAACTCTGCAAAGCGCGTGGTATTGTGCACTTTTGCAAGTCCCGTCTATCGATTTTCAATGGCATGATCGTCGCCATTGCATTGATGTTTACTATTTTGTCGGTGAGCGCAGCCGATAGTTGTACGCCCGATCGACTCCTTGTTCCGGGTGGGATAGCAACTCATGATGGCTCGGTTGGTTTCTTTACTGACATTGACTCTGGTATCGTTGCGCTCAGGTTGTTCGATGGCAAGCAACTGTGGAAAACAGACAGTGCGACCCTGCCTGCGGGGGTTATTGATAAATCGCTCATCGCCTTGAGTAAGGATCTCAAAGTACATATTTTTGATGAGAACGGTCATGAGACGTTCATTTCCGAAAGTTTGGATGACCAACAGGGTTTACGGGATGGAGCCCGATTGGTACTACAGCAGGACGCGTTTAATCAAACGAACGCGGAAGCATGTTGTTGCAAACAAGCTCTGGTCCTGAGACTCACAATGAGCTGGAACTATATTGCTAATGGTCCGGCACCACATCACGGGTCTGCCAGCAAAACATTTGCGATTGATCGAAGCACAGGCAAAGTCAACCTGGCGGCTCCTGGAGAGACAATATCGGAGCCAAATAGCGACAAGAGTGTATCGAGCGAGTACGCCAAACTCGCATTGATTCCATTCCTCAAAGACCACGTATTGGAAATACCTGTTAGTGGCTCGTTTAAGGTATTGGGCAAGCACGTCATATGTCTGACGCAGGAGAAAGAATCTTTGGAAGGTACGCAATTTCCTGTGACACCACATACTCTCACGCCCAATTTGGTGAATCCGCCTGACCGGGTTTCAGTCCGTCCTCCTTTGAAGATACACCGCTTTTTAAAAATCATTGATGGACACTCTGGCAAACAGTTGTGGTCATTCGAGATACAAAGTCGAATGGTGCCAGGTATGCAGGGCCCTTTCCCTGGCGTTTGATATATCGTTTTGCGATCAACCAAAGTCAACCGTATGAAAATTCTGTAGCAGCATGAAGTTCGCCGACGCTTTGTTCGTTGGATCGACTCACCCCCAGCTTGAGCTTAGTAAGTGGCTATTTTCGCAAAAATCCGAGAAAGGTAATGGTGGCTGACCATTTTCGAATTTTGGTATGTCTGAGCTCCACGTTTGCCATAGGAATGATAAATTGTCCCAAAATGGGAATGTCCCCTTGTGGGATTTGCCCACCATTTGGTAGGATATCTATACTTCAATCATTTTTGCGTCTCTTTCGTTGGGACGAGGTCTAAGAACAATGAACTGGATCTACACCGGAAAAGAAACCGAACCAGACAACAAGCACCGCATCAACTTGGGCACCGCCGTGCAGACACCACCAGGAGTCCGGTACAAGGTGATGCAGAACGAGTTGGGCCAGATCTTGCTGGACCCAGTCAAGTCCGTGCCGGCCTATGAAGCCTGGATCTACGAAAACCCTGCCCGGATCCAATCCATCAAGCGGGGCATAGCGGAGGCCGAAGCGGGACAGCTAGTGAGCATCGATCTGGGTCCGGACGAGGACGACTAATTGACCTTTGAACTGAAATTCACTCTGGAGGCCCAGCAACAACTCGACGCTCTGAGCAATGCCAAAAAACTTGTGGCGCAATTCAAAGCTGTAAAAAAGGCTCTGAATTTCCTCAAGGACAATCCGGCTCATCCGAGCTTGCACATGCACAAGTACGAATCACTGGTTGGTCCTGAAGACACCGAGGTTTTTGAGGCATATGCCCAAAACAAAACCCCTGGTGCTTACAGGATCTTCTGGTGTTACTATCCACCAAAGAAAGTAGACAAAGCAAAGCAAAAACAAGCCACGCACTCTAAGAGTACTTTAGCAGGCGCGGAAGAAGCACAACCCGGAACGATTACAGTTATCTCGATAACGCCGCATCCGTGAAGAACACAAGGCGGTGTTAAGTTAGTTGCTCTGGCTTGTTTCCTGTGACCGCGCATTCTGCCGTCGTAGTTTGCTTGTCCGGCTTCGCTGTAGACTTCCAATAGTGGAGTTTCACGGTCGACTACTCATAGAGGTCAGAAATGAAAGAAGGAAAGAAACTCAGAATCGCGATCGTAGTAGGCACTTTTGTGACTGCGGTTCTGGCTTGCAGTTTGATCCTCGATGCTAAGCCTGGCGATGCAAAATCGGCGGAAGAAAAAGAGATTGAAGCGCAATTCCAAGCCATGCATTTGACCTGTCCTAAATGTCACGCAGACATGGAATACGGAATGCCGGACGACTATTATAATGCAGGCGTGTTCGATCAAGGCTGCTGGTCGGCTGCAATCATCGGCAAAAGCCCGTTTGCTAAAAGACCGCTCCAGCATCGAATCTACTCGTTTCGCTGTGTGAACTGCGGATATTTAGAAAGCTACGCAAAGTAGGCTTAGTGAGAGTGAAGCTGCGTGAGCTTAATGACCGCCTTGATTAGCCGCACCAGTCCAAAGTGGCAGCTATAGGTTTGAGCAGCCACAGATGATTTATAATCTGGATACTTTGGAAACCTGGTCTTGATGAATTTGGTAACAGCTCGCTTCGACCGCCGCCGGTCTTTTAGAATTGGCACTTGGAGTAGACTACTCATTGCGTGCTTGTTGGTGCTGAGTTTCTCGCCGGCGAGCAACAATCAGGCGCTGGCGCTGCGCATTTTACAAAAGACAAAGTCCGATCAGGCAAAAGGCGACCCGAGCGTGTACCATCCTCCGGCGGTCACGCACCACTACAAACAGTTTTCGCAGTATCTGAAGATGAGCGACGGCACCAGGCTGGCGGTAGATGTCTACTTGCCGAATTCGCGTAAGCCTGGTGAGCAACTGCCGACGATTGTCGAAGAAAGCCGCTATTGGCGCGTGATTGAGCCAAGAGCGCCGCTCACTTTGCTTTATCCGAAACCGTTGAGTTTATATCGTTACGAATTCATTTCACGTGGTTATGCCTGGGTGGTGGCAGATGCTCGTGGTGCCGGTTCGTCCTTCGGCGATCGTCCGTGGGAGATGCCGACCATCGATATGCAAGACAGCAAGGAGGTTTTAGACTGGGTCGTCGGTCAACCATGGTGCAACGGCAAGATCGGTTTGATCGGTCATTCATATTCCGGCAATATGGCCGAGTTTGCACTGCTCAGCAAAAACCCGGCAGTGAAGGCGGCAGCTGTTCTGTCCAGCCCGTTTGATATTTACACAGACGTTCTGCGTCCAGGTGGGTTACCGTTGATGCCGTTTATCCATCAGTGGGCGGCGCTAAATAGGAATTTCGATCAAAACAAACTGCCTTCGAACATACGGCAATATTCCATAGTTTTGCGGGGTTCGAAACCGGTCGATGGCGACAAAGATCGGCAACTTCTCAAACAGGCGGTCGAAGAGCACAAGAAGAACAACAATCTAAGTGCGATCGACAAAATCAATTTCTCAGATGACTTCTTAGTTGATGGTGAGAACTCACATACGGCCACGTTCGATAAATGCATGGCTTTGTTGAAAGAGAAGTTCGGTGATGACTATATGAAGCGCGGGCTGGCAAACCTTAGCCCAAGCGGATATTGGCAGGATGTCGATGCTACGCGCGTGCCGATTTATGCCGGCGCAGGTTGGCTGGACGGCGGCAATCAAGGTGCGGCGGTCAAGCGTTTTCTCAATTACACTACGCCGGGAAATAAATTGATCCTCGGCCCATGGGACCACTGTTATTTCAACATCAGCCCTTTCACAAGAGGCGGCTTCTCGCGTTTTCGCATCGACAGAGAAATGCTCAAGTTTTTCGACGAGCATGTAAGAGGCATTCACACGCTCGATCACGATGCACCCGTGCATTACTACACCTTGGGCGAAGAGAAGTGGCATGGCAGCCAAACATGGCCGCCAACCAACACTCAATCTACGATGTTCATTGGTGCGGGCCACCAATTGGTCAATGAAATTCCTACTGCGGGCGGTGAGTTGTATAAGATTGATCCGCTTGCTGGGACAGGCAAACAAGGGCGCTTTGACTGCTTGTTAGGGAATGTCATTCTCGATCCCTATCCGCATCGAAAGGCCGAAGACAAGCGGCTGATTGTTTTCGATTCTGCACCGTTAACATCTGATATGACTGTGACTGGAAATCCATCAATTAAAGTGTTTCTCAAACCAAATGGAAAAGACTGCACTCTTTTCGCGTACCTCGAGGACGTGTCTCCGTCAGGTTCCGTTAGTTATGTCAGCGAGGGAGACGTTCTCTGCGGCAATCGGCTCAATCCTGACGAGCCACAGCTATACAAGACGGTCGTTCCCATACGAAGCTTTCGCGCGAAGGATTATCATGCTTTGACTCCAGGTCAGGTTGTGGAAGTCGCTCTTGATTTTCTTCCTATGTCTTATCAGTTTAAGAAAGGGCACCATATTCGGTTAGCTCTTGCCGGTCGCGACAAGGATCACTTCGGTGCACCGAACTTTACGGAGTTGAGTACGGAATTTGAAGTAATGTGGGGAACGGGCTGCCCGTCCCAATTACTGCTGCCGATTGACCAAAACAAATCCCACGTTTAGAGCAAAGCAAAGAAAGTTCGCGTGCACCGCCATCGTTTCTCATGGCCTCTATTGCGTGCTAATTTTACCGCCTAGCTCACGCACATCATTTTGCACGCCACGAAGTACTTGTTTATGAGCCTCAGTTCGAGCATCGAACCATTCTGTAATGGCGTCGATTGTCGCTGTGCGAACGTAGTCAGTTTCGAGCAGTAAGTGCCCGTGGGCATCCAGCCACTTCATGGTTTGGTCGGACGAATGAATGTGTTTGGCCAAGCTTGCAATCGCATGTGGTACCACACATTTGTCTTCACTGCCTTGCAGAATCAACACTGGCAAATCTTGCTTCACCTTCGAGGCAAATTGATTTGTCTTGTCAATGAACTTGTCTGTTCTGATCAATTCTGCCAAAGTCATTTTCTTCGGCACCAACGGGTCGTCCATCATTTCCTGACAGATGTCCGGTTCATTGGACACCAGTTGTTTCATGAATACTCCCAGCCGCATATTGAACTTGGGATCAATGAAGACTGCGAACAGCCCAGAGGCAATGATCTTTGGTTCACTGAACATCAGCGGATTGACGGTTTCCGCCACTCCGGAAAGCACCAATCCGTCGAAAAGATCGGGCTGCTTTGCCGCCACGGCCAGGCAAACTGACGCTCCCAGGCTCTCGCCCATAAGATATAGCGGAACACCAGGATATTTCTCGTGCATCAGTTTGGCCACTTTGACCATGTCGTCGATGGTTTTGTCGTAATCCACCTTCTTCTTGCAATCTGTCCCCTGACAAAAAGTATGCAAGTCATTTCGATTTCGCCCGAATCCGCGCATGTCCGGCGCCACCACGTATACGCTGCCGAGGGCATTCTCAGCGGCAAAAACTCTGCCGAGAACTTCATAACGCTTGCCATGCAGGGTCAACCCATGAATTGCCAACACCATGCTATCTGGCTGCTGTTTGACTGGATACCATTCGCACGTCGGCAAGTGCACCTGTTTTGACAGCTCGCCATCTTGAACGAATTTGTATCTTTGCGCTGCCTGATCATCGGCTTGAGCGATTCCGCTCGTGCAGACGACGACCAAAGCGAGCGTCAGTAGCAGTGTCTTGATTGATCGCCACATAGTGCGCTTCCTCGGGTTTCGGAGAATCTCAGTCTTAGCAGTTAAGTCGTAGTAACTTTAGCAGACCGCTGCCACGGCTCTTTTAAACATTTTCGCATCAATGAAAGCTGCGTTTCATTCACTCAGTTCCGCCTGCAATCAGGCCAGGCAGACCATCGGCAGGTCGGGTGGGTTAGAGGGTATATATAGAGATCAGGAAGAATGGCGGCGAACGCTATGGATCCATTTGCCGATAGTGATGATACTCGACCGTCTGTGGGTCAGCCGCAGACCATCTCGCTGCCTGCAGCAGTCGTTGTGCCCGGTCATGATTTTGCCCCTGGGGCAATAGTCGCGGACCGGTTCAAGGTGATTTCGCTTTTGGGCAGGGGCGGATTCGGCTGTGTTTACAAGGTCTATCAACTTCTTCTGAAGAAGGAGTTTGCGCTCAAAACGCTGAACCCTGCCAATATGACCGACCTGGCGATTTCCCGCTTTAGCAAAGAGGCTCAAGCTGCCGGTCGACTCGATCACCCGAACTTGGTGCGGGCCGTTGATTTCGGCTTGATCGACGGCGTTCAGCCTTACCTGGTTATGGATTATGTTGAAGGTCCGACCCTGGCGCAGTACCTGAAGCAGCACGGGCGCATCGATCTCAAAGCGGCGCTGCAAATGTTCATTCCGATCTCGATGGCGCTGGCATATGCACACAAAGAAGGCGTGGTGCACCGAGACCTCAAACCGAGCAACATCATTTTGTCTTCGGTCGGCCCAGATTCCACTGCATTCATTCCAAGAATTGTCGATTTTGGTATCGCAAAAATCCAGTTTGGCGATGAATCTCAGGCGTTGACGCTCACGGGAGCGGGAGACGTTTTTGGCACGCCGTTATACATGAGCCCAGAGCAATGTGCCGGCACGGGTGTCGATCATCGCAGCGACATTTATGCCCTGGGGTGCTTGCTGTTTGAATCGTTGACCGGTGCGCCACCCTTTCGGGGCACCAATCCGTTGGAAACGATGATGCAGCACAGTGCAGCGCCCGTGCCTTCGCTCAAGGAAGCGTCGCTCGGTCTTGAGTTTCCCCCGGCATTGGATAAGGTGATCGCCAGGATGCTGGCGAAGGATTCCCGCGAGCGCTACCAGAATTGCATGTATGTCGCGCAAGACCTGATCGCTTTGGAGCAAGGAAACTACGACCAGGTCCGGGCAATCACAACAACAGGGCTCAACACTATTGTGCCTCGCAAGGCGAAACAGCCGCGCCGGGCCATTTTGATGCTGGGTCTGGGTGTCGTTGCCGGCGCTGCGATCGGATTTTTTGCAGCGAAAGCCGAGAAGCCTGCCCAACCCCAGGTGGTGGCACAACCCCCATGTCCTACTACTGATATACTCAGTCCCGGCTTTTTGAAGATGGATCCTTCCGGCGACGAGGGTGAGTTCTTCTTGCACAAAAGGGGCGATAAGCTGGTCTTTCAGCCTCCTTCAGCAACGAATCATCAATTGGGAACGTTTTACTGGTGGGCATCAGGACACCTCTCACGCGCCATTGCAGCCCCTGGAGCAACTCTTCCTGCCAACGCCAAATTGATTTTTGCAGCAGACAGCGAAATGCTCATATCTCCGCATCTCTGGGGATATTTTCGATCCAATGATCTGGCCGGCGTTCTACTCAAACCGCACACTTGCTGGTTGGGCACTCTGGTCAATTCGACCGTCCGCACTATGCCGGAGCGAGACAATCTGCAGATCCTTTGCCTTACGGACAAAAGTGTTTCCCCAAGAGGGTTTGAAAGCATTGGCAATATCGCCGACTTGCGCTGGCTTGATCTCGATGGAGTAACAATCAACGACGATCAGCTTCTAACCGGCAGCCAAGTTGCTAAGCTGCCAAATTTGAAGAATCTGCGGGTTCTGAGGATGAATCCCGTCAATTCGGCTACCCCAGCTTTGGCTGAATTGGTCAAGGCGTCGAAGCTTCGGCGTTTGGAATTGCGGTCGAGAGACGATATCACACAGACAGAAGTGAAATTGATCCAGCAACTTTCATCGCTCGACACCCTCAGTCTCAGAGGAGCGCTTAGCGTGCCGCACAGCCAGCTCCTTGATGGGCTGTCGAATATGCCTAAATTGGAACGCCTGGAGCTCGACTATCAAAAATCAGACATCGAGCAAGATGGATTCAGGCGTATGGGACATTTGAAGATCCTGGCCCTGCAACATGTTCCGGGCAATAAAGTCGGTGCGGTCGGTGCGGCGATCGGACAACGATTGCCGGCCGGTTGCAAGCTTTTGCTCAATACGAGCAAAGAAGACAATGATGCTAATGGCTGGTTCGATCCTCTGTCGCAGGAGCCAGGCAAGGACGAACTCGAATAACTTGGCAGTGCGCTGATACCGCCCAAGGTGCCAGTTCCCGACATCAGAGAATGCACCATTTACGGTGCACCCTAATGTCATCGACCGGAGAGTGATGACGTGCAACTAGTCCGCATAATGGAGCTGGTCTGCCCGTGCTATGGAGGTGTGCTATGGATTCAGCCAATTGGCGCCGGTTACGCAACTAGGCGGCTATCATTTGATCCGCTTGCAGATTGGCGATCATTCTAGCCACTTCAGCGCTGTCTCCAGTAGCCGATGCTTCGTATTCTGTGTCTATGCCGACGGTCGACTTGGGATGCAACTTGCCTTTGACCGAGTGCGATGCATCTGAGGCATTGCGGGCAACCTCATTGCCTGTATCGGCACCGGCAATTGAGCAGTCGCCGTTGCCGGCGAAGGCGGCCAGGGCTTTGCCGTCGCCCGAGGTCATGTTTTTGATGGCTTCGTTGCATTCTGGATTATTAAGTGAGGCGGCGGCACGAAGCTGAGGCGAAACGGTGTCAGCACCTGGTTTTGCCATGTTGTCTATGGCGGTCAAGGCTTCGGGTCGAGGCATGGTTGCTGTATTGCTCATAACCAACTCCTAGTAAATCAGCATCTTCTCTCGAAGGTTGCGGGGGCTATAGCCGGGGGGTTGTTTGATGTTATCGCCGTGCTTTGGCTTCTGCGGGTCACCAAGTTGGCAATTCGTTGGCATTGACATTAAACTCGAGGAGAAACGGGTGGGTTTGATTGGATCAAAGGTGAGTTCAATCTACGCCCCAAATGTTTCACAGTTATTAAAATCGGCCCCGTCAAGGCAATTCTCATCTGCACAATGTGAAGTATTCATTTCCATGCACGAGCGGATTCCCGCGCCGCTATGGCACGCTGCGGGCAGTTTGCGGGGATTGCCTTACTGGACCGGTTTTTCCCCGGTGGTAGAGTGGTAAATACGTCGATAATCCCTGATGAATTAAGGGTCTATCTGCAATGATCCTGCCCGCGGCAACAAACCTGATCTCGAAAACCATTGTTCTGCTCGCAGCGCTGTTAATGTCTCTCCCGCATGTGTGCGCACAGGATCTGCATGGCGCGGTGGCGAAGGAAGCGGGTATCGGATCGGCGTCCACCTCCGCCTCCACCGTGCCACAGAGCAACTCCGCGCCAGTGTTGCATGGTGGTGTTAAGGATGACGCAGCGCTGCAATCTACCTTAAAGTTGATTCCGCTATCGACCGATCGCTCCCGTTTTAACCTTCCCGTATCGAAAACCGGCGTTAACCAGCTCTTTCCGCAAAATACCCAACTCGATCAATACTCCGGTTCTACGCATCTCACTCCGGGTGTTCCGTGGAACGGCTTAACGACCGTGACTCGGGCAACGATAGTTCGCTCTGGCGTGATGCCACCACTGACCAGCTCTACGCCGACCCACAACAGCATCTTTATATGGTCAGCACCAGGATTCGCAGTCACGCCTCCTACGACAGTGATTGAGTCCTCGCACAGCGTCCAATCCTCCACAACCGATCCAGTGCCTGTTTCACGAGGCGGTGTCACGTCATATTTGCCGGGCTTGGCAGTCAACACAGTAAGCAGCACCACTGTGCCACTAATCGGACCGCACACCGGTGCCGGTCCCGGCCTGATGTTCTGGGCGCCGGGATACGAAATCGAAAAGATCAACACGACTGTGACGCCACCGACGGTGGTGCAAGAAATGAATCAAACATCGGTGAGCAATCAAACTGCCGTTACTCGCGGATACGATTCGTATCGCTCGGTGTCTCGTGACGGCGTGGTTTGCTGGAAGCCTGGATACGAAATTTCCATCGAATTCCCCGGCGAAATCAAGCACACTCTGGCGGGACGCTGGTCGACGACTTCGACGGTGAACGAGCTCCACGCCGCACCAGGAAAGCTGCCCGACTCAGGCGGCGGCGAACATGCCCAGGTGTTGACGATGCCGACGCCGCTCGTTGCTTCTGGTCATCTTTTACCAGGTTTGCACGGTATTTTTCAAACACCGAATTGGAAGCAGTGGTATTCGAGATTCGCGGATGACGTTTTGAGCCGCTGGCAGAGTGTAGATGTCGGTCCCGGCATGGCCAAGGTGCGCGTCATAGTAGAGAAGAACCGCGATGTTTCCTGCGAAGTGGTTGAATTCACGCCGGTTGCGGAAAGAAACGTAACTGCAGAAACAGAGTTTAGAGAAACAGCGATCAACTGCGTCAAGTCAATCAACCCATTTGAGATCCCAGAATTTCCCGCCAACTCTGACTTGCAACAGGTATCATTCGACCTAAACATGAAACGCACGGTCGAAACACAACCCCAAATCGACGTTGCCGCCCACAAGTAGACAACTGACTGCAGGACGAAATATTATGGACTGGCATTTGCACCTGCCTGCAAGCCTACCCCGTCATTTTCGGGCGGATTGCCGCTCATAGCGCCTCGATTAGAACCGGCCCGATCATTTAATACCCCCGGGCATGTCCGCTTCGTACGTTCTGGGTTGCAATTAGCTTTTAGGCTTACAGTGGGTCGGGCATAACTACTGGGGCGGTTCAGGAACCAGAAATGTTAAATCAACCCGGCATCTCCTCTCAGACCAACCAGGCGATCACCCCACCTGATCTGGCGGATCTGAATAAACTGCTTTCTCAAGCGCTGGGAAGACCTGGGCTGCATGTCAAGGCTTGCTGGTTCAGCACTGATAAGAGCAGCGAATTTGTGCTCGATGTGATTAGTAATACCAATGGCGGTGACCCGAAGTGGCAGCTGTACCGCACGCAATTCGGCGCACGCGCGCTGCTTTTTGACTATCCGAGCTGTGATGTACTACTCGTGCACAATGCTATTGGCTCTGCCTGCTCGGAAACAGCTCAGACTCGGGCCAAGCGTCCGATGATCGTTCCCGACACGCCGCCGCCGTTCATGAATCAGGCCGCGCCGGAGAGTGTCACCGCTGCCACCGACATTCCTACCACCGGCGACATTGCAAAATTGCCGTTAGACAGGCTGTTGCAGGGCTTGAAATCCGCTAAAATGACCGGCAAGCTGGAGTTGAGCGCCGGTCCAAGAACGGCGCTGCTGTTTGTCAAAGACGGCATGCCGGTCGATGCCACTGCAGATGATACCGAGGGAGACGAGGCACTGATTGAGCTGCTTACCTGGACGAGCGGAAAGTTTGTCTTCGAGCCGCGCGTTTTGCGCAACAGTCATACGGTGCACCAGCCAATCGAATCATTGGTGGCGCAGAGCAAACAGTTAGGAGAACGCAATGAATATCTGGCAAAGGCGGGCATGCGTACGACTTCCAGTCTTGCTCACAAAGACGCCAGCCTGCCTGACTCCGAATTTGTCCAGAAGGTGGGACTCGGTGCTCCCGGCGGCATTGAAGAGCTGACGAAGTTTTACTGGTCTTTGAACGGCAAGCAGACCATCAATGAGATGTTGCATTCCGGCATGTATCCACGCATGCAGTTGACCAATATGATTTATCATCTCTTGATCAACGGTCTGATAAAAATCACCAATCCGATCGTGCTGGAGAAAAAGTCGCCGGTTCATGCCCGCGCCATCGAGCACGAAGCGATTCAGAGCGTGATGATGGTATTGCGGCGCATGGAGACCGGGATGTTTATCTATCCTGCGTTTCTCTATTTTTTGGAACAGGAATATTTTCGCTGCTACAGATCCAAGACGCCGCTCTCGGTGATTGTCTTTGAGATGCGCATGCAATCGGGGGATTCGGTTCGTGAGGTGCTGCCGTCTGCTGCGGTATTAGATGCGGTGCTGCGCATCAGTCAGCTGAAACGGCACGTGGATCTGTTGGCTCATTACGATTCGTTTGACTATGCTTTGCTGCTGCCCAACACCAAGGCTAACGGTGCGCAAATCTTCGCCAAGCGCATCGTCAAATCGCTGACCGAGAGCGCACTTGCGGGCGAAGTCGATTCCGACAAGCTGTCGCTGGCATTGGGATGTGCATCGATGCCTGAAGACTTCTCCGATCTGGGAGAACTGCTCGGTGGTGCCGACATGGCTATGGCTCATTCGCGAGAAAACAAAAAACCTGTCATCATGTATCGAGACATCAAACCCATTTCTCTCTAACCGTTACCATCGTTGTTGGCTGCATTCGACCATTACCTTCCTGCTGTGTCTCTCGGCTCAAATAGTTATGCCGTGCAAAAGAAAGCCAAAATCGATTTCGTTCGTCTCTAGCTTCGCACTAATCGTAGTGGCACTTTTGTTCAGTGTGGCAAATGCAACACCAGCAACGCCTGACGAATCTTCGTTTAGCCTGAAGGGCGACAGAGAGCTGAACTTGAAGCAGACATGGGATAAGCGCAAAGAAGACGTGCGCATCGGCAGTGACTATCTTTGTGCATCATTGACTGATTACCATATTTTGTTGGTGGCACATGCTCCGCAGTGGACGTTGCGCATCATATCTGTGCCCAGGAAGATGTATATCGATGTTGCGCTGAAGGATTGGATGCGCCGCGGTCCGCCGACCGGCTTTCTGCATGTGACCTCGTTGCCTGATTGGCCATGCGTTCACACAGGTGAAGTGCAGTTTCTCAATTTGCCAGTCAGCAAATTTTCTATGCCATACTTGATGAAAGGAAAAGCGGTCCCTCTCAAGCGTGGTTCGTGTGGTGAGCTGTTGTCGCTTGTACAAGGCGTTCCACCCGAAGCGGGACAGATTATGGATCCCTATTACCGCACTCCAAAGGTTGCCGGATTTCCGCTGCGGTTGCATGTTTGGGACTTCGAAAAATACGCCGACAAGCCGAACCCGGTATTCATATTTTCAGGTGGAAAATCCGACGACAGCTTTGATTTACAAACGACCAAAGCCTGGATCTCGAAACGGCAGCCGTTGCCATCGGTTGCTGGCTTCAAAACTACCACAAAGATATCGGATGTGTGGGTGAATCAAACGGACGTTAAAGACTTCGAAATCTTCATGCGATAGCGCGACATCGGCTCCCATACGATTATGAACTCTCCGATGGATCAATATGTTTCCATGCAGCTGAGGCAGAAGGAAAAGTTCTGGTCGATGACGGCACCGCATTTGGCGCAGATTTTTTGTGAGGTATTGGCGGTGGAACTGACAGCACCCAATGTTGATTCCGCTGACGGCAGTGAGCCGAGATCTGCAGGCACCGATGGTGTAGGCGAAAATGACGAAAGGTCCGCGTGCAAGAAAGAAGCCTGCGATTGTGGCGCTGAAATAGAAGTCTCCGGCTGAGAGGGACTTGGTGTTGGAACAGCAGTTGCCAATTGCGGTGCAGAGCCAGGTTGCGATGTTGTTGAGGATAACTGCGGTGCCGCAGAATCCTGCATTGTCTGCGGTAGCGCGGGTGGTGGCGCTGGTAAAGTCGAGGCTTCGGCCGTGACTTTGTGCTGTTCTGGCTGGCGAACGGCGCCTGCCGGCTCTGGTCGTGCCGCAACTTCCGCTAAATCGATCTTGCTAAAGTCTGTATCGGCAGTACTGCCAATCTGATTATTTCTCTCATCCGCAGTCTGCAATTGGTCCGGGGATGGATTTTGGCCAGAGCTATCGGCGCGTCTCATTCTTGGGTCAGTCCAAGAAGTCTTGTGTTTATGATGCGTGGCTTCCCATTTCGTTTCAGTCAACAGATGTTGTTTTACAACTAAGCAACCTGTCACCATATCGTGCAACGCCTGTTTCCGTCCGGTGAATGCCGCCATCAAGAAGCCGATGTTGAAAGGAATCGATGAGAGGATTTTGGCGAGGTTTCTTGCCAACGCCCTGCCAAACGAAACTCTTTTGCCATTGCTATCGGTGACTTCCACTCGCATCACCATCTTTCCAGGAGTTGCTTGTGGCTTAAGGCTCTCGAACACGCTGAAATATAAAATGGCAACAATTGTGCACACACCGAATGCTATGAGCATAATTCTGCCGGTAACAGCGTCAAGTTGGTCCTGAGTACCCTTGGTTGTGCCAATGACAAACAACCCAACAACGTTGATTGGAATCGTCAGTAGACCCAGGATGATCATGTCAATCATGTAGGCGACAACACGGGCCCAAAATCCGGCGTACTCCACCGTTGCTGTATCGGTTTGACTGGTCTTATTCATGCCGTCAGATCCTACATATGTGCAATCAGGATAACACCCCGTCCATCTGTCTACAACACGGACGAGCACGCGCTGATCCAGTCATGGTGGGCAACGGCCGTACTGCAATGGCATTCGGCTCACGGGCTGCGGATCGACGCGCAAACTGGAGCAGAGCGATAGCAGCTTACCGTTCTAGGGGACTGTTTCGATTTGCAGGCAGCCGCAGTCTGCAAAGATCTGTTTCAGTTCGCTCTCTGCAGCGGAGTCGTCGGCGGAAACTGAAACAGTAAACCCTAAGACATCCTCTTCGGGGAACTCATCAAGCCTGTTGAAGATTATGATGTCAAACAATTCGCCGAGCAAATGTCCGAGCGTAGCTCCGGCTCCAGTGAATGCCATCGTTATTCCGATCGCTACGGGTTGATGCGATGAGTGGACCAGTGCGGCTGTTTGCCACAACAATGGCATTCGTAATGTCGGGTCTGAAGTGACGAACATGTAGCCCGTTATGCATCCAATGACTGCGCCCGACAGCGCCCATCCGGCCAGCTGTTTCCATAGCAGTGGCTGAGTACGCTGGGAGTCTGTCGGTTTGATCAAAGAGCCGACCATTGCCGATGCCTGATCGACCTTGAGTTTCGCAGACCTTATGCGCTCCAGGGCCACGGTGACCTGGTCCGGTCCTCCGAAAACTGCTGTAACTGTTGCCCTGCTCATATGATTTCCTCACGCTATTCATCACGACGTAAACCGATCGATCTCAAAGTCAGCCCTTATTGTGAATCGCAGTTCTGATTCAGTGTCGCAGTAGACAGCCATTTCGTTCCGCTGGCGACCTCATTCATGTTAAAAGTGCGTCGCGGTCTTCGAGTTGGACATTCATTTGAACTTGGGCTGAAGCGACTTCTGAACGTGATGAAAACTGCTCAGTCTGGGCACAAAGATCACGTCGCCGAGGGAGCAAATGGCGGTTTTATTTCACAAAAATCTCATTTCACTATTTGTCTGTGCCATATGTTGTGCACCGTCCCTTGCCGCTGCATCAGATTGGACTCACCTGATGGACGATGGTCATGGTGCAGACATAGTGCAAGATTTCACTCGGGCGGAAGTTGCGTATACTGCTGCGGTGCGTCTTGCCCAGCAATCAAAAGACACAGATAAGGCGTTTTACTCGATGGCTCACTTGCTTTGCGCAAAAATCATGCTGGACAAATATGCGGATTCAGAACCATTGTTTCAGTCATTTGTGCAGTTAACCAACACTCTCAAGAAGAGCAGCCAATTAGACAGCGATATGACTGAAGAGATTGACGATGTGTGCGATGCATATGAGAGTTGCACCACCAGAATGAAGAGACACCATCGCAATCTGCCAGTTGACGACGTTGCTTCGATTTACGAGCATTCATTGCAGCTGCGCCTACTCTTCTTGCCGGATTCGCATGCAATGGACGACTGCTTGATGGAATTAGTCGCCATGCGGCTTCAGCGGAAGAAATTTGCGGATGCACTGGCCGCGTTGCAAAAAAGTTTGATTCACTGTGACAAAACGAATTTGTCCCACAGAGCCAGTATCGAAATAACTATGTCATGCGTTTATGAAAAACTAGGAGAGCGAGACAAAGCTAAGGCGCTCAATAGGCTGGCTCGGCAAGAATTTACACAAGCCAAAGAAGCGGGTGGTTACTACAGACAACTTCGCTGGTTTTATGCCACAGTGCGGGAGCCGGAGCGAGCCAGGCAACTATCGTCCGCCGCGATTGAGGAATACAGGAAAGGGTCGGATTACGAACTGCTTGCGGAAGCCTATTGTGACATGGCGGAGGATTGCTTTGAAACTAAGCATTATGTTGAATCAGAAAAGAACGCAAGAGAGGCAATCGCTCTCTGCAAAAGGTATCACCTGAATGTGCTTATTATGACTGCATATGAGATCCTGGCGGAGTCGCTAGACAAAATGGGCCGCAAGGAAGAAGCACGGCAGACCTTACAGTTGGACGAAGCGGCTCGACGATCGGCGAGAACTCGTGAACAACAAGACTTTCACGACCTCACTGGCGACCGCAACATTCCCTCATCTTTGCGTAGCCCACAGCAGCGATAATGCGCACTGCCCTGGCAACATGGACGAAACAATTCAATATCAATATTTGAGCACATTCCGGGGATGCCACTACCTATGGTGGATTCATTCCTATTCCAGATCCAGATTCAACATGTGGTTTGGGTCACTTTGTGCCGGCATACTGTTTAGCGACTTTAAGATATTGTGCGGCGTTTGTGTCTTGGGGATTGAGTCGCAGCGCTTCACTGTAATCTTGAATGGCTTGTTTGTAGTTGCCTAAACCGAAGTATGCATAGCCGCGATAATTATGGGCCAAGCCGTTGCTGGGCTCTTTAGCAATTATCGCGTTCAGGCATTGAATTGCTTGCGGATACGCATGCGATGAAAGCAATTGAGTTGCAGTCTGCAGCGGCGAGCTGGCTGCAGTTGGGATATTAACAGTGCGATTGACTGCTGCGGCTTTGGCATCGGTTTGCTCAGACGAGCGGTTTGCTGTGGCGCTGCCATTCGGGAACGTGTGCGGATGCAGCTCGACATTCAAACAGAGAATAGCATTGACGCAGTGAGGAAAAGCCTCATAGAGGTGTCGATCATACGATCGCAACGTTCGATCGTCGTTGCAGCAAATAATGTCGAATAGCTCAGCAAATAACTCGGTTGAATTGGTGCCGGGTTGTTGTTGCGTGAAGTAAGAGAACTGGGTCAGTTGCGTATTGGTGAGCTTGCTGTAATCGGAGTTGAATGACTCCATGAAGTTGCCGCCCTGCGACGGATAATTCAAAAAACAATCAACCGCGTGTCCAAATTCATGCCTCAAGACTCCAGGCAGGTCACGCGAATCCTGCAGGCGCGGAACATCATTGCCCCAAGCGCACCGCTCTGGAATGTACAGAGTGTGATCTCTCGGTCGGAACTGACCGGCGATGTTGTAAGAACTTCCCACATCGTAGGCGCTACGCCGTTCGAGGTTGTCGCCATTTTGTCCGTAGAGCATGGTGGGAGTAACAACGACCTTATAGCCCGCGGCAAACAGCTGGTCTTTCAGCGACGCCGGAATTCCGGACAGACCTTCCCGCACGAGGGGCAAAATCTTGTCCGTATCTGAGCTCTGATGCACGGTAACGAGCCAACTTTCGTTGGATGCCGCACACGGCACAAAGGCGGCACTGAGGCAAAAAAATTGCAGAATTATTCTATTGCACAGATTTTTTCTATTCACAGACGGCTGCCCGAATTATACGCCGTTACATTCTTCGTATCTTCTTGCTGGTATCGCCACTAGTGACTACACCAATGCAAAGCATAATCAATCCGCCGCCGATAGCAGGTATCCATCCATGAAAGCTCAAGGTGGAAGGCATGAAGTCGGCAGCGAGTTTGAGCGCAACCGCAGGCAACAGCCAGAACCCAAGCATCCATGCTGGAATAAGAAACAGAAGCGCCATTCCCAGGGTGCCAATCGTTATGATTGCGCTGGCAGCCATCGCGCCTAACTCCACCAGCCATCCAAGGAAAGCAAAAACTGCGCCGGCGAAAAGTGCGTGAATAAAGCTGCCGTGAAACTGCACGCCGGGAATCAGCGGGAACAGAAAGTAAAATGCGCAGGCAATAAGCACTAGGCGAATCAGATAACGTTTCATGGTGATTGCTCCTTTCTTATTAGGTTACCGTCCTTTGGGACGATGTGCAAATTGCCCCTGTGACCGTTATCGAAACGCTAAAGACAGCAGGGTCTCGATTATTCGACTAAATTCGAACTTCAGGGTTTGTTTGCCGTAGAGAATGTTTTGCACCATACAGTAGTTGACGATGCTGCCACAGAATACTCGCGCGAAAGCTTCCGGGTCAGCGATTCCCGTCTCCGGATGAGATCGCAAGAATTCCGTGACATAAGTCAAGCCTGGTCTGATCACCGAATCGACATATAAATGAGCCAGTTCTGGAAATCTGTTGGATTCACCAATTATGGTGCGCATCAGTTCTACATAGGAAGGGTCGGATTGACGCGCAGCAATTATCTCCGCGATGGATCTGAGTCCTTGCGGTGCCGTGAGTCCGGCAAAGTGATTATGATCGATCGCATCTTTGAAATGGTTGATTGTCAGTTTTTCAATCACCACTCTAAACAGACTCTCTTTGTCATGAAAGTGACTATATATTGTTTGCTTGATTACATTGGCGCGCTCAGCAATCAAACTCATACTGCTGCCTTCGTAACCATACTCGAGGAAGGTTTCCAGCGCTGCGTTGACAATCTGGTCGCGTTTGGCTTGAGAGAAGGGCGAGAGTTCTCGGCCATGGGGCGCAGACTTATTGCTGGGTTTTTTAGTCCCACGCACCGGCTTTTGGGGCTTGCTGGCTGTTTCTCTTTTCTTGGCTGGCATCAAATAGTGACCGAAAATTGCAATTCATACCAATCGGTATGGTAACATATCATCCAGCAAGGAAGGTTGCAACAATGACCGATAGCGAAAGCCCCACTTCGGTACAAAATTCGGATAAGGGCGGAGACCAAAAGCCAAGGACTGTGACGAAGCACAAACGTCGCAATCCGAGAGTGATTGTTATTCCCCTCGTCGTGCTGATCGTCATCGCAATCCTGGCTTTTCAATGGTGGCGCAACCGGCCTGAAGGACGACCTGGTTGGTTGCGTTGCAGCGGCAGGATTGAGGGCTATGAGGTCAACGTCGGTGCCAAGATCGCTGGACGCGTGGAGTTCATCTCCAATCGTGAGGGAGAACAGGTCAAGACCGGTCAGCTCCTGGTCAAACTCAGCGATGAGGATATTCAAGCTCAGCTGCGTGGGGCGAAGGCTCGCTATAACGAGGCCAAGAAATCGGTATCCGAAGCCGAAGAACTGAAGCAAGTTTCGGAGCAACAGGTTGAGCAGGCGAAGTTGAGCGTCGAGCAGGCAAAGCAAGACGCGGAAGGACGCATTGAGCAGGCTGAGGCCAACGTCGCTGCTGCTGAAGCCAATGTCAGTCAGGCTCATGCGCAGGAGGTGCAGGCAAAAGCGGATCTGGAGTTGGCTCGCATTCGCAAAAAGCGGTATCACGATTTGGTTGTGAAAGGAGCAGTGACCCAAGACGAAGACGATCAGGCGGCGAGCACGTTTGAGAGTCAGCTTGCGGCGACGCAGGCGCGGCGCGATGCCGTGATTTCATCCGAGAAACAGCTGAAAAGCGCACAAGGAGCTTTGTACTTGGCTAAGAGCAATTCGCTCAACCCGCCTATTCGCTTCACACAAAAGCAAGCGAACATGAGAACGGTGGCGCAGAATCAAGCTGCCCTCGAACGGTCCAAAGAAGATGTGAAAAACGCTGCGTCAAGCGTGGAGGAAATTCAGGCGAACATCGCATATTTGAATATTCCCAGCCCGATTCACGGGGTGGTTACCGCGCGAACGGTAGAACCTGGGGCAGTGGTGGCCGCCGGGCAGACTGTGATTTCACTGATCAACCTGGATACCGTTTTTCTCAGGGCGTATGTTCCTGACTCCCAGATCGGCAAGGTGCGAATAGAACAACCGGCACTGGTTTACTACGATTCCGATCCCAAGCATGGGGTTCAAGGAAAAGTAATTGAGATCGATCCCGAGGCGAGTTTTACTCCCGAAAATATCTATTTTCGCGATGACCGAGTGAAACAGGTGTTCGGCATCAAAATCATGATCGATAATCCGGCGAATTTTGCCAAACCCGGCATGCCTGCTGACGCTGATATCGACATCAGAGGGAAGTCAGAGGAAAAGCACAGTTGAATTCGTTGAGCATGGCTAGTGCTCCAAACGATCAGGCTTCCGGCGCTGTTATCTATGTTGCCGATCTCCGCAAAAACTATGGTGACTTTCAAGCGGTCAAAGGGCTCTCATTCGAAGTAAAACGCGGAGAGATTTTTGGTTTGATTGGACCGGATGGTGCCGGCAAGACAAGCACGTTTCACGTGCTTGGCGGGGTGATGAATCCTACATCGGGCACTGTCGCCATGCTGGGGAAACGGCCGCGAGATGCGCGTAAGCAGATTGGTTATCTGACGCAACAATTTTCCCTATATTTGGATTTGAGCATTAAGGAGAATCTGGCATACAGTGCTGGAGTGAGAGAAGTGTCCGAGGAGCAATATCGAGAGCGCAGTCAACGATATCTCAAGATGATGGATCTGCATCGTATTCAGGATCGGCTTGCGGGGCAGCTGTCCGGCGGAATGAAGCAAAAGTTGGCTTTGTGCTGCGCACTCGTATCGACACCCGAGATTTTGCTTTTAGATGAGCCGACAACAGGAGTCGATCCTGTTTCCCGACGGGAATTTTGGGATGTTCTGGCAGAGGTTGCTGCCGAGGGGGTAACAACTGCCGTTGCTACCCCCTATCTTGATGAAGCCGAACGCTGCGATCGAGTGGCGCTGATCTATGACGGTGTCATTGCTGAAATGGGTCCGCCCAAAGAGCTGATTGCCAAGCTGAATTTGCATCGGCTGGAGGTGCGATCTGGAGACAATACGCGCCTCGAAAGTTCATTGCGTGCTCTTACTGGTGGCGGGCCTGTTTCAGACACACAGGAGTTTGGCGATCGCCTCGATGTGCTCGTTGCGGATGTAGATGCTGGAAAGAAAGTTTTGGCTGACCAAGCCAAATCTCTCGATTTGCCACCGCCTGAGATCGATGTTTCCGAGCCGAATTTGGAAAACGTATTCATCTCCCAATTAAAGAGCGGCAAAAAGGAACTCGGTAAATTCAGTGAGTTCAATTTTCGCAAGAACGATGATCTCAATCCTGACGTCGTAGCAATAGGCGCTGATCAAATTTCGATCACCTTCGGTACGTTCCAAGCCGTGAAAGAGGTCAGTCTATCTGTGCGTTATGGCGAAATCTTCGGCTTGCTCGGCGCCAATGGTGCCGGCAAGACAACGACAATCAAGATGCTTTGCGGACTGCTTACTCCGACCCATGGAGAGATGACTTTGGCCGGAGAGAAGAGCAATTTGCGCAGCTCTGAGCTGCGACGGCGCATTGGTTACATGAGTCAGAAATTTACCCTCTATGATGATCTCAGCCTGATCGAAAACTTGCAGTTTTACTGTGGTGTGTATGAAGTTCCTCAATCTGAGAGACAGGAAAAGATCAATTGGGTTCTCGACACATGCGGTCTGCGCGGTCAGGAGAAATTGTTGGCCAAGTCGCTGCCTGGAGGATGGAAGCAACGACTGTCCTTTGGTGCCTCGACGATGCACCAGCCGGAAATACTCTTTCTCGATGAGCCAACCTCCGGCGTCGATCCTCTTGCTCGCAGACAGCTTTGGACTTTGATTCGGCAATTCGCGCGCAATGGAACCGCTGTTCTCGTTACCACGCACTTTTTGGAGGAAGCCGAACATTGTCAAAAGTTGGCATTTATGGTGGCAGGTGAAGTTGTTGCTCAAGGTTCTCCCTCTGAAATCAAACAATCACAACCCGGCAAGCTCCTCGAGATCCACGTGGACGATCGGCAACGAGCCGCCAAAGTCATTCGTGGTGAACTGGAAGCGTGGCGGGTCGCCATTTTTGCTGACAAGATTCACCTCAATTTAGACGATCCCGATAAACAGTGGCCGCTGATTCATGAAAAACTGGAAAACAATCATGTGAAAGTGGTGCAGGCTCGACCGATCAGATTTTCGCTTGAGGATGCATTCATCGGTATAGTTCAACGCGCTAGTGGTGACAGGTGATGAAAAAAGTCATTGCCCAGGTCCGCAAAGAGTTAGCGCAATTCAAACGCGACAAACTGACGGTAGCGCTGGCTTTGGTTTTGCCGTTTCTCAGCCTGCTGCTGTTTGGTTATGGAGTTCGATTGGAAATCAAGGACATTCAGGTTGTGGTGCAAAACTTCGACAACGGGGCTTTGAGTCTGGATCTGATCGACCGAATATATGGAAACGATCAATTCATTCCGCATAAGTGGAAAGGTAATGATGTTGTTAAGGATGCGATCGATCGCGGATATGCTAAAGCAGGAATCATCATTCCTCCGGAATTTTCGCGTGAATTGCGAGCCGGACATCAGGCTAAGTTTGAGGCATTTGTCGACGCTACTGATGTGAACAATGCTCGCGTGATCAAAAACGGCATCATTGCGACTACGAACGGGTTCATGCAAAGTAATAAGTTGATACCGCAACAGCCTCCGATCCAACCGGAAATTCGTCTCTGGTTTAATCCTGGCCGGAAGGAGTCACTGTACGTGGTGCCGGGTGCGATTGCCGTCTGTCTGTGGATTTATCCATCGTTATTGGCAGCACTGGCTATGGTGCGTGACAAGGAGCAAGGAACAATATTGCAGTTATACGCCTCGAGTATCACTGCCGTTGAATTGATCGCCGGTAAAGTACTTGCCTATATCGTGGTTGGTTTGGGCATGTCGGTGTTTCTCGTTTCTGTGTCGATTGTGCTGTTCAACGTCTTCTTTGTCGGCGATCCCACTCCATACCTGATTGGCACACTCTTCTACATATTCAGCTCTGTTTCTTTTGGCACTATGATTGGTACTCGTATGACGACACAAAGCTCTGCTGTGCAGGCAGTTGCAGTGGGAGGGTTTACTACGGCGCTTCTTCTGTCCGGATACTTGTACCCGATTCGCAACATTGTGTTTCCGCTTTCGTTGCTGTGCAACATCGTGCCGGCGCGATGGTTCGTGCAACTCTCTCGAGATGCTCTTTTGCGCGGAGGCAATTGGAGTTACGATTGGTACCTGCCTGTTTTGGTTTTGGTATTGGGGTTGTTCTATTTTGGACTAGCGATAAAAAACTTGGGAGCAATGCAATTAAAGGCCTGACATGCTTGCGAATCTTCTAGAGATAACATTCGGCGGTCGCATCGCGTCTCTCATCGTTAAAGAGATGAGACAGATTTTGCGCGACAAGCAGCAGCTCTTTATGTTGCTATGGCCGCCAATCATTCAGATCTGTTTATACGGCGCCGCCCTGAGTCCTGATGTTCACGATCTTAAGATGGGCATCGCCGATGAATGTAAAACCTACAAAAGTAGAGAGTTGGTATCGGCGTTGATCGAAGGGCAAGTTTTTCTGATGGGGCCCAGTGTGGCGACAACCGCTGCGTTAATGCAACAAATCGAGCATGGTCAGGTCGATGCGGGTCTCGTGATACCACCTGACTTTGACCGCTTGATCAGCCAGGGTAAGCGGGCTCCGGTACAACTGATTCTCGATGCGGTCGACGCCAATACCGCCGGTATTGCCCAAGGTTATGCAACTCAGATGATCAACGCGTACAGTTTGAAGTTGGCTAGTCACAAAATAGAGCAGCCGGTATCGCCTCAGATTACTTACATATACAATCCGGGGCTGATTACTTCGTGGTTTTTTGTCCCTGGTGTAATGGGTTTGGTATTGGGGTTGACCGGATCGCTGGTGTCGTCGGTCAGCCTGGTGAAAGAGAAAGACTCCGGCACTCTCGAGCAGCTTTTGATGACACCGGCGACTTCGTGGGAGATTCTCATCTCCAAGATCGTTCCGCTTTTGGTCTTGCTATATGGAACCGTGTTGATGGCGCTGTTTGTTGGTACAACGATTTTCAATCTGCCGTTTCGCGGCAGTTTGCCGCTGTATCTTTTCGTCTCCGGCATCTATATGTTCGTCGTGATTTCGATCGGCATCATTTTGGCGACTATTTCCAAAAATCAAAGACAGGCTATTCTTACTTCTTTCTTTTTCAATCTGCCGTTGATTCAGCTCTCAGGAGCCATCTCACCGATCGAGAGCATGCCGCCATTTTTCCGCTATTTGACCTACCTCAATCCCTTGCGATACTACATTCAGTGCATCAGGAACATCGTCTTGCGCGGAGTAGGACTTGACGTTATGTGGCGCGATATTCTCACATTGATCGTGTTTGCTGCTTTGCTGTTCATCGGCAGTGCCACAAGTTTTCGCAAGCAACTTGACTGATTTTCGTTGCAAAAGGGTGTGCCTTGGGCTCTGTTAATGATTTGGACGACCTTGCAGAAAACCATACCACCTGGTATGATGACGCTCACTTGATGGCGACAAAATGGTTACTATCAGCCGAAAATTGATTGTTGGAATGGTTGGCGCTTTTTGCTTGAGCAGCCAAGATGTATCTGTTTTTGCTGAGAACTCATCAATTGGTGGTGGCTCCAATGTCAGTGGCAGCGCACAATTGCGTGGCCCGTTGAATTCAGGCGGAGCGGTTCCTGCCACCAAATCCAGTGGCACAGGGTCGCCGGCGGCTTTACAGCAGCCGGATCCCAACCTTAACGTTAATGGAGCTGCCGGCGCTGTCGATGCCGATTTTGCTCAACACAAGGCCGATCTGCGGGCCAAGGTCAATTCACAACCGGCAGTGCCGCCAACGCAAGCTTCCGGGCAGCATTCTCCCATTGTGCTGGTGGCGCCGTCTGCCGCTTCTGCTGCTGGTCCGTCTTCTGCATCGGGCAAGCCAGCCGAGGGCGAAGAAATCGTCCTCGGGCATCCGCCGTTGCAAGCATTAGTGAGCATCAACGATTATCTCAATCCTTTCAGGCTCGATTCCCAAAACGCGCAGTCGATGAATTTGAGAGAGGCATTGAAGATAGGAATTGATAGCAATCTCGACCTGGCGATTAGTCACACGCTGACTAAACAGAACCAACTGGCATATTATTCTTCGTTGGGTAATTTTCTTCCTGATCCCACACTCGGCTTCAGCGACTATTTCCTCAATGGTGACATCGCGTTTCCAGGTACGTTCCAAACCGGCCCCTTCGCAAATGGCAGTAGAAACACCAAGATCAAGCTTGACGGGCCGTTTATCATCATGCATGGTGGTTTTCAGTACTATGTGTACCGTGGTGGCAGCGTGCTCTTCGGAGCGCTCCAGGCAAAACACAATTACAGAGCCGGCGGACACCGTGAGCGAGCCAGTCTGAGCGACACTCTGATGTCTGTTACTCAGAACTATTACAATCTTGTGCTTGCCGAAGCGCTTTTGCAAATTCGCATTCAAGCCGTGCGCACCTCAGAGGAGCAACTGCGACAGAACACGGATCGTTTCGAGTCCGGACTTGCCACTAATCTTGATGTGCTGCAATCAAAAACGCAGTTGGCGCGGGACCGACAGGCCTTAGTCGACCAGCAGATTGCGCGACGAAGCGCTGCGATTGCTCTTGCGACTTCGTTGAATGCGGATCTCGGCGCCGATCTCATGCCTGTCGAGCAAGCTGTGCGAAAAGTGCGGCTCGTCGATCCACGGATGTCGAT
>Ga0206819_10052_pt1 | contig 44768 bp, 43 predicted proteins | sample Alteio_BWOrgCont_87_FD_152855 | JGI IMG/M metagenome (GOLD analysis project Ga0206819, IMG submission 152855) | Enriched cells from forest soil in Barre Woods Harvard Forest LTER site, Petersham, Massachusetts, United States -... | ecosystem: Environmental > Terrestrial > Soil > Temperate forest >... | reverse complement strand
CACGACAATGTCAGTTCGCGCGAGATCCGGACTTCGATCAAAGAGATGAAAGGCGCACGGGTAGTCGTACACAAAGTAACTCTGGCTCCTGAGATTAATCCGTCCGACAAGAAAGCATTCACTCGCGAAGTGATGCAAAACCTGGGGCGAGACAAAGGGCTGGATTTAATCTGGTTTGCTGTCGAGCACAGCAATACAGAGCATCACCACATTCATGTGGTGGTGCTCGGAAAAGACCTGCATGGTACAGATGTGCGGCTGGACCTAAAAGACATCGACAAAGTGAAAGATTATGGCGATCGATATCTTGAGCGAGCCCAACCGCGCGAGTTCGAGCAAGCGAGAAAGGCTCGTGAGGAAAGAGAAAACGACTACCGCGAGAAACGTAATAAAGAGCGTGAGGTTGCTAGAGGCGAGCGTGAACGTGAAGGGCTGGAGTTGCCCTGGATGCACAAAAAAATAGTCCGGGAGCAACTCGAGCCGTATAGAAATTGGAAAGAACAGCAGACAAGAGAGCAGCCTCTAATGGCGACCGAGCGAATCGATCAACGGGTTGCGCTCGAACGCTCGTCTGAAAAAAACACGATAGAAGCTGCCGGCAAGCAGTGGTCGAAAGCCAATAGTCTGGAGGAGTTGCGCGAACTCAATCAGTATCTCTGGGACAACTATGAGGAGCGAATCGAAAAAGACGAGTACAAAAAACTGGTGGCCTGGATTCACAGCAAAGAAGAGCAAGAACAAAAGCCAGCCAATGAAGAAAAAGAGCCCAAGGCGCCGGAAAAGGACAAGCCTGAACCCGAAAAAGATAGGAGTGAGTTTGAATTCAAGGGTGAAAAGTACAGCAAGAATGACACTTATGAAAAGCTAACAGGACTGACTAAAAAGCTGAGGGAAGGCGAAGAACGGCTGCCGTTCGATGATTATCAAAATCTGCGCAACTGGATCGAAGATCGAGACAGGCAAAGGTGGTCCGGTGCTCTGGAGAAACAGATCGAACTGGTGCACAAGAAACTTGAGAGAAGCAAGACCATGGAAGACCTTAAGATGGCGGAGGGCGGACGGGTCCTGAATCCTCTGCAAGATCAGCTGATGCGCAATCCAATTGTCGGCCTGTTTATGACCGAAGCATCGATCGCCAACGAGCTCGTAAGATCAATAGTGCTCGACGATAGAAACAGAGACTACTTGAAAGAAGGACGTGACGAGCTGGAGGAAGGAAAGAAGGGGCTCGACGAGAAGGAGAAGAAACGCTCTGATCTGGCGAAGACAATCGACCCTGCCGATCTGTCCAAGCTGGACGCGCAGGATCAAAAGGACAGAGAATCGAGAGAGAAAATCGAAAAGGCGATCGAGAGCAATAAGGACGCAAAAGATCGCGAGCGTAAGAAAGCAACAGAAAAGCGCGACGACAAAGAGCGTGATGAGGACTGGGATAGATTCGATCCGTGGGGGCGTTATTAATGGCGAGTGGTTCTGTAAGTGTCAGGCTGCCGGATGAAATTATGGCTCAAATCGAGCAAATCGCAGAAAGCCGTCAGGCGAAAGTTTCAGATGTCGTGCGCGAGTTGATCGTCGCCGGGCTTGGTTCTTCTGGTGAAGACGAAGGCATACCGACGCCGGCGCCGGCTGTAATGGAGGTGCCCTGGCGCGAAATGGAGGAGCGGTTGGCTGTACTTCTGGGTCGGGTGATACTCGACATTGGAATTATCAACCAGATGTCGTACAGGCGCATCCCAAAAGAGGAGCGGAAAGACTTATGGGAGGAGTCAGCTCGCGCGTCGGTAGAGCGTTTGCGCGTTAAGCTAAAGGCTGGAGACCCGGAAGCTACCAAATTAGTTGCTTTGGCAAGGACCCTCCAGGGTGAGTGAGCATTGGGAACGAAAGCGACAGTATCAACATTCGTACCGGCACCAGCCAACCGCATGGCTGAATTACTGCGAACGAGTCTGGCAAAATTAGGATTTCGCATCGAGTTTGTCAATGACGAGCTGCAGGAAATGTCGGCTCAGCTGAATAAAACTGAGCGTGGCACCGCGGGCAACTGGAGTTATGAATACCAGGCGATGGCTACCTGGAGTGAAGCCGAAGAGGGCACCACGCTCGAAGTAGAAATTTCCGAGTTGAAAAACACCTGGACGCAGCCAAATTGCAATGCGCTCTGCAACGACCTTTTGGAAGGGGTGATGCAGCGCGCCGCTAAAGTCAGTCAATTGGCGAAGACAAAATCTAATCGCTATGGCTCTGCTAAATGGGCTACACACGAGGATCTCGTAGAAGCTGATTACTGGAACCACCAAACGGATTCAAGGCGTCTTTTGATCAGCCCTGGTGAAGATGGTAACTGCGTGACCATCACGCCCGAGGATACCGTCAAGCACGCGCTCGTATGTGGGCCCACAGGTTGTGGCAAAACGAGCAGCATCTTCGTGCCCAATTTACTCGGTCGCATAGAGACCAGCGCGATCGTAACCGAAGCGACGGCCGGAACTGAGCCACCGGACCTTTACGGCAAGACGTCTGGATATCGACACCTTGTCGGTCGCCAGCAGGTTTATTACTTCAATCCGGACGACCTGAGATCGGATCGAATCAATCCGCTCGACGCAGTCCACACCTACGCTCAGGCGCAGTCAATGGCGCAGCTGATAGTGGATAACACTACGAGTAAAAACAATTACGGTGACGATGTCTGGCCGAAAAGCGAAGTGAATTTGCTGACGATTTTCATCGCACACGTTGCTGCAAATGGAGGACATATAGGGCAGATCCGGGCAATGATGCGCGAAGGACCGGACAAGCTCGTGCCCATAATGGAGCAATCGCCGGTCGAAAGTGTTCGCAATGAATATCGTGGTTTTGCCAACAACAGCCGCGAGGGCTTCCGCTATGGCGTTTTTGCCGGATTGATGCAGCGGCTGGCATTGTGGGTGAATCCGCGAATAGTGGCTTTGACCGAAAAAACGGATATTGACGCTGAAGTACTGGCAGAGCAGCTTTTCACGTTCTATCTAGCGGTGCCGGCACAAAAAAATCACCTGAAACCTGTTGCTGCTTTGATGTTTAATTTCATCCTGGAAATAGCTCTGGAGCAGGAGTTTCGGCATCCCCTCTATTTGAGCCTGGATGAATTTACGAATTTTGGAATGATACCGGGGCTGGCCGACAAGCTATCGATCATCAGACACCGCGACATTGCCGTGATGCTCGGATTCCAGGACTTTTCCCAGCTGGAAAGAGTTTACGGACGTGAGGAGACGACTTCGATCCGGTCGCAAATGAAAACTCAGATCTATTTCCGTCCCAATATGCTCGAATCGGCAAAACGAATCAGCGAGCACGCCGGTCGCACTACCGAGTACGAGCGAAAGATTTCGAGCAGCGGTCAGATTGTCGAGCGCGAGATGGGAAGGGACCTGATCGACCCGTCGGAAGTGCTCAATCTGCCAGAGGACAAGATACTCGTATTCACGCCAAAGACCAGCCCCATGCTGATGGAACGATTTTCCTGGAAAGACTACGAGGAGATTAGCGGGATCAGCTCGGTGCAAAAGCCGCTTATATATGTAGACGAAAGGCTCATTGCCACGTGCGACGAGGTGAAGCAAAAACCTGTCTGGCAGCGCGAAGCAGACAAAAGGCCAGAAGCTGAAAGCACCGAATCAGATAGAAGTCGAGCGCCAGAAATACGCCCCGAAGAAGTGGATATCGATCTAGAATCCGGTGCGGATTCCGTGACAAAACCGGCGGAGAATGAGCAAGACAGCGACACTAATGAGGATATAACCTTTGTCTGAACCCGACCATATACCAAAGCTCAAACGAAGGGAAGCGGAAAACCTAGAGGATTTTTCCGCATTCAAAATCGCCTGGATCGCCTGGCCTGAGCGGCAGTTCATCATCCCGGTGAAAAAGTGTATTCACGTCCCGGCTCAAGAGACATTTGATCTTGTGGTCGACTATCGCGGTGGCACAGTGCAAAAAGACGCGACGCTGCCTGATTTCCCGCTGAAAAGACTGAAAATTCCCAGACCTTTTATGGCGCCCGCGATTTTGAAGACTAGAGACGGGCTGAAGATGGGGCTCCAAGATGTTTTTATAGGGCCAAGTCCAAGTGTCGGCGGATACCAGGGAACGGTCTGGCTGATCCCTGAAAAAGCCAAGCTGATTGACGGACAAATTCCGCACCAGCGGCTCGATTTTCGAGCGCATTTTATAGGAGGCGATTTGAAATTTTCTGAGAATCCGCCGTCCACGCTTACAGACATTAATGGCCCATGCGAAGCCACGTTTAGGCTGAAAACTACCAGTTCAATCTCGGTATGGGGAGACTGGGTTAAGCCTGTGGGTCTGGGTCAACATCTTCTTAATGCACTTGAAATTGGTGTCGCTCTTGGTGGCATTGCTATCAATGAAATGAACGCGAAAGCAGCTGAGGATGCTGCTCTTGCCCGTAAATCTGGTCAGCTGTTTTCGCGCCACAGCTATCCGGTGCTTTTCGATAGCATCTTTAGACAAATCCGTGACAACCCAGTTGGGCCGGCTATGAAAGGGCAGGTGCAAGCCGACCCTGAAGCCGCGTCAATGACAGTTACTTATACCTGGATTGAGATGAGTTCTTCGGTGCACATGCCTGACGTCGCCCAGCGGATTGATCTGCACCTCAAGTTTCACCCTTCCGAGCAAGGCACCACAGTCGATTTCGAGTGGGTCGACTTCAATATGCCGCGCGGACTCAAAAACGATCAAACGATTCGAACGATCAACACGTGGATCAGGAACCTGGCAGGTCGGGCGTAATAGTAAGGACCATCGTCGAATCACGCCGCCACCAGCGCACGCACGTCGGCTCGCCTCGGTTCACCGTATCAGTCCGAACTCGCAAGCGCATTCGCGCGCATATCCTTGGGAAAGTTTGATAGCTTACATCGCTATTTTCTGCTGTCTCGTCTCTCTTCCCAACGATTGGCATCACCCCGATATGTCGCGCGCATGCGATTTATTTCGCCATCTGACGGACTCTGAACCTTCTGAACTCTGGGGTGCGGCTTAGTAGCCAGAGCATCTTCATTCACAACAGTGTCAATCGTGCTGCTTTCGATCTGCTCCGCGTCTTGTCCGTTGTTGTTGCTGTTGTTGTTGTTGTTGTTGTTCTCTTTCATGTCTTCCACCACGGCTCTTCATGTGCCTCTGAACATCATACCAGCACCAAATCGGCTGAGTCCCAAGTCGGTGCTGGCGCGCGAACTTGAGGATAGAACAAGTGTGACTTCGATCTTTGTTTGGCGCGGCAAGCAATGCTGATGCCAAATAAACAGTCGTTCGTGGGGAACCGAGCACATGAGAGGACTCAGCTATCACCGCATGCCGAGCAAAGATCAAAACTTTGCCAAATAAAGATCAAAATAGTCGGCAAATAAAAGATCAAAATCACACTTATGCTCGCGGAGCGATCATCTAGGTAGGAAGCCGGGTTTGAGTGGTTGCTAGGTAATTCGCAAACAACGCTGACTACTGCCGCTCGCTTCGAAACCCGCTCTAAAAGCCAGTCTTCGATGTGAGTAAAGATTAAAAGTTGTTCAGAATCAGTCGCCATGCTGGTTGGCGCGTTTATGCATATATAAGGATGGGAATAATATTGGCTCTGGGACTAGCTTATGTCTGGTCACCAAAGTTCGAAAGGAGCGAAAACAATGAATATAGCTCGATTTTCGTTGACTCTCAGGCACAATAGGGAAGGAAGTATATGGAAAGAATCAGGCCTGCCGTGAGGCCCAAACCGGCAAATACAATATATAGACGCAGTCGTCCGGCGGTAGTTGTCTGGGTGGCTGCATTTTTGTTTGGTGCTATTGCCGTTGGCGCGGGCGCTAAAAATGAGCTTCTGCGTGGTCGCGTCATTATAAATGAAGCGCACGGCAATACCGCGGCAAAAGCCGTCGCTCCAAAAAGCACTTCTGATTTAGCTGCTAAATACGGCATTTCAGCTAGCTCTCCAACTGTTGCAAGAGCAATCAAGAGCGCTGAATCAGCACCTGATGCACGAGCAGTAGCAGAAAGGCAAGCGGCTCTGGCCCATGGTGTATGGAAGCCGGGAGCCAATCCGACGCTAGCGGTTATGTATGGCCGCGTGCCACCAACCATGTCGCAACAACAAGCAGCGATGCTCTATGAAGCATTGCCGCATGTGCCCCAGATGCCTGAGTCGATTACTGCGGAAAACGCAGATCGTTTTGCCGGCGTGCAAGATCCATCAGCTGGGTTGCCGCAAGGGTTGAGCCGCGAAGACATTCAAGCAGCCAATGAGCAGATGTACAGGGGGTACATGCGTGAGAAATTTGGACCGGTTTCTTTGCCGCCGCTGCACCGCGATCATAATCGACCGCCGCAGCCGTTATCCCATAAAAGCATCAGTGATCATCAGGGTTCCATCCGAGAAATGACGGACTCCAGCGGAAATATTCAGTCACAGTTTTCGTATGATCCGTATGGGCGTGCGTCCCAAATCGCTGGGACTGGCGCAGTTCCTGACTTCAACTATGAAGGCTATTATGTTCATCAGCGCAGCGGTTTGAATCTCACTGCCACGCGCGCATACAGTCCGTTGTTAGGTCGGTTTCTCAACCGAGACAGAATCGGGATTCGTGGTGGCATAAATCTTTACGCTTATGTACGCAATCGTCCGACGTGTCTTTTTGATCCATCGGGAACAGCTCCTGGCGATTCATATCCGAGTGCTTGCTGTGCGGCTGCGGCATTCGGCAATGATATGCGCAGTTTGTCGAATGTTACTGGAAATGAATATGGTGGGTTCGTGTACCAGTCTAATCCCGGTGCTGGCCAACCGTGGACGTACACGAATCCAACTCAGGGCGGTCAGTATGTTCCAGGCATTGGAGCGGTCACATGGATTCCTCCAGCTTCGGCTCCAAACAACACCGCTATACCTATTCACAGTCATCCCGATATTCCATGGCCTGGTGATCCGAACCAGTTTTCTCCACCGGACAATGACTCTAATGCTGTTTGTGCTAATGGTGGGTTCATGACCAGCCCGAATGGCAGAGCGAATTGGGCCGGACCAGGCGGTTATCCATATGTCGGTAGTGGCGGTGGACCTATCGGCACTCCATTAGGAGACACAGCCCCATTCCAAGGCTGGGGTCCTCTTCCAATTCTCGGACCGATACTGGGTCCGACTCCTCCTGGCACACCAGGGCTTCCGATTGTTCATTAGCGTTTACAGACGGCAACGGGCTGCTAATTTCGCATATAATCAATCAACCAAACCAAGGTTGAAAGATGACGCACACGACCTTTCGCAAAATTTGGATCGGCTGTAGCACAGTATTGTTGTCGTTTCTCCCTTCCGCGTTCGCCGCGGAGCCGAGCCAATTTGTTGGCCAAGATTTGCCCAGTGACCATCGCACCGCTGCGGACCACCCTGAGCTGATTTCGCTGTGGCATGCACTTGTGAGCAGGTCTCCATCAATGGCGAACACAATGGCATTTATCAATCCAAAAGCGAGTACTGTGCAAATCGAAACTTCGTTGGACGAGCTTTTTTTTCGAGCGCTTTCCAGCAACTATTGCTTTTTGGCTCCATCGTATTGGCCGGTGCAGCCGCATTTGGAGCTGCTTGGAAGGAAATTGACGAATTCAGAATATGTACTTGTCGCAAGTCAAATCTACGCGCCGGCAGCTGATCTACAAAAAGTATTTAACGAATACAAGCAAACGATCATTGCGATGAATCAACTGAGAGTAAACGACAAGAGATCGGCTCAATTGGAACCTTTACGCGAAGCTCGTTCCGCGCTTCGTCAAAATCTCGTCAGCTTGGCTGGAGAGCAATCGGTCGCGGAGCTAGATGCTAAACTCGATGCCCACGCCATTCCTAACTAACCTGTAGACCAAAGTTTCAGTTCACTTGAGAGCGCATTCTTTTAGAAACCCGCATAGAAACCGGGTCGGCTTGTTATATTTGGTCGATATTTGGGTATAACATTTAGGCGAAACCCAGTTGTAGAAGCCATTTATCCCGATGATCCAATTTGTTGTCAGAGAGTGATGTATGCGAAAAACATCAATTCAGCGACTATCTATCGCTATCTTGCTTTCCTGTGTCAGCTGTAACAACGCTGGTTTTGCTGCTGTCGATCCAGCGGAAGAGGGCGTTCGGTATTGCAAGGCAAAAAACTTCTCTCAGGCACTGAGTTGTTTCAATGCCGCCAGCAAAGAGCATCCAACGAGCTGGCAAATTTTGCAGAACATTGGTAACTGCCAAATGCACCTTGGGCAGTACAAATCGGCAGTTAACAGTGAGCAGAAGTCAATTGAGCTTGGTGGTTTAAATTCAACCCAGTGCACGATCATGGCGGCGGCGCTAGAGGGACTTGGCCAGCCCAAACAAGCTTTGAACTGGCTCAACCTTGCTTGCTCTGTCGATCCAGCTCAAGCCGCAAATCCTGTCATGCAGGCTGCGATCAATAGATTGCATGATCCGGCAATCAATCCGACCGGTTCGCCTAATGCGTCTGACTATGTGTCAGGGTTGGTGTCAGCGAACACATGGCGTAGGCAAGACATGCCGATCAAAGTGTGTGTACGGAGCAACTATCAATTACCTGGCTTCTATCGACAATTCAGCGCGATCGTTAAAGACTCGCTGGATCAGTGGTGTAAAGCCGCTAACGGTGCCATCTCGTACAAGTTTGTCGACAGTCGGGACTCAGCCAACCTTGTGTTTGATTACACCGACAGATCGGACTTATGTACATCAGAGCATGAGGCAGGCTTAGAAGGCGGGACTGAGATGATGACCCGGGAAGACAACACGGCAGCGAAAGGGACGGTCGTTGTTTTAGTGAAAACAAGTCCAGAAGAAACTCATTTTCGAGACAGGGTGTTAATCACAAAGGTTTGCCTCCATGAAGTTGGACACGCTCTGGGAATTCACGGGCACTCTTCAAACAATCACGATGTGATGTTTTTGGCTGCAACTCCTGAACCGATCGCGGTGCTCAGCGAGCGCGATAAGGCGACTATTAAGCGGATTTACCGGCAATAGAGCGGATTCTTTGACCAAGAAACAAGAACTCAAATCTCAGATCGAAGCTTGGAAGAATCGGGCTGAGATGGCTAAGCGCATGGGCCAGAACGATTTGGCCGAGGAAGCGCTTGAACACGCGCGTAAGCTGGAAAACGAGCTGGCTCGATTGCAAGAGTTTGAAGTCGACTAACGATGAGCTTCCAAGAGACACGGAGACTAATGGAAGCGAATTTGCCGTTGCCCGCGCTTTGCGGCACGACGAAAAATAGTGGGCTCCGGCGGTACCTTTGAGCCTTCCAGTATCGAAATCGCATATAGAAAGCCATACCTAACTACTTCGATGTGTTCGAAAAAACTCCCCTCTGGAGGATCACACTCAGCCAAATGTTTATCGCAAAATTCTGCTGCGGTTTTCATGCGCTTAAGTAATTCTGCCTTGGCTTCGGGGTCTTTGCGCCAATCCAGAGAGCGATACGAGACATTGTCCAAATCAAAGTGGAACTCACCAAGAAGGTGCTTAATCCGTTGATCAAATGCTTTCTGGTCCATTTGGGACTGCTCCAGAAGTCCTGCAAACGCATCAAGCATTTCGAGCTTAGCAGCATTAGGGTCAGCAATTCCTTCAATGGCGCCGCAGTCAGCACACGCGGTCTGGGTAGCGGACTTTTCATTGCCGCTGCGTTTTAGCCTGCTCAAGACGCGGCAGTTCGGGCAGCGCTTGGGCTCGTTCACGAGTGCTTTGGCGGCAAAGAATTCCTGTTCGCCGGCCGAAAAGAGAAAGGGCATCTGGCAATCGCAGCAGTCCAGGGACCTATTAGCAAAAGTCATGACGTGACCTCCTGTGTGTGCCGTGGCAGCGGCCATGAGAAAAACCGGCTTCGCTGCGGCTGGTTGACGCTGTTTCTATGCACGCTAGCGCACATATAACACGAGAAGGCGGTCTAGTTTCCCCAGACTTGATCGGGAGAGCGCTAGATATTTGCGTTACAAAGGCAGCTGACAGAGCACACAGTGGGGGCCAAACATACTTGCCCTAACGCCTGATGCTTGATCTTCTAAACGTGGCTCGCGTCCTGCTTCGTTCAACTCACACCGGTATGCGTCAGGCACAAAAAAGCGGACTTGGCGCAAGATGGCAAATGGCTCGATCGGGTGATGGTACGATTCTCGCGAACGGCGCCTCGTTCCGATTTAAAGTTGTATACCATCATGTCGCGTCGCCGAATCAACTTGGCACCGTATATGGTATCATAATAGACAAATTTTTTTATGGACTAGGACTTAGGAAATAAGCAGAGGGTAGGGCACTGAAAGCCTTACCCTCTGCTTTGAGCTACTTCATTTTTTCGGCAATGGCGCCGCCGTTATTGTGCCCTGGGGCGTCTGCGTTACCAGGTTATCCCACAGAGCTTTGACCTTCGGATCTGAGAGCCGGGCAGCCAGACTCGACTGATTTTTCGCCAGGTCGGCCTCTGCTAGAGCAAGCGCGGTCTTGAGAGCATTGTCGTATTCTTGCTCGACTGCAGCCTGCGAAATGGTGCCATTCAGAGATTGCTCGCAGAGCCGGTAGAGAGCCTCGCGCAAGAACTGAATGGTCTCTGTGCGCTGGGCAAGTTCCACGACACTTTGCTGAAATTGCAGTTGCGTCGTGGCGTCCACGCTAGGGTTTTGCAACTGGACTGAGGCTGCAAGACTGAGGACAGAGTTATAGGCGACATCGGGGCTGGGCTCGGCGCAGTACATCATGCCCTTGCCGTCCGGTCGCGGCAACAGAATTGCCGACCGCCGGCTGGCGTCCAAATCTGTTATGTACGGCGCGTTTGGGGTAAGTGGGTGAATGCGAGCTGGGCTGGTCATGGTGGCGCATCCGCTTAGCAGCAAAACTGGTAGTGCGACCAGGGCGGCGGCGAGTATTCTTTTTGCAAAAGGCATAAGCCTCCTTTGTTATACGTCAGGATTCGCGGGGTTTGCCGCGACGATTCAATTTCAAATTCAAAGCAAGAGCCATCCGGGAACGGCGCAACTAACGCAGCTGACAGGTTAATTTGCTTGCTAAAGGCGCTGTTTACGAAGGGTGTGATCTCGTGAACTTTCGAATGAATCTGATCTGACACTTGAATAATTCAGACACGAAAATCAAGTGGGTGTGTCGTAAACATAGTCATAATGGACATTGTAAGAGGCCTGCTATTGGCAGGGCCAACTGTCATGCGTTAATGCTTTCTTTATCAGAGCTATCAACTCTCATAGCGCGAGTTCGTATTGCCCTGTAAATCAGGCTTTTCCGGACATGGCGCAAGCGGTGCCAACCACCAATGTTGACCGATATAAGGTTTAGGCTCGCGCAACGACCAAAAACGCCATATTGATTGATTTCCTGAAACCCTTGTCTGCTAGGGTCAGGACAGCCCATTAGTTCCCCACCCAATCACCACAAGCGACACATTCAAAAAGAATTCCCTGTTTCACGAATGGACCAATCCGCAGCAATTAATGGCTGTGTGAGTGGTTTTCGTAATGGTGGCTGGCGTGGATTCGAATGAGCAAATCCAAACAAAGGACAAAGTATGAAGATACCGAAAAGCATAGCAGCACTCGCATTCGCCTTGCTGGCTCTGGGCGTAACTGCGCAGAAGGCACAGGCCCAAGACTATAACGGAGACTGTGCCGGGGTGTCCGGTTGGAATGGTCAGGGCAGTGCCACGATCACTCAATCATCTGGCAACTGCACAATCTCCAGCGCTGTGACCGCTACCGGGTTCATTTCGATCACCGCCAACAGCGGCACGGTCACGACTCAAGCGCTCACAAGTATGGCTGGCAATTTAACGATCATGTCCAGCGGCGATATTTCGACACAGGCAATCACTGCAGGCATCCACTTTGGAGCGACCAGCACCGCCGGCAAAATCACGCTAACTGGTGCAGTCGTCGCCGGCAACGACGGCGGTGTAGGCAATATGTTGCTTCAGTCCGCCGGCAATTTCAAGGCAACTTCCACGCTGACTACTCCTGGCGGCGGTATCGAAATCGATGCCAACACGTCGGGTGGCAACACGCTGTTTAAGATAGGCAGCTCCACGTCAAACGGCGTGACGGGGAAAATAAGTGCTACGAACGGGGTGTTTATCGTCAATGGAACCGCAAGTTCCACGGGCGGCATAACGATCGCCACCGGAAGTAACATTAATGTTGCCGCTCCCAGCGCCACCATTACGGGCCTGATCATCCTCAATGCTCAGAACGGCAATTTGACCTTGACAGCAGGAACTCTGAGTAACAACGGCGCGTCCGGCCAGAACGCTAACGGCATTGCTTTGCTGGCGAACACTCTCATAGCCGGGAATGGTACAAACAGTACTGTGATTAGCGCGAACGATGGTTCAGGCGCGCCAGCCCGCTTCAATAACTTAGGCGTCGCAGTAAAAACGCTCACGATCGCTGGTTCTGGCGGGTTGAAAATAGAGGCAAATGGCCCGAGTCAACGCAGCATTGGTCTGAATCCACAGCACTGGCTGTCTGCGACAAGCAACGGAAATCTTCAAAGTCTGGGCTGGACGGTGACTAACACAGGTACGCAAAATGCACCGCTTACTGTGACCGGTGCAGCACTCACATTGACCGCGAACAGCGGATCGAACGATCAAGTCCAGATTGCCGGATATCCGCTTACCTTCAGCAACGGGGCGCTGACTGTCGAATCGATGAAGGATTCGACTACGCAAATCTCGATCGGATACTGCGCGTTCAACGGCAACCCTGGCCTTCTGTTTAACAACACCGGGGCCGTAGTTATCAATGCCAATGGTGTTGGAAGCGGACAGGGTGGTGGAAACATCCAAATGTGTTCGGATGTCTTCACCGAGTCAGCACCCACATTTACTGTGGAAGCTAACGGTGTTGGTTCCACCGGAGCGGCAGGAACAATAGGTCTCACACCATTCACCAACACCTTCTCGTCTACGACGACCACGGTAACAATCACGGCGAATGGTGTGGGCTCCACGTCTTCGCCCAACATCAGCTTCACGCCGCTGGGTGCAACCACCGTTAATTCACCCACATTCTTGGTGACGGCCAATGCTCCGACTTCAAGCGGCAATGCCGGGATCATCAATTTTGCCGCCACCACTGGCCTTACGCTAGGAGCTAGCAGCAAAGCATCATTGACGGCAAACGGCCCCACGTCAGGAAATGGAAAAGGCGGCGCAATTACGTTGAATCCTGGATTCTTTGGCTCTGTGAAACTGGGAAGCAATGTGGGCGATGTGAGTTTGTCCGCCATCGGTGGGTCCGGGTCAGGAACCGGGAACGATGGGGGCTCGATCACTGTGAATGGTAGTGCGAACATTACCATGGACACCGCACAAGCCACGGCTCTAAATGTATCTGTGCCAGGAGGCACCGGTAATGGTGGCACAATTAACATAACCGCCGGCTCGATGATGTTCACTGGATCTGGCTATGCGCTTAATGCAAACTCCGGAACGACGCAAGGAACGGGCGGGACCATTCAGATCACAACTTCATCCGCCGTCAACATCGGAACCGGTTCTGGTGCAGTCAATATCTCCGCAACAGGAAAGGGCTCCGGGAAAGGTGGCACGTTCGAGCTTACTACTGGTTCGCCAGTTAGCATTGCTGGCGCGAACCTGAATGTGTCTGCCGGTGGAACAGGCAACGGCGGTATCATCCAAGTAAATGGCGGTGGTATCACCTTGACTGGCACTCTAGCCGCTAATGGAGGCGCGACCAGTGGCAATGGTGGTATGGTCATGCTGGACGGCACGACTCTAACCGTGAGTGGAACGAATATCAACGCTAATGGCACTGGTACAAGCGTTGGTGGGACGGTGACGCTCACGCAAACAGGTGCAACTACACTCGCAATATCCGCGACGACTGCCATCACTGCCAAAGGCGGCACTGATGGCGGCAATGACGGCATCATCAACGTCAATGCCGCAGCCACAATGCAAATTGGGTCCGGCGTGACTATTGATGCGTCATCATCTGGTAGTAACAAAGGCGGCACGGTTAACCTGGCATTTGCTCAATCCGCTTCGGGAACCTTCTCGCTACAAGGACCAGTGATTGCCACAAGTGCTACAGGAAATGGTGGGACGGTAGCGGTCTCGACTAGCCAGGGCACTGACATCAGTGTGGCTACTACTGGCTCAATCCAGGCTTCTGCGCTTGGTTCCGGATCTGGTGGATCAATATCGCTGCAATCGGCTACCCAAGATTGCACAATGGAGATTCACGGAAACCTGCTGGCCAAGGGTGGAAACGTCGGAGGGACTATCACTCTGGCTTATAGCGACACGGGTAACATGCTTATTGATGCTCCTATGGTAACGGCTGATGGTGGCTCGCTCGGCGGTAGCATCACCATGACCACAACCACAAGCGTCAACCTGCAGGTGACGGTGAATACAACTCTTTCTGCTCAAGGCGGTCCGCTGCAAGGGCTGATCGTTTTCACCCCACACTCTGTGTCTGCAAACGTCGTTGTCACGGCTCAGGGTGTAAATCACATAATTATTTGGCAGACTTTCTTCTGAATTATTTGGCAGACTTTTTACAGAATTATTTGTCAGTGCTGACAACCGCCGGTGGTGTCAGATCTGAGCAACCGATAAAGCGTTGTGTAATGAACACCAAAAGTTTCCGCTACCTGACGAATAGACTGTCCCTCTCTTAGAAGACGCTTTGCGAGCTTCATTTGCTGCACAGAGACTTTGGATGGGCGGCCAAACTTGACTCCGCGTTTGAGTGCCTCCTGGCGCCCAGCGCCAGTGCGCACGCGTATCAAATCTCGCTCAAATTCAGCCATTCCGGCAAAAATGGTCATGATCATTTTGCCTGCCGGCGAAGTGGTGTCGGCCCATGGTTCCGAGAGCGAAGTGAATCTTGCTTTGGAATCCATGATTCTGTCAGTAATTTCGAGAAGCATTTTAGTCGAGCGGGCTAGACGATCAAGCCGCCAGACAATGACTGTGTCGCCAGGCTTAAGAGTCTTCAGCATTTTGTGAAGCTCGGGCCGCTCCCATTTTGTTCCGGAGATTTTCTCCTGGAAGATTGTTTTACAGCCGGCTTTCCGAAGAGAGGTCAACTGTATATCTAGGCTCTGTTCTTCAGTGGATACTCTCGCATAGCCAATCTTCATTGCGGATCCTTGCTTAATCAATTGTTAGCGAAACTAGTGGTGAAAGTTTTCGAGTTTTGACTATTATTTTCGCTACACGAGAGAAAGCCAGATCTGAGTGGCGCCTTCTGTGTAGTGAAAATGGTAATTTTTGCAAGGCGACTGGGGTGAATGAAGAAATCTAAGGAGCGCGGCAACGCTGCCCTACACCTTTTCCGCATCCTCAGACGCCATTTCGACGAAGGGATTTCCATACGCCAGCTAGCCGAAGAGACAGGCATGTCTGAGCGGACCTTGTACCGCGACATCCGATTGTTTAGAGAACAAGGAGTCCATGGATTGAACCGAAACCCCAGAGCAGACAGGGGAAAGCGTAGGAAAATTACATCCGAAGTAGAAAAGGCGATCGAGGGGCTGTGTTTGCAAGCACCAAAGCCTCCGGTCGCGTGGGTCTGTCGGCAGATAGCCGAAAGTTGCCGGCAGAAAGGACTTGCCGCTCCATGTTATGGGGTTGTTCTCAATGTCTATCACCGCCTTGATCAAAGGCTGAAAACCCTTGCGCATGATGGAGACAAAGCTTATGAACAGCGCTTTGATGAGCTTCTGCGGCGAGAAGCAAAGCATCCGAATGATATCTGGCAGTGCGATCATAAAGACTTGAAATTGTGGGCCGTTGATCATAATGGCAGAATAGGCAAGGTTTGGATCACCGCTATTCTAGACGATTTCAGCAGAATGATACCAGGCTATTTTCTGGCGATTGGTACACCCAATTCCATGAGAATAGCGATAGCACTAAGGCAGGGAATTTGGATAAAAGCAAACGAACGCTGGCCGGTGTCTGGGATTCCTGATGTCTTCTACAGCGATCATGGTTCTGACTTTGAATCCACGCATATCGAGCAAGTGGGCGCCGATCTCGGCATGGACCTCGTGAACACGATCGAGTACAAACCAAGAGGGCGAGGAAAGATAGAGAGATTTTTTCGCACGTTAGTCCAAATGTTTTGCCCGAACCATAAAACGACCAAGGAGAAGCCAAAGCCGCTGATGGAAATTGAAAGCTCCTTCCGCGACTGGCTTGACGAATATCACCATAGAAGGCATTCAGAAATCAGAATGACGCCACTCGAAAAGTGGTCCAGAGGTGGTCTCTTACCCAGACTGCCAGACTCCCTGGAGTCGCTCGATCTAATGTTGATGAAAGTATCAAAGCCACGAACCATGAGGCGAGATGGCATTCGCTTCGACAACAAACGGTATTCCCACGAACTCCTGACGGAGTCGATGGGCGTGGAATTTGACATTCGCTATGACCCAAGAGATCTATCTCACATTTGGGTTTATGGACAAGGCGGCATTCTCATCTGTAAGGCTGCATTCATGGGGCTTCATCCAACCAAAGAGCAGACGGAAGAAACGATCTCACGCAGACAACGGGTCAAAAAAAGATTGAAGCGTGACGTTCGAGACAAGCGTGACGCAGCAGAGGAATTCATTGCAAAACCGGACGTCGACCGGATGGTTGATCGAAAGACCGACGACAAAGAGCAGCTAAAGAGGAGGCTACGCAAACACTTTCATGAAAGATAGAACACCGTTTTATATCGAGTCGACAGCATATCGCAGCTTTTGTGAGCTTTGCGATGCCTGTCGCGAGCAAACAAAAATTGGAATGAGCTATGGCCGACCAGGAGCGGGAAAGACTGAGGCATCCCTACATTACTCGGATTGGCGTCTCATAGAGGCCAACCTCGCAGTCCGCAGCGGGGTGCCGGTCCAACCAGAAAGATTGCTCAGGTGCAACACGCTTTACTACAAGCCTGGCATCACTATTTCGGCATCACGCCTTAAATCCGAGCTCGCCGTTCTCAAAAATCGATTTCTTGACGCAAAGGTCCGAGGAGTCAGCTGGTTCAGACCGACTGACTGGGCGGTTGAGCTGCAAAGAAAGCAAGTGCATCTGCTTGTGGTTGACGAAGCGCACAGACTCAAGTACCCCGTATTAGAAGAGTTGCGCGACCTACAAGAAAACTGGAGTATTGGGCTGGTACTGATCGGTGATCCAGGAATGGAACGCAGTCTGGGCAGAATGTTCCACTTCTCTGACAGGGTCCGCTATCTCGAGAAATTTGAGGAGCTGAGCTTGCCCGAGATTGATGCGTACATAGACAAATGGGCCAACCTCTCGGCGGTGGCAAAGCCGCCGGATGAGGTCTGCTCGCTTATCGCAGCATACACAAGAGGCAATCCGCGGATGCTCGGACACATGTTTGCACTTGTTGAAAGGCTGCTAAAAATCAACGATGACATCGTCGAAGGAATAACGTCGGAGGTAGTGGAAACAGCAAGAGAAATGATGCTTGTAAAAGGCGGAACGCCCACTTTAATCGAGGGCTATGGCAAGACGCTTGCTGGGCTTGCCAATGCTGGCTAGATGGGAAACTGTGTGGCAGCACATACCAGTCGGCTGAAATCGCGGACTGGTATCACTGCTAGTGGCTTACTATTCCCCTTGAAATGCTGCCAAATAATTCCGTAAATTTGGCGGCATGACTGCCAAATAATTCTGTGAAAAACCTGCCAAATAATTCTGTAAATTACACTCAGGGTCTCAAAGGCGCAATCAAGTCTCAGGCCGCTGACGTTAGTATCACAGTTACGGCGCAGCCTCAGACCTTCCCGGTTACGATCAGCTTAATCACTGCCAGCAACGGCAACATCAACATTCAAGCTCCAAGCTCGGAGGTTGATGTACAAGCGACTGGGCAAACTACGGGTGCGGTCGTGGCTTCTGGTTCGGTAACCATGAATGGAGCGATGTTTAAGTTGGCGCTGAATGCCACAACTGGAGACGATTTCATTCAGGGCGGCACTGGAGTATCAATTACGGAACCCTCCGGCAGTACAGGTGGTGACCTTCAAATTGGCAGCGATATCGCAAGTGACCAGATAACTCTGCAAACCAGAGGAAGCGGCAACATTTTGTCCCAGGGTGGAACCGTTCGGGGCGTGAATCCGAGCGATCTCGCCTCTTTGACGGCGATCACTGATCAAGGCAACATCGGTGATTTGGCTACCAACTCACCCCTTATGACTGCTTTGACATCAGCGCAGCTACAGACGACACTATCCGGCCCGGGTTCGGTGGACCTAAAGAACAACAACCCCGCCTCCCATGGTTTTACGCTCGACAGCGGAACACAATCTGGTGGTAGCTTTACGATTGAAACCAGTGCCGATTTCGCTGTTAGCAGCCTAACGGTCGGAAACTCGACAGCGTCCAGTCTCGAGGCACTGACGTTAATAGCCGACACGGGTACTCTACAAGTGGTAACCGCTGCGTCAGTTCAAGCCGTAAGAAGCACTCTAACCTTACAGAATCTAGATGCTTCAAATGGCAAGATCGTCATTCAGCAAGGGGCCACTGTTCTAGCTGCAACTACGGACACCAAAGCCGTGAGTGTGTCCATCTTTCGGGGCGCCTCGGCAAATCAAAATGCAGGGGTACAACCGGCGAATGTGATCATCTCTGTGACCAGCCCAGGTTTCATCGCCTGGGGCACTCCGGACGACACTGGTGAGTCGATAACTGCACTTCCAGGTACGCCCACCAACGTGGTATCGGCTCAGAAACGCCCCGTCGTTTTTGACGCCAAACAAGATTCCACCAAGATCGTGCTTGGAGGTGGAACAATTGTACAGGCGCAAGGCAACTGAAGTTAAACTTGACTGAAACGTCTTGGAGTAGTGCAGCCGCAAGCTGCACTACTCATTTTTTCCTTTAGTTTGTCTCTCTCTGCACATCGCCAGTTTATTGCGTCACCTGCCTCAAACCGTCAAAATGTCGCTTGAAACCAAACTTCCGTTGGGGAGGTTTTAGTATCTTCTAAATGTGAGAGTTTTTCGAAAGGTGCAGACCGATCCACCGACTTCAGCGCAATTTGATCCAAATCGTACTTTCCGGACGTGGACTCAACTCGAAGATTTGAAAGTTCCCCACCCAAATGCACCAGAAACTTGATTTTAACCTCAGGGTCTACCGCTCGCCGTGTTCCTAGTTTTTGCCACGTGTTTTCAATTTTGTATTTTAACTTGGCTATGTATGCCCCATCTACCCGGTAGCTGACTCCTTTCTGCTCGGGTAAAAGCTCAATTTTGACATCGGGTTTATTGCTTTCAAGTTGTGACATTTTTTCATCGCCTTGAGTTGGAATTGCCAGTACGACAAGAGCCAACATGGTTGGCATAGATCTCACCAATAGCTTTATGATCATATGGACTCCTTCCGAAGCTTGGATTTACCCTTTTTCAATCCTAGCCCAGGTATTAGCCAAATAAACACCGGCGTCATTGTTATCGTGGCGACAATTTACTGTTCAAGTTCATGTTTTTCTGACATTTCCGACATTTCGCCGCAAAATCTTCAGTACGCCCGGCGCCGATAGCCCTTCTTTTTCTGCGATCCTTCGCAAACTCCAACCTTTTGCACGTAGTGCAGCGATGCGCCTAGCTGCTGTCGGATCTTTCTCCGGCCGCCCCAGTCGCACGCCTTTGGCTCTGGCGTTCGCCAGTCCAGCTTTGACGCGCTCGACGATCTGCTCGCGCTCGAACTCAGCAAACGCACCGACGATGTGAAAAAAGAGCCGCCCCATTGCCGTTGTGGTGTCGATGTCCTGCGTGTAGCTGATGAAGTCCACCCCCAGCTGATTGAACTGCTCCAGAGTCGCAACCAGGACACTGAGAGAACGGGCAAAGCGATCGTATTTCCAGACAATCACGCAGTCGAATTGACGCTTCCCGGCATCAGCCATCAGCTCCTGATAGGCTTTATCTTGCGACTTGCGGGACTTTCGCCGGCTCTCGAAGTTGCCAGAAACGTGGTCCACATATTCTTTGTGCAGGACAAAGCCGCGCTGCTTGATGTACCGGCGCAACTGCCTGAGCTGGGACTCGGGGTTCTGGTCCGCTGTTGAAACACGCGCATAGATCGCTGCTGTTACTTCTTTTTTCTTGGCCATGGCGTTAATTATACTGTAGTTTAATTAACGAACAAACGCGAAAAAATGCGCCTGATCCTGTGGGCGTTTCCGAGCAGAAGGCGAAGGGGGTTTAGTTAACGCTCCTGGCTTTCAAAATCAGAAACTTGCTGTCGATAGCTATAGTTTTTGGACGGCCCTATGCCTTCTTCTCATCATTACTTTCCGCGGCGGGCTTGGATTCCTGTGATTTTTCGGCAACTGTTTCCGCGGCGGGCTTGGATTCCTGTGATTTTTCGGCAACTGTTTCCGCGGCGGGCTTGGATTCCTGTGATTTTTCGGCAACTGTTTCCGCTGCGGGTTTGGATTCCTGTGATTTTTCGGCAACTGTTTCCGCGGTGGGCTTGGATTCCTGTGATTTTTCGGCAACTGTTTCCGCGGCGGTGGGTTTGGATTCCTGTGATTTTTCGGCAACTGTTTCCGCTGCGGGTTTGGATTCCTGTGATTTTTCGGCAACTGTTTCCGCGGTGGGCTTGGATTCCTGTGATTTTTCGGCAACTGTTTCCGCGGCGGTGGGTTTGGATTCCTGTGATTTTTCGGCAACTATTTCCGCGGGCTTGGATTCCTTGGGCTTTGCATCACTAGCAGGCTTTTTGATTGCTTGTGTGCCAGGAGTCGCAGCGTTTTTCGACGGCTTTTCCGGCTTTGCTGAAGCCTGAACAGGCGGGTCTTCAGGGATGAGGTCAATGGCTTTCCTCAGATGCAGGAAGTCTTTCCCAACAAGGTTCGGAATCCCAACAGACGAATAGAAACCGGCAAAATTTGCCTGCAGCGATTCTGCAAATGGGGTATCGAGTGTTGCGATTCGGTCGTAATCCTTCGCGATATCTTTGAGCTCAAAACTTTCAACTTGCAAAAAATCACAATACAGATCCGGGATATCGAGAAAGCCAGGAAGGAACCAGAATCGGCCGGCAGGTTTACCTACTTCTGCAATCGGGTTGATCCGGCGGCGATAGAAGTCCCCTGCCTCTTCAACAGAAGCATTTTCTTTGGGAAACTTGTTCCGCTTAGTGTTCGCCGCTAGAATTTTCAGCGCATCAACCGCTTTGACGGTCAACACAAACTCTGCTCGCGGAGTCGTTTCCGCTGGCTGCACTTTGAGCTGACAATGAGGAGTCAAGATCACGCGAAAATCGTTCGGGTCTTTTTTGTACTTCAGAACATCGCCCAGTCTCAATTCATCGCCTGAAATCGGTGGGTACAGGTAGAATTCCAGACCTTTGACCGTTTCGATTTCAACACCGGCTGTGTCGATCAGTCTTGAAATTTGCACTGCCATTCGTCTTCTGATCAAACGCTCTAACAGTTCGGAATCTACTCCGACAAGTCCTTTTAGCCGGTCCCATTCTTTATCAAGATGCTGCCACAGGTAAGAACGACCATGGGAATCGATCTCGTCGTGCAGCTTGCGAACCAGCTTGGGGAGTTGTTTTAATATCCGTCTGACCGCCTCTTCAACTTCTTCGTCAACTGTTTTTTCAGCAAATTCAACAAAAGCAGTCAACTTGAGTTGGTCGGGTTTCTTGCGCGCGCTGACGAGAAGTATGGGACAGAATTGTTTGTCTCTGATTCGTTCAACAATCGATAAGCCGGCTACGTCTATCGTGTCCGGTTTGGTTCCTTCATACAGATCGGAAATGACCGCGTCATAGCGCGATTTTGAAAGCTTATCCAATCCTTCCTGAAATGTGAGACAGGTTTCCCAAAGCAGCTCCATGCCATCGAGCTCGTTACCTATTGTGCGCGGAATGAGATCAAGGTAGTCCTTGTCGTCATCGATAAAAAGAATGGAAAGCTTTGTGCTCATAAGCCCACCTTGTCGTTGAAGACTGCTTTGAAACATGCTCCGCCGAAAGGAGAATCATCGCTATAGTTCAGCGATCCGTATGGTTCAATCAGCAATCGAGCAATATACAAACCCAGCCCAATGCCATCGGGCTTGTTGCTGACATATGCATCGAAAATGTAAGGAATGTCCTGGTGTTCCACACCGGGACCGTCATCCGCGACCTCAAGCGTAAAGCCATGCTTGAGGCGCTTTATTTTGACCAAAATGCGGCCACCTTCTCCAATTCCTTTTTCGCGAATGATCCAGTAGATCGCATTGTCAACGAGGTTCGCCAAAATCTGGTCTAACACTGATCGAGCCATCTTAACCGTTGGAATGCTGTCGGGCGCATCGATTTCGAGATCAATTTTCTGTTTCTCTAAGACGGCTCTGTACAATTCAATGAAATCGGAAATCGCTTGAACAACATCAAACGCACTCGCTTTACCTCGCCTACTAGGCGACTGGGGGTCGAGACGGTCGCGGATCACAACTATGTCTTCAAGCCAGCGATACATCGATTCAAAGTCGCGAGCGAAGTGTGCGGATTCTTGTTTGCCAAATCTTTTGTCGATCTCTTTCTCAATCAACTTGAGTTGCCTGCGCAATTTTCCGACAGGCGATCCAATTTCATGCAGCACAATGTCGACAAGGTGTCCGATACCCGCTGACAATAAGAGTCTTGAGAAAATTTGCTGGAGATGATCGACGCCTTCCTTGACTCGATCGCTGGTGTTTGCTATCAGCTTGGATACTTTGTGCGTTCGTCCTAGTTCTTGCTGAACCTCGCGAACTGTGTCAGTTAGATCAAGTGACTTCAAGATTGGCTGAATATGACCTTTCGTCGAGGAATCGGTGTCTTCCTCATCCTCCTCTTCCACGTTCTCGTCGTCTTCGTCTTCGTTCTCCTCGTCGATAGCCTCTTTTCGCTTGGAGCGCTGCCTAGCAATTTCCAGCAGCTTCAGGACCTCTCTGAACCATTGCTGCAGAGCCTCGTATGCGTCATTCTTGATCAATCCCTCGCGATTACTTCTATCTTGCAGTTCTGGATTTGTCTGCCGAGAAATTTTTATGGCCGCAATGATTTGATTGTTTGCCAGGTTTCTCGCCGGAACCTGACGACTGCGTAGATCGAGATTCAACCAGTCATTGCCTCTTTCGCCGTACGGATACACTCTAAATCCATCACGGTAAATTGACACTCCGGAATAGGTATTTAAGACATCCCGGATCTCTTTTGCAGTCAAGCCAAACTCTTCCTGAATTGGAAGAAGCGCTGGTAAATCTCGATCCCAAGCGCGAATTTCAAACTCAAATGGGCCGCATACCGGTGTGCTTTTCCCCGGACCCAGCTTGCGAGGTTTGAATGTGATTTTTTTCTCGTCGATCAGCAGTTTGCCATTGCAAACACCCTTAGAATCGACTTTTCCCGCGAAATGATATAGCGGCTGCTCAATGATATCGGGAGGCGATATTTGTCCAGACAATTCTGGAAACCCGGGAACAGTCAGGCTAATATCGAAATCAGAGATCTCATCAAATGGCGATAAAAGTTTGGCTAAACGCGAATAGAGTTGCCCAAAGTCCTTTTCTTCCCACTTTCTCCTTAGTTTTCGCAGCGTCAAACGTGTTCCGCGAGTCAGATTCGATATCTTGCCTGTTTCATATTTCAACGGAACTTCGTCGAGGTAAGAATCATCGTCAAAAGCCTGCCAGTCAAGCAAAACTTTGATTCCATCGCTTTTTCCAGCTTGCTTTGTTTCCATGTAGAGTTCGTGAGCAAGTCGGGCTGCAGCAAATCTGCCAATTCCTTTTGCTCCCTGATATGTTCTCCCTCTTGGGGAGGACGACTCTCTTCTCTTAAGAGCTGTCCCGGGTTCCAGCCAGCTGCCAATGACGGTATTGAGATCCATCCCAATGCCGTTATCGGAAACACTAATACTGGCAAATCTCTCCGGATCTCCGTGAAACTCAACACTAACCTTTGTTGCATCAGCATCAAAGGCATTTTTTACCAGTTCAACTATGGCGACGAACTCGTCGCTTATCAGCTCGTTGCCAATTACGCTAATAAGCCGGGCACGAGGACGAAGTTTCAGGATGGTCTGTTTTGTTGTCAAGTTTTACCGGCTGTCAAAGGGGGCATCCATCTCCAGGTCAATTCTAGACCCGTTGCCGGTCTCGTTGACGTCCGCCACGAAAATACTTGCAACCCGTAGATAATGGGCAAAGGTCACATTGCGGGCTCGACTTGCATATAGCGCTTGCAAAATCGAGCAGCGCATAATTGAACTCGCGAACTGACTGGCCGAATAGAAGAGAGTCAGCAAATTGCTGAAATGACTTATTTCGTCTGAGATTATCGGTATATTGAAAACCGAAGTATCGACACAAAACGCGCAAAACATTCGTGTCTATTGCAACGGCAGACCAGTTCAATGTGTTGATAAGCACCGCACGAGCAACGTATGGACCAACGCCGGGTAATCTGTAAAGGTCTTCGATGGATTGTGGCACAGCAGAACCGTGAATTCTAAAATGCTTCGATAGTTCGACGATGTTTTCCGCGCGCCAGCTCAGTCCGAGAGGCTGTACCAGTGTCCTGATCCGCTGGGCCTTACTATGAGCAAACGCTGTGCAATCCGGAAACTGGGAAAGAAACTGTACGTATACTTTCCGCACAGCTTCCGCATTCGTACGCCTCAAAAGCAATTCTGCTATGAGTACTTCGTAAGCATCGTTTGATTTTCGCCACAGAAAGTCGCGCTTGTTTTCAAGCCACCACCGCAGCAATTGCTCTGAGAATTCTTTCCGGGCTTCAATCGAGCGGACGGGTTTATTCAAACGGCCACCGAAGACGCTTCCTTGCTCTGAGTGCTTTCCATAGTAGCGCGCTCAAGCTCAGAAACCAGTCCCATCGCTACATGTTGAGCCAGCAGCGGTGGAACAGCGTTGCCGATTTGATGAAAAACCTTTGTCAGAGGACCCTCGAAGACAAAATCATCCGGGAAGCTTTGAAGTCTTGCTGCTTCACGGGCGGAAATGCTCCGCTTTTGCGTTGGGTGAATGTAGGCGAGACAATCTCTCTGCATGTGAGCTGTGAGTGTCCAGGCTGGACGCCCGGCATGCAAGCGTCGATATTTGTCTTTGAAAATGTCGTCTCGATATCTGCGGTACTTTGCCGGCAGGTCGACATACCGCTGTCCCTGCTTCAATTTGTCAAAGATAATCAGGTCATGCCGATTATGTCCACGGCAAATGTGATTGGAAACGGTATCACCATTGTTCGCTCGCATGAGCCGCTGATAGTTACTGTTCGGCGCGCATCTGTACGTTACAGGCTTGTCCTCATGTTTCGCGCCGCCGTTGCTCAGACTCCCTTTCTGAGTTACCAGCTCCGTCGCGTGAAGAGTGCGCAGATCGCCGATTGCGTCTCGGACAGAGACTGGTGTTTCAAAAACGGCCTCTGGGAAAACCAGGTTTAAATCGTCTCGATCTTTCCGTCGTCCGATTATGAATAGTCGCTGGCGAAGCTGTGGAACGCCAAAATCAGTCGCGCGCAACACGCGTTTATCGACCACATAACCAGCTCTTTTGAGCTGCGTCAGGACATTCGTGAGAAAAGACTGCTGTTTGAAATACTCCATGCCTGGGACATTTTCGATCACGAAATAGTCAGGCTTGAAGTACCGAAGGAAGCGTACGAACTCAAGATACAGCTTGTTTTTCTTGTCACGTTCCGCTTCCAGGCCCAGCGAACGTATCTTCGACTGCCCCACAACAGAGAACCCCTGGCACGGCGGTCCGCCGATCAGTATGTCGATATCTCCCGGCTTAAGTCCCAGATCTTCTGGCTTGAGCTTGCGTATGTCCTTTCGCCCTGGCTCAATAACGCCGCTCGTAAAATTTCGCTCGTGCGTTTTGTTTGGATAAATCTCTGATTCGACACCACCAAGAATGACACAACCAGCCTGTTTAAAGCCCAGGCTCATTCCGCCAGCCCCACAAAAAAGATCAAGTACGCGCGGTGCGAATTCCATTCGAATCGTGATGTTCAATTTCTGGGTGCGACAAAGCCCCTGGAAGTATAACTTACCCAAAAGGGCGCCAGGCGCTGCATAGATGACCTATTTTAAAAGCGAAAAGGGCCTGGCTATGCACTGAATATAATACCATACGGATGTAAATATTGATAGCGTATATGGTCTATATATTGCTCAAAATCTGAAAGATTTAAGCAGTAAATTTTATCTGCCGCTGCCGGGGATGCTGTCACCTGCAGAGATGGCAGTTGTCAGGTTGCCAGTGCGCTCTCTCTCGCCATGAGTTCTTTTGGTAGTCGGACTTTCAAATCCCTGATCGTTTTCCAGCATCCTTCTTTCTTGCACCACTCGGTTACGTTCTGACCGTCCGGTGGACGGATGATGCTCCCGTGTACTTCTTGGGACACCATCGCGATCGCATCACTTAGATATTTAGGCAACTCCTGGTGTTTCCAAATCCATGCGAGATCAATCGAATTCGCAGCTTTATCGATGATGTACGCCAGAGTGTAATTGACAATCTGTGCACGATAACCCGCAAAATTCTGGGCTTTGACGATGGATTCCGCCGACCTGAAAAGAACCGCTTTGGCAATCAAATCCTTGAAAAATTGCTCGTCAACTTGCAAATCACTCTGGTTGGCCAGCCTGATCGTGAATTCTCTGAAATTCTTCTGAGCACCCCGGCTGACGATATGGGGCAACACTTCCCAAATATTGACAAACTTTGCCAGATCAGTTTTGGTGAACATTTGTTTGACTGGATAAGTGCCTTCAAATGCGGAGCGTTTGGACCGAGCCTTTTCGTCCACGTATTGCCCCCTGGCGCGTTCGTAATACCATTGGGTTTGCCGCTGCGTGCCGCCGGACGCGGGGGCCCAGACCGTCCTCGAAAATGATTCGACCTTGGTGTGGAATGCGTCGTTTGCGAAGAAATCAGCTTCACTTATTTTGTTCTGGCTGTTTGCATAACGCGAGATTTTTGGGACAATTTCGTCCACCAGCTCCGGCTTGACGATGGACAGCTTTGCCTGAACATACACTTTGCTCAGATCCGCTTTGTATCGCTTGTAAGCGTAATAAAGAGAAGCTGTAGTCTGTCCGCCGTTCACAATCTGTAAATTCTTGACTGAAATAATTCCCCAGTTTCCGCTTCTGGTGTCAAATTCAACGTGATCAGCCGTTGCTGATATTCCGTTGTTGTAAGCAAGGAATCGTTCTGGATTTTTGAGAATGGTGTCTTTAATGCCTTTATTGATCTTGCCTCTCAGCTGCAAAAATGACCTGACGTTTCGCTCTAGCAGCCTCGATCCGTAATCCCCATAGATTTTCGCCAGGACCACTCCAGGGATTACAGCAACACACGCATCAAAATCTTCGCCGCAATCCACGGTTGGTAGACAGGGAATCGCTTGACCATATTGGCTCCTGAAGTCGATCTCAATACTTTCTCTCTGCGACCCGGATATTTTGCAGCGATAAACACGCACTACATCCCAGACGTGGAATGAAAACGATATTTCATCGATCTCTACATTTTCTTTAACGCCCACGGTGCTTCTGCCGTCAGTAAGCACAAATAGCCGCACTCGCATGATTTTCTTTCTGGCGTCAAAAATCGTGCGTGCTGCATCATAGCCGGCAGCTGTCTCTTCAAGCTTCTTATGGTAGCCCTTCATGGAGGCTTCGAAGAAAGACTGCAGTTTCCTGAAAGCTGTCTCTATATCAGCTTTTCCGACAGTTGCTGGTGGCACGCTCTTCGTGTAAATCGAAACGAAAAGATCTAGCAAGTCTTCGTCGGGGTTGAAGTTGTAGGCGTTCAACTTTAATCTATTTTTCTTGTGATGGCAGATGCTGTAGTCGTCTACCTCGCCAGCATCACTTAGAACATCAAGCATGTATCGAGTAAACTCGTTCTCTTCGAACGATCCACCGGCACCTTCTTCATCTTCCTGAGAGCAGCGAACAACCTCCTCCTGAAGCCGTTCTGCAAAATCTCTCAGATCATCATCATCGTTCATTGTTTCTTGATCAATTCCATGACTTCATTCTGAGTAATTAGATATTGCTTGCATTGCGAAACTGTTATTGCATACCTGACCCGTCCCACGCCGCTACGCAATTCTGATTCCAATATACGCGGGAAATTATCTCGAACGTGGAAAAAGTTTGTCTCGCGGTGAACATAGCCCCGCTCCTCGTATAGATGGCGGTGTGCATCTATGTATCCGGCCTGAATTAAGCGGGATTCAAAAGCTTCAAGTGCCACGAAATCTGGCTGCAAGCGAGTCCTGATGTCTTCTATAATCGCTGGAAGTGTTTCGCCGCCTGCTCGAACATCAAGCGACTGATGTTGCACAAATAATGAGGCAACTCCGCTTTCATCAAGCTGCCGTTCATTGGACACTTCTAGCCTCTGATCTTGCAGCCCGACAGTTACTTTTACTTCAATAGCGCAATTAGCAAACTGGAAATCCTGGTTGGCGCCCGCCGGGCCGCGCCAGCACTGCAGCTGTCCTGACAGTCCTTCTGAAATCAGTGACCGTAAAAAAACCAATTCCCCGTAAAGCCCGCGCTGTGCTTCATCGCTAAGGCCATCAGCACTGACTCTTCTAAAAAAGATCTGCCACTCGTGCAATCTCGACATCATTCTCGTCACGGCTTCCCGCTCGTTGCTTGCACCAATGATGCGTTGAGCAATATCTCCAACCAGGCTGGTAAAAACTTCGCGAAACTGAGCATCCGACATACTCAGGCAGAGCGTGAAATGTTTGCCGTCGTCCTGGGGCCCGGTATGCAATTTCAATTCGAAGCCAGTGCATGCTGGCATCTTCGTTGCCCTATCCACCGAGTTAGTCTTAACGCGGAACAGTAAAGAGCGCTTATTTGAAGGTTTTTCTACTGCAAGATTTAAATCGAACGGGCTCTGGTCACAAATACGTCTTCTGAAATATCCGGTGCCTTCATCCGAAGCGCTCGCAGCTTCTAAATCTTGCCACAGACCAGCGATATTCATTCGTCGCCAAACTCCTGATCCCAGAATGGGTTGTTGACCAGATAGTCAAAGACAGGAGCTGACGGATCAGTCGGGAAACTGATACCAAATCCTATAACCGGCTTGGCATCAGGAACTGGAGGAATCAACGGGTAAAGTAGCAGCAACCCATTTTTGGCACCTCTTTCGGTTCTTACCCAGGGTCCTTTGATAACTGGCGTCTTGTTGCCCTTTTCCTCGGCATATCTGACAGCTTCTTGCTGAAGTTTCTCGATTTGCTCTTTTGAAAGATCGATATATTCATCAGTCGGGCTCAACAAGCGACGTATCGTGAAACGGTCCTGGTCCTGCGTTAACGTCCTTCTTTTAACCAGGAAAATCTCATGCTTGGCTATCTCATGTTTTGGATTCTCCTTATCGCCCGAGATCAAAGCCACCGTCCAGTTAGTGAGCCTGCCATTTTGCACCCGCTCTGCTATGTATTTGCAGATCAAATTTACGCGAACCTTTTTCACGTCTGCTGTTGCAAAACTGTTCAGAAAATCCAGAATCTCATCCCCTGAAACCCCGCTCCAGATGAATGTATCGTTCTTTCGCGATTCAGCATGCTTCGCCGCAAGAGATGAAACAAATGACGCGGCGGCGTCATAATTACGTTTGATTGTTTCGGATGTCGATTCAAAAACCACCGTTTCGCTGATGTTACCCGCATAGGTCACCTTCATTGGAATCCCGCTCTGAATTTTATTTAGAGCAGAAACAATCAGACCATATGGATTCGTTCTCACTCGCAAGCCAAAATTCAGTGGCGTGCCGCCGGCATCTGCCATAGCATCGAAATCGGCGCGCAATTCTTCGCTGGCTGCCGTTATGTAGCCATATGACTCAATCAACTCATCAGACGTATATAGCCGACACAGATCGAGATAACCTGGTCGATAGCCGAACCAGCGGCCCATCTGCATCAGCGTGTCGTACATCTTCGAGGCACGGAGGTAATAACTTACGCTCAAGCCTTCGAGCGTAAGACCTCTCGATAGTTTGTCACCGCCAATCGCGATAACGCTCAGAGCGTTGTTGCGCTCAAAGTAATCCAGCACATCTTTTGCCTGTCCATTTATTTCCTTGACTTTGATCTTGGAAGTCACGGTCGACAGGAGTGGCTCAATTTCAGAAAACTGAATTACCGACTCAGGACCTTCGATTGATGCTGAAGCTGGCATGAAATCTGTTTCCCAGAGTTCTCGAAGCTCTTCATAAATGCCTTTGTTCAGATGTCCTTCGCGATAACGCAAGCGTAACTTGATCGCTTCAAGTTCCTCTTCAACCTGGTGTTTGACCAGTCTTTGCACTGCGGTGAAGCGCGTCACATGGACCAGCATGGAATTATGCTTTTTTTCCTGTCCTCGATAGTGTCGGGCGGCGATCACAAGAATGAAGGATTTGATTGCCTTTTTCAGCGAATCAGCCATATCAGGAGGAGTCCATTCTTTCTTGTGCCCGTCTGGCATCCATGCTTGATAGTCCTGAATCGGCTTCAGCAATTCCTTGAGCCCTTCCTGCGCCTCAAGTCCTGTCAGTTCGTCCCGCGCAACACCAAAAACCTTCGCTGGTCCGATGTAATTTGAAGGACTGGCCAGGTTTATGATGAAACTGCGGGGAAAAAGATCGTCACCAGATTCAGTGCTTCTTGATTCAGGATGAATGAAAATATTGGCGAAAGGAGTGGCTGTATAGCCAACATAAGCGTTCTGTTCAAACACGTCGAGCAGCTTCCTGATTAATCCGTTGATCACGCTGGGGTCATGATCTTCAATCATTTTCCCCTGCTCATCGCGCGGAATCGGGTTCGTGTTGACCGATGCGTTGTCGCATTCGTCATCAATAATTAGCAGTGGAACGTTCCGCACACGACGCTGTCCCGAGCTGTCAACGTAGCTGTCGGCAAGAGCCAGCGCCCACTTCAGTATATTCGTGAGAACTGACTTGTTCTTTTTGACCACGAGCAGAACCGGGTGATTGCCGCCAGGAATAGTCGTGTACTGCTTTGCGACAGTTCGATTGAAATCCCCTTTCGGTGCACTGCTCGTGCCAGAGTATGCAAACAATCTCTTTTTGATCGGAATTTTCCCGACTCCAATCGGTTTCAGATTGTCTTCCGCAAACGCTTTGTGTATCTGGGTTCCCAGAAAACCTTCATCTAATCGCGACTGTGTTTGTACACGTAAACTGTCGTGTAATCCGGCCAGCACAATGATGAGCTTATAGCCTGCGTCAGCCGCTTTGCAGACCAGCGCCGTGTAGTTGGACGTTTTTCCTGACTGGACCTGACCGACTACCATGCCACGACGGCTCCATCTGCTTTCTCGCAATGGATTTTCGATCCGCTCCATGATCCAGTCAGTCATCTGGTCAAGCCGCTTGCGGCTTTCAGGCGCCCACATCTCCTCCTGTTCCAGATACTTCTCAAAGCGATTCCAGAAATGCCATTCGACATCGGGCTTTCTGTCTGCAAGCCAGGGCACATGCTCTGTAATGTCCTCAAGGACCGAACCGAGACCACACCAGGTGTTGTAGAGAGTCTCAAGCTCGCGAACCAGTTGCTCTTCATTTACATCACCCTTGCGTCCCATGACCTGAATGTTCTGTACTGCCATGCTGACGCAGCGTTGAATCGTTTCGGTTGTTGGCCGTTCCTGAATACGCAAAAGACTTTGAGCAATCTGCCTTGCCCAGTCAAAATCAGTCAAATTTGAATTTTCCGCAGAAACGTCCAGCATTAATGTCGACCTCGCCGGTTACAGACCCTTTCCACAAGCTCCGGAAAACGACTGAATGGCTCCATCGAACACAGTCGTTCACGAATCAAATCGGATGCCATGTTGTTCGAGCTGAAGTACGAATAGATTTCATCAAGCAGTGATTCAATCTCTCTGCGTTCGGCTCCTTCAAACGGTTCCGTCCGCGATTCCAAGCTTTCCTGGTTGTCGATCCAGATTTGCTCTTTGGGAACCGTTTCTTCGACCAATCGAAGCAGAGCATTGACTCTGGACTTGTCATCCTGCGAACCTGACAGGGCGGCAAGAACCAGTGGATGCTCCCTGTTGATCTTATATGAGATCTTTCCTTGCTTGTCATGACGGAGCCAAATAAATACAAAATCATCCGAAATTGTTCGACCGATGATCCTGCCCTTATTCCTGTAAATGCCTGATGCGACTTCTCTTGTTAACCGCGCCAGTTTTCGCAGCGGTTCTCTTGCATCTGCCGGCGGACGAGCCCGAGACTTCTTAACGTCGATCGCCCATTCGAAATCCATGCTCGTCGGTACATCGACCTGGATTCTGGCAAGTTTATAGTGCTCTTCTTTCTGAAAGCCGAAACCGAGCCAGTGTCCGGGAACAAGCAACCGCTCATTCCTGTACACATAAAATCCCTGTTGCGCATTCCACCCATTGACACCCGAAGCCAGCTTAAACACATCCTCGCTGAGCTTTGAATGATGTGGCAATACGTAAGGCGAAACTCGAATAATCCCTGAGGACAGCTGTATCACCTCCTCTGGCAAGCTCTGCGTGGCAGTTTCCGACTTCAAAAACGGATCCCATGGTTCAATCAAATTGCCGTTAATCCATATACGCAAAGGATTCCTGCGCTCAAGAAAGCGATGGAACACCATTGCCAGGTGTCTTTCCACATCTCGAATTGATTCGAGAAACCGCGTGTGTGCTCGTTTCTCGCTGATATTCGCAGTCGCCGAGACCAGGCGATCCAGAATTTCCCAAAGGACAACGGTGCCGGATTGAAATGTATCAATGGCCGCAAGAGCGCCAGAGTTATTCGTGTCGACCTGCTTCAAAAGTCGCCACTCTGCTTTATTGCTAACATAATCCAGATCCCAGCATCGCAATGATGCCTGTCCGGCAGCTCTTTGAGATCTCACGATCAGTTTGCGACATTGCGAAAAAGAGGCCGTTTTCAAACCGAGGCCAAACCGTCCGAGATCCTGATATCCCCTTGCCTCAAGCGGGCTCCGGCTGCCAAGCGTCATGGCATTGACCAGCTCCTTTTCGTCCATTCCATGTCCATCGTCTCTGATGCTCACGTACGACTCAGAACCATTCCATTCGAAATGGATCCAGACATTTTGCGCGAGGGCTGCAATGCTGTTGTCCACCAGGTCTGCAACTGCAGTAGGTAGGCTGTAACCAACAGCGCGAAGCGATTCAATCATCGCTGACGGGCGTGGTTCTGCTATTTCATAGACCGGACTCTCGTCTTCCGGCACTACATGTTACCCTCCGGTGGTGGTCCAAAAAGCTTCTTCCACCAGGGTTTTTCAAGCTGTTCCACTTTGCCTTTCATCATGTCGAGATCTTTGGCAAGTGACGCAGCTTCGTTTGCTTGAATTTCGAGCCGCGCCTTCTCTTCGCTCATCGCCTCTATCTGGCGTTTGAGCGCTTCTACTTCAAGAGCGCGCAACTCAGCAGCGCTGTGCTCTTCGTCTGCCTGTTTTTTCAGATCTGGCAATAGCCTGAGTTGTCTGTTTTGCTCCTCAATTACCTTTTCCTGTTCTCTCAAGGCCACTGCCTGTGTTTCTATACGCTCAGCAAGTGGTTTAACTAGTTTTTCTGCCATAAGCTCCAAGCGTTCCATTTCGATATCCCGCCAGCTTGACCGTTCATCGAACGATTCCTGCTCAACTTCAATCGCCTCCACGGTGTCGTCGGCGGTTTGAGGCTCAAAATTCATCTGCTCCAAATCGTCGACACGGCCGCCAGATTTAGCGGCCATGGCAGCCAGAATCTCCTTGTTTGGCCAGATCCTCCACTCGGACACGCCGTACTGATTCTTGACGCGATTTCCTTTCAGATCACCATTTTGGAGCTTGTACTGAATGGTTCGCGTGGTTACGCCAAGCGCTTCGGCAGCTTCTTTAACAGAAAGATTTTTCAATGGACGCCTCTATATGCTGTGCGGATCGTTTGCATATGTCGTGCGGGAACACACAAAAATTATAAGCGTTCCACGCGAATTCAGATCCCTGGAAGTTCCACCGGGACGCACGTTAGCTGATACGACGAAGTCACCGCGAATTGCAGTGTGACACCAGCGAAGTGATGTTTTATCCGCTTAATTCGACCATTTTGCTTTGACGAAAGTAATGTTGTTTCGGTAGCGGCGAAGCAGGCGGCGAAGCACACTTCGTGGCTGTGTTATGCATATGCGATAGATTTCGTTGTTTCGCTGGTCGCCTTCGTAGCTGCCGAAACTCGTGCCGCGAAGGGCCCGGAAATATTCGCCGCTGGCGGCGAAGCTGCGAAATTTGCGACGAAAATTTTCGCCGGTTTCGCGCTGAGCTGCGAAGGGAGGTTTTCGTGGACTTCGCCGCAGGCACGAAACGAGTCGGGAATGTATGTACTGGTTTGTGGTTCCAGTTTCGCCGGTTTCGTTCGCTCCTGAAATACCGTCTGATAACAGAGCCGCTTTAGACGAAATATTTCCTTCGCCGCTTTCGTCGTCGTTTCGGCGGTGGCGAAATCTGTCAGGGGTTTGCCGGGTGATTGTTCTGTCGAGCGGGATACATAGCAAGTTTCGGCTCCTCACGAAGCGACGACGAAAATTCGCCGCCCGACGAAAAAAGCGAATACCGCCGGATCTACAGATCCAAAGTATTGATCGATCTTCAGGCACCTTATATAGTGGCGTGGTGGCACTTGGCAAAGAAAAGCTGGTGCATATCCACTGGACATTCGGAGCCGGGCTCCCTAGAAAGCAGAACCGCTGACTCAAATAACCTAGTAAACCAAACACACCGCCAGCGGCGATGTGTTTATGTCGAGTCCTTCCGGATTCTCGTATTCAGTTGTCGTCGCGTTTTTGCAAGTTTCGCGATGGGTCTTCAGAATAGACGAGCGGTCCGGTTAGGTCAACTTATCTTCCTAGAAAGTGAGCCGACCTCTGACCGGCTTAGCCTTGGCACAGCTACCCACTGCTGCGCCAATAAGATTTGATCGTCGAAAATTCTTCTCCGTGGGTGATACCGCCACGGAGGAGTTTCTGGCGCTTTTCCACCGGTACGGGTACATATATAAGCCGTTTTCTGGCGACAGCTGGCTCTCCGCCGATGAGCGGTGGAAGCTGACGGATTCCGAGATTCTGAAGGCAGCTGCCTGCCAGCACAAACAATATTTACTGGGGGCACGCAGCAGTAAGACCACCCGCTTTGCCGTCCTCGATATTGATACCGGCAGCCAGTATCACAACCACCGCGATCTTAATCGGCTTGTAACCCACCTCATGGACGGCGGGCTGGCAGAGCCAGTCTTGTATCGCTCCAGTTATTCGGAAGGCTGGCATCTATACATCTTCTTCGAACAATCAGTGCCATCGAAGGAGATACACAAACTGCTGACCCAGCATCTGCACAATGCCGGATTCACGATTAGACCAGGCACATTGGAAGTGTTTCCTAACCCAGGCGATCGAGGATTCGGATACGGTCTGCGCCTACCGTTGCAGCCGGGTTGGGCTTGGCTCGATGCTAATACGCTCGAAGCGACATGCGAGAGAGAGATGTTGGCGCCGGCGGTAGCCCTGAACAAGTTCGTCGCCGACCTGCACGATTTCGCTAACGGGCCGGCGGCCTATGCTCAGTTCAAAGGCGACGTTCAGGAAATGGCCTCAGCACAGAAAGAAATTGCCGAACGAGTCGAACGCACCATCGGCAAATCAAGCAGGCACATCCATATTGCACACGAGCTAGCGACCGCGGCGATCGAGCGCGTTTTTCAAACGCCGCCGCCGGGGATCATCACCGAGGTGTGGTATCGCGGGCGGGGGTACTTCGAATCCGGATTGACGGGTCCGTCACAACGCGCCGATGCCACTTTTTGTCTCAGTCATTACCTCTTCTATGGCGACCCCGAGAAGCAGCTGGAGCCTCTGGGATACAACTATGAAAAGGAACGCCGCCACGCAGTTATATCCATCCTGGCGGCGAAAAGTCATGGACACAGCAACGAATTCAATCGCAACCGCGCCGATGCAACGGCACAAATCGGCCGCTGCGCACACTGGCGGCCACCACATAAACAAGATGGCGAGACGAAACGATTCGAGAAGGTTGTGCCGCTATCCTGGGCGCGGCACAACGGCAACCTGAAAGCAGATGCCATCAAACGAATCAAGAATGCTGTCGACGAACTCGTGGCTCGTTCCGAACGATTTACGGTAACTGAACTCGAGCAGCTTGCTGGTTGTGCACGCAGCACGTTATACGCCCACAAAGCCGTCTGGTACTCGCTGTATCAGGAACTCAAGCAGTTGCCGCAAAAAAGTTCGGACGAATATAACGCTGTGGTGGGCGCCGCTGGTCTGGAAAGCGGCAGCCCAGCCACTGTATGTGCTGTAGATATGCCGCCGGGTCGCTTGGCAGCCAGGCGCGTCGCGCAAGACCTGGCCAAACAAATCGAGGGAACCAAGCAAGACAAACAGAAAAATATCGAATCGATATCCGATAGATACATGCAGTCCTGGAGGGCGAAAGCTCACGCGGCCTTGCCGCCAGATTTGCTGGCCGCCGATGTCCGCCAATTAAAATCATCCGCGCCGATTTTGCTGGCACTAGTGGCCGGCGCGCCGGATGAGGAGCACCAGATCTGGTTGCAGCAACAGTTGCAGATAATCCGCCGGCGGCTGGATCAATTGCGTGAAAGCTGCGCGCAGAGTCAATTGCGACTGGTGGATCCCAGTGACTGAGAAGAGATGAACTCCTGAATATCCCAAACTTAGTTGACTCTGCGTGGCTTTTGTTTTCGCTTTCCTGTTTCATCGCATTTCGAGCAGACAAGGTGGGACATGCCACCGAGCATTCCCATCCGCACTTGCCCGAATGGAAAGTCTCGTCCACAGCCCCGGCAGCTCCTGGTCTCACCTTCGCAGCAAGGTTTCAAATCTTTCTCTGGATCTGCGCCCCGAATGGACAAACATCGCTGGCATAGTTCGACCTCTTTGCCGCCAACAGTTCTCAGGCTCCAATCGTGTTGCACCTACATCACCATGAAGTTTGCCGGCAGTTCCTTGTGAATTTTCATGCGCTCAACACCTCTTCTAACAACTGGACGGACAATTCAGTTGTGCAGTGTGCCAGCTTGTTCGCGTAATATTTCTGGGTTGTTTCGATCCTAGCATGCCCCAGTTGCTGCTGCTGGATGAACTCTTGTCGCTGTTTTTGTTAAGTGGGCTGGGCCTTTAGTCTTAGCAGCCAGCTAACTATCGGGCTGCAATGCTGGTTTCTGCTCGTTCTGTAATCTGCTTCCAGGCGGGGCTATCGCCCTCTTGCATGTATCCGCAGGCTGTTTTGGCAAATCCGGTCGTAGCCTGGTCAATATCGATGCCGGACCCGGGGAAGTAAGCCGTCACAGACTCACGCGATTCTACTCGTTGCGGCAACCGCCTGCCATCTGTCAGCGGCCGATCCAGCAACGAATAACATTTTCCATCTCGCCGATTGAGCCCAATTTCGCTGATAGTGACTGCGAACGAACTCAGGTTGACGACCTCGACGCATACGCAAGGATCTCCTTGTGGTGTCGTTCGTCCTGGAGCAGGTGTGACTGCTAGTTTAACTTTCTGTCTGTTGATTGTATTTCTGAAAGTAAGTACGCCGATGAGAGTGCCTACTGAGCCAAGAGCCATGGAAACAGCTACGGAAATCGGATCGATTGGCATGGCTTTACCTCGGGGCGGAACCCTAAATCATGCCACTTGCTCAAGTCTTCAACAAACCAATTTTCGTTAAAGCCGAATCTATATCCATCCGCTGTCTGGGTGACGGCTTTGAGAAAAAGCCCAGAAGTATAGCACCGAATTTTTTTTTAAATGGGCCACGCAAAATAATGCTTGCGCGAATTAACTGCGAAAGGTAAATACCGCTTTTTGGCCAGCCCATATTTAAATTTTCAGTTGCGAATAATCCAAAACCCGTATGAATAGCGGCTTTAAATTTGTTTTGCGCTTTTCTCCAATTCACCTGAATATTGAGTTTCCGAAGAGTTTTTAGCGACTGCCTAGACTTTGTTGGTAACAGGTCGGTGGAGATCGGTGATGAAAGAAAAAAACAATCAGAAAGTGAACTACGGATTTGAGCTGGAAGGTTTGCGTCTGAGCCCAGAGGTAACCAAGCTCATAATCTGTATTTTCGTCGCACTCTATTTAGGAAGCTCTGGTGTGTTGCCAATCAAACAGATGCTGCAATTCGTGCAAGTGCTTCAGCTAAACAAGCCTTGATTCAATATGTCGCCACGTCTAGACCGCATGACGCCGGGGCCATGGCGCGGTAAAATCTGGCTGTTCCTATGCAGGTGGACAGGTAATGAGATGTAATTGGATTTGTGCGGCGCTTCTTGTGATTTCCCTTGGAGCGACAGTTAGCGCACAATCTCAACAGCAGTTTCTTCTTCCTGGTCAATCAGAAACGCGCAATGCTGGCGTGGTTCAAAGTCTCGTCAACGTCATCAACACTCCGTTGGGTCGAAGAGGCGGCGCTGGAAAGTCGCTCGGCATGTATGGCTTCGGCTCAGACATTGTCTACCGCTCCGGATACGAGAATCTCGATCCGCAAACAATGGCACAATGGGCCTACGATCTTCATCAATTCATCCTCAGCTCTGGCGGCGGTTGGGAAAAGTATCAAGAATACCTTCGAGCAGCACCGCAAAAAAGCGGGTTATTGGCTGGCTCCGATATAGGTGGACCTGATCCTGTTTCAGCGTCCTGGGCTAAGTCTTTCGTGCCCTACAACAAGCAACGAGCTTTTGCGCGCATGTACTGGGAAAACAATCCCGCCTTTAAACAGAGCGGTGCCAAAGATGACTGGGTGCGCGACTCTATCCTTGATGGAAACTACGTTTACTGTCAGTATCAGCAAGACGCACACATTGCCGATGCGACCTATAAAGACTCCGTAATGGGAGCCCTGATTCAAAAATAGCTATGCCCTGCTGTCCTGTCATTCGCTGGCTGGTATTCGTTTTGCCTTCTTCCTGTTCGGTTGTGCTTTGTTGTTCCCGATAACGAGCCTGTTACTCGTACATTTTCTAACCCTCTGTTTATGAGTTACGCGCCCGTCGTCCGTGATTTGGTTGTTCGTGTAAGGACCTCCAGTCCTGTGTTAAACAGTGCGAGACTGGCACAACTTTGACCAGGCGCAATGGCAGACCCCTGCGGGGCGCTACGCGTCCATGCCCCCGGTAAAAGTGGTGCCGATCCTGGGTGCACTTAAACACAGCACTGGAGGTGCATCTTATGAACAACCAAATCACTCTCGTCGGACGCGTAACTCAAGACCTGATCATCAAGGAATATTCGGACAACAAGGTCGTAAAATTCTCCATCGCTGTCAAAGAATTTTCCGCGAATAAGGATGAAGAGAAAACGATGTTCATCAACGTCGATGCCTGGAATGGCTTGGGTGACCGCGCTTTGCAGATTGTGACTAAAGGCCGTGAGATCGTCGTTATGGGTCGCCTTGGAATCAACGAATACGTCACGCAGATCAACGGTCAGGCCGTTAAGAAGACCAAGCCTTTCGTCAAGCTGACCAGCTTTCATCTGTGTGGCTCTAAGCCTAAGGCTGATGAACCAGATACTGATGAACACGAAGAAGAATAATCCCTGTCGGGCAGGGACTTACGTCCCTGCCCTTTCTTTCTTTCTTTTTCTAGAATAAGGTGCTCCGCCTCTCTTGTTGTGGCGCTTCGCGCTCGCTCCTGGCGTCGCTCCAGGGAACGAACGATCATTGATTTGAAAGTGTGCAGAATTCAACAGTCAAAAATTTGCTTGTTGTGGATATTCTCTTTGTTTGCGTTTGGCTGGAGATTGGAATTTGAGCGAGACTATCAATGCCATTGAGAATGGGCTTCTGGATGACCTTTTGAATTTATACAATTGCGATCTGGAACGAGAAGCACATGCTCCGTTTCATCAAGACTGTCTTGCTTGTGCAAAAAGGCAGATCATAGATTCGATCTGCTGTTACAGGCGTTTGTCCTCTATTTATTGCAGCAGGGCGGCCGGGTCTGTCGTCATTGAACGTCCTGGGAATTCCAGTCTTTGCCCCGCTGAGTAACTATTCTTTCTGGTCTTTGTTTGGCAGAGCGAAGCGGCATTCAGTGCCGGTCTTCGATTTATATAGGCGGGCTTGCTCGCTTCTCCCCTGCCTGGCGCTAAAGCCAACCAGCGACCGCCCTGCGTCAATAGGGCTCCGTTCCTTAAACGGCTTCCTCCCCACGCAGAGCGTGGGTCCCCTCCATTTACCACTGCGCTCCTATTGACCCAGGGGCCCCGGTTTCGCCGGTCTTCAGGCAGGGCTGCAGGGGGTGCGCTGCGCAGCCCTAAACCTGGAGGAATGAAGAATGAATATGCGGGTTTTGGAAAAGAAATTGAAGTATATGGTGCCTGAGTTACGGTTGGCTTTGATTCGAGAGCCTGGCGTAGAGGCGCAGGCGGTGCGGTGTCCTGACGACGTAGAGAAGTTTGTCGAGCCGCTTAAACATTACAGCGAAGAGCATTTCGTTGCCTTCCATCTTGACGCGAAGCAGAATGTGATCGGCTATCACGTCGCGTCGCACGGCACTGTGTCGTCTTCATTGGTGCATCCTCGTGAAGTGTTCAAGGCTGCGATTTTGAATAACTCTATGGCGGTTCTGGTGGCGCACAATCACCCGGCGGGATCGCAGGAGCCGAGTGAAGATGATTTGAAGATTACGCGCCAATTGGTGCAGGCCGGCCAGCTTATGTGTGTCAGCGTGATCGACCATGTAATCGTGACCGCGCGCGGGATCTACAGCCTGCGCGAGCACTACCCCTCGCTCTGGGATTAGGGAGCGATCGCACGCTTGAAACAAAGAGGAATCGGGGGCGAAAGCCCCCTTCCTTTCTTTCAGGAGTTACACAATTACAAGCGCTATAATGACGCGCTGGAGGAGATGCCATGTACCTGCACAGCACGATTTCAGGTGAAGACGCCCGACGGTTTTGTGAGTTCACTCTGAAATTGGACCCGGCTGAATTCGATATTGACGCCGTCAATCGGGTGGAAGTTTTCGGCACCGACATCAACGATCCTGGCGAAGACTATTGCGAATTCAGAGTCGTCGATTGTCGCGATAAGCTCGTTGCCGTGAGACGCGAATTGGGATATTAGCCTGGGAGTATGCCGAATGACTAAATTGAAGGTTGTGAACGCTTTTAGCTCTGGCGATCATCAAGTGTTATGGTTGGCTGGCTGGGCTGTTTATAAGAAACCTGGCTATGAAGAGATCTTCGAAACGCTGGACGAGGCAGTCAAACATTGTCCGGTGCAGCTTGACTCAGACGAGAAGTTGATCGAGCAATGGGCTGGCGGCTACCAGTTGCCGGCCGATGAAGATAGCCCGGACTGGCTCAAAGCATTTACCTGTTAGCAGGGGTTATTGATGATGGCAAACCAAACGATCACGTGCAACTGTAATACAGGGACTGAATCACATGAGCACTGTGCTCCATGTCTTCAGTGCGGTATTCGATGGACACCTAATCTCGATCAAATTTGCTCCGCTAGTTGCCTTGATATCAGGGCGCGTGGTTTGTATCTGTCCAATTCTGCCCACGGAGAATCGGCCAGGCGTCTCTGTGAAACTATGGATGGTGCCGACATTGATATTGCATCGGTTATTCGAGTTGAGACCTACGCTACAAAGCCAGGGAAAATCCCTGCTTATTGCGAGTACAGAGTGCTAGATGGAGCCAATAAAGTTATCTGGACACATTGTGTCGCAGGGGCTTAATAGTCATCTGGCTGGAAGGGTGAGCATCGCTGGCGTTGCCAGCGGGCTCACCCTTTTTATTCATTCGATCGCGTATTCAGTTTATGGCGCTGCGCGCTCGCTCCTGGCGTCGCTCTAAGGTAGCACTGCGCCACGTTGCTCGATTGAAGCAAAGGGACCCACCAGGGTCAAGAATCTACGACCTGCTTCGCAGGCGGCTTCGCCGTTCTTGACCCTGGTCCTCCCCTTTTGCTGGAGAACTGGCAACCGGCTAACGGAGCCGATATATGAGGTGCTTCGCATGAATACAACAAAGAGTTTTATCGACCTGTTGAATGAGCTGTACGCGGAAGTGCGCCAATCCGTCGCACCGGGAACGAGACTGCCCTTGATCGGGTTGTTGGATGAAATGCACGAGCTGGGGTGTTGCGGCGATGAAGTCTGCCGTCGCTGCCTGGATCTGGCGATCGCGAGGGTCACGGGGGAGTAATCCCCCTTCTTCCTTTTTGTTTTCTTGTCGCCGGCGAGAAAACAATCCGGCTTGCGCCGTCTGTTTTCTCGCTGACTGAGCGCATATGAGCAGAACTTTTAGCGGCAGTGTTAAGGTTGGCTGCGCATCTTTTATGGCGCTTCGCGCTCGCTCCTGGCGTCGCTCTAAGGTAGCTCTCTTCCCGGTTTCTCCAATTGAACCAGCCCGGCGCCACCGGGGTCAAGACCAAGCCGCTGCGCGGTTGCTGCGCAAGTCTTGACCCCGGAGCCTGGCTGGTTAGCCCTGAGTAACCGGACGAAGTGATTCCGACTCGATCAAGGAGATACAACATGACACAAGCATTCGACATCAGCGAAACCGAGAGCAATCACACCTGCCACCTCGATCCACTAGACATCTGCGACGAATGCCTCGCGATTGAGTTCGAGGAGATCTGGGAGCGCAATTGCATTGACATGGAGGGGGAGGGCTAACGCCCTCCTTATGGTCTAGAGCAAGATTTTCAGCTCAGGATCAAGGTTGGCTGCGCGTCTTTTTTATGGCGCTGCGCGCTCGCTCCTGGCGTCGCTCTGGTGGTAGCCTCTCCTCGCCGTTATCCCGCAGCCTACAAATTTCGGGGCACTCCGCATCAACCCCCTGCGGGGCGCTTCGCTGTTGACCCGGGTACCGCCGAAATTTGTAGCCCCTGGCGTTCGGCTTGAGAAGGAGTTTTAGGTTATGGACAAAATCGAGAAAGCACTAATGCAGGAACTGGAGCTGGAATTAGCGATTCGTAACAGGCAAGAGGACATTGAGGCGATCAAAAAAGAAATGCAGATACAAGCTGCGCAGTATGTCGACCTGATCGATGAATATAAGTGTGAGCTGCACTGGTTTCGAAAATCTCTGCGTAAATTGCGGCGCAAGCGCCCGGGTTAATCCCCGGGCCTTCAAGCTTTTTTGCTGCAAGATCAAGGTTGGCTGCGCGTCCTTTTATGGCGCTGCGCGCTCGCTCCTGGCGTCGCTCTGGTTGGTACCTCTCCTCGCCGTTGTCCTCAGCCTACAAATTTCGGGGCACTCCGCGTCAACCCCCTGCGGGGCGCTTCGCTGTTGACCCGGGTACCGCCGAAATTTGTAGCCCCTGGTGTTCGGCTTGAGAAGGAGCTTTAGGTTATGTTGAAAATTAAGAAATCTGAGATGGAATTGGATCTGGAAGAAGCGATTCGGAGCACGCAAGAGGAATTAGATCTGATCGAAGAAGAGCTGAAAGACGCTGACTACGACAGCGATTATCAGCTGATGCAAATACAAGCAGCTGAATGTGTTGAGCTGATTGAGAAATACGAGCAGCAACTGAGCGCACTGCGGAAAGCGCAGTGCAACTAGTTCCTAATCGAGGGTCCGGGGAAAAACCCGGACCCTCGAAACTCTTTTAGCTTCATGGTCAAGGTAGGCTGCGCGTCTTTTTATGGCGCTGCGCGCTCGCTCCTGGCGTCGCTCTATGGTAGCTCTTCGCCGCATGTTGCTTCATTGAAGCACGGGGACCCACCCAGTTCAAGAATCTTCGACCTGCTACGCAGGCGGCTTCGCCGTTCTTGAGCTGGGTCCTCCCCTCGTGCTCAAAAACTGGCAACCGGCTAAGGAAGCCGATCATCGAGGTGCTTCGCATGAATATCTTCACTGTCATCGGAATCTTGTTTCTTCTACTTTCTGCTCTCCGTATGGCGTATCTCGTGCTTGCCGCAATCAACCCGAGCTTCGTCGTGCTGTCGATGCATCGCGCTATCGCGCTTCTGCCCGGCACTCTATCGATCAAGGCTGGGAAGCTATGGTGGGGCTACCTCGCAAAGAACTGCTCGCAAGCTCGCCCGTGTATCGAGTGCGCTCGTGAACAGCAAGCTCAAAGAGGAGCGGAGGGGGCATAAGCCCCCTTTTTTGCTCAAAAGACCAAACAGAATCGAACTACGATCGGTTGGCTGCGCGTCTATCTATGGCGCTTCGCGCTCGCTCCTGACGTCGCTCTAGGGAACGAAAGCCGCCTGTTTTTCTTCTTCTGGATTTTCGAGTTTGTCGGTCCAAGCGCCAGTCAAGTCAAGCCTCGCTCTGCTCTTCGCTACGCTCCGGGCTTGACTAGACAGCCTGGACCTTCCAGAACATCAATGCCGGCAGGCACCTATGCAATCACGCCGGGAGTCGGAAAAACCCTTTCGAAGTCTTGCCGGCCGCGTTGCTCGACGATGCCGATAGTCTCGCAGCGTTTACCCTGGCAGCGGACGATCAGGTAGTAAGCAACATCCGTCGGAGTATCTGTGCCTTCGTAAAACGGCTGCTGGGCGACATACAGGACGGTCGCCAGAGTGCTATCACATTCGGTGCACTGGACCG